>Ga0210407_10001915_pt1 | contig 18638 bp, 12 predicted proteins | sample IncBWC27MmetaG_FD_150860 | JGI IMG/M metagenome (GOLD analysis project Ga0210407, IMG submission 150860) | Forest soil microbial communities from Barre Woods Harvard Forest LTER site, Petersham, Massachusetts, United States - Inc-BW-C-27-M | ecosystem: Environmental > Terrestrial > Soil >...
TCGCAAATTCAGGTCCTTGGTAAGCTGCGAATTGAGGTCCACCTGAAGTCCGTTGTAGTGCGTATTGGCCTCGTTCTCGGCAAGGTTAATATTGGTGAAGCCGAGATAAGTCACACCGGAGGTCTGGTAAGGGGCGTTGGCCGCAATAAGGGCCGCCAGATTGGCTTCGGGCGGCAGGTTATTTTGCCGATAGTCGTTCTGGTGGCGGCCCTGATTGCCTACGTAGTTGACGGAGAGCACCGTCTTGGTGCTGAGGGCATGTTGGACGCCGACGCTGTACTGATAGCTAGTGGGCAATTTGTAGTTGTCGATGGCCAAGCCGGTGATGCTGGCGGCATTGATCGGCCGCACCGCAGCAGCGCCGGTAGAAAGCAAAAGGCTGGGATTGGCCATCTCAACGCCATTGAGGTTCACCTGAAGGCTGAAGGGAATGTTGGAACCGGCGTTGTACATATCGTTGCCCTGAATGCGCTCGTACATGATGCCGAAGCCGCCGCGGACAACGGTCTTGCCCGAACCCGTAACGTCGTAAGCGAAGCCGAGGCGCGGACCGAAAGCGGCCCAATGGTTGTTGACCAGACCCTTGGGAACCCCGTTCTGGCCGGGGATGCCGATCCCGTTCAGGTACAGCGGAACGCCAGCGAGAATGGGATTCGGGCTGGTGCCGAGGCCGGGGCTGGCAGCCGTGCAGCCTGGATCCGTTGGACCGCTGCAAATCGTGTGGTTGTTATCGAAAGTGGCCGCGTTAGCAGCGTTGTAGAGGTTGGGATAGAAGTTGCCCATGCGATTGTTGGCTTCGTAAGTGTGCGGCACGCCATCCCAACGCAAGCCGAGGTTGAGAGTGAGGCGACGATTGACGCGCCAGTTGTCCTGGAACCAGGTAGCCCAAGACACGTTGTTCCAAAGGCCGTGGTCCTGAACAGCCAATTCCTGATAGCTGTTAGGCAGACCGAGCAAAAGGTCCGCCAAGGAGTTGCCGGAGTAAGTGCCGTTATAGCTGAAGCCACCTTGGGTCTGGCCGAAGAGATCCTGGACCTTCTTGTAAAGGGCCCAGCTGCCGCCAATCTTGAACTGATGGGCGCCCTTAGTCCAGGAAACGTCATCGCGGATCTGATAGTCATCGGCCTTGTTGTGCCACGGCCAGCTGGAAATCTCGAAGTTTGCGATTCCACTGACATCAAGGTTGGCGATGCGGGTCAGGTTGTTAGGTCCGGTGAACAGGCGGGAGTTGGTGAAGTTACAAGCCGCTGTCGCGGCCCCCGCATTGCCTGAGCAACTGGGGACGGCCAAGCTGCCGAGACCTGTGGCGGCGTAAGGAACGATGTTGATGCGGTTGCCGTTGTAGTTGAAGGCCACTTCGTTTACGAGCGTCGGGCTGATGGTATATGTGGTGTGAACGACGCCGCTGAAGGACGGGTTACCAAACGTATCGCCGACGGTTGGGACGTTATCGCCGCTCCACTGGCTGATGGCGTAGTTCTGGGTGATTTGTTCGGCAACGAAGTGGCCGAAGACAGAGAACTTGCTAGTGAAGTTGTGGTCGATGCGGACGATTTCTTCCTTGAGATTGGTCGGAGCGTTGGCACCACCGAGGAAGGTTCCGATGCCGTTCGCTATGCCGGTGGTCGGCCCAGGGAAGACGCCCGCCTTGAGGAGGGCTTGGGAATTCGGGTTCAACATACAGGCCGGAATTTTGTTGCCAGGGAAGGGACTGCCCTGAATGATAGTTGCTGGGCTCGGGTTCACGCCGCCGGGACAATTGGCAAAGAGAACTGAGGGAGCCACCAGCGATGCGCTTGGAACGTTAATCGGTTTGGAAACGGAACTAAGGTTTCCGGCGAAGGTGGCAGGGTCTGGCACGGTCTGGTTGGTAGCGCCGCCGAAAACGTACCTGCGCCATTCCATGTTGTAGAAGAAAAACGTTTTCTTCTTGTCGGGGTTATAGAGATGGCCGAGGGTGACGGGGCCGCCGACGTTGAAGCCCCAAGTGTTGTAGCGTAGTTCAGGAATCTTGTTCGTGGAGCCGTTGGGGTTCTGCTGTGGGAAGAAGAAGTTGCGAGCGTCGAAAGCATCGTTGCGGTCAAATTCCCAAGCGGATGCATGAATCTGGCTCGTGCCGGACTTGAGCACCATGGTCATCGTGGCAGCAGAAGAGAGGCCGTAATCGGCGCTGTAATTGGAGGTCAGCGCGCGGAATTCAGCGATGGCGTCGGAGGAAGGCGCGATGCTCATGCCGCCCGCACCGCCGCGGTCATCATCTTCACCGCCATCCAGCAACCAGATGTTGTGGTTTTCCCGTTGGCCGTTGAATTCGACGCCGAAGTCGCCGCCGACCGGAGTATTGACGAAACCAGTGATATTGCTGGAAGCGCCGGGCGTCAAAGTGGCGAGCCACTGGACACCACGGCCATTCACGGCGAGCTGCGCCATCTGTTGGTCGCTAATGAGGTTGCTTTGCTCGCCAGAGTCCGCCTGAATGTGCACGGCGTTGGCTTCGACCGTAACAGTCTCTTGCGCGGCACCAATCTGCATCTGGAAATCGACGCGGACGCGGTCACCAACGGTGAGCACGACGCTTTTTTGCTCCGCGGCCTTAAATCCAGCAGCGGAGGCTTTGACATCGTAATGCCCGATCTGGAGGTCCGGCGCAACATACTGGCCGGCATCGTTAGTCGGATACGTGCGACTCAAGCCGGTATCCGTATTGGTGATGACGACGGCAACGTTCGGCACGACGGCACCCGAAGGATCGGTAACCGTCCCAACGATCGTGGCTTGCTGCGCGAACGTGGAAGCGGAAAAACCAATCAGGGCAACCAAAAGAACGAATAGAAAGCGGAGACGAAACGGCTTAACTACAAAAACGATATCCTTAACAGAAACAGATGTAAACCAGACACTCATAGTTAACCCTCCACACCCCACGGCGATTGGAAACGCCGTTAACGTAAACGGAGCTTTTCACTGGAGAGCTGTTAATGTCAAGCACTTTTTTTGATTTGTCGTAGCTGTGGGCCTGATGCTCAGTCCTGTAACACACCTTAATAGAGATATATATAGTGTTTAGGAAAAACAGGGCTGGAAGGAGGGTACTCCTAGCCGCCATGCGTGAGCCTGATACGCCGAGGTATCGCGGAGATATTGGAGTAAGGATGAGCGTCCGCCACAGGGCGGTTCCGCAGATAAATAAAGAAAAGATAGCATTCAGATATCGGTTTTCCGATTCCTGATCCGGGAATATCGCGCACTTCTAATCTGGTTCTTGCAGCAAGTTAAGTACCGGTTCGGTCCGATTCAGGGGTTCTGATTCACAGGAACATTGCGGCTGGGTATGACTTCCAGGGCGCTGCGATTCAGGAGGTAATCATCCGCCTCGACGGACCCGGCGGGACCGTCGTGAGTGAAGGTGGTGGATGCGAGGGCCTCCAGCGGGATATTCATATCCTTGCCAGCGCCAACGCTTTTGCAAACCGTGCCCTTTGCAGGGATGGAGAGCGCGAGGGAGGCAGGCTGGGGCGCCTTTCCCGGGACAGGAGTTGCGTTCAAAACTCCGGTGATCAGGAGGTCGGTGGTGTTCGTGAAACAGTAGGAATTCTTGGGGCCGTGGACTTCCTGCGTGGTGTCGGTAGAAAAAATCTTGAAATTGCTGAACGTGTGGCGGCGGTAAAAGCGGCGGCCGTCCCATTCGATGTAGAGATCGGCGGCCTGCGGGAGCCAGAGCTGCTGATGGTTGGTGTGGAATTGCACGGAAGCGAATTCGATGGCGATATGCTCGCGGGTGAGATGGATTTTGTCGACAGGCTTGAGTAGATCGGATTCGAGGCGGAGGACTTGAAGCGTGCTGGCATCGATCCAGGCGCGGCCGGTCAGCTGGAGCGGATAGCTGAAGCCGTCGATGACATAAGAACGGAAGGGATTAAGGTCGTTCTTTTTCTCTTCGAAATGGACCAGCCAAGTTGGGTGGCCTTTCCATTCACCGAGACCTTCGCAGCTGAAATGGAAACCAGGCGCGAGCAACGGGTGAAAGATCAAACCGTGGACAGACAGATTGGCCGTGACGATTCCGGACGGAAATTGTTGAGGCCGAACAATGCTTCCGTTGCGGTATTCCTGCAACGCGAATCCGCCCTGGGAGTCGTGAGAAACCGAAACCACGTAATCGAAGGAGCGGACATCCGCAGTACCCGGGACTCCGGCGGCATTGAGTTTGTAATGTTCCACGCGCTCCGCGGCGTCGAATTTCTGCAGCGTGTTTAGGAGCTGCTCAGAGCGCTGGCCTGCGCCTTGCAAAACAGAAGACAACGAGCACGGCACGTCCACGGCAACCTCGGGCACCATTTCGTCGACGCCCATGGGGATGACCGAGTTTGGCTCGGGAGGCGAAGCGGGCTTCGTTGCGGAGACGGCAGGCGCTTCCCTTTTTGCCGCGACAGTTGCCGCTGGGGCACTGGCGACAGATGGTGGAGTAGGAGGAGGCGTGGAGGGAGCGGAAACAGGTTGCGCAGCCGCGGGTGTGGGTGTGCGCTCAGCGACAGGCGCCGGGGCAGGCGCATCAACAGGGGCAAAATTAGAAGTAGCGTCGGGAGCAGAGGCGGACGCGTCAACGGCGCCTCGAGCGGGTGCCGCGACGGGTGTGACGTCGGATGATGGACCTTGACCGCCGGCTGAGGATTGGACCGCTTTCTGGACCTGCTCCTGCATTCTGCGCACGCGGTCCGCAGCGGCGCCATCGGGTGAGAGCTTGAGGAAGCTCTCCGTGTCACGAAGAGCTCCTGGGACGTCGTTGGCGCGGATGTGCAGATTGTAGAGCAGCAGGTAGATCTGCGGATTCTCCGGTTTTAGATCGCGAGCCGCAATCGCGGAAGTCAGGGCTTCCTTGAAGCGTTGCTGGCCGGAAAGCGCAACGGCTAGTTCGAATTGGCCGCGCCAGGACGAAGCATCGAGCGCAATCACTTTGCGAAACAGCGTCTCGGCGTCCGAGAAGCGTTTCTGGCTGTTGTACATGGAGGCAAGGGCAATCATCGCCTGAGGATATTTTTCCGCGCTGAGTTCGATCGACTTTCGGAGCGCCGCCTCCGCCGCTGCTGCATCGCCCATTCGGTTTTGTGCCAGGCCCATCGCCGCGTACGCTTCGTAGTAGGACGGATACCTGGCGATGGCGCGGGCAAATTGAGCGACAGCGGCTCGATAGTCGGACTTTTGAACAACAAGTTGAACGCCCTTTTCGAACATTTCTCGCGCCTTGGGAGGAACACTCAGCTCGTGTTGCGAAATGGGATTTACAGACTTGGAGCCGGATTCGGTGCCCACCGTCCGCAGGAGGATGTCTTTATATACGTGTCCTGACCCATCTGGCCGCACGAATTCGCGCACAGAGGCGTAACCCTCGTGCTGAACGGCTACGTAGCAATCGCCAGGGATATCATCGAACTCGTAGGTACCATTGCGGTCCGAGTAGACGAAGCCGATCGGGGTGCCCATCGCATTCTGCAGCTCGACGCGAGCCTCACCGATGACGTGGCCTGTGCCTTCCTCGCGGACGTACCCGGAGAGGATCTTCTTCAGGGGTTCTTGTTGTGCTATGCACGAGGATGAGGTCCAGAGGAGGAGAAAGAACAACACCGGAGCGTACGGTCGCCGCATAAGCCATCCCTGTGGTCGATGATAGCAGGAGGCAGGGAGCCGCACCACGGTTCTCTAAAACGGGAATGGCCGTCCTCCGATTGGCCTAAGCGCTCCATTGGACCATAGTGTAGGGCGCGGCGGCAGTTCGAAGGTCGTGTGGGCTCCTGCGCTCGAAGGTTTTTCTGCCTTCTGCGGCACCACTCGCGATGGCGCCTCCCTCACTCCGTAGTGAGGTCGGGGGTGATTGTACTCCTCAAGTCAACGGCCAGAGCAAGCGCGCAATTCTACGGCGCCATCCTAACCAGCCGATTGTTCTTCCCCTCTGCTTCATTAATCGTGTTAACGTACGCGGGCCGTGCGACCCGTATTTGCTTTCCAGGGGTGGAGGCTTAGGCTGGGTGCCCGGAACTGCCGAGACGAATCGGCCATTTGTGGAGTATCCAACGTCAGATCTTGCGTGGCAGCGCCGGACCAACGCAGAAGCACGCGTCGCGCGGCATGCGGGATCGCGGAGTGCGTTAGATGAGCAAGCAGAAACACGGAATCCACCGGATCGCCGAAATGGCGAACGTTTCCATCGGCACCGTGGACCGCGCGTTGCACGGGCGCGGCGGCATCAAGGACGCCACGCGTAAACGCATTCTGCAAATCGCCCAGCAAATCGGTTATTCGCCGAATCTCGCGGCGCGCGCTCTCTCGGTTGCAACATCTCGGGCGCGCATCGGCGTGTGTATCCCCAAGGAGATCCGTTTTTTCTATGACCAGCTCTGGGGTGGAGTTGTGGACGAGGCGCGGCATCTCGAGCAACTTGGCGTCGAGTTTCTAAAGCGTTCGGTGCAAGCTCTGGGAGAAGGCGATATAGATGCGTTCAAGGAGCTGGTGGAAAGCCGCGTCGATGGAATCATTCTCACTGCCGGAAGTCCAAAAGAGCTGACGCCCCTGATCAACGAAGCCGAGGAAAAAGGTGTACGCGTCGTTTGTGTTTCGACCGATGCTCCGGAAAGCCGCCGCTCGAGCATCGTCTGCGTGGAGCCGCACCTTAACGGCTGCCTGGCCGGTGAATTGATGGGCAAGTGTGTTCCGCCAGGTTCCCAAGTGGCGGTCGTTGCCGGAATGCTCTCGACCGAAGATCACCGCAAGAAAACAGACGGCTTTTCCGAAGGATTTTTGCGGCACTGCCCCGAGGGCAAAATCATCACCGTGGTCGAAGGCCATGAGGATGAGAACGAGAGTTTCCAAAAAACATCCGATCTCCTCCGGCATTTCCCCATACTCGATGGACTCTATGTCAACACGGTAAACTGCCTTCCGGTTTGCCGCGCCCTCGGAGCGCTCGGTTTCGAAGGGAGAGTTAAGCTCATCACCACGGACCTGTTTGCCGAGATGGCGCCGTACTTTCGAAAAGGGATCATCACCGCTTCCATTTACCAGCATCCTTACCGACAAGGTCAAATCGCCGTGCGTCTCCTCGCCGATAACCTGACCAACCGGGTTCACCTTCCTCCGGCAGCGCATCTCAGCCCGGGAGTCGTGATGTCCACGAACTTGCACCTCTTCCGCGAAATGCGATCGACAGACGCCAAATCGAGCGAGCCTGCGCCGAAGAGCCGAGTTGTCTTGCAAGCATAAAAATCCGCCCGTTAATGAGTCAGTTTCCGATGGCGCGACTAATGTGTGCGACGAGCACGAAAGGAAAGGGATAGGGTAGTGCGCAACTGCCATGCGCCTCGCGTGGACTCACTGCTACTTTGGTGCCAACGGAATGGCTTCGAAGTATTTCGGAACGACTATCTTCGTCTTCGGTGAAACCGCTCGAATTTCCTGGATGAAGGATTGCAACGCGTCTACTGAAGACTGCTGAGAAGCACCATACGGGGCGAGGAAGTTGTCCCAATGTGTCGGGAGCACCAGCGGTGGAAAATGCAGGCCGCGCATGAGGCGGGCACTATAATCGTAAATTTCCTTTCGGGAAGATGCAGCGCCTACAAGAACGACGTCCGGTTCCAATCCTTCGACCTCGCGCTCAATGTAGTTCATCCCGCCAAACACTAGAATCTGATGGCCGTGGAAACGGAGCAGGTATGCCAGCGTGCCCCCTTCTGGGTGCATTTGCTGCAGCGTCAACGGCGCTTTCATGCCTGCTGGAGCAGTCTCCGAACTGAAATAGTGCTTATGGTCCAGAGGGCTGTGGAGGCTAGGAATCACCTTCACGGAAAAAAGCCCGAAATCGTAGTCTTCACCGCCGCGCACGGTGATCAATTGCTTTTCCGGAATGCCGTAGGCTCGCATTATATTTTCCGTGCTCTCGGTTCCGATGACCGTGGAGCGAGTCTTTAAAGCGATATGAGGAACATCGAGGATGTGGTCGTAATGCGTGTGAGTCACGAGGACGAAGTCTGCTTGCGGGATATGCGCATCGATGGCCGCCTCATCCGGCGCCGCGACATCATTCCATCCGTATACCGGACGCGTATCTCCCAGTGATCGTGTATAGGGAGGGGCAAGAGGCGGTGGCGGCCCAAGGATTCGAGAGAGATATGGATCGATCAGAATAACGGCGGTTCCATCGCCGATTCTCCATCCTGCCGCCCCCATATATTCGAGGGTAACCTGACCGCTTTTTTCCGTGCTTGCCGGGCTCTGTCGTGCCAGCGCACAGGCGACAATGACCGTGAAGCAGAGACAGAGAATCGCGAAGTTCGTTATGTGCTTCGAAAGCGGACTGGCCCCAGCTGTCACAACTAACCTACCGAGTATCCACTTCAAGGAAACCAAAGCCCTTTAACATGCCCGAGATCGTGCTTCGCGCGTTGTTCGCAGCGATCTTGAGGATGCCATCTTGCAGCGCGGACTGCTGCAGTTGGCGCTCCGCCTCTTCCCGCACTTCGCTCTCGAGGTTGGGGTCAGGGGAAGAGAACAGCCCGGTGTCACGTGAATATACTTTCGTCCTCGCATTATCGATGCGCGTGTGAAAGACTTCCGCGGCGGGCAGGTGAATCGCCACTTTCTGCCCTTGTATCAGGACGTCGCCAGGCTCGAGACCTGCGAGATTTATCCCCGCAACCACTTCTCCGTGCACCACTAGCAGCAGGCGGTCACCCGCCAAAAATGTCGGCAGGTAAGCATTGGCGTGCTCACCCGAAATAATCTTATCCATCGTATAGCTCACGGTTTCCAGTCGCTGAAGTTGTTGAATTTGATGAACCACGGTCGGCTGATCCACATTGATCTGCGTGCGTCCTCCGCGCAAACTGCCCATCAGGTGCAAGAGCCCAAGTCCGGTCGACGCCCACACCACCGCCCCGGTCAGAATTACTGTAAGAACTGCGCCCAGGAAGGCTCCCAGAACCCAGGAGTACCCAGTCCGCGAGTTTCGCATTCCGCGAGGTGCTGGTTCGTTAGCGAGTGGTGTACTGTCAATGGTCATCTGTCTGCCCAACAACTTCAGTGTAGAACAAGCGGAAACGCATTGCCCGCATTCCTTGCTGTCGCGCACTCAGCCGCCACTCCCCCAAGATACACGACGGGATTGAACTCTTGCGGTTCCCTCAAACCCATGACAGGATGATTTGAGAAGGGCATGAGGACCGCCATCGAGGTCATGACAACGCCGACCGATCATCCAGTCGTTTTGACACCCACAGAGGTGCTGCTCCCCGCCGAGCGTCCCTCCCGCACACGGCAGGCCGTTGCTTTTGCGGTTGCTGGGGTCTCAGACTTACTATCCTTCTGGACGGTGCTTGCCCCACCGATGCAATGGCTGATTGACCTGGGAACGGCGGTGCTCCTGTTTCTAATTCTCGGCCGTCGATGGGCAATTTTGCCGGGCTTGGTTGCGGAAGCCATTCCTGGAATGGGCATCTTCCCGGTATGGATCCTAGTAGTTCTCTCCATCATTGTTTACGACGACATTAAAGTCCGCAAACGCTAAACCCGGATCGGGAAGTATCCCAATAATTATAGAGGTATATAGGTACGTCGTAGCCCACGACGAGAGCCGCGTCTCGAGCGTCGCAGACCCCGGAATGGTCTCCGCAACCTAAGCTCGGGAATACCAAGGTCTTTTTCCATTGCGCTGAGAGCGAGCGCGGCGACGGCGAATGGACCGTGACGCACTAAAGTTTGGAGCTGCACGGCGTGAGGAAAGGTGACAAAATAAACCCACGTGCGAGTCCTGCCCAAACTCCTGTGGCTCCTGCTCGTATTCTTCGTCCTTATGAACGCGCTGGGGGCTCTTCGTTACCTGCTGCCGCACGTGCCTTTTCCCGCGGAACTGGACAACTTCAGGCAGCGGCGGACAGCGCTTACTCTCCACGCCTTCGGTGGCGCGATCGCCTTGCTGGCGGGTCCGCTGCAGTTTGTCCCTCGCTTCCGCGAAAGCAGCTGGAATCGCCATCGCCTCCTGGGATGGATCTACTGCGGCGCGGTCTTGTTTGGCTGGTGCGCTTCGCTCTGGATCGCGCCGCATGCACAGACCGGTTGGGTCGCTTCTTCGGGGTTTCTCGCGCTCGGCGCGGCTTGGATTGCATCGACCGGGCTCGCTGTGCGGTTCATTTTGCGAGGCGATGCGAGCAGACACCGGCGCTGGATGATTCGCAGCTATGCTCTTACCGCCGCCGCCATCACTCTGCGAATCTACCTGCCTCTTATTTTCGTGTTCCCTTGGTCTTTTTCGATCGCTTACCCCGCCATAGCGTGGCTCTGCTGGATCCCCAACGCGCTCGCCGCTGAGGTGTACCTGCGCTTCGTGCCAACGCCTTTCGGCGAAACTCTGCCGGCCAACTTGGCCGGCAGTTCCCCGCAACTTCCCTAGCAGCCCGCACTATCCGCTTTCACCGGTCGTCCTCCTTAGGCGCTCTTGGGCAAGTCGGTCGAGAAGGCGGGATCGTGCTGCGCTGCGAGAGACGCGAGACGCTCCGTGAGGGCCTCGTGGATCATTCGGGCCGGGCGTGAATTTCGACATAATCCAGGGCCGCGTGCTCTTCACCATCGGGCACACCCTCGATGCGGATATGGTCGCCGGGGCGAAGCGCCAGAGCTAAAATTCGCCGGCGCGTCGAAGAATCGCCGCCCGGCTTCGTCGCCGGCAAATCATCGTCTGCGACCCATTCATCGACGGCCTGATCGCCGACCAGCACGCGAAACTTCGACTTGCCGTTATTCTGGTCAAAATATTCGACGTCCATCTCGTACCGGCCCGCGGCACCGTCGAAGCGAAAGGCTGCGGAACATTTCAGCTCCGGAGGTGCACACTCGACCGCCTTTCCGCCCGAAGCAGTTTCACGTGGAACCACCTCGATCGGTATGTAGCCTTGGAGGTACATCGCTTCGGCTTCAATGCGGCCGGAATAATGTCCCACTCGTCCGTGCTGATCGCCTATGCCGGAAATTTGAAAAAACCAATTGCAAACGGCATCGCGCCAAACAATGGCGTGCCCAGCTTGATACTCTAGGCGTCTCAACACCTCCCGATACCGCTCCTCATCGACGCGGCCTTTCAACGATTCCCATTGCTGCACAAGTTTTGCCGCGGCTTCCGCGCCTGCATAATGCGAATCGTAAATCTGCTGGATGACCGTCTTCCCCGAATGCAGCACGTGGGTGTACGGCACGTGGTGAAAGAACAGCAGCAATTCGTCCGGAGTGCTGTCCAGTGATTCGTACATCTTGGCCACCGGGGCGCGGTACTGATCAACATAACCCGACCCACCGGCAGCCGTACGGTCCATTCCGATTCCATCATGGTCAGCGCGGTGCCACTGCCCCCAGCCGTTTCTTTCCGACGATTCCACGCCCGGTCCGAAATGGCTACCGAGAATGTCTGTAAGTGTCCCCGCGCCCAATGGCCCGGTATAACTTTCATAAATCGGCCAGGAGGCCAGTAACATCCCCGAAATTGTTTGCACCACGGCAGGGTGGTTTCCAAAACTGAGACGCGTCCACTCCTCCGCAATTTCTTTGGAACCGAGATTGGGATTCCATGCCAGCCTGCCATATCCGTAAAGATTCGCCATGGCCAAAGGGTGGCCCATCCAGTTGGCAGCCATGCCGACATTCACAACCGCAACGAATCCGCCAACGGGACGGTGAAAGGTCTTGCCGGCTACAAGATCCTTCACCGCGGAAGGACGCTCGGCGGCGTGCATATCAAAGCCCAGCACTTCCTTCCACATGGGCGCAAGAAAACACAGATGCCGCTGCTGGCCCGTGTATTCCTGCGTGACTTGCAGCTCGATCGCCTCATTTGTTTTCTCTAGCCCGCTGAATAGCGGCGACACCGGCTCGCGCACCTGGAAGTCGATCGGTCCATGCTTGATCTGGATGATCACGTTGTCGTCGAACTGGCCGTCGAGCGGATGAAAGTTGTCATACGCCGCGCGCGCACGGTCATTCTTGGGATCGGTCCAATCGAGATGGTGGTTGTAAACAAAGGCGCGATAAAAAACGATTCCGCCATGCAACGCAAGCGCATGCGCTATCACGTTCGCAGCGTCCGCAGGTGTCCGACCGTAAGTCGCAGGACCGAGGCGGCCCTCGGAATCCGCCTTGACCACAAAGCCCGCAAAATCAGGAATCAGCCGGTAGATCTCGTCAACTTTTTCTCGCCACCATTCAGCAACGCGTGGATCTGCAGGATCGAAGGTGTCCAGCCCGCCGATCACTTTTGGGCTGCTGAGGTCCGCGGAAATGGATAGCTGAACTCCCCAGGGGCGAAACACATCGGCAACGCGCGCGAGTTGCGGGAGAAAGCTGTCTTCCAGAACACGCGGATTTGCATTGACGTTGTTAATCGCGCACCCGTTGATCCCAATGGAAGCGAGCAAACGCGCGTATCCGCCGGCCCGCGTCAAGTCGGATCGCACATGGCCATTTTCAAAAAAAATGGACCCTCCCGCGTAGCCGCGCTCAATGCGGCCGTCAAGGTTGTCCCACTGGTCCACCCAGCGAATCGGTGCATACGGCTGCTGCGTTTCGTGCAACGCGGAAATGCTTTCGCCACGCGCGATCTTGTTGAGCAAGCTAAACACGCCATAGAGAACGCCGCGCTCCGAAGTGGAGGTGACCAGGAGGCATTCGAATCCGTGCGCTTGCTCTGTCGCCAACAGGAATTCGTCGCCCTGAAGATGGACACGCTCGAGAAGGTCGGGCGACGCCGTTTTCAATGCGGAAACCGTCCCCAGTATCATCGTGCTTACGCGCGGAAGGCTCTTCTCTTCCCGCAGCGTGCGCCCCAGCATTGCTCGAATGCCGCGAATCAGTTCGGCTTTCGCGGAATCTAGTACCGGCGAATCGCCCATCACGACCACGCTAGCCGGCAAGAGCGAGTATTTTTGCGCGGCACTCTTTTCGAGCGGCGCATAGCGGAGCCAGGCGTCACCCCCCGTTTCGGCACGCGCACAGCTTGCCCCGAACACTACTAACAGAAGCGCGCCGCAAAACGCCGCAGGTCCTAAACGACGCATGGGATGGCCTGCCTTTCCGGGGAAACATTCACCGTGTACGTTAACGGCCGTGCTATAGTACCAGCCGTTTTTCCTTTACAAGAATAGGTATTTTCTCGGAGGTTTTGATGAAGCACTTTTCTCCCGCCCGGATGGCTCTCGTCGCATCTATCGCCCTTGCGGCTTGCGCCCCGACGTTCCTACGCAGTCAAGCGCAAGATGCACCCGCTTACCGCAATCCAAAACTGCCTATTGAGCAACGCCTCGCCGACCTCCTCTCGCGCATGACGCTGGAAGAAAAAGTCGCTCAACTCGAAGGCGTTTGGGAAAACCGGCAGTTCATGAAAACTCCCGAATCGCGTTTTGTGGACGAAAAAGGCGCCTTTCTTCCCGAACGCGCCGCCGTCCTCTTACCAGATGGCGTCGGCCAAATGTCGCGCCCCAGCGAAGGGCGCGGCCCGCGCGAAATGGCGGAGTTCACCAACACCATGCAGAAGTGGCTGAAGGAAAATACCCGTTTAGGCATTCCCGTTCTATTTCACGACGAGTGCCTGCACGGACACGTGGCGCCGAAAGGCACTTCCTATCCCGCGGCGATCGGCCTCGCTTCCACCTGGGATCCCGACCTGGTTCACGAAGTCTTCACCGCTATCGCCGCGGAGACCCGCGCACGCGGCGCACAAGAATGTCTGGCGCCGGTACTCGATCTCGCACGCGACCCGCGCTGGGGTCGCACCGAAGAAACCTATGGCGAAGATCCCTATCTAGTTTCGCGCATCGGTGTTGCAGCCATTAAAGGCTTTCAGGGAACCGGACCGTTCATCGACAAGGCCCACGTCCTGGCCACCGCCAAACATTTCGCCGTCCACGGCCAGCCCGAAGGCGGCACCAACGTTGCGCCCGGCAACTACTCCGAGCGCGTCATTCGCGAATACTGGTTGAAACCCTTCGAAGCCGCCGTAAGAGAAGCCCATGTCCAGAGCGTCATGGCCTCTTATAACGAAATCGACGGCATCCCTTCGCACAGCAACAAACACCTATTGATCGACATTCTTCGCCACGAGTGGGGTTTCCAGGGCGTCCTGGTCTCCGACTATTTCGGCATCACCGAGCTCATTCGAATTCACCACATCGTCGGCACCAAGGAAGCCGCCGCGAGACTCGCGCTGGACTCCGGCATCGACGTCGAGCTCCCCTTCCCGGATGCCTACCCCGCTCTGATCGAGCAGGTGAAGCAGGGCAAAGTCGCCGAAGCCACGATCGATCGCGCCGTGGCAAACCATCTCCGCGAAAAATTCCTAGCTGGACTCTTCGACGATCCTTACGTCGATCCCGCCTACGCGGAAAAAATCACCAACAGCGAAGAGCACCAAAAACTCTCTCTCCAAGCCGCGCGCGAAACCCTCATCCTCCTGAAAAATCAGAATAACCTTCTCCCGCTCGATGCCGCCAGGTACAAACACATCGCGGTGATCGGCCCCAACGCAGCCGACGTTCATCTCGGTGGCTACAGCGACAAATCCGGCCGCGGCATCAGCATCCTCGAAGGAATCAAAAATCGCGCAGGCTCAGCAGCCGAGGTTCTCTACGCCGAAGGCACGAAAATCACCGAAACGCTCCCCGACTGGGATGCCGACAACGTAGTCCTCGGCGATCCAGACCGCAACGCCAAGCGCATAGCCGAAGCCGTAAAGATCGCCCAAAAATCCGAGGTGATCATCCTGGTCCTAGGCGACAACGAGCAGACCTCCCGCGAAGCCTGGGCTCCCGAGCACAAAGGCGACCGCGACGATCTCACTCTCCTCGGCAATCAAGACGATCTAGCCAAAGCCCTGCTCGCCACGCACAAGCCGGTAGTCGCAGTTCTCCTCCACGGCCGCCCCAACGCCATCACCTACCTAGCCGAAAATGTTCCCGCGATTCTCGACGGATGGTATCTCGGCCAGGAAGGCGGCACCGCCACCGCCGAAATCCTCTTCGGCGACTACAATCCGGGCGGCAAGTTGCCAATCACCGTCCCCCGCTCCGTAGGCCAGCTTCCCGATTACTACTATCAAAAACCCTCCGCCAAGCGCGAGTACCTCTTCAGCACCACGCAACCTCTCTACCCTTTTGGCTGGGGCCTTAGCTATTCCACTTTCAAGTACAGCGATCTCCACGCCACGCCCGGTTCCATCGGCCCCGAAGGCACCACCCGCGTCAGCGTAAACGTAACCAACATCAGCAAAATCCGCGGCCAGGAAGTCGTCCAACTCTACATCCGCGACGAAATCAGTTCCGTCACTCGCCCCATCAAAGAACTGCGCGGCTTCCGCAGAATTACTCTCGATCCCGGTCAGGCAAAAACGGTCGAGTTCACTCTAGGTCTCGACGACCTCTCCTTCCTGAATCGCGACATGCACCGCGTCGTCGAGCCCGGCACCTTCAAGATCATGGCCGGTGGGAATTCCGTCGACCTGATCGAAACCACCCTCACGGTTGCCGAAAGGTAATCGCCGCCTGTTCATCGTCCGGTGCGCGACATTTCTGGCCAGGTGACGGTTTCTGCTCAGGCACTTGGCGTGCGCCGTTCAATGTGGTCTTCTATGGGGGACTCTATGACCTGCCCTCAGCAACTACTCGCTGCATTACTTCTTTTCCTCGCGCCTGCTTTGGCCGGCGCACAAGTTGTCGCGCCGCAGGACAACCAGACTGTCATACGCTTCGTCCGCAACCCCGATCCCGCTCCCGACTTCGAACTCATCGCGCTCGACGGCAAGCCGCTCACCATCGCCGCCCTGGCAGGCAAAGTTGTCTTCCTCAATTTCTGGGCCACCTGGTGCGGACCTTGCCGCGCAGAAATTCCCGACCTCATCGCGCTGCAAGACCGCTACAAGGGCCGCCTCCAAATCATCGGCCTCAACGTCGACGACGAACAGGTCGATATTCAAAAGTACGTCGAGGAAACCGGCATCAACTATCCCGTGGCCATGACTTCCAATGACGTCCGCATACAATTCGGCGGTATCCCCGCCCTGCCCACTTCTTTCGTCTTGGACACCGCAGGCCGCGTGGTGCAAAAGCACGTCGGCCTCTGGAATCCCGCGGTTTATGAAACGGAAATTCGCGCCCTCCTCGGCATGCCCATCATGGCCAAAGTCGAAACCTTCGAGGACAAGGGCGAAGTCTTTCTTGCGCACGCCGATCGCGCCACCGAACTTCCCGGTGTCGACCTCTCGAAACTCACGCCCGAACAAAAAAAGCTCATCCTCCACCGCTTCAACGCCGACTCCTGCACGTGCGGCTGCAAATTCACTCTCGCGCAATGCCGCATCTGGGATTCCGCCTGCGCCGTCAGCAAAGCCGCCACAGAAAAAATAATCGCCGAAGTTTCATCTGAACCAAAGACCCCCATAGGACCCGCCGCCCCAAAACCGCCGGCGACCGTTCCTGCTCCGCCCGGTCCAGCCCCAAAGCGCCAACCAACGTATCCCGAGTAGCGCGATGAATAACGGCATCCTCCGGGAACGTCGCGCATCGTATCCCAACATCTTCCGCCCCGTGTGCGTTTCATCCCGTCAGGGCGCCAGAGCGTGCGTTTTCATGGCCTGTGTTTTCAGAACACGTATTTTCACAATCCACCAACCCGCACACTGGCTCTTGCCGTAGCTGGCCTGATACGCTCTCGACGGTCCATGCTCGTGCTCGCGAAAATCCTATTTTTTCTCGCACTGTTCCTTTCGTTCACAGGACTTCTTTCTCCTCCCCTAGCTCTCACCATCGGAATTCTGTTCGGTCTCTGTTTCACGCATCCGTACGCCGCAGCCGCGCGGACCTCCGCAAGAATCCTTCTCCAGGTATCGATCATCGCACTCGGCTTCGGAATGAATCTGCACGAAGTGCTGAAAGCCGGCCGCAGCGGCTTCGTGTACACCGCGCTGGGAATCTCGTTTGCGCTCCTGGCCGGTCTGGCCCTCGGGAAAATCTGCGAGGTTCGCGGCAATTCCTCGTTTCTGATTACCGCCGGCACGGCCATCTGCGGCGGCAGCGCCATCGCGGCGATCGCGCCAATTCTTCATGCCGACGACCAGGAAATGAGCGTGTCGCTTGGCACAGTTTTTATCTTGAATTCCGTCGCGCTGCTGATTTTCCCGCCGATTGGCGGCGCGCTTCATCTTTCGCAATCGCAATTCGGCCTGTGGGCCGCGCTAGCGATTCATGACACAAGTTCGGTAGTCGGCGCCGCCGCCAAATACGGCCCGCAAGCCCTGGTCATCGGCACCACGGTGAAGTTAGCCCGCGCACTGTGGATCGTTCCGCTTGCGCTCGCCACAGCCGCGATCAAGGGCCGCAAATCCAAGGTCGACGGCGCATCCAAGATTCGCAGTGAATCGCCGCTCAGCAGCGAATCGAAAATTCGCGGTGAAACGAAAACTGGCGATCAAGCGAAAATCCAGTTTCCATGGTTCATTGTATTTTTTTGCCTCGCGGCAGTTTTCAACACCTACTTCGCAGCCATCTCTCCTTTCTCCCAGTCTCTGTTCACTCTCGGCCGTCTCGGTCTCACGGCTACCCTCTTCCTCATTGGCACGGGAATCTCGCGCTCCACTCTGAAGGAGGTAGGCTGGCGCCCGCTGTTGCAAGGCGTACTTCTCTGGGCCGTGGTGGGGATCACGTCACTTTACTTCATTCGAATCGGCTTGATTGCGTTGTAAACGTATTCAAAAACTTCGCCAGGCGTTCGTTCGAACTTGAGAACGCACTAGCAGACAACCCTGCATTTCCTGGAACTTTTTCAAATGTATTTCGAGGACTTACTTTTTTAGCAGGTCCATCACGGCGGAGGTCATGGCTTTAACGCCGGTTCGAATGGCGGGATCTGGCAAGGGCGCGAATTCGCTGGAGTGCGGGCCGGGGAGGCGTGCGCCTTTTTCCATTGCGTCTTTTAGTTTTGCGGGGTCGGCTGCGCCTAGCCAGAACATAGTCGTGGGCGGCTTGGGATCTTCGAGCGCGAAAAGGCTGAAGTCTTCGCTGGCCATGATGGGCTCTCCGGGAAGCACATTTTCTTTTCCGAGGGCGCGCTCGAGCGACGCGCCGACGCTGCGCGTGAGTTCGGGATTGTTGACGGTGGCCGGAACGTGGTCTTGGGCCACTTCGACAATGGGTGCGCGCTCGGCGGGAACCCCTGCGGCGGCGGCCAGGCCGTTTGTGATTCTGGAGATTGCAGCTAGGACTTTTTCGCGCTGCTGGGAATTCATGGTTCGAACGGTGAGCTGCAGGTGGGCTTCATCGGGAATGATGTTGTGTTTCGTCCCGGCGTGGAAGGAGCCGACGGTGACTACCGTGGGAAGCTGCGGATCCATTTCGCGGCTGACGATGGTTTGCAGCGCGACCACGATTTCCGAAGCGATGACGATAGGATCCTTTCCCGCTTGCGGCGCGGCGCCGTGGCCGCCGTAGCCGCGGACCGTAATGTCGACGGAATCAGCGCCGGCTAGAAGAGGGCCGGCGTGCCAGGAAACTTTTCCCGCAGGCACCGCTGACGTGTCATGCAGGGCGAGGACGTAGTCCGGCTTGGGAAATTTGGTGAAG
>Ga0210407_10001917_pt1 | contig 18595 bp, 17 predicted proteins | sample IncBWC27MmetaG_FD_150860 | JGI IMG/M metagenome (GOLD analysis project Ga0210407, IMG submission 150860) | Forest soil microbial communities from Barre Woods Harvard Forest LTER site, Petersham, Massachusetts, United States - Inc-BW-C-27-M | ecosystem: Environmental > Terrestrial > Soil >...
ATATAGAGATGCGGCGCGGGCGTTATCCTTTCGCCGACGAAACCCGCTCCGATCAGGCCCGACAGTCCGACGCCGAGAATGGTCAGCGCAAGGCCGGTGGCGACCTGATTGACGGCAAGGCCGAGCGTCATCAAGGCAAAGATCAGCGACAGCAGGGTGCCGGCGACGATTCCGCAGATCGCGCCGATGATGGTGGAGCCGGTGAGCCACGCGCCGCCGAAGCCGCAGGCCGCGCCCACGATCATCATGCCCTCGACACCGAGGTTGAGGACGCCGGAGCGCTCGGTGACGAGTTCGCCGGTTGCCGCGATCAACAGCGGCGTCGAGGCGGCGAGCACCGACAGGATGATGGCTTCAAATATTTCCACTGTGCACCTGCCGCGAAGGGAAAATCAGCCGGAACCGGTAGAGAATGAGGGAGTCGCATGCGAGCACATAGAACAGCAGAATGCCTTGAAAGACCTTGGTGACATCGAGGGGTATTTTCATTGCAATCTGGGCCTGTTCGCCGCCGATGAAGGTGAGCGCAAGAAAAAGACCTGCAATTAATATTCCAACCGGGTTCAGCCGTCCGAGGAATGCGACAATGATCGCGGTGAAGCCGTAGCCCGGTGAGAAGCCCGGCTGAAGGTGCCCGACCGGACCTGCAACCTCGATAATCCCGGCCAGACCGGCGAGGGCGCCGGAGATCGCGAAGGTGAGCAAAATCAATTGATTGGAATTGAATCCGCCAAAGCGCGCGGCGCGTGGCGCCGCGCCCACCACCCGGATCTCGAAGCCCTTGATCGTCCGGCCAAGCAGCACCGCCGCGGCGATCACGACCACAATGGCGATGATCGCTCCGAGGTGCAGACGGCCACCCTCGACGAGAAACGGCACGGTGGCGACCGGATCGAACTCGGCCGTGGTCGGAAAGTTATATCCGGCCGGGTCGCGCCACGGACCGCGCACGAGATAGTCAAGAAACAGGTCCGCGACATAGACCAGCATCAGACTGGTCAAAATCTCGCTCGCTCCGAACCGCACCCTGCAGATCGCCGGGATCAAGGCATACAAGGCTCCCCCGGCCGCGCCGAGCAGGAGCATGGCCGGCAGTACCCAGGGGCCGGCATCGGTGCCGTGGGTTTCCACCGCGAGCCAGCTGCCGGCGACAGCGCCGATCAAAAACTGTCCTTCGGCGCCGATATTCCAGACATTGGCGAGGTAGCAGAGCGACAGTCCGATCGCGATCATCACCAGCGGCGTTGCCTTCACCGCAAGCTCCTGCAGCGAATAGCTGTCGATCAGGGGATCGATGAAATAGACCCAAAGCGCCAAAATGGGGTTCTTGCCGAGGATGGCGAACAGGATGCTCATCGTCACGATGGTCAGCACAATCGCGATCAGCGGCGAAACGAGAGCGATCGTGTTCGATCGCTCGGCGCGTTTTTCAAGCACCAGCTGCATCGGCCGTTTCCTTGTCCGCGAGCGTACTTCCGCCCATCAAGAGGCCGAGATTCTCCCGGCCCGCATCCGCGGTCGCAAGCGGCTGCGACAGGCGGCCGTGGAACATGACGGCAATGCGGTCGGTGATCTCGATCAGTTCATCGAGGTCCTGGCTCGTGACGAGAACAGCGGCGCCACCGGCCGCGAGGTCGATCAACGCCTGGCGGATGACCGCGGCGGCCCCGGCATCCACCCCCCAGGTCGGCTGGTTGACGACGAGGACGGCGGGGTTGCGGAGGATTTCGCGCCCGACGACGAACTTTTGCAGGTTGCCGCCGGAAAGGCTTGCTGCTTCCGGATCGCGCTTGGCCTTGCGCACATCGAAGGCTTCCGTCGCGCGATCGACCGCCTTCAACGTCGCGGCGGTGTCGATGAAGCCGCGTCGCACCATGCCGCTTGCGGCATGACCGGTCAGCAGGGCATTTTCGGAAAGCTTCATCCGCGGCGCCGTGCCGTGTCCGAGGCGCTCTTCCGGTACAAACGCGGCGCCGAGCCTGCGGCGATGCGTGATGGAAAGCTGCCCGGCAGCCTTGCCGTCGATCACGATGGTGAGCGGATCGGAAGCGAGCCGCTCTCCGGAGAGTGCGGCGAACAACTCGTCCTGCCCGTTGCCGGCGACGCCGGCGATGCCCAGGATCTCGCCGCCTTTCAACTCGAAGGAGATGTGCTTGAGCCTCACGCCGTGGGGATCATCGGGCTCCATGCTGAGATCGTTGACGACGAGGCGGGGCGCGGTGGTCTTGCGGCCCGCAACCGTCTTCACCTCCTTGATATCGGTGCCTACCATCATGCGGGCCAGCGAGGCCGCCGTCTCGGTTTGCGGATTGCAGGTCGCAACCTTCCTGCCGCTGCGCAGGATCGTGGCCGTATCGCAAAGGCGCTTCACCTCTTCCAGCTTGTGGCTGATGTAAAGGATGGCGCGGCCCTCGGCCTTCAGGCGCCCCAGCACGACAAACAGTTGATCGGCCTCCTGCGGAGTGAGCACCGCCGTCGGCTCGTCCAGAATCAGGAATTTCGGATTCTGCATCAGCGCCCGGACGATTTCGATGCGCTGGCGTTCGCCCACCGACAATTGCCAGACCTGTCGTTTCGGATCGAGCGGAAGGCCGTAGGTTTTCGAAACCTGTTCCAGGCGCGCCGACATGTCCTTGAAAGATTCGCCGCTGTCGAGGCCGAGCGCCACGTTCTCCGCCACGGTAAGATTGTCGAACAGTGAGAAATGCTGAAAAACCATGCCAATGCCGCGGGCGCGCGCTTCCGAAGGTCCCGAGAGCACCATCGGCTCGCCCTGCCAGCGCATCTCGCCCTCGCTTGGCTGGATCACGCCATAGATGCCGCGCGCGCGCGCTTCCGAAGGTCCCGAGAGCACCATCGGCTCGCCCTGCCAGCGCATCTCGCCCTCGCTTGGCTGGATCACGCCATAGATGATCTTGACCAGCGTTGATTTTCCGGCGCCGTTCTCGCCCAAAAGGGCGTGTATTTGTCTCGGCCGGATTTCGAAATCGATGGAGTCGTTTGCGAGAAAATCCCCGTAGCGCTTGGTGAGCCCTATCGTGTGGAGCAGCGGTGTTCCGCCGGTATTCGGGCCATGAGAAGGGTCTAACATTCACTGTCACGCATCGGAGGGATGGACTGCCTCAATTGTGGGCTAGTTTGGACTTGACCGTAAATGGGGAAAAAGCGCCAGCCTTGCCCAAGTCTTCGGCATATGACCCCCGTGATTCTCGATCAGGCTGGCGATGGGTTCTCTGCGGTAAAAGACCGCGCAAAGCTGTTGCAAAATTGTGACGCTCCGAACCAAATCGTCAGCCGAGCGATGCATGGCTGAATCGGCGCGAAACCTTTAAACCCACATCAAGGGCACGGTTCGAACACGCTCGGGTTGCAGTTCCGAAAAATCAGCACACTGAAGAAAAGCTTAATCACTTCAAATGGATCAGAGGGCAGGACGTCTGCTTCGGGAGCCCGGGTCGGGATTGGATTGCAACACGCAGAGGTCGCAAGCGCGCTGACGGTAGGTCGTTCCTGATGAATCTTGCAGCAGTTGCTGTGGAAAGATGAGGCTTTTCAGGAACAGCGAACGGCGCAAATGTGACAGTTAAAGGACCGTGATTGTCGTCAACTCTGGGGGAACTGATGTCCTACCGTAAAAACCTAATCGCGGCGGCATTGCTGTCGCTGTCCACATTGGCGCCCGCGGGCTTCGCCGGCGCGGCGGATTTACCCGTCAAGGCGCAGAAGCCGCCGCCGGATTTGCCGTTCTTCCTGCTGATCGATGACCGGCTGACCTTCTCGTGGATGCCCAAGGGCACCGATCCCGGATACTTCTCCTTCAGACCGAATGGCTCAATCGATGGCACGACGGCGAAGAGCGTGTATTCGTTCACCCACTTCGATGTCTGGGCTTACGGCACCAACTTCTTCACCATCTCCCTGTTCAAGTCGGACCATAACGATGCGGCCGTTCCCTGCACGAACGCGGGTGGATTCAACCCCAACACGCCCGGCAGCGGCGGTTTTGCCGGCCCGTTCTTCCCTGCAGACTGCGCCGGTGCGACCGAAATCTACGGCCTGTTCCGTTCGACGTTCGGCTGGAATGAAATCTTCAACACCAAGATGTTCACCATCGGGCCGCTCCATAATATCTCGTTCTATGTCGGCTCCGACGCCAATTCCGAAAACACCTACGTCGCGCCCGCCAAGCGCGACTGGGTTGCCGGTCTGCAGTTCGCCTTCGACCTTCCTTACAAGGGCTTCTTCAACGTTTCGCCCGTGGCGTACAAGGAAATCAACCACAACGGCTTCAACCAATGCGGAACGGCATTTGCGTTTACCCAGGTTCCGGGAGTCGGCTGCAACTCCGACGGCAACACCGATTTCCGCACCACGTGGGCGATCGAAACCATCTACTACATGGACCTGGGCTTCATCCCGCAGGACTGGCAGTTCTGGTCGATCAGCGGCCGCGCCGCCTGGTACGGACCGAAGGGCGACGCCAACGGCCTGCCATTGCAGTCGGGTGTTGGCGTATTCAGCACCGCGACCAAGACCGAGTTCAACAGCGAACCGATCCGTCTGACCTTCGACGCCAGCAAGGCGTTTCTGGGACCGAAGTACACCCACTTCGTCGACGTCTGGGTCGCCTGGCGCTATTGGCAGAACAAGTTCGGTCTCGACCACAATGCCGAATTCGGCGTGTGTAACATCATCCAGAACGGCGTCGTCGTCAGCACCAACAGCTGTACGGAAAACACGGTATATGCCGGCATAACTGCGAAGTTCTGATCAATCGATCTTCCCCCAAGGATCGTGGCGCCGCGAGAAATCGCGGCGCCATTTTGTTTGGTCAAGACGGGCTGCTGGGCGGCCGCGCCGCCGGTGGCGATGTTCTATTTCTCGCGCCGACAAAGGCCGGCGCTTGTAACCGTGTCCGGTTGGGTGTCTCTCGCCGAGAAAGAAAGGGCCAACTAATCCGAAGGGGTTCGGGCGTAGATGAGATAGGGCTGAGAGACCACAAACTTCAGGTGTTCGCGGTCGCGCGGATGGGCTTGCTGACGGAACGCATTTTGCCGCGACCTTTTCTTGCCCTCTTCGGTGAGGGGTCCCGCACTGAGCTATGCGTTGCGGCGGTTGGCCTCGATTTGCCGAAAGGAAGTCATTCTGCCTCAGAGCGAAGAATTGGCTTCGTTTCGGTGTTTTGAGGAAAATTATCAGCTTCCGGCACGACCATATGTGTCCTGGCCCAAAGAGATGCGGCAATGAACAGCGGATCGATTCCTTGGCCCTTCCACCAGGCGCGCTCATTGCCTCGCCGATGCAGTTCACGATGATGCAGCCGGCAGACGGGGACGCTGAATCTGTCGCTGACCTTCCGTCCCATCGCGATCTGCTCCGCAAACTTGATGTGGTGCGGATCCGATGGGGTTCGGCCGCAAATGAGGCAGGGCTGAGAGGCCACAAACTTCAGGTGTTCGCGGTCGCGCTCGCGCACGGGCTTGGTGATGACCGTGACCGTCGGCTCGGCAGGATCGACCTGTGATGACTGGTTGCCAAGCCCATTGGCATCCTGATGTTTGGGTGCGGTCAGCCGAAAATTCTCGAGCTGGTTCAGCCTGGCCGTGAAGGCCTCCTCGATCGCTTGGGCGTCCGCCTTTGAGAGCTGGTTTTTCAGGGGCAGGGCATTGTGGGCCCAGCTGGCGAGAACATCGGTGTCTTCGAGCTGCTCAATCTCTGCCAACAGCCGACGACGTAACTCATCCGAGGCATTTGCCGATAAAGTTGGTGGCCTGGACCTTTTTGATCGGGCTCGCCTTTGAGGGGTCTGCAGATATGGACCTGCGGCTCCGTTGTCCGGACTCGGCGATACGTCTTGGGAGGCGGGAGGGCCATTTGCCTGCACAAGGTCGGGCGCATCGAGATCGTCCTCGCCAGCAATCCCGACCAGGGTGAACAGGGCATAGCGGCGAGCATAGGTGAGGGCAGCGCCTAGCCGATGCGGCGCCGCCGTTTCAGTCAGCGGACAGACCGGCCAGTCGGAGGAAACCCATTCACCGGAGGCGTGCACCAGCGTGGTGGTGAGCCTGATCAGCCCGCTGTCACCGTCGATTGCAGTCGTCTGGACCGTTGCGATCTCGTGCTGACCCAGGCACTTGCGGACCAGATCGAGACCGGACGACAAAGGCGCATAGCGAAAGCTCCGCATCCCTTCGCGCGGGAAGGCCGAGACGATCGTGGCGGTCAAGGATTTTTGCGGATTTTCGATCTCCACTTGCGCCTTGGCCAGCGCTGCCGCGAGCGCTCCGATGCTATCGCTAGAGCGCTGCATGGCCGGCCTCCGCTTCTAAGACTTCAAAGCTGATGGCACCGGACTTTGAGCGCTTGGCCCGAAGCCCGTGTCCCGATGCTTCCCTGGCGTCCTCCGGGACCAGCTTCTTGAGGTCGATTTTCGCTGCCTCGTGCTCCTCGTATGCTGTTCGTGTCCGTCGATAGATTGCTGCGAGTTCGGCCCAGCTGTTGGATAGGGTCATATCCACGATGCGAACGGCTTCAAGCCGCGGCTTCGGCGGTTCAATGCCGAACAGACGAGGGGGCTCGCCGTTCTTGACGCAGCGCCAGAACTTCTTCTCGGCCGTTAGCAGAAGGTGCTGGTAGAGCGGGTCGCCGTTGATCATTATCTCGACCCACTTGCCGCCGCCTGTGATGATCGAAAGAATTGCGGTGCGGGCGTCGGTCACCCACATGTTGTGCTGCAGCTGGGCCATGTGCTTTTCGGTCGCTGCTTCCTCAGAGAAATTCCAGGGCAGCATGAACTTTGCTTCGAATACCGCGCCGGTCTGTCGAACCCGGCCATCCAAGGTGGCACCCATCCATTTGTGGATCGGATGTCGAACCCTGCGCTGAATGTCCTCGACCGCATTCCCGGTGTTGCGTTCGTACCAAGTCCGGTTGAGGTCCTCGGTGATCGTGCCGAGCTGGACGATGAGATCCTGACTCAGGTCTTCTGGTTCGGCTTCACCCCGCTTCTCACGCCAGAGCCTGATGAGCCGCGCCTCGTCATTGCCCATGATGACGCGAGCGTCGGAGCCGCCTATGAACGAGCGACGATCTGTGATCATTATTTTATCTCCAAGTTGAAGCTTTGAGATGAAATTGGGGGGAGCGCGGGTCGGTCTTTGGCATAGCTCCGCCGTTCACCGGGAAGGTGTTTTTTCCGCATTTGGAAGTTGCCTTGCTGTCTAGTAATCGATATTTTTAATATCTCACGGGGACAAGACATTGTCAATATTAAAAATATCAATTCGTCAGATTAAGGCCGCTAGGTCTCTTCTGGGATGGTCGCAAGACGATCTCGCGGCTCATTCCGGTGTCTCAAAGCCGACCATCGGCAGATTAGAGTCGGACGATACTGCTGATGCAATTGGCGGCCGACGAGAAACGGCCGAAAAGCTTGTTGCGGCTCTTGAAAGCGGAGGTATCCAGTTTATCCGAGAGAACGGTGGTGGCGCGGGCGTGCGGCTCGCGAAGCGAACTAAGCGCTCGAAGTAGATGCCGATATGGCCGGCATCGAGTTGAGGATGGCTGAGCGTGCGCCGACGTCGAAGTCGTCTGTGGCAAGGACAGTGACGGACATCGAGCCACGCTCGTATTTGACTGCAAGCTCTCGGGGGTAATTGGTCTGGGTCATCTATTTCCTAAACCGTAGGTCGCATGTTCGAGTCATGCCGAGATCGCCAAGCGATATCAGTTACTTAGCTATCAAAGAAGAGTTCGAAATCCCAGTCCGGAAGCCAGGGGTAACGCTGCGGGTAACGCGTCGTTGGGCTTCCGCGCGGCTACGGCGCGGGCACGCGCAACGGCGTGGCCTATGGCAAAGATGCTGGCGTTGAGGATGTGGCCCGAGCGTTCACAGTCGTTCGCATTTGACGACAATCTCGCGCCGGAAAGCCGTTGGCGTAACTCCAACTAATTTTCGAAACACGCGGTTCAATTGAGACACATCACTAAAGCCCACCGCGAGCGCCACGGTGATGATGGAAAGGACCGCAGTTCGGGACGCCGTGACCACATATTGTGCTGCAGCTGCGCCATATGCTTTTCCGCGGCACCTTCCTCCGAGAAATTCCACGGCAGCATGAACTTGGCCTCAAACACTGCCCCGGTCGCCTCGACCATGCCGTCGAGCGTTGCGGCCATCCAGCGCTTCACCGGGTGAAACACCTGCCGCTGCACCTCCGTGACGACCTGGCCGGTATTCCGCTCATACCAGTGCCGGTTGAGGTGCTCGGTCACGTTACCGAGCTGCACGAGGAGGTTGTTCAACAGGTTCTCGGGCTCGACCGCGCCGTCGAAAACGGCGGAGGGCCTGGCGTACGGCTGCGAAAGGCGGGTTGGTCAACCCGACTTAGTGGTGGTCTCGTGCCGCACCGATCATCGCTAAAGCCGCGGCATCCTAGCATCCCAGCAGCGATGCACGATGTGATTTCGAGAAGGAATGTGGTGGCTGAACCTTGGAGGCGCTAAGGCTTGCTTGCCTACCGAAAACTCCATAATGACCCCAAGTGAGTCGATTCAAGCAACGTGGAGGCACCCAGACATGAGCCGTTCACTCTTAGCCGAAAAACCTATCAAACCGCCAAAGGAATTGAAGAAATTTTTCGACGACCCGCCGCTGGTCGGTGACGAGCGGCGTGAGGATTATGAAAATTTGTTCGCAACGCTTGCGATGACCGTAAAGCCTGCCGACGCGATCGAATGGATGTACCTCGGAGACGTCGTGAATTTGACCTGGGAGATCCGTCGCATGCGACGCATCAAGGCCGGGATGATCAATTCAAGCCTCGAGAAGAGCAGGACGCACCGTCTTAGAACGGCGGCGTACCTGGAGGAGTTGTCGGAAGACGAGGAATTAACCGAGGCAGAGGAAGAAGAGGCAGAGGAAGAGGAAGAGGAAGAGGAAGAGGAAGAGGAAGAGGGTGAAGCTGAGTCGGAGGACTGAAGCTGAGTCGGAGGACCCCGCGGCCCTGCTGGCGGAGGCATACTGCTATAGTTCAAACACCTTCGGTTACATCGACGCCATCGACAGGCAGACCGCCTCGGCGGAAATGCGGCGCAACAGCGCTCTAAGAGAGCTTGCCTGGCATAGTGAAGCCAGGGCGCGGAAGCTGGATAAGGCCTCCCGTGAAATCATCGACGGCGAATTTAGCGAGGCCGCGGAATGACGTCGGATCAAAAAATCGCAGCCAACCGCAACAACGCCAAAAAAAGCACCGGCCCACAACAACGCCAAAAAAAGCACCGGCCCATGTTCCCAGGCAGGCCGAAAGGCGTCCCGCCGTAACGCGCTGCGCCACGGCCTCGCCATCGATATCGGAACCATTCCCGCTTTCCATGGCGAGATCGAAACCTTGGCAAGGACGCTGTCGCGCGGCCGGCAAGAGATTACCGAATGTGCGCGTGAAGCCGCAGCGGCGGAACTGGACCTCACTCGGATTCGAAAAATCAGAGCCCGGCTGTTCGAGACGACCTACGTTGCCGATACCGCCACCCAAGATGGCCTGGCGGACTTGAACATGCTCGCCGCATTGGAGCGATACGAGCGTCGAGCATTCTCGCGGCGCAAGCGCGCCCTGCGTGCAATCAGACAGACCGATTGAGAGCAAGCTTGGCCGCGGCAATGCGGACTAATCATCGTATGATGTCTCACATGTCCCGATCACCCAGGATTTATGTTTAATTCATCGCCGCTTCATCGCAATACAATTTTAAGTTGTGCAACATAGCGCTTTTATCCACTGATTTAGTCAATCTACTTTTGGCAGAACGAAGCCAAAAAAAGCAGTGATATCAGAGAGACGACGAGGTAATCCTGAAAAAAGGCCCGCGATGACGCAGCGAACGAAGCGCGGATAGGCCGGCGGCAGGCTGTTTTCGCATCAAGTGCGGGACAGACCTTTGCGCAGAAGTAGTTATTTCTCCCAAACGCCGGCATGCAGCGCTTCCGCCTCGTCCTCCAGCATCGGACCTGCGACTTCGGTTGCTCGCTGACCGCTTTTGAAAACTTCGCGGCAGGGCAGATCGAGCGTCGGATTCTCCGGATGATTGCCGGTAAGCGTACGCAGGCGATGTTCGCTCAACCCGTAGACCACGCGGCCGATCCCCCCGCCCAGTAGATTGCGCCGGCGCACATGGCGCAGGGCTCGGCGGACGAATAAAGTGTGGCCTTGCGCAGCGTTTCGGTATCGAGAGTTCGGCAGGCTTGGGTTGCGAGCAGCCGCTCGGCATGCGCGGTGCTGTCGCGCGAGGGCATGTAACCGTTTTCGGTCTCGATCAGGACGTTGCCGCGCTCATCGACAAGGATGGCGCCGAACGGATGATTACCATGCGCCATCGAGCGGCGCGCCACTTCGAAGCAGCGCCGCAAGAATTCTTCGTCGCGCCTCGATCGTTCGGAATTGGAATAGTCGCTCATGTCTTGTCCCGCCCGTTCACGCCATCATGCAGAGGGTGGTTGCGGCAGGCAAGCGGTGGCGGCGCTTTCTTGTTTGCGCATGATCTCCGCGCAAACGCGCTTGGCGTTTGTCGCGTGGAAAACCGCTGCACACTTTGCGCCAACGCGGCCCTCCGGGTCCGGATCATGCGTTAGTGCGGTGAATTTGAAGTTCCTGTCAGTGTTGCTGCAATCTCGTCATAGGAACTTCAAATTCAAAACCGCACTAGAAACATTAACTTGCTAGTGCTCCTTTGATTCCGAAGTTCGCCTCAGAGGTCGCCGCGAATGTTTGCGAACTTCGGAATCGGAGCACTAGTGTCCCGCCATGTGCCTTCCGATTTCCGTGAGGTCGGCTTCACTGGCGCGCGCTTCGTAGACGAATTGGCCGTGGAATATCACCACGAGGCGATCCGACAGTTCGAGCAGTTCGTCCAGGTCTTCGCTCACCAGCAGCACCGCGGCGCCGCGGTTCCGCGCGGCCATGATCTCGGCATGGATCTGCGCGACCGCGGCAAAGTCGAGGCCAAAGCAGGGATTGGCGGCGATGAGAACCTCGACATCGCCGCCGAGTTCGCGCGCCAGCACCGTGCGCTGAACGTTGCCGCCGGAGAGCGCCGACATCGGGGTATCCGGCGTGCGGGTCTTGATCTTGTAGAGGCCGATCTTCCTTTCCGCCGATTTCCGGAAGGCGGAGCGGTTGAGCCACCAGCCACCGCTGGCAAAGGGGCTGCGGTCGAATTCGCGGAAGGCGATGTTGTCGGCGACGCTCATGCCGCCGACACAGGCATTCTTCAGCGGCTCCTCCGGCAAGAGCGACATTCTGTGCCGCCGCATCTCTTCGCGCGTGGCGTGATAGACGTCGCCGATCACGCGGATTTCGCCGCTCTCCGCCTGGCGCTGGCCGGCAAGCACCTCGACGAGCTGCCGCTGGCCATTGCCGGAAACCCCGGCGATGCCGACGATTTCTCCGCCGCGCACCGAAAGCGAAACGTCGTGGACCGCGACCGCGCCGGCATCGTCAAGCGCCTTGAGTTTATCGAGCTCGAGCCGGGTAGCGCCGATTTCTCCGACCCTCGGCGGCTGCAGCGTCAATTCCTCCGCGCCGATCATCATGCGGGCCATGCTGTCGGGCGTCAGCTCGGATACCTTGCCCTTTCCCGCCAGTTTTCCGCGGCGAAGGATCGTCACTTCATCGGCGAATGCCATCACCTCACGGAATTTGTGCGTGATCATCAGGATCGTCAGGCCCTCATTGACGACCATGGCGCGCAGCATCCCGAGCACCTCGTCGGCTTCACCCGGCGTCAGCACCGAGGTCGGCTCGTCGAGAATGAGAAAGCGCCGCTTCAAATAAAGCTGCTTCAGGATTTCGCATTTTTGCCGTTCGCCGGCCGAGATATCGGAAACCTTCGCGTCGAGCGGCACCTTGAACGGCATCCGCGCCAGAAATTTTTCCAGCTCGCGTTTTTCCCTTAGCCAATTGACCACGGCGGGAACGTCGTCGCGCGCCAGCACCAGGTTCTCGGCAACCGTCATCGCGCCCACCAGCGTGAAGTGCTGGTACACCATGCCGAGCCCGAGCGCGTGAGCGTCCCTGGGGTTTGCGATCGCCCGCTGGCGCTCCCCGACCAGCACATCGCCCTCGGTCGGGTGATAATAGCCCATGATGCACTTGACGAGCGTGCTTTTTCCCGCGCCGTTTTCGCCGAGCAGCGCGTGAAATGAGCCGGGACGTACTTTCAGTTCGACCTTGTCGAGGGCGAGAAAGTCGCCGAAGCGCATGGTCATGTTGAGGGCATCGACGCCCAGCGGTCCGTTCGGCAGCGGCGTCTCGCCGATGATCACGACAGCGCTCCGATCAGGGCTGCGGAAGTGGCAACCGCGCCGAAGACGCCGCCCTGCATCTTGATCATTTTCAGCGCGTGATCGTGATTGTCCTTGTCGGTGGCACCACAGCAATCCTCGATCAGGACGCATTCGAAGCCGCGGTCGTTCGCTTCCCGCATGGTGGTGTGCACGCAGACATCGGTCGTGATGCCGGTCAGCACGACGTTCTCGATCCCGCGCAGCCGCAACATCAATTCAAGATCGGTGGCGCAGAACGAGCCCTTGCCGGGCTTGTCGATGATCGGCTCACCCGAAAGCGGCGCGAGCTCGGGAATGATCTCCCAGCCGGCCTCGCCGCGAACCAGGATTCGTCCGCACGGTCCGGGATCGCCGATCCCGGCGCCGATCTGCCGCGAGCGCCACCGTTTGTTCGCCGGCAGATCGGCGAGATCGTCGCGGTGACCCTCGCGGGTATGGAAGATGTGGAAGCCCTGCGCCCGCATCACCGCGAGCACGCGCTTGATCGGCTCGATCGGCGCGCGCGTCAGCGACAGGTCATATCCCATCTTGTCGACATAGCCGCCGACCCCGCAGAAGTCGGTCTGCATGTCGATGACGATCAACGCGGTGTTCTCCGGACGCAAATCGCCGTTATAGGGCCAGGCATAGGGCTCGGACTTCACGTAGCGTTCGGCCATGTCGAGAGCCTCATCGGTCGAGAAGGGTTCATCGGGTAATGGACAATTCGGCCGGAGCCCCGGTCAGGGTGCGCTTCGGCGAGCAGGTGATGATCATGATCGCAAGCGTCAGGATGTAGGGTGCGGCGTTGAACAAATGATATCCGGAAGTGACGCCGACCGACTGCAGCGCGGGACCGAGCGCGGCGGCGCCGCCGAAGGCGAGCGAGGCCCACATGCACAGCATCGGGTCCCATCGCGCAAAGATCACGAGCGCCACTGCGGTGACGCCCTGTCCGCTGGAGAGGCCTTCGTTCCAGCTTCCGGGATAGAACAACGACAGGAACGAGCCGCCAATTCCGGCAAGGAAGCCGCCGACCATGGTGGCGCGCAGGCGGATGGCGAGCACGGAATATCCCATCGCGCGCGCAGCATCCGAACTTTCGCCGGCAGTGCGGATCAACAGACCCCATTTGGTCGTCCGGAACGCCCAGTAAAGGATCGGCGCAAGCGCAATGCCGAACAGAAACAGCACGTTGATGCGCAAGGCGGCGCGGACCTGCGCGACATCGCTCCACCATCCGAAATCGATCGCGGGCAGCCGTGGGGCGGTCGGCTCGATCAGCGGCTTTCCGAGATAGAAGGCAAGGCCGGTGCCGAACAGCATCAGCGCGATGCCGACCGCGATGTCGTTGACCCGCGGCAACGAGCAGATTCCGGCGTGGAGCGCGCCAAAAAGCGCGCCGCTAACTCCCGCGGCGAACACGCCAAGCCAGGGCGAACCCGAAAGATAGGAAATGCCGTAGGCGCTCATCGCCCCCATCACCAGCGTGCCTTCAAGGCCGAGATTGATGCGGCCCGAGCGCTCGGTGATGCATTCACCCAGGCTGACGAACAGAAATGGGGTGGAGACGCGGATGGCGCCGCCGAGAACGGCGAGCGGTACGGTCCATAATCCGATTCCCCCGTCGGCCATGTCAGGATTTTCCTTTCAGGAAACCGATCCGCCCGTAGAGCGCATCGCTTGCGAGTACGAAGATGAAGATGATGCCCTGCAACACATGCACGGAGGCGTCGGGCAGGCCAAGCCGGCGCTGCAACAGCCCGCCGCTTGCGCCGATTCCACCGAGCAGAATGGCAACCGGAATCACGGCAAGCGGATTTTGCCGCGCCAGGAACGCAACGAGGATTCCGGTGAAGCCATAGCCCGCGGCCAGATTGGCATTGGTTCGGCCCTGCACCGCGGCGACCTCGACCATCCCCGCAAGACCCGCCGATGCACCGGCCAGGAAACAGATGGTCATGACCAGCTTGCCGACGCCAAGGCCTACGATTTTGGCGGCGCGAATATTGCCGCCGGCAACGCGCGCGGCAAAACCGAACACGGTGTGATAGATCAGGATGTAGGAAGCGGCCGCGGCGAGGATGCCGAACACCAGTCCCCAATGTACGTCGGTGCCGGGGATCGATCCCATCATATTGGCTGCGCCGATCTCGTGCGTCGATGGCTTGTTGAGGCTGGTGGGGTCGCGCATCATGCCTTCGACCAGATGGTTGAGGATCGCCAGCGCGATATAGACGAGCAGCAGGCTCGAAATCGTCTCGTTGACGCCGCGATATTGACGAAGCGCGCCCGAGAGCATGATCCAGAGCCCGCCGGAAATGATGCCCGCGGCCGCCATCGCCAGCTGCACGGCAAACGCCGGTGCCCACGGCATCGCGAGCGCCACGCTGGTGGATGCCAGTGCGCCGATCAGGAGCGCGCCTTCGCCTCCGATGATGACCATGCCGAGTTGCGCAGGCAGCGCGGTGCAAAGCGCGGTGAGGATCAAGGGCGCTGCGCGCGTGAGCGTATTCTGCCAGGAGAACCAGGTGCCGAACGCGCCCTGGTACATGTAGAAATAGAGGTCGAACGGATTCTTGCCGAACAGCGCGACGAAAATTCCGAACACCCCGAGCGCGCCGACCAGCGCCGCGCCCGGAATGAGGATGTATTCGATGGTTCCACCGTAACGCTGGAGAAACCCCGGATCTGCGGCCGGGGAAATCGCGATTCCCTCGGCGGAATCCGCAACTTCCGACGTCACGAAGTCGCTCCGATGACGCCTTCCACGAGGTAGTCCATCTTCTCCAGTTCGGTATCCTTCTGGCCGCGCTCGGTGCCGGCCGGAATCATGGTCTTGCCCTTGTTGTCCACGATCGGACCCTTGAAGATGGTGTAGTTGCCCGCGACGAGCTTCGACTTGATGTCGTCGGCGTGTTTGCGCGCCTGCTCGGTGACCGCTTCGCCATAGGGCGACACCTTGACGATCTCTTCCTTCAGCCCGCCGCGATAGAAATTGGGGATCGTCTCTCCCGCGAGCATCATCTTGACGAACTTCGGATAGAGCGCTTCCCAGTTCCACTCGGCGCCCGTGAGATAGGCTTTCGGGGCGAGCGGCGACTGGTTGACGTGATAGCCGCACACCATCGCGCCACGGCGCGCCGCGTTCTCGACCATGGTCTTCGGCCCGTCGACATGGCAGGTCAGAACGTCCACGCCCTGATCGATCAGGCTGTTGGTGGCTTCGGCTTCCTTGACCGGCATCGACCAGTCGCCGGTGAAGATCACCTGAGTGGTGGCCTTCGGGTTCGCCAGTCTGGCGCCCATCGTGAAGGCATTGATGTTGCGCAGCACCTGTGGAATCGGCTTGGCGGCGACAAAGCCGAGCTTGCCGCTCTTGGTCGAGTAGCCGGCAACGATGCCGGAGACATATTGCGCCTCGTCAATGTAGCCGAAGTAGCTGCCGGCGTTCTTGGGGTCTTTCTCCGTCCACAAGCCGCCGGCGTGCTCGAACCGGATCTTCGGATACTTGCTGGCCGTCTTGATCACGTGCGGGCTGTAATATCCGAACGATGTCGGAAACAGCAGAGTAGAGCCGTCCAGATTGATCATCGACTCCATCGTTTTTTCGACGGCGTCGGTTTCCGGCACCTTTTCTTCTTCGACGACCTTCAGGCCGGCCATTTTCTTCAGCGCCGCCGCGCCTTGTGCGTGGGCCTGGTTGTAGCCGTAGTCGTCGCGCGACCCGACATAGATGAAGCCGATGGTGGTATCGGCCGCATAAACGCTTCTTGCCCCCAGCGCCGAGCCGAGCGTCAGCGCCGCGCTGCCTTGCAAAAGATGTCGTCTTGAAATCCTGCCAAAATCCATGTGCCTGCTCCCTTTTGGCGGATGGACCGCCGCTCCTACGCGGCTTCGCCTGAAACGGCGGAGCCCGCCGGGCATGTCGCAAGCTTCGTGCCAGAGCTTTTTTGCTGGGCAGCTTGAGTTAAAATGCTGAAATCAAATGACTATCGATCGTTTTAGGGATCGGTTTGAATCTTGGGCAGAAAAGCGGCCGGCTAAAATTTAGGCGACATTTGGGGATTGTATGCAAGCCAGTTAAGCAATCCTCCAACCCGAATTTTGGCCGTGGAGGGAAGGGCGGTTGGCGCGTTCCGATATTTTGCCAGCTGGCCAATCGGCATAGGCTTCTACCTGTTTCCGATCGCTACCGGATTCTTTTCGAAAGGCCTGAAAGCACGCCGCTGGCGAGCTCCAACGCATCAATCGGAAAAACATGAGTGAGATGAATGCGCAAACCGGCGATCGCAAGACCTCACCGCTCGGCGAGGCGATCGTCGGCCGGATCAACGCCCTGGCGACGATTTCGCAAGACCCGGGCAATCTGACGCGGATCTTCCTGACGAGCGAGCACCGCGCGGCGGCAGAGCTGATCATGGGCTGGATGCGCGAAGCCGGCATGAACGCACATCTTGACGCCATCGGCAATGTCTGCGGCCGTTACGAGGGCGAGCGGCCGCGCTTGCCCTGCCTGATGCTCGGCTCGCATTACGACACAGTTCGCGACGCCGGCAAATGGGATGGTCCGCTCGGACTGATCACGGCGATCTCCTGCGTCGGCGATCTCAACCGGCGAGGGCGGCGGTTGCCGTTCGCGATCGAAGTGGCGGGCTTTGCCGACGAGGAGGGAGTGCGGTTTGCCTCGACCCTGCTCGGCAGTCGCGCAATTGCCGGCACGTTCAAACAGAGCGTGCTCGCCACCAGGGACAGCACCGGAAAATCCATGCGCGAAGCGCTGATCGAGTTTGGTCTCGATCCGGATCATATCGGCGCGGCGGCGAGAATTCGCGGCGAACTCCTGGCCTACATCGAACTGCACATCGAGCAGGGACCGGTGCTGGAAGCCGAGAACTTGCCGATCGGGGTCGTCACGGCGATCGCCGGAGCGACGCGCCTCGCCGCACGATTGACAGGCATGGCCGGCCATGCCGGAACGGTGCCGATGGCGTTGCGGCGCGATGCGCTCACCGGGGCGGCGGAATGCATCTCGAAGATTGAGGAATTGTGCCGCGCCGACGACGCTGGATTGGTCGGGACGGTCGGATATATCGACGCCGCGCCCGGCGCGACCAACGTAATCCCGGGAGAGGCACACTTCACCATGGATATCCGCGCGCCGACGGATGACCACCGCAAGCGCGCGGTCGGCGAAATCGTCCGGCAGATTGAAGCGATCGCGAAGCGGCGAACGCTCGAGTTGCAGGTCGAGGTGACCCATGAAAACCGCACCGTGCCCTGCGCGCCATGGCTGAAGGAGCAGGTGGCGGCAGCGGTCGCCGCGGAAGGCTATCCCGTGTTCGAACTGCCGAGCGGCGCCGGCCATGACGGCATGGCGATGGTGGATATAGCCGACGTCGCGATGCTGTTCGTGCGCTGCCGCGGCGGCATCAGCCATCATCCGGACGAGCATGTGGATATGGCCGATGCGGACGCCGGCGCGCGGGTGTTGCTGCGGCTGATCGAAAACTTTCGGCCGCAAGAGGCGGGTGGGTGAACTGTCGGTTGACGGCTGCATTCAGGGAAGCGGTGGCAAGGCCAGGCGCCATGCGGGGCGTCATACTTTCCGCGAGTCTGCCCAAGGGTACAGGATAAGGTCGTGTCGCGACGCTGAGTTACCCGGTGACATCGAGTCCAACCAGCCGCCTGAGCTCAGCGATCTCCGCGATCTGCTTCGTGGACGGGCCATCCATTCGCGCGACTTCCTCCACGACACCGACGAGTTCGCGTCGTTCCTCGGCAGTGAGCCGCTTCTTGAAGAGATCCGCGAACAGTCGGGCCGCCTCTGCGAAACTTTGCGCACAGCTCGCAATAAAACGCGCATGAGTCAGGCGCTCGTTCACATCGTGGTCGAAGCCGAACACCGCGCGCATGGTCTCTTGGATAGTCGTGATTTGGCTGGCTGTCGGATCGCTGCCGCGAGGGATCAGGCACATCAGCACGGTTGCTGCGTCGCGCGGATCGTCGATGGCACGCAGCGGCGCGGTCCGCTCCGACTCGCGCACCTGGACACGCCGCGCCTCGTCCCTGCGGCGCGCGGACCGCTCGCGGAAATGGTCGACGCCACCCATACGAATGAACCAATAGATCGCCCAAAACAACAAAGTGCTGGCTACGAGGATGAGGATCGGCATTCAGGGCCCTTCGACGTTTCACAGTATCCGAAACAATATAACGCCGTCCTTGCAATTTAAAGACATGCTTACCTGAACGATGCAGCCGGATTTTGCGGCC
>Ga0210407_10001918_pt1 | contig 18577 bp, 15 predicted proteins | sample IncBWC27MmetaG_FD_150860 | JGI IMG/M metagenome (GOLD analysis project Ga0210407, IMG submission 150860) | Forest soil microbial communities from Barre Woods Harvard Forest LTER site, Petersham, Massachusetts, United States - Inc-BW-C-27-M | ecosystem: Environmental > Terrestrial > Soil >...
TATTTCATCGCTATTCGCAACGGAATTGGAATACTTTCTTCTCAACATTTTCGTCCTATCCACGGGGCTTGGCGATGCCGGGAAAATCGCTTTACTGACGCAGTTCCGAGAGAGTCCTGGGAGGATTTAATCGGCCAAGTGTATCTCGAAAAATTCAGGAGGCCGTTGCGAATGGCTAAAAGCAAGAGCAACACATTTTCCCCCATCTTTCTAACTTCCCTTCTTTGTGGTTGCATCCAGTTGTTCCTCTCCTTCCCTGTGCAAGCGCAGCAAACTCTAGGCGGCATCACCGGGACGGTTACCGACGCGTCCGGCGGAATCCTGCCAAACACGACGGTGAGCATCGTGAGCGACCAGACAAAGCTCAGCCGGGCACAGGTCACCAACAGCGGAGGCATCTACGATTTTGTGAACTTGCCGATCGGCAGTTACACGCTGACGTTCACGCATGACGGATTTGAGTCGCAAAAAATTCCTTCAATTGTGGTGCAGGCAGACCGCACGGCGACGGTCAACGCAACGCTGAAGGTTGGACAGGTAGGCACGACGGTGACGGTGGAAGCCAGCCCGCTGATGAACGCGGTGGACACCACCAACGGCTACATCATGGAGAAAGAACAGATTGAATCGGTTCCCCTCCCCACGGGAAGCTTTACGGGGATTGCGATTCTCTCGCCTGGCGTCAACGCGGAACTCTCCGGCGGAACGGGCGTGAACAATGGGTTGGGCAATCAGCCGATCTGGGCAAACGGCCAGCGAGACACCAGCAACACCTTCATGATGAACGGAGTCGACGCCAGCAACTTATTCAACGGGAAAAGCACCAGTTCGGTGGCTTCCGCGCGCATCGTGAACAATACCGGAATCGGCGGCGCGGCCAGCCTTTCCAGCACCACTGCGGAGCCGATCCAGAGCACGGCGTCGCCCTATCTGGCGATTGGCCAGGCGCTGCCGACTCCAGCGCCGGAAACCATCCAGGAATTTCGCGTAAACACTTCGATGTACGACGCGCAGCAAGGCTCCACCAGCGGAGCGCACATCGACATCAGCACGGCTTCCGGATCGAACAATTTCCACGGCAGCGCTTACGTGCACCGCGGAACCGATGCGCTGAACGCGGCGCCCTTTTTCTACAACGCCGACCCCAACATCCCGGCGAGCGACAAAGTTCCGGAACTTCATCGTTACACGGCCGGAGGCGCTCTAGGCGGACCCATCATCAAGGACAAACTTTTTGCGTTTGTCAGCTTCCAGCACACCCATGATTCGGATCAGGAGATTGGCAGCTCGCGTGTGGCGGTGCCGCCGGGATTGACGAACGACCGTAGCGCGGCTGCGTTGGCCGCCCTGGTCAATGGTAACTTCCCTGCCGCGGCTCCAACCAACCCAACCGTTAGCGCTGCCCCGTGCGTCCCGCCGAATCCCTGCGACATCAATCCCATCGCCCTCGGCCTTCTTAACTACAAGCTGCCCAACGGCCAATTTTTGATTCCTTCGGCCAGCACCAATCCCGCTGTCAACCCCATCAGCATCAACTTCCCGGAAAATTCCTTTACGGTCGGGACAGCCTATTTTCTGGCGAACCAGGCGGTGGGCGACGTGGACTGGAACGTCAACTCCAAAGACACCCTGGCCTTGAAATACTATTATCAGCACGACCCCAGCATTGCTCCTTACGCCTACTCCGGTTCTCCGGGATTCACGCAGCACCTGGATGCGGGCAGCCAAGTCGCTTCCATCACCAACACGCAGACAATCACTCCGAGTTTCAGCGTTGCGGAAGTATTCGGCTTCATCCGCGAGAAAGTCTATAGCACGATCGACCAGCCGTTTACGCCGCAGCAATTCAGCACATACGTTCAGAAGCTCACGGGCCTCTCGACGGCGGATTCCACCATTAACACTTTCGGATCCACCTTCTTCCCCGGCATATCGATTGTGGATAACTACGGGAACGTGGCCTCTTACAACACGAGTTTTGTCCCCAACGCCGGTATGAATATCGGGAGTGGCGCCAACTCGCAGGGGGCGTTCACGGGAGTGTTCCAAAACCGGTTCATGCCCTCGGCAAACGCCATTTGGGTACACGGAAAGCACACCATCACGTTTGGCGGCAGCTTTGCTTATACACAGCTCAACACTCGCGATGAGCGCACTAACAAAGGCGTCGCAGCGTTTGCGGACTTTTCACAATTCCTTCAAGGCCTGGAGACTTCTTACAGTCCCAACGGCTTTGTGACTTCCGCGTTCCTGCAGGGCGATGCGAATCGGTACTACCGCTCCAAAGACACCGGCGCGTATGTTCAAGACAAATTCCAGCTCCGCCCCAACCTAAGCATCACTGCTGGTCTTCGCTTTGATGACCACGGCGGCCTCACCGAGAAATATGGGCGCATCTACAATTTCGAACCCTCGCTGTATAACTACGACGCGGGAAGCGACACCATCGTCTCCAACGGCTTGATCATCGGCGGAAACAATAAACAGTTCCCGACGAAGGGCGTCAGCAACTCTACATTGACCGGCAGGCAGTGGGGTCTTGCTCCCCGCTTGGGCATGGCCTGGAGCCCCAATATGTTCCGCAACAAAATTGTGGTCCGGGCGGGCTGGGGCATGTACTACGACCGCGGCGAACTCTTCACGTATCTCTCTCCTGGTGTCGCGGCGGGCGTCATTCCAGGCGGGCCGTTCGGGGTCAACCAATCTCCGCCGTTTGTGAATTCCCAGGTATGCACGGCGATTGGAACATTTTATGAAGGGTTCATTCCAACGTGTGATCCCACTCAACCAAACGGCGGCTCTTTCAATAATCCGTGGGGCGCAACCCTTCAAGGTCCGCCAACTGGCAATCCCGCTACGATCAGCTTGCCCAATGCGGCGGCGATCGCCAATGGGTCACAGCTCTTCGCTTTCGCGGACTACAATCGAAGAAACAAGCTCCCCTACACTTTCAATCAGATTCTTGATATCCAATGGCAGCCGCGAAATGATTTGTTGATTGAAGTGGGTTACGTTGGCAACCTGGGCCGTCATGAGGTCATCCCCATTCCGTTCAATCAGGCAGGGATCGCTTCTCCCAGCCACCCCCTTCATGGGCAGAAATACACTTACGGCTACAACATCCTTGCGCCTTCCGGTTGCAATCCTACGCTCAGCCCCGCCGCCTGCACGGCGTACACGCCAACTTGCGATTTGAGCGGCGCTCCGGGCTCTACGAGCGGCTGTGGATTCATGGGCCTTCCGGATGGGAGTTCGATGATCGCCACGTATGAGGGCGGCAACGTGGACCTCCGCGTTCCTTTCATCGGTTACTCGTCGGAATCCGAGTCGTACACGGCGGCGGGCATCTCGGCTTACAACGCGCTACAGGCGCATGTTGAAAAACGCTTGAGCCACGGGCTGCAAGTCGGCGTTTCATACACTTTCTCGCACTCCACGGATGAGCAGAGCGGCATGGGCCTCTTCTACAACGGAAATAACCCTACCAATTTGCGGAGTGGGTACGGCTTGTCGGATTTCGACCGCAAACACGTCCTCAATTTCACCTATCTGTACCAACTACCGAAGTTTTTTGAACTAACTTCGCTCAAGGGAAGGTTCGCAGATGGCTGGGCCATTGCGGGCCTTGCGATTATCCAAAGCGGGCAGCCGTACAGCGTGGTCGACTACTCCGGAGCGGTGGGCAGCATTTTCTACGGCACTTCTGACGGAATCACCAATCCGATCGTGCCGCTAGGTACCTGCACGCCTTCGAAAGCTTTGACCGGGGCCAGCGGGGCTACGCCGGGCGCGCCTGCACTAAATGCTGCTTGTTTCACCTTGCCACTGTTGAATCCGGGTGATCTGGGAGGCGCGATTCCTGCCGGAGATACTTATGAAACCAACTTCACCACCGGGCAACGAAACATTTTTCGGCAGGCCTGGCAAAAGCGGACGGACATCTCTCTAATGAAGATGACGCAGATCACCGAGAAGGCCTCGCTCAAGTTCAGCTTCGACGTGTTCAACCTGACGAATACGGCGAGCTTCGACATCCCGATCGACAACGTTTCGCAAAACTTGTTTTTCAACGACTTCCCGGTCTACGGGTCGAGTCTTTATTCCTCGCCCACAGCGAGCGGCCTGGGAATCGTGAACAAAACCATCGGAAGCCCACGACAGATTCAGATGTCGCTGAAGCTTAGCTTCTGAGCCGCGCGGCGGCGGAAAAACCAAAAGCAGGTGGATGAAAACCGCAAGGAAGCCGAAGCGACTTGCGGTTGACACCGTGGTGCGGGAAGGCTAGGCTCTCGTGCAACGGAGAAGCTCGTCTCGATAATTCCGAATCACGATACATCCGACGCAAATTCGACCTCACCTATGAAAAAGCACAAGCTCCTCCTATGGTCGTTGACCGTTGCGTTGAGCGGGTTCCTCTTTGGGCTAGACACTGCGGTAATTTCAGGCGCGGAACAAACGATCCAGAAGATTTGGAATCTAAGCAATTTTACGCATGGTTTGGCTGTCTCCATGGCTTTGTATGGCACCGTGCTGGGGGCCATGTTCGGAGGATTTTTCGCCGACAAACTGGGGCGCAGAAAGAGCTTGTTTTGGATCGGCGCTTTATTCCTGGTTTCGGCACTGGGCTCGGCGCTCTCGCAAGACATTTACATATTCATGGCTTTCCGTTTGATCGGAGGGCTCTGCATTGGAGCATCTTCCGTGGTCTCGCCGCTGTATATTTCTGAAATCGCGCCACCTGCGAGACGAGGCTTGCTGGTGGCATTGTTTCAATTCAATGTCGTTTTTGGAATTCTGATCGCCTACGTTTCGAACTATCTGTTGCAAAGCACGAATAGTCCCAACGACTGGCGCTGGATGCTGGGCGTCGTGGCAATCCCTTCCCTGATTTTCACTCTTCTTACCTTGCTAATTTCTGAGAGTCCACGATGGCTGGCTCTGAAACGGAGCGACCTTGCAGGCGCAAGAAGCGTTCTGGCCGAAATCGACCCTGCGTCTGCGGAGACGACATTGGCCTCGATTCTGGCTTCGAGAGACCGCGCCGAGGCCAGTCCGAGCAAGGCGTTCTTTTCCGCCCACTACCGTTGGCCGATTCTCTTGGCATTTTTTTTGGCTTTTTTCAATCAGCTGTCAGGCATCAACGCCATCATTTATTACGCGCCCCGTATTTTTGAAATGACAGGGTTGAGCAAGTCCAGCGCGCTTCTATCCACGGCGGGCATCGGTTTGGTGAATCTTGTATTTACCATGCTCGGATTGTCGTTGATTGACCGCTTCGGGCGCAGAGTGCTGATGTACATCGGTTCGATTGGCTATATCGTTTCCCTGGGCCTCATTGCGCTGGCTTTCTACCGCAACTCATTCGGAGGGATGACGATTCTAGTGTTGGCGTTCATTGCTGCGCACGCTGTGGGGCAAGGTGCGGTGATCTGGGTATTTATTGGAGAAATTTTTCCCAATGAAGTCCGGGCCGCGGGGCAGTCGTTTGGCAGCTTCACGCACTGGATTTTTGCCGCCATCATTGCGAATGTATTCCCCGCTTTGGCGGGCCGTTTTGGCGGGGCGCCGATCTTCGCCTTCTTTTGCGGAATGATGGTCTTGCAGCTCCTATATGTAATGTTCATGATGCCGGAAACCAAGGGCATCGCTTTGGAGGACATGGACACGCAACTCGCGCATTAGGTCCGCGACGAGAAGAATAGTGACGGGCGCCCTCAGGGCCGATGCCAGTACATGTCCCAGCCGAGGTACCGCGTGGCAGCTTCATGGACGGCCGAGGCGACCGTTGAAAAATTAGCTGCGACGTGATGTTCAAATCCGCGCTCGCAGATGTAGCGCAGGAGTTTTTGCAGGTGCGGGATGCGCACTACGCCGGCCCCGCCGAACGTTTCCAGTGAATCGTCGGTGAAGGCGCCTTCGCCGACATAGCCGCGGATCTTTCCTTCACGGTCGTCGGTCGAAAAGCGGGCGAAACTCATCGGACCGGCTTTCACTCTTCCCACGCAGGTGCCAAACGTGTTTTCCTTGCCGACGGTCCCGGCAATGATTTCCTGAAAATCCATGTGGACGTCCTGGAAGAAGTGCTTGGGAAGATTGCTGCAATGAAAGCAGACGGCCTTGTCGGGATCATCGGCGTAGTTATTATTCCAGTCGAGGAGAGCGCTGGGTGTTTCAGAAGCCAGTTGCAGCGCATGCATGCCGACAACGCCAGCGATATCGACTTCGCAAGCGCTGGACATGCCTTCGTTGCTCATCATGCTCATGACCGTGCAAGGCACGACGCCGAAATATTCTTCGAGAGAGGTCCAGCATTGGATGGCGCTGATGGCGACTTCGGTGTCGCGCATCCAGCCATCGATGACGGCGCCGAGCTTGGACATCTTGAGAAGTGCGGCGTCAGGAATGCTCTGCGTGGAAACGTACTTCCGAATGGATTGGAGTTTCTTCTGAGCGACGGGGTCGTCGTCCTTCATGCGCGCGATTCGGCCGAGGACTTCGGACAGGTCGAGGGTCTCGACGGAGATGCCGCTGGCTTCGAGGATTTTCTCGCTGTAGCGCACGGTGTTGAAGGCCGTGGGCCGCGCGCCGATAGCGCCGACGCGTAACCGGCGCAGCCCCTTTACGACGCGGCAGACGCTGAGGAACCATTCCAGGTCGCGACGAAAAACGTCTGACTGTGGAAGCTCGGTGTGGAGCGTCGTAATCGAATAGGGGATGCCGTACTGCGCGAGATTGTTGCAGGCGGACATCTTGCCGCAAAAACTGTCTCGGCGATCGCGGATGGACATGTGGCTCGGCGTGTCAGGCGTGGCCTGCACCAAAACGGGCACGGAGAGACCTGCCATGCGAAGAGTGTCGGCGATGGCACGCTCGTCACCGAAATTAGGGAGAGTGACGACGATGCCATCGATCGCTTCGTGATGGTGCTTGAACAGGTCGGCGCAGCGCCGTGCTTCCTGACGCGTTTCCACGGCGCCAAACTTTGACTCCGCTTCCGTGAGCGCGACGACCTTCACGCCAGCGGACTCGAGTGCGACCCGCATTTCCTGGTGGCCGGAGCGGGCCAGATGATCGGGGAAGAAGCCGCGGTTCCCCACAATCATGCCGAGTGTCATTTGCCGTTTCGCCGAGTCGCTCATAGTCCTTCTTCCTGTGAAAAGAACCGACAGGTGTGAGTACACTGAAGATCAGCTTCTAGAACCCACTTCGAGCCCAAAGCCCAAGACCGAACAGAAATCTTGGACTGCATGCCGCAAAAACCAGAGTCCGCGGACGTGGGGTCACGCCACAGAGCTGTAAACGCTTGCATTCGGACATTATTTCCGAGGTCAGCCTGTTGTCAAGTGGAATTGGAGACGGGCTCACACCCAACCGGACGGACTTGCTGGAATTGCGGCAACCTCAGCTTGAGCAAGCGTTTACAGTGCATTAGAATGCACGTCGGCAGGGGTTCCGAAGCGACCATGCAAAATAAACCAGCCGAACTAATGAACCTGAATGCGGTTGCGAAGAAGGCCGGGGTGTCCACCGCAACCGTTTCTCGGGTTCTCAATGACCTCGACGTCGTCAAAAGTTCAACGCGCGCCCGGGTCCTAAAAGCAGCACAGGATTTGAACTATCACCCCAACCTGCATGCTCGTTCCCTCGCCCGGGGCAAGAGCCGCACCCTGGGAATCCTCATCTCCAATATGGAGAATCCGTTTTTCTTCGACATTTTTCGGGCGCTTGAATCGGCGGCGCACGCGCGAGGATATGAAGTGGTCGTGGCGAACACGGATTACCGCTCAGAACAACTCTTATCGAGCGCGCGGCTGATGATTGGCTGGCGGGTTGCCGGACTTGCGGCGATCGTCTCGGAGATGGATGCCGATCTCGTGCAGGTCCTGACCGACAGTAGAATCCCCATCGTGTTTTACGATGTTGGGACTCCCAGAAAAAATATCACCACCGTGCGTGTGGACTACCGCAAAGGCATGAAGAAGATTGTGGAGTATCTCTACTCGCTGGGACACACGCGGATGGCCTTCGTTGGCCATCACTCCACCTTGGGACCACTCAACGAACGAAGGAAGACGTTTCTGGACTCCGTGGCCCAATGTTCTCCGCACGCGGAAGCGCGCATCGTTGCCGGGACGGACGGCCTGGAAGGGGGGCGTCTGGCCGCTCGCGAGCTGCTTGCTTCGGGATTTCATCCGACCGCTATCATCTGCGTAAACGATTTCATGGCCGTGGGAGTGCTACGGGAACTGCGCGAGCAAGGCATTCGAGTTCCGCAAGAAATCTCAGTAACGGGTTTTGACAACATCCGCCTCGCGGAGTTCTGCTCTCCGGCGCTGACTACGGCGCACATTGCGCGTGAGAAGATCGGGCACATTATTTTCCAGAGTCTGGTGCCTGATCCTGAGAAGGAACAATTGACGGGGAGTGTCGTCGTGATTGATCCGGAATTGATCGTTCGCGAATCCACGGGACCTGTGCGGAATGCGCAGGCGGCGGGCAATCAGGAGAAGATTGTTGCGGACTGACGCGCGGCTGTGCCAGCCGCCAGCGCCTTGTTAAGCCTCTTTGGCGTGTTCAATGGTTATGACGATTTTCCCTTGGGCATGTCCTTCTTCGAGATAACGGATCGCGCTAGGTACATCGCTTAACGGGTAGCGCCGATCGATGACGGGTACAACTTTTCCAGCTTCGAGGAGATCTTTCAGGAAAACCAAATCCTTGTGGTTTATATTCGCGATAAAGGAACGGGCCTTCTTGCTCCCGATCCGTGAAAGTATTGGCGCCAGCAACATACCCTGGAAAATTTGGGACACTGCACCCCCGGCGATTACATATATTCCGTTCGGAGTCAGCAGACGCCGGTAATCAAAAATCGAATGGTGGGCATTCGCCCCCAGGATCAGGTCGTAGCGCTGCCCACTCTTCATGAAGTCTTCTCGCGTGTAATCCATGACGTGGTCTGCGCCAAGCGATCGCGCCCTTTCCACATTCCTCGTGCTGCACACGGCAGTGACTCCCGCGCCAAACGATTTGGCGATTTGGACTGCAAACGTGCCCACTCCACCAGACGCGCCATCAATTAAGACCTTTTGGCCCGGCTGGATCCGTCCCTTATCACGAAGACCCTGCAGGGCCGTGAGTGCCGCGATTGGCACGGCCGCGGCGTCCTCAAACGAAATATTGGCTGGCTTCAGCGCCAACTTATCTTCAGGAACACACACATACTCGGCATAGGCTCCACGGCTCGCGCCAAACACCTCGTCGCCAGGTTTGAACTGGGTTACGTTCCTGCCAACCGCTTCCACCTGTCCGGCCAAATCAACGCCCAGTCGCGTGTCCTTTGGTTTGCGCAGCCCCGGGATGAGGCGGATCAGGGGCACACCTCTCATGAAGAACCGGTCCAATGGATTTACCGCTGCCGCGTAAATCTTGATCAAGACCTCGTTGTCAGCGGGCGCGGGTTTTGCTACGTCCGTGAACTGAAGGACATCCGGAGGTCCGTAATGCGCGCATACAATCGCTTTCATAAAGTGCTCCGCTACTGCCGCTCTATCCTGCAGAGTGCGCTAGAATTATTGAACTTCTTTGCCTGCTCTTACGGCTGCCTCCTGATACATCCGCAAAACCCTAAGCGTCTCTATCTACAAGACTTAGGGAAGTTCGTTTTGCAATTTCGTACTTGGGGAGACTGATGAGTGAATCCGGTCTTCCCCTTAACACACGAAAACCGTAATTCCTTCCAACGTTCACGATGTTCACGACAGTCACGCTCTGCTATCTTGCTGATGGTCCGTGATTGGTAGTACAGGCTTGCGGCGGTGTGGGATTGCGCTAATGTCAATCTTAAATGTTCTATTTTCGTTTTCCGAGTCCTTTTTCCAGCGTGGGGTAAATGTCAAAAATCTTGGCAATCTCCTTAAGAGGCGCAAGCTGGGTGTAATAGTCCTCAAATTTCTCCCAGGATCCCTTCTTAGGATTCCATCGCCGTCCCTGCGCCCGGAGCAAGTCTTTCAGTTTTCTCGCAACAAACACTTCGTCTATCCCTTCCTCTCGCATAGCAGACTCATATGTAATTTTCTTTTTGACAACTTCCAGTTCTGGCGAACGGGCTACGCTTCCATGGTTTCCGTCACTCGGCGTCTTGTTCATAGTCGCTCCATTCAACCACAGCTTCGGCCAATGTAAGACCCGACGCGGCCGGTGCGTCTTTTGCCTCTGCGGAATTCAATCCGCAAAGATTGCTCAGAATATCTTCCTTCACGTTGATTTCTTATCTATATATTCAGCTTCGCGCGTAGATCGACTTCCGTCATGCATACCTCTTGGCCTGGGAGCACTGGTAATTCCGGTCCTTTCTTATTCAAGCCTGCGGCTCGGCATAAGTTACAGTCATCAGGAGAGATGCCAAGGAATCGATCCTTGAATCCGTCCACGCCGTAGCATGCGGCCAATTGATGAAGCCTCTCTGCATCCTGTTGGCTCAGGTAAAGAACCCAACCGGAATTGGTGCGAGTCCGATTGGTGAAACCCAGCGATGTAAGTACCGCACCAACCTTTCGGGGTAGCAAACGTAACCTCTCGCCTGCCGTCTGAAGAAAGAGATTCACCTTAAAAGCTAAATCGCGAATCCAGATGTACGAGAACTTACAGGGATGAATGAGGGCAAAAAGGGTTCGGAGAACAGCGTTTTGCTCTGGACTTAGGGGTTCCGACGGAACAGCCTGAGAACCACGTGGGGGCCGTGAGAGCCACCTGTCCGGTAACGCGACTCTCCAGGTGTTGAGCGAATCTACCAAACCAGCTGAGTAGGTCTCTGGTCGCACGGTCATGGCATCGCAGGATCAAATCAGCTGGATCAAGACGCGAATGGGTACGCTGTCGACAATCCGAAGAGGATCCAGAATTACTGCTGGATCAGGAGGACAGCAGTCGGTTGTGGTGACGAAGAATTGCTGCTGTCTAGCCCCACTCCATACAGCACTAATTTCCCATTCACCTGTCCAGCAACAACATCGAAATTGGTGATTCTTGTGATTCCTATCATTAGCGTTCCGCCCGGGAATAGGCCTGGACTCGTTTGCGTTCCTAGGGTAATCACGAGATTCGTTGCGTGCGCGCTGAAGGGGTCTGAGTCGATGTTGTTATACGGTCCACCCGTTAACGTCGTGCCGGGATTGGGACCACCGAAACCCACCATTTGGGTAATGATTGATGACACCTGGTTGGGCTGGTAGAGCACACCTAGGTATTGCCCGGCAAGAATTGTGCCGGTGAGTAGCATGCCAGACGGTTGTTGTACCCCGATGACGGGAATGCCGGTGCCGTTGTCCATCACGAGAGCGCCGTGGGTGGAAAATGCCGCCGTCACGGACGAAGGGCCGGGCACGGTAATTGTCTGCAGAGTTGCGTCGCAAGAGACATTGGGAAACGTGATAGCTCCGTTCGACGGCCCGTTGAGCGGGAAAGTGGTTAAGGTTAGGTCGTAACTGTTGGCCGCGGTCTGCGTCACTGTGACATTGCCGTAGGCTGTGTCCGTCGTCGAGAAGGTGCTCGGCGGCAAACTGACGAACTGATAGGTACCAGTAGCAGGAAACGGTGAAGGTAGTTGCAGGCAGGTATTTGCCACGACCGCCACTACCCTGCCTGACACCGGGGTCAAAAGAGCCGAGGTGTCGTCGGGTTGCAAGAGTTCTATTTCATCTTGCACCTCTACAGCGTATCCAAAATATTTGGGGCAGCCGTTCACGCAGATCCCGGAGTGGCTGAAGTACTGTCTGAATCCAGCGTTGACGGTCAAGAAGGGCCGCAGGATTTTCCAGGTCGTGGCCCCCGGCAAACCGCTGTTTCCTTGATCGGTGGCCTCGAAGGTGCCGTCGGTCGGACTGCTATGCCCAATCACCATCTGCCAGATATCTCCAGGTGCTTGCGTTCCGACAAAATTCGTAGAGGGTTGGATCGTGAGGCTGTACGTTACCGGAGCCGATACTCCCGGTGGCGTCTGCGCGTCTGAGATCTGAAAGATGAGGTTGTTGGTTGTTCCCGCCGTCGTAGCTTTACCGGAAATAAACGCTTCTCCAAGCGATCCGGGCGGCGTATTTAGCACTAGACCAGCGGGAAGTGGATTTGACCCGGGTGCCAGGTTAAGAGTGTACGGTTGCACTCCTCCCGTTGCCGCAATCCCCGAGCTGTAATCGATATTGACGTAACCGTCTGGCAGGAGAATCGAAGCCGGCACCGGGTTTGGAGTGACAATCGTGAGCGGCAAGGGTGGCTTGATGGTGATGCTCAAGTTTACAGGAGCAGACGTCGCTGCGCCTGCTGAAGTGACGTCGTTTGCCGTCACCACAAAGTTATATGTTTGCGCCGGGAAGAGTGGTGTGCCCTGTATGGCACCACAATCATAATTGTTAAACCCGAGTCCTGGGGGGAGCACTCCGTTCGTGATCCCGAGACACGCTGCAAATCGATACGCAGTCGATGCAACGATACTCCCAGAATACGGAGTTCCAACGTTTCCGTCAGGTAGTGACGTGGTCGTGATCGTGGGCGGGGCCATAACGAGGAATCCGATGCTGGCAGTGTCCGCCGGGTTCGCAATCGAAGTCACGGTCAAGGTCACTGGATCGCCACCACTGGCCCCATCGAAGCTGCTTGCATTATACGTGGCACTCGTACTCGCTACGTTCGTCAACTTGCCTGGCCCCGTTAAACTCCAACTCACACCTTTGCCCGACGCATCATCCGTTGTCGCAGTGAAATCGAAAGATTGCCCCTGATCAATGAGCGCAAAATTGCCAGGCGAAACCGTTACGTGAACGATTGGCGGAGGCGGGGGCGAAGTGGTCCCACCACCACAGCCCACGAACCCGATCGCTAAAGTAGTTACCAAAAGAAGAGCGGGAAGAGGCCCGGAACAGTTCATGACGTTCCGCGACGATTGCCAGGCGGCATGCCGCGGGCACAGTAACGATACACGAGTCCACACGAGTCTCAGACTTTTCATGGTCTACTCCCCATGTCTCAAGTCTCAAGTTCCTGATACCGCACTGTACCCAATTTGGCCCAGGGTGCTTAGGTCGGAAGAGTTAGGGTGCCATCTTACACCGCTTTCCGCCCCGCCTTCACATGATGTTTGGTCCCCGGGTCAAGACCAAACCCGGAGCATGGGTTCTCGCAATAAGGCCATACAAGCCCAAGCTAGTGCCACATGCCTGATAGAACGCGGTTACCGGAAAGTGGGTTACAGTACTCAGCGATGAGCAAGAAGTTTCGGATTGAAGATAAAGTTAAGGTTGTCGGCATGTCGCCGGTGACGTTTCCCCCCGGCGTAAAGGATGAACTGGGTACCGAGCAGCTATTCAAAAGCATGCTTGGAAAGGTGTATACCGTTCGAGGATTCGACAAATATGGAAACGTAGAACTCAAACCGAAACGGCTGAACTATGTTTGGGTCAAGCCCGAATTTTTGAAACTTCGCGCAAGAAAATCAAACAAGCGCAACCCGAAATGAGAGCTGTGGAGGGTTGCGTTCACATGCACGATAAACGCGGTGGTCTCAATGGGTCGACGCAACACTCAGGTAGAACCCGATTTACATTGAAAACAGAGGGTAAATCGCTCGCAAGGGTTAGATCATCCGGAACACTACCCTGGCTAGGCTTTGACCGAGTACAGCCAAACAGATCGCTTCTCTCCTGGGAAGCATTGTCGAATCAACGCATTGGATGGTGTTGCATCGACCGGTTGAGTTGGCAGCGCTTACCGGACAACTGGAATCGCCCTAAAAATCAACAGGACGGATGGCGCTGAGCCGTTACCGGCCCAGATGGGCGGGCGTGAATGCCGAAATACCGTCGGTGTTCGTCAGACTCAGCCTAGGCTGTCCAACAGCGGGGTGACTATAATTTTCCTTTTCCAAACAAGAGGTAAGATCGTGCAAGATCCGCCTGAGCGGAACAACAACATCCAGCAGTAGCGAGAATCCGCACAAGAGTATTCTTTAAATATTTTCACTTGCCAGGCAACTTTTTCACTCGATCCTGCGTTTAACTATCCACGGGTGTCTCCTCATCACCCGCTGGAAAACTCCGAAAAGCCGCAACAGGGGCGAGTTGCGCGGATTCCACGCTATTTTCTTCAAATCTCGCGCAGCAATTTCAGCACAAGCGGTTTTCGAAGCACCAGGCGGCCGAACCAACCTCTTGCTTTGCTTTGAGAAGTGGAGGCAAAAGCAACATTGACGGCGATCCAAAACTCGATGGAATTCAAAATGGAAGGGGGTGCGGTCCGGAGTCCGAAAGAATGGAAAGGAACTCTTGAGCACGACTAGGAGGTTCGTTGGGGATGTTGGAGGAGTGTTGAGAGACGAAATGCTTTAGAGACGAGCGCGATCCACGCCGATTCTAATCGGCGCAACGGTCGGCCGCGATGCTATCGAAAACAAAGCACTGTTTCACTTGACTGCGCCAGTCGGGCAATGCAACTCCGAAAGTCTGATTCAGACGGGTATTCGAAAGAATTGAATAGGCAGGGCGAGGTGTGGGAGATCCAAATTCCTTTGTGGAGATGGGGATAACACGCCTTGTAATCAACCGGCGTCCCTGTGTAGCCGCAGCCAGCCAGTCAAGATTGTGTGCGGTTGCTTTTGCTTCCTCGAGTATAGTCTCGGCAAAGTCAAACCACGTCGTTTGGCCGGCGGCGCTCATATGATAGGTCCCACCGACATCGGAAAAAACAAAACTCCGGTTATTCCTCTCGAATATGCGGCTCAGAATTTTGGTCGTTGCGGCCGCCACATCTGCAGCGCAAGTTGGCGCTCCGACCTGATCACTTACAATTCTTAGCTCTTCCCGTTCCGTTGCAATTCGCAAAATCGTAAGCAGGAAATTGCGGCCCCGCCTAGCATAGACCCAGGATGTCCGGAATATCAGATGAGGCAAACCCGACTTGCGAATAGCTTGTTCACCCCATAGTTTGGTTTTCCCGTATGCGTTGAGGGGATTTGTAGCATCCATTTCATCATAGGGAGCTTCCTTTGTCCCGTCGAACACATAGTCGGTCGAATAGTGAACCAGGACTGCACCAATTTTCTTGGCTTCCTCGGCCATCAATCCGGGGGCTTCCGCGTTAACAGCACGCGCCGCGGTTTCATCTGTTTCGGCCTGATCGACAGCTGTGTATGCGGCCGCATTGACAATGAGTTGCGGCCTAAGCTCTCGTATTGTCCGGGAGATGTCAGCTGGATTTGAAAGATCCAATTGATCGTGGCCGAGCGCAACCACTTCACCTAGCTGTTGCAAGAGACGCAAAAGTTCCGCACCAACTTGGCCGTTCCTCCCAGTCAGCAAGATTACGGGTTTCATTTCCCCAGATGCCCAGGAAGATGTTCCGGGGAAATTTGATTGAGCGTTGCATACTCAGTGTCTTTCCGCGAAACAATCGGCGCGCTCACGCCCCAGCCTATTTTGAGGTCCGGATCATTCCAGGCGATGCCATGCTCGTCTGCTGGTTCGTAGTAGTCGCTGCATTTATACAAGAAATGAACGGTATCCGTGAGGGTTAAGAAACCGTGAGCGAACCCAATCGGAACGTAAATCTGATTTTGCTCTTTCGCGGTGAGCAGCACGCTTGTCCATTTTCCGAATGTGGGTGAGCCAAGTCGAATGTCAACTGCAACGTCTAGCGCCTCGCCTTCCACGACACGGCAGAGTTTTGCTTGCGGGTGTCGCAGTTGGTAGTGAAGACCACGCAGTGTCCCCTTGATGGAACGCGAATGGTTGTCCTGAACGAAGGCATCCGGGACGCCAAGGTCGGCGAACTTCGCTCTGTGATACGTTTCGATGAAGAAACCGCGCGTGTCGCGATGAATGACTGGTCGCAACTCAAACACACCGGGAAGAGATGTCTCGATTCGTTGCATTAGTTCCGCTGCTCGCTTGTCCACACATTTGCATCAAGGTTCTGAAAGTGAACCGTTTGACAGCTCAATCCGAAGCGACCGAACCGGATCGCGCAATCGCACGGAGGGAACTCGCGCGATTTTCGTAGTACTTTTCATAATACGAAAGGTACTCGCGACTGCGAACTCCAGCGAGCCACCGTTCGTAATTTTTATACCAGTCGATGGTCCGACAGAGGCCATCTTCGAGAGAGATGGCGGGGCGCCAGCCTAGCTCGGTTTCTATTTTCTTACAGTTCAGAGCATAACGACGGTCGTGGCCCGGGCGGTCCTGCACATAGGACACTAAGGATTCGGGTTTACGGGTCAAATTGAGGATGCGTCGGACCAGCGTGAGGTTTTCATCGAGATCTAGCCCGCCTATGTTGTAAACTTCTCCGATTTTGCCCTTCTCCAGGACTGAAAGAATCCCTCGGCAGTTGTCCTCGACATGTAGCCAATCCCGCTGCTGCTTGCCATCCCCATAAACAGGGAGAGCCTTGTCGCTGAGGGCATTTGTGATCATAAGTGGCACAAGTTTTTCCGGGAACTGATAAGGGCCGTAGTTGTTCGAGGACCGAGTGATCAGCGCGGGGAACTTGTAAGTGCGGACATACGACCGAACCAAAAGATCAGAAGCTGCTTTCGAAGCGGAGTACGGGCTACTCGGCTGAAGTGGTGAATTTTCATCGGCGAACATCCCTGGCGGAATGTCCCCATACACTTCGTCAGTGGAAACATGCACAAACCGTTGCAGGGATATTTTGCGCGCTACTTCGAGCAAAACGAAAGTGCCAGTGACGTTGGTTTGAATTACTGGAGCTGGCTCATAGATACTCCGGTCGACGTGAGACTCGGCAGCAAAATGAACAACGGCATCGCAACCGCGCATTGCTGTTTCAACGGCGGATGCATCACAGATGTCTCCTTTCACAAAATGATAATTCGGATTGTCGGCGACTGATTCTAGATTGGCTAGGTTTCCCGCATAAGTAAGCTTGTCAAAGTTGACGATTTCACAATTCTTTCCCGCACCTAAAATATGTCGAATGAAGTTGGAACCAATAAATCCGGCGCCGCCGGTGACAAGAATCTTCATTAATCTGACTCCTTGGTCATGACCGTCGCGATTTTCTTAGTTTCTGTCATTTTGTTCGCCCCGTCTTGGCCATCAGCACTTCCGTCCCCGACGGTTTTCAGCCCCATCTTCCTCGAATTCTGCTGCACGCCTTCGCTCCGTTGACAGATGGATGTAACTCTTGTCCAAAACAATAGTGCTCCAACATACGAAGAGGAATTGTGGATGCCATTCCCGGACATACGGAGAGTGGTAAAGTCTTTTCTCGGCTACTTCGCCGATGCTGCCGCCAGCTTAAGTTCTTCGGCGATCAGCACTTTCTCGCGCACCATTTTCGTCGCTCGCCAAAGCGACTCAAACGTTCCCGCGTCAGTCCACCCGCCTTCAATGACCTCGTAGCTCAGCTTTCCTTCATTTAGATAAGAATTATTCACGTCCGTGATTTCGAACTCGCCTCGTCCTGAAGGCTTCAGCGTCCTCACCCGCTCGAACACCGTTCCGTCGTAAAAGTACACTCCGATGACCGCGTACGGCGAGCCGGGCACTCTCGGTTTTTCCTCGATCCGCACAATTCGCTTGCCCTCGAACATGGGCACACCAAACCTCTCCGGGTCCCGCACTTCCTTCAGCAGGATCAATCCGCCCTCCTGCTGCAGTTCAAATTTTTCTCTGGCCTCGCGCACACTGTTCTCTAGGATGTTGTCGCCCAAGATCACACAGATTTTTTCCCCTGCTGCAAATGGTTCCGCCAAGCGCAACGCGTCCGCGATTCCTCCCTCGCCCTCCTGATAGGCAAAGCTCAGCTGCTTCAGGCCGAAATCTTTCCCGTTGCGCAACAGTCGCAAGAACTCTCCGGCGTTGTTACCCCCCGTCACAAGCAAGATGTCCTGGATTCCCGCTTCGACCAGAGTCTGCAGCGGATAATAAACCATTGGCTTGTCGTATATTGGCAGAAGATGTTTATTCGTAGCGCGCGTGAGTGGACTGAGTCGGCTACCCGTCCCACCTGCCAGCACAACACCTTTCATTGCCCCTCCTCCTCAGATATCCTGAGCTGCTTTATGCGTTCCAGAACCGGACATACCATCACACCAGAGACGCTCTGCTGTTTCTACGACTCGCACAAATCTTGGCTTATGCAACATGGATTTCCGCCATAGCCCGGTCTGGAAGATAGATATAATTTAATATCTATCTTATATTTTACCATATAAGTAGATTACTTACTTCTCCATAGTTCGGATTTTCCGAATGCCAGTCAGTCGAATACTTCCGCCGTGCCGGTGCCAACCACTGAAAGACTTATCTTCGTGGTAGTGCTGCCCTAGTTGTGAACCGCCGTGCAGTCGTAAGATCCATACGTTGCCGCCGCCGCCGTGATTGCTACGATGGTGATCGTGAACGTGGTGTTCGACTTCGTGACCGTCTGAAGCCCCGGCACATTCGTCGGCGAGAGGCCCGTACACGCCAACCTGTAATTTGTATCCGGGTAGCCCACGGGCAGCGAGATTGCGGGCGTTGTGCAGGACGCTCCTGCCAATGGCGCCGTAGTGCAAGACATT
>Ga0210407_10001919_pt1 | contig 18573 bp, 17 predicted proteins | sample IncBWC27MmetaG_FD_150860 | JGI IMG/M metagenome (GOLD analysis project Ga0210407, IMG submission 150860) | Forest soil microbial communities from Barre Woods Harvard Forest LTER site, Petersham, Massachusetts, United States - Inc-BW-C-27-M | ecosystem: Environmental > Terrestrial > Soil >...
CGGGCTTTTTCAGTACCGTTCCATATGCGCTATCCCACATTTCCCGGCGAACTGCCGGGATCCCGATTCTCCACGCAAGGAATGACCCCATCGGCGCGAGGATATCACCGCGGAAACGGAGCGCGTAAGGCGCGAGTGGCGAAGCATGGCCTGCGCGGGGTCTTCGAGCCGAGCCAAGTTTCCGAATCAGCGAGACCGCCAAGAAGAGCGCGAAGTGGGCACAAATTGCATAGGTCTAGTACTGGGACGCCGTTTTTGGCAAGCGTCCCTCGCGAAGCATATCTGTCTGAAATCAGGCCACTTACTGGACTCAGACAGACTTTGAGTGCCTTTGGTTCGTTTCGTGCCCATCTTGAGGTCCCGGTGGAGCTCACCAGAGAGGAGACTTTTCATGAAGGCAAACTGACTGTCGGGGCGCATGCGCTGGTGGAGTACCGTTCGGACAGCGGACAAAACATCGCCGTTCGCGTTGTTGTGACCCCGGCCTCTGGCACTCGTCCGTACTGACCTGGGGGGTTCTCTGTTTCTAAACTAGTGCAATCCTGTATATCGCCCGAGTGCAGCCCTGGGGCAGTCTGGAGTGTTCGACCCAACTGAGGAGTGCTGATGCGCACGACTCTGAAGATAGTCCTGCCCTTAATCGTCAGCGTGGCGGTGGTGTCCCTGCTGTTCGCGGGATACCAGGTGCGCACCGAGAGGCGCAACCTGCGCGCGGATCTTTCGCGGCGTGCCGAGATTCTCGGCGATAGTCTGCAAGAAACGGTCGAGCCTCTGCTGGATCACGGCCCAAACAAAAACCTGCAACGGCTGGTGGCGCGTTTTGGCCAAAGAGAACATTTGAAGGGTGTGGCTGTGTACGACGCCGAGGGCATGGCTATGGCGATTACTTCGGGGCTCCCTTCCAAGTTCCAGAAACGGCCGTCGGCCGCGACGCGTGCCACCCAACAAGACGCGGGCTATGGTGAATTTCTGACCATGGACAGTGCCGCGGCCGCGGATGAAAAGGATGTGGGTCCGATGCACATCTTTGCGTTGCCGCTGCATCGCGACGGGCAGGTGGCGGGCACGCTGACCTTGTTTCATGACACCAGTTACATCGACATGCAGGTTCGACACACGCTGAGGGACGCACTTCTCAACGCGGCGATCCAAACCATTCTGATCAGCGGGTTGGCGATTGTGCTGGTGAGGTGGACGTTTACCGCGCCGCTGGCGCGCACGGCGAAATGGCTGCGAACGCTGCGAACCGGGCAGACGCATGCTCCGCCGATGACGCCGCAGGGAGAGATTTTTGACCAGTTGCATCAAGAGGTGACGCATCTTGCCAAGGACTTGAACGCTGCGCGGGCCACGGCGGAAGAAGAAGCGCGATTGCGCAATTCCAATGTCTCCATTTGGACGGCGGAGCGGTTGCGCGTGAGTTTGCGAAGCAAGCTGCAGGAAAAGCCACTGTTTGTGGTCTCCAACCGTGAACCGTATTTGAGCGTCTACAGCGAAAAAAGCAATTCCATCGAGAGCATCGTTCCGGCCAGCGGCGTTGTGACGGCGATTGAGCCGGTGCTGGTCGCGTGCGACGGGACCTGGATCGCGCATGGATCGGGGAGCGCGGATAGAGAAGTTTCCGATGCCTATGATCACCAGCGAGTTCCACCGGAGCGTCCGAGCTATACGCTTCGCCGCGTGTGGCTCAGCAATGAAGAAGAAAAGGGCTACTACCAGGGATTTGCGAACGAAGGGCTTTGGCCGCTGTGCCACATCGCGCATACGCGGCCGGTGTTCCGTCCGGAAGATTGGGTGCATTACCAGCGAGTGAACCGGCGGTTCGCAGATGCCGTGCTGCAGGAGATGGAAGGGACAGAGTCGCCGATATTGCTGGCGCAGGACTATCACTTTGCGCTGCTGCCGCGCATGGTTAAGGAGGCGCGTCCGGATGCGCGGGTAGCGATTTTCTGGCACATACCTTGGCCGAACCCGGAAGTGTTCGGGATTTGCCCGTGGCAGCGGGAATTGGTCGATGGTCTACTCGGGGCGGACCTGATCGGGTTTCATATCCAATCGCATTGCAACAATTTTCTGGAGACCGTCGATCGAGCCGTGGAGGCGTTGACGGAGTGGGACCGTTTTGCCGTAAACCGGCAGGGGCATGTCACGCGAGTGCGGCCGTATCCGATCAGTGTGGCGTTCGCGGAAAATGGCCAGGCGATAAACGAAACACGAAATGCGGGCGAGGAGCGTGCAGCTCTGTGCGGCGAGCTGGGTGTCGAGGGTAGCCTGCTGGGCGTGGGCGTTGACCGTCTCGATTACACCAAGGGGATCATCGAGAGGTTCCGGGGCATCGAGCACTTTCTGGATCTTTATCCCGCTTACCAGCACCGCTTCACTCTGGTGCAGATAGGATCGCCAAGCCGGGCCGAAATTGACCGCTACAAACTTTTTCTGGAAGAAGTCAGCGAGGAAGCGGAGCGCATCAACGCGCGGTTCCAAGCGGGGCATTGGAAGCCCATCGTGCTGCTGAAGAGACATCACTCCCACGAGGAAATTGCGCGGTACTACCGGGCTGCGTCGGTGTGCCTGGTCACTTCCCTGCACGACGGCATGAATTTGGTGGCGAAGGAATTCGTTGCGGCGCGCGAGGATGAGCGGGGAGTGCTCTTGCTGAGCACGTTTGCAGGGGCGGCGCACGACTTGCCGGACGCGCTGCTCGTGAATCCTTACGATGTGCAGCAGATGGCTGAAGCCATACATCGCGCGCTGGAGATGCCGGAAGAAGAGCAAGCCCGGCGGATGCAGCAGATGCGCACGAACGTACGCGAGCACAACGTTTACAGATGGGCCGCTCATCTTCTCTCGGACTTAACGGAGATCCGCATTGACGCTCCGGAGCGGATGGAGGTGCCGAAATTATCGTGATCAAGCGGCCCGACGCCCGGTCATTCGAGTTTTCAGATTTGCATCACGCATGCACGGAGTCTGTCGACGAGGAGAGTGCCGCCGCATGAATATTTCGGAAACACCGTTCGAGTTTTTCACCGTTTCGTACTTGACGCGCATTGGAAATCAGTCCGCGGGCACGATAGCCGAGTTTCTCAAGGGCCTCCAAGAATCGAGCGACGCCTCCATCTTTCATCACACTTTCCAGACCCTGGGCATCCATCACTTCCTTACGGAAGGTTTTTCGAATGACTTCGCGCAGTGGGCTCACGCGGAGGCCAGCCGCGAAGACCTGGCCGAGCAGCTGGCTGCGCTCGACGTCCGCGAGTATCTTTCGATTGCGGCGCTGCGCAGCGACCTGTGCCGCGTGGTCGGCCAATATTGCGCCGAACATCCGGCCGTTTCCGAGCAAGCTGCGTTGGACCGTTTTTACTTCTGCGAGAGCGTGGAGGTCACCCTGCCATTTGGGCTGACCGCGGGAACGCTTGAGGAATTTCGCGACGCCATCCTGCATCTCAGCCACGCCTCTTTCTGCTTTCATTTCCTGTCCTCGCGGCTGCGGCTGCAGCTGCAAACGAATGACTTTTCGCACTGGCTTGCGAACGGCCTTGGACTTCGAACCCTGGCGGACAGTGTGAACCGCATCGACATTTATACCAACACGCTCGACAGCGCCCGCGCCAAGGTGCTAAAGCTGATCGACCGCGAGAGGAAAAATGCATGAGTGATGTAGCGATCGCCAGCCGAATTCCACTGGATGATTATCGAGCGCTGCTCGGCCAGGGCGAGATTGACGAGCTGAGAGTGCTGGCAAAACCGCTGCGCGGGCGCAGCATAGAGATGATTAACTCGACCGCCGTGGGTGGCGGTGTGGCGGAGATTCTTAACCGCCTGTTGCCGCTCGCAGAGGAACTCGAGTTGAACATGCGCTGGGAGGTGATGACCGGCGGCGACGACTTCTACGGGGTCACGAAAGCGTTCCACAACGCGCTGCATGGCACTCCCTATCACGCGGACCCGAAAGACTTTGAAATCTTTCTGGCGTGCAACGAGCAGAACCGCGCGCGGCTTCCGCTCGACGCCGAATTCATGATCATCCATGATCCGCAACCCGCTGCCCTTATCGATGGACGCAAGCAAAACGGGAATCACTGGGCCTGGCGTTGTCATATCGACCTGTCTCATCCCCATCGCGGGGTCTGGGATTTTCTTGATAGATTTGTGGCGCGCTACGACGCCGCGATGTTTTCTTCGCCGGAATTTTCGCGGTCGTTGCCCATCCCGCAGTATCTTTTTTACCCGGCGATCGATCCTCTTTCGGAGAAGAATCGCGAACTGGAGAGCGGGTTTGTGGCCCGCACGCTTGCGCAGTATCAGATCGATCCGCTAAGGCCCATCCTTACGCAAATCTCCCGGTTCGACCGTTTAAAGGACCCCCTCGGCGTGATTCGCGCGTACCGCATCGTGAAGCGCTATTTCGATTGCCAACTGGTGCTTGCCGGCGGCAGCGCTTCCGACGACCCGGAAGGCGCAGTGGTTCTCGGAGAGGTCCGGCAGGAAGCCAACGGCGAAGCGGACATTCATATTATCGAACTGCCGGCCTGGGCTCCGCTGGAGGTCAACGCGCTGCAGCGCGCTTCGACGATTGTGATTCAGAAAAGTCTTCGGGAGGGATTCGGGTTGACGGTTTCCGAGGCGCTGTGGAAGAAGAAGCCGGTGGTGGCTTCGGCCGTTGGCGGAATTCCTGTGCAGATCATCCACAAGCATACCGGGCTCTTGGCGCACTCGGTCGAGGGTGCGGCGTATCAGATTCGGTTCTTGTTGTCCCATCCGGAGATCGCGGCGAGGCTCGGCGAGAATGGCCATGAGCACGTGAAGGGAAATTTTCTCATCACGGAAAAACTCAAACGCTATATGACGTTATTCCTGGCGATGGCGCGCGGAAGCTAGGGCGGGGCAAGCCCCTTCCCCAAAGGCTCTCGAGGAGACGAGGATTTTTGCTGGCTTCCCCGGGGCTGGCGAGAAACGGTTTGAAAACGAGACGGCTCACTAGATCAGCGACCATCCCAGAACCGTCATCATAAGCACGAGCAATAGCATCGCGGTGCTGACAACGCTTAGGATTCGGCCGTGGCCGAGGAGATAGTCGCGCGATTCTGCGTCGATGCAGAGAAGTACGGAAACAACGAGTACAACTCCCCAGGCAAGAATCGCCGGCAAGCCGGGATACCTGCCAATCATGGAGAGAAACTGGCCCGGAGGTTGCCCTGCGGGAATCCACCAGGGAATCATGGGAGCAACACCGGCAGCGAGCGAAAGAGTCAGAAGCTTGCGCGTAAACCAGCCTTTGATTTTTGGCCGGGCCTCTTTCCAAACGAAGTAGTCCCAGGCTAGCAATGCGACGGCGAAAATGACCCAGCCGTAGAGAGCGGTTTTTTGGTCCAGCCACCACCAGGCACGAAATAGGAAACGAGCGTTGTGCGCCATGGCATAGCGCGGGAGCAGGTACATGGCTACGAGGCCATTGGCCACCACGGCCACGAGCAGCGTGACCAGGCTCATTAGCTGAAACCAGTAGCGCGTGGGAACACGTCTGCACCGCGTGCAGACGGATTGTTTAGGCAGAAAGTTTAGTCCACAGCGGTCGCAGAACACGGCTGGTCTCCCCATTCGCGGGAATTTCGAATCCTGTGATCGCTTCGAGAGTATCCGATTGGCCTTGAAAAAAACTACTGGTCTGAGGGTCAGTTGAAAGGCCAGGCAGTCTTGGTAGTATGGAGGCGTCCAGCCAGATACCCTCATAGGGCGTAGTGCTTGAAAGAAGCGCCTAGACCCCAAGAAACTGGTCGGTCAGGCGGAGGTGCAAATATGACCGAGGCGTCGAAACAATGGGAAGGCCAGATGGTCGAAGGGATTTTTCCTCTGCGGCAATATCTTGGCGGATCCGACCATAGCGCGGTGTTCTTAACCGAGTTCGGTAGTGGTGACCCGCAAAAAGCTGTCATCAAGCTTCTTCCTTGCGATCCGGCGACGGCGGATATGCAGCTGTCGCGTTGGGAATCTGCAGGGCAGCTGTCTCACCCGAATCTCTTGCGATTGTTCCGGTCGGGGAGATCGAGGATCGACGGCCATGACCTGCTGTATTTGGTGATGGAGTACGCCGAAGAAGACCTTTCGCAGATTCTGCCGCAACGCGCGCTCACGCCGGAAGAAACGCGCGATATGCTGGGGCCGCTTCTGGATGCGCTCGGATACCTTCATGGCAGGGGATTTGTGCATGGCGACTTGAAGCCCGCAAATATTCTGGCAACGGGAGACCATCTGAAGCTTTCGAGCGACGCGAGTTCGCGGAGCGAAGAATCGCGGAGCGTTCGAAGAAGGGCCGGCGCTTACGATCCACCGGAAGCGAGCAGCGGAATGTTGACGCCGGCTGCCGACGTTTGGTCGCTGGGGATGACTTTGGTCGAGGTTTTGACACAGCATTTGCCAGAATGGCAGCCCGCGGCAAATCGCGAGCCGGTGGTGCCCGTCAGTCTTCCCGCGCCATTCCTGGAAATCGCCCGACAGTGTTTGCAGCTGGAGCCTGATCGGCGCATAGGTGTTGCTGGCATTGCGGCACGGATGAATCCACGCGCGGTGGCGGCTGCTGCGTCCCGATCAGCTTCTGCTGCGGGTTCGAGCCCGAGTGTGAGTCCCTTGGCTCGAGCGGGTCAAGTATCGCCACGAACGCCCCAGCCTGCGGCCTCGCTGCCGGTGCCTCCGAGAGCCGCCGCAAGAATGCAGCACAACCCCCATAGACCGCCGTCCTATAGAGAGTCGGGATCGCGGTCGCGCTTTCTTCTTCCGCTGGTTGTAGGCGCGCTTTTGGTTGCGGCGATTCTGACGGTGCCGCGACTTCTCCCGCATCGCCCGGACGCAAAGACCGCCGCGACGGTGGTCCCGGATAAACCGGCTAGCCACACTGCTGTTCGGAAACCGACCGAATCTGCCGAGTCGTCCAAGCCCCAAGCCAAGCCCGAGCGCGAATCAGCAGTTTCCGCAAAATCCGCGGCACCGGAAGTTCCGCAGGCGGTTCAGCAGGCTCCGCCAGCAGCTGCTCCGGACTCTTTGAAGACCACCAGCGAAAGAGAGCCGCCGTCACGAGCGGCTTCTTCGGGCGCGACGGCTGCTTCTCGGGAAACTTTGAAACCGGGCGCGCGTGGAATCGCTTCGGCCAAGGGTGACGTCCTGGATCAGGTTTTGCCGGAGGTCTCGCAGAAAGCGCGTTCCACGATCCACGGAAAAGTGCGTGTCAGCGTAAAAGTACATGTCGATCCGTCGGGAGGTGTATCGGAAGCGGAGTTCGATTCTCCGGGGCCAAGCCCGTTTTTCGCGAACCTCGCTTTGCAGGCCTCCCGAAAGTGGGCCTTCACACCGCCGGAAGTGAATGGAAAGAGCGTGGCCAGTGAATGGCGACTGCGGTTTGAGTTCACGCAAAACAATACCAAAGCCATTCCTCGGCAGACGGCTCCCTAGAAGCCAGTTCTCCCATAGGTCGGCGGGCTCTGGCGTTGCTGGTAGATTCTGGCCGATGAAATCGGGCCTGTCGAACTGCTGGAAGACACCTGTACATTGGTACGGAGTTCCGCATCCTCCGCCTATGAGTAACTCCCCAAAGCAGCTGAAATCACTAAGGTTAGAGTGTGAGGAGCGACCATCTGGCCTGGCGTACCATACCCACTTGCAAGCTGATCTCGTAATTTCGCTGGGAACAGGCGGCGCAGAGAGTGCCCCACGCCTGGCGGAGTCCTAGCGAATGACCGAGCAGCAAAATAAAATTTGTTCAGGAAGCGAGACTGGTCTGGAAACCAAGAGGGACCAGCTGCGACGGGCGATCGGTTACACGGCGGTGCTGGTGCTGCTTGGCGCATTTTCGCTGCTGGCTGGCTTCGAGACCGCGCGCACGACGTTCCCCGCTCCCAAGCTGGATAGCGACCTGCAGGCGCGGGGCTCTTCTCCCTTCGTCTCGCCAGTAAGGATGCCGGCACCTGAGACGAAACGTGATGCCGAATTCAAACGCCTCCCCCCGCAACAGCAAGCAGAGCGTTCGCTGGAACGGGCGATCGCAGGCGACCAGGCCTCTCTGGACATGCTTCGTGAAAATGTGGATGAATGGCGGGGCCACATTAAAAATACCGACCGGCTCTTTGACCTGGTATTGGCAGCGCTGAATTCCGAAGACCTGCGCGTAAGGACGGCGGCCATTGACGTCGACCTGGCCGCAAACAATCTGAGCAAATCACCCGAAAGCGTGGCGCGATTGCTACGGCAGTTGCAGGGCGTGCCGGAAGGCCGCGGGATGGCTCTGTGGCGGCTTGGGTCGCTGGGAAATCGCGGCGTTGAACCGGAGAGAGTGCTCGACAGCCTGCTGCACTACGCGCACGACCGGAACGAGCACACGCGGTATTGGGCCGTGGAAGGATTGGCGATGCTGGGCAACGACGCTGCGGTCGCCCCGCTACTGGAACTCTTGACCCACGATCCTTCGCCCCGCGTGCGCGAACGAGCGGCAAGCAGTCTGGGGCAATCCGGCATGCTGACGCGCGAAGAGCGCCTGGCCGCCGTGCCCCATTTGCTGAACTTTGCGGACGACGACTCGCTGAACACCACGACGCGGGAGTTGGTGTATGGAACCCTGCGCGTGATTACCGGCGCCCCGCTTGGAAACGATGCTAACGCCTGGCGTGCGTGGTGGGCGCATCACGATCCGGCCCGGCAACGTCCTCGCCAGGGCACGGGAATTCTCCATGCATAGTCTCGGGATTGGACGCGCATTCTTGATAACAGAGTTTTGCGCCTCTCGCTGAATTCCCGCACGCAAGCTTGTAGAAACCGGAGAATAAGGCGGCCATGGGTTTCTATTCATTTCGGCAGGCCGGCAGCGCGAAACAGCCAACTCAGCAGCAAGTGAGTGGGCCAATAAATGAGCGCCACGAGTGGGAGGAAGATCATCGCCAGGTGTGCCGGAGCGGGGCCCCAGGCGCGGTGGAAGAGGGGATCGCGGTAGGCGTAGTTCATGTTGAGCCCCGCAGACAAGAAGCGAGAGATGATCAGAAGCACGGCTGCGATCGCGGCTTCGAGACCCAGCGCGCGCCGGTCGTAGCCGACTTTGCGCAGGGTCCAAAGAAGCACCAGCGGCAATCCGACGTGAAACGTGGAGAGCAGGCGCACCCACAGCGGGTATCGCGCGTCCCACATGTAGTCGGTGCCGCCAACGAGAAAACGCCCCGTCGTCAATCGCCAGCCAGCATCGAGAATCCAAAAAAAGCCAGCCGCGAGCGAGCTGACTGCCTGACTTGAAAGCAACAGAGGATTCGCCAACCATATCCCGACAAAAGTGAGAATCACAGCGACGTCGCACAAGTGCAACAGATTCGCCCACCCCCAGACGCGGGAGTATGCGGGAAGCCAGACGACCATCCAGACGAGGCCAAACCATCGGAGCGCGGGAAAAGCGACGGGGCCCGGCGACATGCGTCTTCACCTTTGGTTGCTCGAGGACGGCTAAGGCTATCACAACCGATGGTGTCGTTCCGGGGAATCGAGCCGCTACGACGCGCGATGGCGCGGGGCGCTCAGCGGTAGCACAATTCGGGTCCGAGTTCTAAGGAACTTGGCATGAAGGTTCCGCTGCCGCGAGCGACTTCTTTGCCGCGGCTGTCGAAGAGAACGCCTTCGGCGATGTACAGCCGTTTCGAACGGCTGACGACCTGGCCGCGGGCGAGGAGATGCCCTCGAGAGACCGGCCGCAAAAAATAGAGCTGGAAAGAAGAGGTCACGACAAAGAAGTCCGTGACCACTGACTGGACCGCGAAAAACGTCGCGTCGTCCAGCGCTTTGAAGTACACCGCTCCGTGGATCGCGTGCGCCGCATGATGGAAGTCCTCACGCACGGTCAGCTCAATCTCAGCGCGTCCTTCTTCGGGAATGCGGAGTACCGGCTGGAACCATTTATTGATGGGGGCACGATCGTACATCGCAACGAGCGCTTCGCAGTGTGTTGGTCGCATGGTGTAGGGTCGGGGTCGCTCCGGGATGGTCAGGATTCCGTAGTCCGGTCCGCCGCAGAAGAAGCAGGAGTGCCGAAATGCTCCCGGTGCTTGCGAAGCAAGAATTGGTCGGTCATCCCTGCAATGTAGTCGCAAACGACCACGTGCCGGGCTTCTGTGCGTGCAGATTCTTCATGAGCGGGCGGCATGGTGCCGGGCGAATCAAGGTAGTAGACAAAAAGCTCTTCGAGCGAACGGACCGAGCGATCCCGGTCTTCGGTGATCGCGGGGTGATCGTAGATGTGCTTGAAGAGAAAACGTTTTAGCTCTGCGTTGCGCGCGGCTAAAGCATCGCTGAAACCGGCAAGCCGGCGCGAGGCGCGGCGAATGTCGTCCGCGGTGGCGGCTCCGGAGGCCAGGACGCGCTGCTCGGTGGTCTCGATGAGATCGGTGGCGAGTTGATCGAGGACGAGCTTGAGCGATGCGTTGACTTTGAGCTTCTCCCGCCCAGCGGGATAGGCGGCATCGATCTGAGCGTACGCATGGGCAAAAATCGGAGCCTCCTTTCGCAAGGCATCGAGATCTAGGAGCTCTGCTTCGCGGGCGTCGTCGAGGTCCGCCGTATTGTAGGCGATTTCGTCGACCCAATCGATGAGCTGGCCTTCGAGCGGCGTGCGCAGATCGAGAGAATACTCGGCGAGATGCGGGAATTCCGCGTGGGTGTAATCGTGAGAGTGCTTGATGATCCCTTCGCGAACCTCAAAGGTGAGATTCAAGCCGGGAAAATCGAGATAGGGACTCTCGAACTGTTCGACGATGCGGAGCGCCTGGAGATTGTGATTGAAGCGCGAGCCGCGGGCGCGCATGAGTTCGTCGAGTTTCTTTTCGCCGGCGTGGCCGAAGGGTGGATGTCCGATGTCATGGACGAGGGCGAGCGTCTCGGCAAGTTCCGAATTGAGGCCCAGCGCCGCGGCAACCGTGCGAGCGATTTGCGAAACCTCCAAAGTATGCGTGAGCCGATTGCGAAAATGATCGGAATAGCGAATGGTGAAGACCTGCGTTTTGGCCTCAAGACGGCGGAAGGCGCGCGAATGAATGATGCGGTCGCGGTCCCGAGCGTATTCGCTGCGGTAGGGATGCGGTGGTTCCGGATAGCGGCGGCCGCGTGAGAGTTCCACACGCATCGCCCACGGCGCGCTGGTGGGGGGTGCTTCGATGAGCGGCTCCGGCGATGGACAGAGACATCTCTGTCCGTTTGCGTTCCCAAAAAATCTTCAAACTTTTTCGAATGACTTGAATGTCCGCCCAAGATTGCCGCCGCAGAGAAGCCCGGGTTCAGGACTTTGGCGCGAGCGTTTCCAGGCCGCGGTCCGCTTCCTCCGAGACCGCCGTGTTGGGAAACTCTTTTTTGAGCTTCTCATAGACGCTGGCGGCTTCCTTCGGATCGCTCTGGCGCAAGGTTTCGGCAAGCTCCAGCAGCACCAGAGGGCGCGGCACAAAGACGGAGGAATGCTCCGCCAGGTCGCGGAAAACCTTGATGGCATCGGCTGTTTTTCCCGTGCGCTCGTAAATCACTCCGGTTTGATACTGCGCCATGGCTACCAGCTCTTTGTCCTTGCCGGAGTTGATTTTTTTCAATTGTTCGAGCGCCTGGTTGTGACGTTCAAGGTCTTCATAGCATAGCGCGGCATAGTAGGCGGCCAGCCTGCCGGGATTCGTGCTTGGATATTTTTCGGCAACGATGGAAAACTTCTGAACGGCATCTTCGGCACGCGCGGCTTCCGTGGGATAGAACAGTTCGGCGGGATCGTTTGGATCGGGGTTTGCACCGATGCGCGCGGTGTAGGCCTTCGTGGCGACGTCTAGCGCGGCGGTAGCCTGCACGGTTTTACGGTCGGTATGAAAACGCCAGCCGCCGTATCCGACACCGACCATCACGACGCCTAGGACGGCAGCCGCAAGAACTGTGGTGTGCGAAAAAACCGCCTCTGCACCATGCTCGATCGCATCGTGGATCTTGTCCTGCTTCAATTCCTTACGCGAAATATGTTCCGGCACAAACGGTCTCCTGCTTGTCCTCAATCGTAGCACAAGACGCGGGCCCGTGGCTCCCGCGTTATGCCTGGTGTTCGCGCGTGGCGCAAAATTACCCTTGCAGCATGCGCGGGGAAGAGACCCGAACTCCGCCGCTCGCCGAGTGCTAAATTAGAGTGATGCAAGCTGCGTGTGTCCATTGCGGAACAGAGCACAAGCTGAGGGATGCCGATTCCTCGACCCATCCAAAGGTGCAATTTAAGTGCTCGAAATGCGGGAAAACTACGGTTGTTGAGGTCCAGCGGCGCGTTGACCAGACCGTCGTGATCAGCCCGCTGCCTTCCTTTGCGCGCGCCGACGCTTCTAGTTCGAACTTGACGCTGCCGCCGGCGGACGATGGGTTGAAGCTGCCCGCCCATGGCGTACTGGTCCTGGCGGTAACTTCGGGGCCTGCGAACGGCGAGATTTTTACATTGGCAAAACCGAGAGTCGTCATTGGACGGCAGGGTGCGGACATCCCGTTGAATGACCCGGAGATTTCCCGACACCACTGTTTGCTGGAAGTGCGCGACAAATTCATCAAGCTGAAGGATCTGGACTCCACCAATGGCACGTTTTATAACGAAGAGAGAGTGCGAGCGGCCATGCTCGACGACGGCTCGGAGTTTCGCATTGGCGAGAGCCGAATTCGTATCAGCTTCCAGAAAAAATGACCTGGGTTTCCTAGCCCTGTGCTTTTCGATATTAGCGCCTGAACTCCGTCGATCGTGAGTGTAAGATACGGACGATAGCGTTCCGCCTCCGACGCACCCGATGAATCGTCTCTCCGCCTGCCTGATCACCCTCAACGAAGAGCACAATCTGCCGCGCGCCCTGGCGTCGCTCGAGGGCATCGCGGACGAAATCATCGTGCTGGACTCCGGAAGCACGGACCAGACGCAGGTCATTGCGCGCCAACATGGAGCGGTTTTTTTTGAGCGCGCGTGGACAAACTACTCCGAACAAAAGAATTGCGCGGCCGCGCGCGCCCAGAACGACTGGGTTTTGTCGATGGACGCAGATGAAGAGCTGAGCAGCGCGCTACAGACGGCCCTGCTCGATTGGAAAAAGCGCGAGACCGAATTCAGCGTATACGAAATGGCGCGAAAAACCTGGTATCTGGGAGCATGGATCAAACACTCGGGCTGGTACCCGGATTTTCAGCGGCGGCTGTACCAGCGGGAGGCCACGCAGTTCTCCGGGATCATCCACGAATCACTGAAATTCGAGGGCCGGCCGGGGCGGCTTCCCGGGGACTTGCTGCACTACACGGTGCGGTCGTTTGCCGAGCACGAAGCGAATGTCGAGCGGTACACCGCGCTTGCCGCCAGACAAATGTTCGAGGCCGGGAAACGAAACTGGCAGGGCGCCATGTGGCTCGGGACGCCGTGGAGCTGGTTTCAGAATTATTTCGTGCGCGGCGGATTTCTCGATGGATACCGCGGCGCCCTGATTTCGCAGATGGCGGCGCGCTCCGTGCGATTGAAATACGCCAAGCTGGGCAAATTGATCGAGCAAGAGCGAAGTGGGGCGAGCGGAGCGAAGCGGTGAAGGCGCTGCTGGTGGATCTCGAGACCGCCTGGCGCGGCGGTCAAAATCAGGCTCTCCTAATACTGAAAGGCCTCGGCGCCCACGGCCAGGAAGCGGAACTTGTGGCCGCCGAGGGCTCGGCGCTCGGAGATCGCGCACAGCAGAGCGGTCGGCGGGTTCATTTTGTTTCCCGGGGATTATTTCGTGTGCCGGCGGCGTGGAAGGTTCGCGAATTAGTCCGTGGCGGCGGATTTGATCTGGTACACGCGAATGAAGCGCATGCCGTTACGGCGGTGTGGCTCGCCGGCGCACACCGACACATTCCTTTCTTGATTTCGCGTCGCGTGGGATATCCGATCGGGAAAAGCCGCGCATCGCGTGCGCGCTATGAAGCCGCTTCGCGCATCATTGCAAATTCGAACTGGGTGGCGGAACAAGCGGCGAGTTCGGGAGCGCCACGGGAAAAACTGACCATCGTCTACGAAGGTACGGAGATTCCTCGGTTATTCACAGTGGCCGAGCGAGGCGCCGCGCGCTCGCTCTGGGGAATTTCCGACCGTGAGCCATTGCTCGGATGCGTGGGTGTCCTGCTCCCTGACAAGGGCCAGGAGTGGCTGATCCGCGCGGTTGCCGAACTCCGGAAAGAATTCAGAGGGGCCAAGCTGTTGCTGGCCGGTGATGGACCGTGCCTAGCCAAGCTGAAAGTGCTTGCCCACGAACTTGGGGTTCGAGAAGCGGTCTTGTTTGCGGGTTTTGTGAAGGACGTGGAAAGTGTGTACGCGGCTCTGGACGTTTTCTTGCTGCCCTCTTTTTTTGAGGCCCTTAATAATTCCCTGCTGGCTGCCATGGCCTACGAAATTCCTTCCGTCGCCTTCCAGCGCGGCGCATTAGGTGAAATCATCGAAAACGAAAAGAGCGGAGTGCTGGTTTCCGGCCCGGACGTGGCTGAAATCTGCCGAGCGGTCGGAAGAATTCTCAAAGATCAGCGTTTTGCCGCGGCCCTGGGAAAACAGGGCCGCCAACGAGTGCAGCGGAATTTTTCCGCAGAGCACATGGTGGATGGCATCATGCGCGTTTACCAGGAGGTCTTGGGCAGCAAAGCCGGACCTTAGCCACATTCGCCGAAAGGCCTGCCGGGGGGTAACAGGAGGGTCGTCAACGTTACGAAACGGGCGCAGAAAAGATGAAGCGCCGGGCGGCTCCTTCTCGATCCGCCCGGCGCTTCAAATGATTTAAATTTTGCGCAAGTTTTCTGTCTTCTCTTGTTCCAGGCGTTCCCTCCTATCCGCTCGCCGACTTACGTCAAGCTACCTTGGGGATTAAACTACCCATCGCCCTTTCGGCTCGAGAAACTCCACACCGATCGCAAAGTCTTCGCTTTGCAAGGAGTGGCAGTAAGCTACCCGGGCCGAGGAGCGAAACTCTCCGGTGCGCGATACGAACGTCAGTGGTTCGCCCAATTCCCAGCGGCGGGTGCTCACCACCCGCGCGCCACGCGCACTCACATTTTCTGTAAAAGTCGATTCCGTGCCGGGCATCCGGCGATGGCCGTCGAGAACCACGGGGATCTCCATGGGAATCCGCCGTTCGACGCGGTGAAAAGGAAAAGCGTGCCTGTTGGATTTGACCGGCATTCATCCTCATAGGCACGCGGCAATCCGCGTGAGATTTTTTACGTTGCTGCTGCTCATGCGATGCTTCATGCCGTAGAGAGCACGGTCGGCAGCGCCCAGAAGCTTTTCCGGTGTATCGCCATCTGCAGGAAATGTGGCAACTCCCGCGCTGACAGAAAGCGCGGGTGGCTCCGCTTCCGCGGAGAGACGTTCCCGAATTCTCGAAACAACGCGGGCAGCAGTATCCGTGCCGGCTTCAGGAAGCACGAGGGCAAATTCGTCGCCGCCGTAGCGCGCGGCCGTATCGATGGCGCGAGAATGGGTGCGCAGGATCCTCGAGAGTCGAACGATGGCGCGGCTTCCGGCGAGATGGCCGTAGTGATCATTGATCGTTTTGAGGCCGTCCATATCGAGAAGCACAACGCTAAAAGGACGTTCTGTGCGGCGCGAGCGGTCTAGCTCCGCTTCCAGCACGCTAATAAGGCGGCGATAGTTGGCCAGGCCGGTCAGCGGATCGCTGACGGCCATCGAACGAACCTGGTCGAACAGGCGCGCCTGATCCAGAAGTGCGCCGGAAAGCATCACCACATAACTGGCTGTCTTGGCGAGCTCCGCCAGGAAGAACGGGCCATCAAAGAGGTGGCGGGAAAATGCCGCCGAAACGTGGCAAACCACGTTCAGCAAGGCCACGGCAAAAAGCGAATAGTCGTACAGGCTCGCCTCGGCCTTGTGAGTATTGCTGCTCCCGAGACGCTGCCCGAAACAAATGGCAGCGAACAGAAAGAGCGCGCCCGGAAGCAAATCCCAGGGACGAGAGACAAAGCTGGCGACCTGAGCGAGAGGCGCCGAAGGCGCGGCGAGAAAGGCTGCGCTAGTAAGATATGTGGCGATAGCCACCACCAGCAGCGCACCAGCGGTCTCCTTGCTGGGCTGCCGCGCCGTGGGGATATATCGTTCCACGGCGATGGCGGAGAGCAAGAAGACGGCGAGTATGGTGCGGCCGACCATCCAACCCATCGGGATTCTGGTAAGGGCAGCAGGCCCGGCCTGTAACACATCGTTCAGACCGAAATACCCAACCGTCTCAATAATTCCGGAAAGCACAAATCCGAATGCCAAAATGAGCGCGGTGCGGTCGTGCGTACCGCGGAACCTGACCAGCGCGTTCGCCGCATAGCAAAAGCTGAGTAGGGTGCCGCCTGCCTCCAAATAGGCATACATCTCCGGAGAACCGGAAACAGCCGCTTCACGCAAGTATAGGATGGCCGCGAAGAAAACAAATGTCAGGGCCACGATAGAAGCGATCAGGACGCGCGACCGATCCTTCCGAAGAAACCCGACGATTTGGCCCCAACCACCCACGAAACCCCCCAAATACCGAAGAAACAACCACAACACCGTGAGAAATGCAAGTTGGTGCCCTTTCTTGCGGGAAACTATCAGCCTGTAAATCGCTGATTTTAAGCAATTTAAAAGGTCGTTTCTGGCGGGCTAGGCGCGGGAGTGTTCCAGCGAGACAGTGATGGGCGCCGAGAATAGGCAGCGCCAGGGGTCTATCATCTTTGTTTGCTTGGAGTTATTGACAAATTGGAGCGTATCAGCCAACAGCGGGTCACTGTCTCAGGGTGAGACAGTCTCACCGGTCCCCCGTGTCGGTTCTCAGGATTTGTGGGTTACAGCTTGGGCTTGGGCGGGGCCAGTTCGCGGGCTACAACGGGATCGCTAAAGCCGCTGGTCTTGTGGGAGCCGTCGCAGAACGGCTTGTTCATAGAATGGCCGCAGCGGCAGAGGCCGATGGAGGTCCGTCCAGCCAGGCCAAAGGCGCGGCCTTCGGGATCAACAATTTCGAAATCCCCCTCCACACGAATCGATCCATTACTGTTGACAGTGATCTTGGCAGCAGCCATGCGGGCCTCCGCAAAAGGTAGAAGCGCGCTCGACGTTGGCCGCCGAACGCGTCTTCTAGACTACGTAGAGTTTGCCGGGAACTCAACACCGGGAAGCGATTCAATACTTGGGCACGCGAGGATCGACCTCATCCGACCACGCGAGGATGCCGCCTTTGAGATTGAGAATTTTTCGGAAGCCGGCTTTGCGCAGGAAATCCACGGCTTCCGCCGAACGTTTTCCGCTGCGGCAATGCGCCACAATTTCACGCGAAGAATCCAGTTCGTGAACGCGGCGGGGCAATTCGCCGAGCGGGATCAAATGTCCATTCAAGTTGCAAATCTGAAACTCGTGCGGTTCGCGCACGTCCAGGATGAACAGATCATCGCCTCGGTCGAGACGCGATTTCAGTTCACGTGGCGTGATCTCCGGGACTTGCACATCGGGGCCGGGGGCTTCTTCGCCGCGCACACCGCAGAATTCGTAGTAGTCGATGAGCTTGTGGATGGTTCGATGCTCGCCGCACATCGGGCAGTTCGGATTCTTGCGCAGTTTCAGCTCGCGAAATTTCATTCCGAGCGCATCGAAGAGCAGCAAACGCCCGACAAGATTCTCACCAGCGCCCAGAATCAATTTGATCGTCTCCATCGCCTGGATAGAGCCAACAATGCCCGGCAACACTCCCAGGACGCCGCCCTCAGCGCAGGATGGCACAAGCCCCGGTGGCGGCGGCTCCGGATACAAGCAGCGGTAGCATGGCCCTTCCGGCATGCCGAACACGGTGGCTTGCCCTTCAAAGCGGAAGATTGAGCCGTAAACATTCGGTTTCCCGAGAAGCACCGACGCATCGTTGACCAAATACCGCGTCGGGAAATTGTCGGTCCCGTCGACGATAACGTCGAAATCCCGGAACAGCGCAAGCGCGTTATCACTAGTGAGTTTTGTTTCGAAAGTATCGATCTGAATATCGGGGTTCAAATTGCGCAGCCGCGCGCTTGCTGCTTCTGTTTTCGGCTTGCCGACATCGTCTGAGCCAAATGTGACTTGCCGCTGAAGATTCGTGAAATCCACGACATCGAAATCAACGAGTCCCAGCCGACCCACGCCAGCGGCGGCAAGATAGAGTCCCAACGGAGCGCCAAGCCCCCCGGTGCCAATCAGCAGCACCTGCGCGTTTTTAAGCTTGAGCTGACCCTCCATGCCCACCTCAGGCATGATCAGGTGGCGGCTATAGCGAAGAATTTCCTCATTGGAAAGACTGCTTGCCGGCTTCGCGCCGGTTTGCGGCTGTGTGGTTGTGGCCATGGCAAAAGCTCCCTGTCGACTGGAATTCAATTAGCGCGCAAACAAACCACCCGCAATGGACGGAATAATGCTGATGGTATCCCCGTCTTTCGTAGGCGTATTCTCCTTCGCCAGATAGCGGATATCCTCATCGTTCAGATAAACGTTTACGAACGCGCGCAGCTTGCCGTCTTCCGTGTAAAGGTGCTTGCGCAACTCTAGGAATT
>Ga0210407_10001920_pt1 | contig 18559 bp, 15 predicted proteins | sample IncBWC27MmetaG_FD_150860 | JGI IMG/M metagenome (GOLD analysis project Ga0210407, IMG submission 150860) | Forest soil microbial communities from Barre Woods Harvard Forest LTER site, Petersham, Massachusetts, United States - Inc-BW-C-27-M | ecosystem: Environmental > Terrestrial > Soil >...
CCAGGCCGCCGTAGGGAGAAGCTCCGTCGTTGCTGGTGTTGCCTTTGAAAATGTAGAGCACGGTCTCGGTCCAGGGATCGCCCTGCTTGGCCGGGGGTGCCAGCTGATAGACCGTGCCGCATTGCTGTACCGAAGGGCACGAGGAAGACCCGCCATCGCGGGTAGTCCCGTACAGATTGCCTGCCTTGTCAAACACCACAGCGCCCACGGGGGTGGCCCCGTCGGGGATGCTTTGGAAGCTGTAGAGCACTTTCTCCTTCCACTCAGCCGAGGCGGTGGTGGCCAGCGCGAGAAGTACCGTCGCCAGCCACAGTCGCGTTCGAAATGGGATGAGCTTCACTGCTGCACTACTCCTCTCTGGAAATCGACATCCCAGCCGAGAACATTCTCGACGCTGGCTCCCACCCTTTCGCAAAGAACGCGAAAGAGTGGGGCACCCACAATCGGATTTGTTCCCCAGTCGAAAGGCTGGGCGCGCCGTTCGCAAACCCGCTTGGGTAAGTCGGAAGGAAAGGCTGGCTCGCCCCCCGGACGTTCGTAATCTAGCTCTGATGGCAGTCCGGTGCAAGTATTGGCTTTGGGGGACTGGGGGTAGGTGACGTCCCAGACCTGAGGAGACGGCACGATGAGTTCGTTGCTGGCAATCGCCCTTCTATTATCTGTGTCGCCGTCCGCTTCGTCGCAAGCCGCCAAGCCCTGTGAAGAGCTGAAGGCGGAAATCACAAAGAAAATCGCAGCGAACAGCGTGAAGACGTACTCGCTCGAAATCGTGGCGAAGGACAAGCAGGTGGATGGCGCGGTGGTCGGCTTCTGTGATGGCAGTACGAAGAAGATCGTGTACCACCGAGTCTCAACCCTGCCTCAAACCCCGCCAATGGCCGCGAGCAAGCCCTAATTGCCTGGCACGTTTTGCCGGAGGGAATTCGATCGCGTCGTGCCCTCTCGACTCCGAAGGCGCTGGCAGAAACCGTTCGACTGGTATTCCCTCAATGGCTGAAGTGTGTGCGTGAGAACTCGGCCGTCCCTCCGGGACTCGAACCCTTTCTCTCACTTTTCCCAGCGCTGTCGCGCTGGGCTAAGCTGGTTCGCCCCTTTGGGGCTGGATTACGGGTTTCATTCCACCATTCTCCGCTGCAATTGAGTTCCCACGTACACACTGAAGCCGCGCCCTATTGCTTCCGCTTGCGGATGGGCTGAAGCCCATCCCTTTCACAGCGAATACCGGCCAATCTGGGTGACGCACTACACTACCAACACCGCGCCGCACAGTCTGATTTATTTCAATCTTTCCCAGATCAACGTGCGCACGGTTTGTTTGCCGGTAGCTGGGTCGGTCGAGGGCTCGGTGGTGAGCGTGAGGCGGTCGCCTTCCAGTTTGTAACTTCGAACCTGGTCTGTGCCGGTTCGAGACTGGTCCCACGATATATCGATGTGGTGGGTGACGGTTTTGGCTTGGCTGTCGATCTTGTAGGTTCCAGCGTAGGCGAGCATGCTTCGGATCAGGGCTTCGGCTTCGTCAGGTGTAGCCACGGCACCGACTGGTTTGTTGCGGTCGCTCCCGACGATAAGGACGATCATGCGACCGTCGGGGCCGTAGTTGATGTAGCCGGAGGGATGCGATCCCATGACAGCGGACTTCGCGCCCGACGAAGGTTCCTCGCGGATGTAGGAAACCAGCTTCCATGTGCCCAAGACAGCTTGCTGGATGGAATTCGCCTGGCCGGTCTGGGCCGAAACGTAGCAAGGAAGACCGAGAACCGCGACAACAGCAAGAAGAGCAGCTCGTTTCATTGGGAACATCTCCTCACGGCTCTTAAACGAGATCAGGTCGCGATCTTGGCTCTGCAACCGGCGAGCATTTTACGCTTCGAATCACAATTTCAGCAGTACTATTGACAGATATATATATTTTATGATATAGATATTAATCATGTCCGAGATCAACTGTCAGAAGTTTCTGCCCCTAAAGGCGCAGTGGTTCCACATCATGCTGTCGGTTGCGGGTGAGGGGCAGCACGGTTACGGCATTATGCAGGACGTGCTGCAACGCACTGGCGGAAAAGTGCGGTTGTGGCCTGCGACGTTATATGGATCGATCAAGCGGCTGATTGAGGCGGGGCTGATCGAGGAGTCGGACGAGCGGCCCGCGCCGGAGTTGGACGATGCGCGACGCCGCTATTACCGTCTGACCCGGCTCGGTCGGCGCGTGCTCGACGCGGAATGTGAGCGTCTGCAGGAATTGGTTCGCACAATTCAACTGAAGCAGGCCATGGTGACGCAATGAACTTCGCATTGAGGCTTTACCGGTGGTTGGCGGAAGCTTTTCCGCACGAGTTCAAACTGGTGTACGGCGAAGATGTGATGCAGCTCGGGGAAGGTGCCGTAGGGGAAATTGCCAAACGGCATGGAGCGATCGGGCTGATCCGGCTGATTGCGGACATCGCGATTCGCGTGCCTCTTGAATACCTCGACGAAATGCGCCGCGATATGCGGTACGCGTTGCGGGCGCTGATCAAATCGCCGGGATTCGCGCTGGTCGGCATTATTTCGATGGGAATTGGGATTGGGCTGACGACTGTGGTGTACAGCTCGGAATGGCAGTTGATCGCTCGGGAACTGCCGTCGGCGGCCAACGCCAAGCGTTTGGTGATGCCTGAGAAGCCGGTCTCGTATTACTACGTCGAGCAATATCGGGATCAGAAGAATCTGTTCACTGGGGTGGCGGCATTTCAGAACGGGGTTCCGTTCAATGTCACCTTTCATGGTGATGTGGATGCGAAACCGGAGCGGGTGTTTGGGCAACTTGTATCCGCTGATTATTTTTCGGTGCTCGGTGTAGCGTCCCAGCGGGGAAGAGTGCTTAGCGCTGGACTTGACAGGGCTGGAGACACGCCCGTGGTGGTGATCAGCGATCGCTTCTGGCGCAATCGGCTGAACTCTTCCCCAGACGTGGTGGGGCAAACGATTCGGCTGAATGGGCAAGCTGCGACCATCGTGGGAATCACGCCGAAAAACTTCAATGGCGCGTTTTCGATGAAACCGGCCGAGCTGTTTGTGCCGATCACAGCGCCGGCCGTGCTGGCTCCGGAGCTGGGAAACGATGTGCTGCATCAGCGCAATGCCAGGGAGTTTCTGGCCCTGATGTGTCTGGCGCCCGGGGTCACTATCGAATCCGCGGAGGTTGCTCTTGACACGATCACACGTCATCTTGACGAACAGGATTCTTCGGCTCCAGTGCCTGCGGACAAGAGCCGGCGCGTGACCCTGGTTTCTGCTGGTACGATGGCGCCGATTCCGCGGAATCTGAGGCCGGTGATCGTCGGGTTCTATGTCGCGCTGATGGGCCTGATCATGATCATTGCGTGCATGAATCTGGCGAACATGCTGCTGGCGCGCGGCGTGAGTCGGCGAAGGGAGTTGGCGATTCGCTTGGCAGTCGGGGCTAGCCGTTTTCGGCTGGTGCGGCAGATGATGAGTGAAGGCATTTTGCTGTCTATGCTGGGCGGCGTTGCAGGGTTCGCGCTGGCTTACGGGCTCTCTGTTTTGAATTCTCAAATCGCGCTGCCGACAGCGGTGCCCACCGAGACGGATTTCGCCCCGGATTGGCAGGCAGCCGTATTTGTGTTTGCGCTCACGATCGTGTCCGGCATCGGATTCAGCCTGGTGCCCGCGCTGCGAGCCACAAAATCCGATATGACTCCGGCGCTCAAAGAAGGTTCTGCGTTGCAGTTGCCGGGATATCTACGCTTTGGCATGCGCAACTTGCTAATGGTGGCGCAGGTTACGGGATCGCTGATGCTGCTGCTGATCACTGGGTTTCTGGTGATGGGGATAACGAAGGGGAGCATCGTTCAAACCAAGTTTGATCCGCACACGATGTATTTGCTTTCCATCGATCCAGTGCGCGACGGCTACACGCCTGAAAAAGCGCAGGCTTTATTCGAAAAACTTCCTGAACAGCTCAAGAGCGCTGGCGCGGTTGGCAGCGTCGCCTTGGCGGCGCAGGTGCCCTTTTCGATGGAAAATGCAGCCACCCAGCTCACGGCGGAAGACTCGCGGGTGCAGCAGCCGTTAGTGAAAAAGACCGTGGGCGCGGGCTATTTTACCGCGCTGAGGGAGCCGATGCTGGCTGGCCGCGAGTTCGTGGAAGTGGATCAACGAAGTCAGAAAGACGAGTCGAAGACTTTGCCGGTCGTGCTGGATGCGAGTGCTGCGCGTGGCTTCTTTGGAAATGAGAATGCGATCGGGAAGCGCATTAAGGACGACCAACAATCTTATGAAGTGGTTGCCGTGGTTCGCGATTTGAAGAATGGAGTCTTGACCGACCGTCCGGTAGTTTATTTGCCGCTGACGCAGCGTAATTTTGCGCGTCCGCCAGCCGATGGCATGACCGTGATGGTGAGGTCGGATGCGGGAACGGATGCGCTCGGCGGCATTCGGCGCGTGATCGCTTCGATTGATCCGAAGCTGAACATCTTCAATGTGCGGACTCTGAGCGACTACCTGGAGCTTAGCCGCTCTTACGCGCGGCAGGATATCCAGACCTACGGCGGCATTGGGGTGTTCGGCCTGGTGTTGGCCGCAATTGGGCTGGCCGGGGTCACGGCCTATGCTGTTGCGCAAAGGCGCAAAGAGATCGGGATCCGCATGGCTCTGGGAGCGCGAAGGGGGCAGGTGCTGCGCTTGGTGCTGCGTGAAGGTGCAGCGCTGGTGGGCGTCGGAACGGTTCTTGGATTTCTGGGCGCGTTCGCGTTGGCTAAGATGCTTTCGGCGCTGACCAGCGTTTTTGTCGACGCGCTGAAGGTCGGTACAAACGATCCGCGCTTGCTGCTTGGTGCGCCGCTGCTGCTGGGAGGGTTGGCGCTGCTTGCCTGTTACGTGCCGGCGCGCCGGGCGGTCAAGATCGATCCGCTGCTGGCGCTACGCGAGGGGTAAAACGGTCAATCGTCTGCTCAAGTTTCGCGTACATGCTTTCAACGCTCACTTCACTAATGAAAACGAAACAACACGCCTGATGAGAATCCGATAGAATCCACCAGTTGCGAGGGCAGAGCGCTTGACCCCACAAAGGCCTTGCCATAGTCGATTGAACCGCGAAAACTCAGCCGGTGCACGACGCGAACTTCTACCCCCAGCGCGAAATTCACAGCGAAGCCGTTTTCCCCTTCGATGCGCGAGAATCTCCCCGCCGGCCCTGCGCTGCTGAAAGTCGTGTGCGAGTGGGCAATACCGAAAAGGACATCCGCGAAAGGAGTCACGCGCGTTCGGTTGCGAAAAGCCACCTCGGGCCCGGCGGTGAACCGGAACAGGCTGGGATCGAGGTCGGCGCCTTGTGCCACTTTGCCGCATGGCGGCCGACTACACTTGGGAACCACATCAATATCAAAGCGGTTGCTGCTGAAGTGAGCGTCAAACAGACCCACGATTCCAAAATACCGGTTCAGGTTGCGAACTCCTCCGATGTTAAATCCATATCCATTCTCGTCGTAATCGAAGCCGCGCAGGGTGATGTCCGGGTTGAAGTGAAAGTTGTGATTGTTGGTTTCGATTGAAGAATAGCCGGCGAAAATCCCCCACTTGGGCGTCGGATCGGATGCTTGGTGTGTGACTCCAGGGGTTGGACTGGGAGACGCCTCATTCGCGGTGGTTGAGGACGGGGCTTGCGCGCTGGTTTGTGCATCAGACAAAGAAACTGACGATGGCGTTTGCTGCGCTGAACCGGCAGACGCAAGCAACAGCATGGCGGTGAGCGCGAGGATTTGCGCTAGCCTGGTCTGGAGAGGCAGTAAAAACACTGCCGGGCTCGTAACTGCGCGCAGACTGCAATCGGAATTGGTCATTGAGAATCGCTCCTGTCGAATGCTCGTGTCGAGGCTTAAGGCCTTCGCTTTGCATAGCGGATCGTGAGAAAATCTGTCTCGCACTTGGCTTGATGCAGACTTTGCGGAAAGCTGGGGACTCAAATCCTGACGGATGGCTGACTTTTAGCAATTATTTCTGACGGTTTTATGACGACCGAAACGATACAGCTCATTTGTTTCGATGACATCCGGGTAGAACCTCAAACCGGCATAGTTTTCAAGACGGGCACTGCGGTTCAGCTTGAGCCCAAGGGCTTCCGGTTGCTGATGTTCCTGATCGAGAACCGCGAGAGGCTTGTGGAAAAGGCCGAAATCCTTGAGGTCGTTTGGAAGGGCACGATTGTCACGGACTACGCGCTTACGGGAGCTATAGCCAAACTTCGTAAGGCGATCGGCGACGATACAAGAACACCCAAATACATCCAGACCGTGCACACCCGCGGGTACCGCTTCATCGCGGCAGTGGAACTCAAATCCGGTCCTGAAACGAATGGGGGCGAGCAAGCAATGGCCGCCACAAGAGCATCTGAGAGCGGTCTCCCCGACGCACCGCCAACCGTTTGGCGTATGCTCTTGCCACACTCGTTGGCAACGGTCAGCGTGCTGGGCCTGCTAATGCTGGGCACGCTAATGTTCGGAGCGCGGTTGTTTTGGAATGCGTCCGGTCACACCACACCGGCGGCGCCACGGAGCGCGATCAGTTCCCTGGTCTTGCTGCCCTTCCAGTCACTCTCGGCAGGCGCAGGCGAAGAGTATCTCGGGGCAGGGATAACGGATGCGTTGACTGCCAGGCTCAGCAACAATGCGGCGTTTAAGATTCGACCGCAGAGCGCGGTGTTGCAGTATGCCGGCACGCAGCCCGACTTGTTAGCCTTCGGTCGCGCGTCAAAAGTCGATTATGTCATCGGGGGGACAAGTCAGAGCGTGGGCGATCGACTTCGTGTAACGGCGGAGCTGGTTCGTATTCGCGACGGCCGAATGGTTTGGTCAGCGACCTTCGACGAAAAGATGACAAGCATCTTGCATGTACAGGACTCTGTCTGCGAACAAGTAGACGCCGCACTAAGAGATGAGGTAGGCGGCCAGCAACAACTGCGGCAGGCAAGGCGTTACACGGACGATCCCGAGGCTTACCTGGCTTTTCTAAAAGGGCACTACTTCATGAACAAGGCTACGAAAGAAGGCCTAGCCAAAGGTGTGGAGTATTTTAGGCAAGCCATTGACCGTGATCCAAAATATGCGATGGCCTACGCCGGGCTGGCGGATTGCTACCGCAAAATGGACGGACTCGGAGTGGCTCCCGCAGAGTTCGTCCCCAAAAGCAGGGCGGCGGTCGCGAAAGCATTGGAGCTTGATGACACGGTGGCCTATGTGCACTCGATGCTGGGATTGATTGCCTATAAATACGATTGGGACTTTGACAAAGCAGACCGTGAGTACAAGCGGGCACGGGAGCTGGATCCGACGCTGGTGCATCAGTGGTACGGCTCGTATCTGCAGGTCCTGAACAGGATTCCGGAGGCGGAGATCGAATTCAAGCGTTTTGCGGATTTCCAACCCTTCCTGCTCTCCGGCAATACCACCTACGGCCAGTACTTTTTCTTGACCCGACAATATGACCGGGCTCTTAAGCAAATCCGTCAGACGCTGGAGATGGACGCGAACTATCCCCCGGCACGAGAAACGCTCGGGTTAGTTTACGAACAGCAGGGGCGAACCGACGAAGCGCTGGCAGAGTTTCAAACCGCAAGTGCGCTGTCGCATGGGGAGCGTGGGTTGGGATCGCTTGGACACATTTACGCAGAACAAGGGAGAGTGGACGACGCGCGCAAAGTGCTTCGTTTGTTGAAGGAACGATCGCGGCAAGCGTACATTTCGCCTTACGAGTCGGCATTGGTCTTTGCCGGCCTGGGACGCGATGACAAGGCGCTCGAATGCCTGAAGGCAGCCTATGCCGAACGCTCTTTGTCGGCGCCACTTCTGCGATTCGATCCCCGGCTGGCCAAAGTTAGAGAAAGTCAACGCTTCCAGGATTTTGTTCACAGTGCCGGTCTTCCTTTTTAGCGTCTGTTTGCATATGTCCGCGGCAGCATGTTGGATGGCGGCCGGTTCCCGGCCACGGCATATAGCGAAACTTCCTGACAGCGACCGTGCTATACTTTTAAGTCGCCTGCGGTTGTTTCGAGGCAATCCCGAGGGTAATTCTGTGATCTCCTCTACGGGCGCGTCCTTTACGGATAGAATCAGCGGAATCAAGATCAGCTCAATCAGAGTTTAGAGAACACGAGGTATTTCCATGTCCGGGCACTCAAAATGGGCCACAATTAAGCACAAGAAGGGCGCGCTGGACGCCAAGCGCGGTAAAATTTTTACCCGTCTGATTAAGGAGATTTCGATTGCCGCCAAGAATGGCGGCGGAGATCCTGACACCAACCCACGCTTGCGCGGCGCTATCCTCGCTGCCAAGGCGGAAAACATGCCGCAGGACAACATCAAGCGGGCGATTCAGCGCGGCACGGGTGAATTGCCGGGGGCGACTTACGAAGAGTTCTCGCTCGAGGGCTATGGCCCCGGCGGTGTGGCCGTTTTGCTCGATATCAACACCGACAATCGCAATCGCACGGTCAGCGAGATTCGGCATGCGTTTGGCAAGAACGGTGGCAACATGGCAGACGCGGGGGCGGTGTCCTACATGTTCCACAAGAAGGGCGAGATCATTGTTCCCAAGTCGGCGGTCAAGGAAGACGATTTGATGGCTCTGGTGCTCGACGCCGGCGCAGAGGACTTGCGCGACGATGGCGAGAACTGGGAAGTGCTGTGCGAGCCTTCGGCTTATGAAGCTGTTCTGGAAGCGGTGAAGAAAGCCGGCATCGAGCCTACGTCTTCGAGCGTCACCATGATTCCGCAGAATTACATCAAGCTGGAAGGGCCCGCTGCCAGCACCATGATCCGGCTGATGGAAGCGTTCGAAGAGCATGACGACGTGCAGAACGTACATTCCAACTTCGATATTGATCAGAAATTGCTGGAGGAGGTTGCTGGATAGAGTTTGTTCGGCTGTGCGATAAGAACAAGTCTTCAACCACAAAGGACACAAAGGTTCACGAAGGAAGGCAAGAATTCCTTTGTGAACCTTTGTGTCCTTTGTGGTGAAAGCCCTTCGCCTGTTGCTGCGGTACTTTTCAACACGTTGGTGGAAAACACTGTGGAAAAGCGGGGAAGTATCTTTGTAAGTAGTTCAGCGAGAGATGCTTCTACACCTTGCACTGAGTTGGTTGCTGGCACTTTGGTGGTAAGTTGAAGGCTCGAAGTGCAGAAGTTGCCGGAGACGTTCTTGAAAATCAGGCTCGACAAACTATTGTTGGAACGCGGGCTGACTACTTCGCGCGAGCGGGCACAAGCGTTGATCCTCGCGGGTAAAGTCTTAGTCGGTGGTCAAAAAGTAGAAAAAGCCGGCGCGGGAGTCGAGGCAAACGCTGAGATTCGTCTGCTCGGCGACGACTTGAAGTACGTTGGCCGCGGGGGCCTCAAGCTCGAAAAAGCGCTTGAGCATTGGCAGATCGGCGTTGCCGGCAAAGTCTGCCTCGACGTCGGCGCGTCCACAGGCGGTTTCACGGATTGTTTGCTTCAACACGGAGCAGCGCGGGTGATTGCTGTCGACACTGGCCACGGTCAGATCGACTTTCGCCTTCGCCAGGACGCGCGCGTGCGCTTGTTAGAAAAGACCAATGCACGCTACCTGACTCGACAGCAGGTCGGCGGAATCGTGGACTTTATCGCGATGGATGTTTCTTTCATCTCGGCTACGCTGGTTCTGCCCTCGGTCATCGCGGCAGCGTTCCCCGTTCCGGTAACCGAACGTTGCGGCCGGCAAATGATTGTGCTGGTGAAGCCGCAATTCGAGGTGGGCCGCGAACAAGTGGGGAAGGGAGGCATCGTGCGCGATGAAGATCTACAACTAGGAGCGGTGGAGAAGGTGCGTCTGGCGCTCGTCGCGCAGAATTGCACGCGCACGGATGTGGTCGAGTCTCCGATCTTCGGAGCGGAAGGGAATCGGGAGTTCCTGCTATATTCAGTTTTCTGAATTTCCCGCATCACCCGATCTACTCTGCTGGTAAATCTTTTCTTGCGATTTCTGTACAATTCAAACTTCACTATGGATACTGGGAAGGTTCCATCCGCGAAGGCGAAAGCCGCAGCTATCGTCTCGAAGCCCGGAAAAACGGAACTGGCAAGCATTGTGCTGGGGCTGCTGGAGTGGTTTCGTCAGCACCACTATGAGGTCGTAGTAGATCAGGAAACGGCTCCGCACGCCACCGGGGTCGAGGTGCTCAGCCGGGACGAAATGGTTACGCGGTCGCTGGACTTCGTGGTGGTGCTCGGCGGGGATGGGACGTTGCTGTCCGCGGCCCGTGCCATGGCAAAGGCCGGAGTGCCGGTGCTGGGCGTGAATTTGGGTTCTCTGGGATTTCTGACTGAAGTGCGATTGGCGGATCTGTACCCCACTCTCCAGGGAATCGACGAGGGATGTTGCAACGTGGAAACGCGCTCCATGGTGCATTGCGAAGTGCTGCGCAAAGATTCGCTGGTCGCCAGTTATGAAGGGCTCAACGACATCGTGGTGGGCAAGGGAACTATTTCCCGGCTGAACCATTGCGCCGTTTACATCGATGGGGATTTTGTCTCCGCCTACAAAACCGACAGCCTGATCGTCTCCACGCCCACAGGCTCGACGGCGTACTCGCTGGCGGCCGGAGGGCCGATCCTTATGCCATCGGTGAATGCGTTTGTGGTTACACCGGTCGCAGCTCACTCGTTGACCCATCGGCCGCTGGTGGTTCCTGACACTTCTAAAATCGAGATCGTGGTCAACACCGGTGAGGACGAAGCTTACTTGAGCATCGACGGCCAGATCGGCATGCCGATGTATGACGGAGACCGGGTTGTTTGCCGCAAGTCAGAGCATCAGGTCAAGCTGTTGCGCATCGAGGGAACATTTTTCGATGTGCTGCGCGCCAAGCTGAAGTGGGGACAGAGGTGAGGATTCTTTTTCCACCGGGAGGGCCTTAATCACACGTGCGAAGGATGAGAATGAAATTTGTACTCGTACTTCTGAGTTTTGCTTTCGTAAGCAATCTTCTTGCTCAGTCCAAACCCACTGCTGACCTCATCATCGCCAACGCCAACGTCTGGACGGTGGACAAGGCGCATCCCACGGCGCAGGCGGTCGCAGTTCTTGGAGATCGCATTATTGCTGTCGGTTTAAACGCCGATGTTGAGGTGTTGCGCAGCCACGACACCAAAGTGATTGATGCGGCCGGCAAGCTGCTGCTGCCGGGGTTTAACGATGCACACGTGCACTTCGTTGGCGGCGGCTTGCAACTCGACTCTGTGCAACTCAATGACGCGACCAGCACGGCGGAATTCGTTCGCCGCATCGGCGAACAGGCGAAGAAAACTCCGAAAGGAGAATGGATTCAAGGTGGTGATTGGGACGAAACGAAGTGGAATTCGGCCGGCCTGCCCACCAGAGAGCTGGTCGATCCGGTGACGCCGGACAACCCCGCATTTCTCGGTCGCTACGACGGACACTCCGCACTGGCGAACTCCGCTGCGTTGCGATTGGCGGGCATCACATCTAAAACCCCCGATCCACCTGGGGGCACCATCGTGCGAGATGCGCAGGGGAATCCTACGGGCGATCTGAAGGACGCGGCCAAGGATATTGTCCTCAGGGTGATTCCTCCCTTGTCCCACGACCAGCGCCTTCGCGCCATGAGACGTGCCCTGGAGTACGCCGCTTCCCTGGGAGTTACCAGCGTTCAGCACATGAATGATGAGGAGTCCGATAGCTTCGCCGATATTGGTGCCTACGGAGAACTTTTGCAGAGCAGTGAGCTGACCACTCGGGTCTACGTCGCGCCTGCGATTTCGGACTGGCAGAATCTGGCAAAGATCGGAATTCGTCACGCTTTTGGATCGTCGTTTTTGCGTACTGGTGGGCTCAAGGGTTTTGCAGACGGGTCCCTGGGCTCTGGTACCGCATATTTGTTCGATCCGTACGGTGACGAGCCCAGGAACTCCGGCTTGCTGCGCAATCAAATGCAACCACTTTCTCAGATGCGGGACTGGATGATGCAAGCCGACGCTGCCGGTCTGCAAATCTGTACCCATGCCATCGGCGACCGTGCCATCTCGATGATCCTTGATCTGTACACGGAGGTGGCCAGGGCTCACCCAGGGATCGAGCGCCGCTTCCGCATCGAGCACGCGCAGCACATGGCGGCCAAGGATTTCGCTCGATTTGCGCAATTGGGCGTGATCGCATCCGTGCAGCCTTATCAGGCGATTGACGACGGACGATGGGCCGAGGCCCGCATCGGCCACGACCGCGCCAGCAGGACTTACGCTTTCCGCACATTTCTAAATCATGGTGTGCATTTGGCTTTTGGTACTGACTGGGATGTCGCGCCGCTCAATCCGATATTGACTGTTTACGCTGCGGTCACGCGCGCGACTCTGGATGGAAAGAATCCCAACGGCTGGTTTCCTGAACAGAAGCTTAGCGTGGCGGAGGCCGTCGAGGCATACACCATGGGTTCGGCATACGCCGAATTTCAGGAAAAGGATAAGGGTTCAATCGCGCCCGGCAAATTGGCGGACATGGTGCTGTTGAGCGACGACATCTTTTCGATTGATCCGGCAAAGATTCGAGGCGTGAAAGTGTTGAAGACGATTGTTGGGGGAAGGCTCGTTTGGGACGTGGACCGCAAGTACAAATATTCTGCGGCTGCGAACTAACTTTCGTTGCGAACCAGATCAGCCACGGTCTCGCGTCGCCGGATCACTTTTACCGACCTCCCATCGACCAACACTTCCGCCGGACGCGGCCTGGTGTTGTAGTTTGAGGCTAGCACCATTCCGTACGCGCCCACGTCGAGCAGCGTGAGCAAATCTCCTTCCTGTGTGACAGGTAGTTCGCGGTCGCGGGCAAAGAAGTCTCCGGTTTCGCAGATCGGACCTACGACATCTACGGTCTCGCGTGGGTTGTTCAGCGACGATGAGTGCACCGTAACGATCTCGTGATACGCGCGATACAGCGAAGGGCGCAACAGATCGTTCATGGCCGCATCAACCACCAGAAACTTTTTCTCGCCGTTGGTTTTTTTGTAGAGTAGACGCGTGAGTAGGGCTCCAGCCGGTCCAACGATGCAGCGGCCTGGTTCGAGGAGAAGATGCACCTTCAGACCCTTCAGCGGGGTGGTCAAGGCATCCGCATAGGAAGCAACCTGTTGGGCAAAACCTGGCCCGCTTTGATTCTCATAGGCAATGCCAAGACCGCCGCCTGCGTCGATGTACTTGATCGCGTGACCGTCAGCCCGCAGTGCAAGCGTCAACGCTGCCACTCGCTCCATGGTTGCCGTAAAGGGTTTCACGTCCGTGATCTGGGAACCGATGTGTACGCTGATGCCGGCAATTTCGAGGGATTTATTTTCAGACGCTCGGAGGTACAAGCTGCGCGCTTGCTCGATGGGTATGCCGAACTTGTGCTGATGCAGGCCCGTAGAAATGTAGGGATGGGTTTCGGCAGGAACGTCAGGGTTCACGCGGAGGGCGATGCGCGCTTTCTTCTTTGCTCGAGCGGCGCATTCGGCGAGCGACCGCAATTCCGATTCGCTCTCCACGTTGAACAGCAAGACGCCGGCCTTTAGAGCCGCGTACATCTCCTCCTGCGTTTTACCCACGCCAGAGAAAACGACTTTTCTTGCGGCGCTCCGGCTGACGCGTAGCACTCGCTCCAGTTCTCCTCCGGAAACTACATCGAAGCCGCAGCCCATTCTCGCCAGCAAGCGCAAAATGCTGAGGTTTGAGTTTGCCTTCACCGAATAGCAGACGGTGTGCGGAATGTTGCGAAAGGCCCTGTCGAAGGCGCGTATGCGGTCACGAATCGTGGGTGCTGAATAAACGTAGAGCGGCGTGGCAAAGCGCTCGGCTAAATCCGCCAGAGACACCTGATCACAGTGAAGCAGCCGCTGAGAAACATCGCTGCGCTTCGCATTGCGGTATGAAAAAGCTGGCGGGCGACCTTTGCCGTGGTTCTCCCCGGGCATCACTTGCGCTTCCCGGGAGTGCCTTTGACTCGAATCGCAACCACGGTCTGATCGTCGAACGCTTCCTCGCCCGACGCATGTTCGGCGACAGCTTTGAAGATCAATTTCACGATAGCGTCTGCTGAAGCATTCGAGTTGGTCCTGACGATTTCCCCGACCCGCTCACGGCCAAAAAGTTCCTCAGCTTTGTTGCTGGCATCGAGAATGCCGTCACTGAAGAATACGAACATGTCTCCGGGTTTGGCCCGGAAGGTAAATTCGTCGTAGTCGGCGTCGTCAAACAATCCCAGAGGCAAGCCTGTGGCCTCAATAATTTCGATCTTGCCATCGTGGCAGTAGATGGGTCGCGGCAAGCCGGAATTGGCTACTTGCAACGTTCGATTCCGATCATCCCAGACGGCGTAGATCAGCGATACGAACTGGCCCTCGATGCGGCGTTCGCCCAGGGAAAAGTTCACCGCCGAAAGCATTTCCGCGGGGCCCGGTTCTATGGGTGCGTGGGAGCGCAGAATTCCGCTGACCAACGCAGCATAAATCGCCGCCGGCGCGCCTTTGCCGCTGACGTCTCCAATCACGATAGCCGTGCGCGACATGGAATAATTGACAAAATCATAGAGGTCGCCGCCGATGGCGCGCGCGGGCACGAACTTGGCCGCGATGTCCAGATTCTCAAGCTTCGGCAGTGTTGGCGGCAGAAGCCCGAACTGCAACTGGCGAGCCATTGCCAGATCGCGTTCGAGACGCTTTTCCTGGCGCGCAATCTGTTCGTAGAGTTGCGCATTCTCAATCGCAATCGCAACTTGGGCGGCCAGCGTGGTCACGGTTCGCTTGTGATCGTCGGTGAAGAAGCCGCGGCGGGTGTGCTCAAGGTCGAGCACGCCAATAACTTTGTCCTTGTAGACCAGCGGCACGGCCAGTTCAGAGCGCGTCTCAGGATTCAGCTTGATGTAGCGCGGGTCCTTGGTGACATCAGGCACCAGCACGGCGTGTTTCAGTTCGGCGGCAGCACCGACCACGCCATGGCCCAGAGGGACTTCATGCTTGAGTTGAATGTTCTCCTGGAAGCGCTGCGAGAAGCGGTGCTGTAACTTCTCTCCGGTTGAGTCGAGCAACAGGATGCTGAACATTTGATAATCAATCAGCCGGCTCAGCAGTTCGGCGATGCGCTTCAGCAACTCGTCGACATTGAGGATGGAGGTAAGCTCGCGCGCAATTTCATTCAACAAAACCAAAGTGCGTGCCTGGCGCGTAGTGCGGGTGTACAGACGCGCATTCTCGATTCCGACCGCCATGCGCGAACCGATCAGCGTCAACAACCGCTTGTGCTCTTCGGTAAAATGGTTGGGCTGGGGCGACTCGATATCGATGACTCCGATGAGCCGGTTCTTGACAATCAGCGGAACTGCCAACTCGGAGCGCACCTGCGGAACGGCGGAAATGTATCGCGGATCTTTGGTGACGTCATCGACCAGGATGGCTTCCCGCCGCTGGGCTGCGATCCCGGTGACGCCTTCGCCTACTTTAATTCGCAACCGATCGGCAACTTCCCGCGCGTATCCCACCTGAAAGCGAAAACGCAGCTCCTGGGTTTTTTCGTTGAGCAGCAGGATGCCAAAGATTTCGTAATCGATCACTTTACGCACCAGTTCGGCCACGCGGCGCAAGGTGGTATCCAGGTCGAGCGTAGTGTTGACCACGTCCGCTACTTCGAGCAGAAGAGGATCGACCTTGGATTGAAAGTCAGTCTGGGTAGCAACCATTTCTAATTCCTATGATAGCAGCCGCGGTTTTCGAGCTATGGCCGCATGCGAGTCGTTGCAAGCAACGTCCGTACAGCCTGTAGAGACGTAGCATGCTACGTCTCGGGTGGCGCGATCAGCTTTCTCTCGGAACTACGCAAATGTCCGGCAAGTTGCGGTACTTTTCCGCATAGTCCAGCCCGTATCCGACTACGAACTCGTCGGGAATGCTGAAGCCAATGTAATCCGCCTTGATCGGCTGTTTTCGCCGTGACGGCTTGTCCAGCAATGCGGCAATGCGGAGGGTTTTCGGGTTATGCCCCAACATGATCCTCTTCAGATAATTGAGGGTGAGGCCGGTGTCGAGGATGTCTTCGACCAGAATCACAATTCGATCCTTCATCGATTGGTCCACATCTTTGGTCAGCTGTACTTCGCCGGTCGAGTCCCATCCGAACTGCAACTCATCGGCTGGGCTGGGGCGGTTGCCGTAGCTGGAGACTCCGATGAAGTCGAAGGTTGCGTCGAGTTGGACCTGGCGGGCGAGGTCGCTGAGAAAAATTGCCGCGCCTTTGAGCACACCCACAAGAATTACAGGCTGCCCGGAAAATTCGTGAGTGATCTCGGCGCCCATTGCGGCGACGCGTTGTGCGATCTGCTCGCGGGAGATTAGAACCTTGAGTTCGGTCACGGCGAATTATATTAAACTAGCTGTTAGCATTTAGCACTTGGCATTTGGTCAAAAATGTTTATTGGCGAACTCGGCAACGTGTCCGAGGGGTGGTTGCTGGCACGAGTTCCAATACCATGAACCTCAACGGCATTAAACTCACTTGGCTGGGTCACGCAACCTTTCGGGTGGAAACGCCGGGTGGCAAGATAATCCTGATCGATCCCTGGGTCATGGGAAACCCCATGTGCCCGGAGAAAGAAAAGAACGTCAAGAAAATTGACGTGATGCTCTGCACCCACGGCCATTTCGATCACATCGGGGACGCGGTCGAAATCGCCAAGAAGCACAACCCTCAAGTAGTCGGCATTCCCGAGTTGTGCGGATGGCTGGAAAAAAAGGGCGTGAAGCAGATCTCGGACATGAACAAAGGCGGCACGCAAACCGTCGGCGATATCAAAGTGACCATGGTTCACGCCGATCATTCTTGCGGCATTCAGGATGGGGATCAGATCGTTTACGGCGGCGAAGCCTGCGGGTACGTCGTCGAGTTCGCCAATGGCGTGAAAATTTATCACGCGGGCGATACCAATGTCTTCGGCGATATGCAGATCATTCGCGAGCTTTACGCCCCGGACGTGGCCATGATTCCGATCGGCGATCACTACACGATGGGGCCGCGTGAGGCTGCTTATGCCTGCAAGCTCCTGAAGCCGAAAACGGTGATCCCCATGCATTTTGGAACGTTCCCGGTACTGACGGGAAGGCCGAGCGCACTGCAGAAGCTGGTGCCTGAAGTCGAAGTCAGGGAGGTGAAGCCGGGCGAGACGATTTCTTAGGAACTTAAGGAGGGCGGGCGTCCTCGCCCGCCGCGGACGAGCAAGGCTCGGCATTCCAATCAAGAGGAGCTAAATTGGCAAAGGCAAAAGCAAAAGTTACGAAACCCGACTGGCGGATGGGCGGCATCACGGCTGGGCCTGTCGAAGATTATCTCTATTCCATGCTTCCGGCACGCGATGAAGTGCTCACGCAGATGGAGGCCGAAGCGGCCAAGCGGAAGATCCCTATCGTTGGCCCGGCGGTCGGCCGGATTCTGCACCAACTGGCGCTCATGATTGGCGCCAAAACAATTTTCGAGATGGGCTCGGCCATCGGTTATTCGACTATTTGGTGGGCACGAGCCGTCGGCGAAGGCGGACTTGTCTTCTACACCGATGGAGACCGTAAGAACGCCGATGAAGCACGGGGATATTTCGACAGGTCGGGAGTCGCGTCGCGAATCAACGTGGCAACCGGCGATGCGCTCGAACTTCTTTCCGAACACAAGCAGGAGTTCGACATTATCTTCAACGACGTCGACAAAGAAGACTATCCGCGCGCCTTCCGGTTGGCTGTGCCGCGTCTGCGCAAGGGTGGGCTGTTTGTCACGGACAATGTTCTGTGGAGCGGACGGGTGGCGCAGAAAAACCAGGACTCGAGAACAAAAGCGATTCTGGAATTCAATCGGCTGGTCTACAGTTCGCCGGATCTGTTCACAACGATCTTGCCGATCAGGGATGGGGTCGCGGTGGCGATCAAGAGATAAGTCAGATCGATTTGACCGGAATTAAAGTCAGATCCTCCACCAAACCCACTTCCTTTTGCAGGAACGGCTCAGCGTAGGTCACGCCGCCCAGCAAGCCGTAGAAGCGGGCCATGGCTTCGATACGGGCGCGAATTTCGACCTGTGCAGGGAAGAGGTCTTTGCCCGCTTCCTGATCGCTGAACTGCGACTTGTAAGCCATCAGCGCCTGAAAGCGTGCTTCGAATAGCTCGGTGATGTCGACGACGAATGTCGGCCGCACGTCGTAATAAAGCGTTGCATAAATAATCTTGAAGGGACGGTGCGGCGGTGGACTTGCGGCTCCGGCGTAGTGATTCGCGGGCGAGGGCGCCCGCGCCACACTAACATCCAGCTTAGCCAATCCCGCCAGGAAGCAGGCTTCATATCCCAGCGTCGAAGCGGTGTAGTGATCCGGATGGCGTCCTTTCCAGTAGGGAAGGATCAGCACGCGCGGGCGCTGCTCCCGAATCACGCGCGCCACTTTGAGCCGGTTCTCCCAGGTGTTCTCGACCCGCCCGTCCGGAATGTCGAGAGCATGCCGCCACGAAACACGCAGTATCTTCGCGGCATCCGAC
>Ga0210407_10001923_pt1 | contig 18536 bp, 15 predicted proteins | sample IncBWC27MmetaG_FD_150860 | JGI IMG/M metagenome (GOLD analysis project Ga0210407, IMG submission 150860) | Forest soil microbial communities from Barre Woods Harvard Forest LTER site, Petersham, Massachusetts, United States - Inc-BW-C-27-M | ecosystem: Environmental > Terrestrial > Soil >...
CTGACCGCATATTAAATCAAAGAAATCGGTCGGGCATCGAGTCCATTCCTGGACCCCCGCCGCCGATTAAGGCATGCACTACTATTCAGTTTTCAAAGACCCGCGAACAAAAAACCCTTTTCAGGGCGAAAGGAAACAGTACCGCTTCATCCGGGCCGTTGTCAACGGGTTTTTGAGGATTTCGGAGCGAAGTTTCCACAGGCTGCGCCACGATTGGCGCCGCCGCCTACGCAATATATACATCGCCCCCTGCCAGGTAAAGTGCCCAAAGAAAGTTATTTTGCGGCGTCACTCCGGAGTTCGCGTCCGCCTTCCTCCGCGCGTTTGTTCGTACTACGATTTGTTCTCGGTTGGCCGGGGGAAAATTGCGATGCGACGATTGCTCATCTTTGCGGTGTTCGGAGTCGGCTTCTATTACCTCTGGTACAACCACGACCGGACCGGCGAATTGATCGCGGTCGGAGTGATGGGCGCCGCGCTCCTGCTCGAGTTCGCCGCTAAGGATTGATTCTGTTCTCGCGTTAACTCCCCGCCATCTCACTTCTTGCTCTTGCCCCGATTTGCGTTCCGCTCCGTGTGCGCTGCGTCGCCTTTCAGCGCAACCGCGCCGGCCGGTGCGTCGGCGTAAGTCTCATCTTCGAGCGTGACGCTGATAGAAGGTTCCTTCAGCCGCGCCGGCGGCAGGTCCACCGGAACGGTGGCGAGTCCGTCATCGCCGACCAGAAAAATCCGCGGCCCAGACCGGCGCGCCGCGCTTGGGCATCCACCAGATGCGATAGACCTTGAAATTTTCCGAAGGCTTGAGTCCGCTCGCTTCAAGCATCGCTCCGCCGGCGGATTCGCTCATCGCCAGCCGCCCGCTCGCGCCATGTGCGCCGTCGGATTGGATCCCCGCTTTCTCTTTTTCTTCTTTCTCATTGGGCGCGATCAACTTGATCGTGCGAAGGTCGGGCGCGAACAGGATCTTCTCGAACACCTCGCCGACCGAAGCATGTTCGCGCTCGGAACCGAGCTTCTTTTGTGCGGTCGCGTTCTGACTGCGCAGACTGCGCACCACCGCATTGAGAGACGCGACGCGGCGATTCACATAATTCGTTCGATGCGCCAGCGCCCGGCTTAGTTCGGCCGTCACGATGAGCGACGCCACCGCAAGTGCGATCGACACTCCCGCAAGAGCCTGCCACAATCCGACCCGCAGATGCCGCGGCGGCCGCGATGCGATCGCGGATTCGTCACTCGCGTCTCGCGCCGTCGAATTCGATTCCGATTCGCCTCGTTCCATCGTAAAAGTTCGTCAGATTCCGATGACACTAAGCCGCCGATACGCCCCCCGGCAAGCCTCCACAATCCTAACCTCTCTTTGGCGGGCACTGGTTCAGTTTCGCCCCAAGCGCTCCTATAACCTCTCCTTGTCCAAGGAGAAGGTCGACGCGCGCCGAAGGAGCGCGGAGGGAGAGGTGCAACGCCACGCAGTCGCACAACCGCGGCAAATCTTTTTGTCTTCTCTCCGATTCCTATTCCAGTGGCACAGGCCCGCTCCTAATAACCTCTCCTTGTCCAGGAGAGGTCGACGCGCGCCAAAGGAGCGCGGAGGGTGAGGTGCAACGCCACGCAGTCCCACAACCGTGGCAAATCTTTTTGTCTTCTCTCCGATCCTATTCCATCGCCAGCACGCGTCCCCACCCGTGATTGAACTGAACCAGTGCCCACCTCCGCTGAGGGCATGCGAAGCCAACGCGCCCGGCGGTAGAGTTGATTGCGTGCAGACGAACATTGAACCCGTCGGATATTCGCACCCCCCTCTCCCCGCCCCCATCTTTGTTAGCCCCACCCTTTCAGATAAAAATACAAACCTATGCGCCCAATTCAGGACGTTCATGTCCTCGCCGCGGAACCTCTCATCGCGCCGCGTCTCTTGAAAGACGAGATGCCGGTGGACGAGGGAATCGCGCGAACCGTGGTCGAGTCTCGCGAGACGATCCGCGGGATCCTCGCCGGACGCGATCGCCGGATGCTTTGCATCGTCGGCCCGTGCTCGATTCACGATCCCGACGCAGCCCTCGACTACGCGCGACGTCTTGCCACGCTCAAGGAAGCCACCTCCGACCGGCTCTACGTGATGATGCGGGTGTACTTCGACAAGCCGCGCACGACGGTGGGATGGAAAGGGCTCATCAACGATCCGCATATGGACGACAGCTGCGACATGCGCGAGGGATTGCGCATCGCGCGCCGCGTGCTGATCGAGATAAACCGGATGGGCCTGCCCGCGGCGACTGAGCTGCTCGATCCAATCACGCCACAATACATCGCCGATCTAGTCGCATGGACTGCTATCGGCGCGCGCACCACCGAATCCCAGACTCATCGCGAGATGGCGAGCGGACTTTCGATGCCGGTCGGATTCAAGAATACCACCGAAGGAAATCTGCAAGTTGCGATCAACGCGATTCAATCGGCGCGCCGCACTCACGCTTTTCTCGGCATCACCCAGGACGGCGTCTCCGCGATAATCCGGACGTCGGGGAATCCCGACACTCACATCGTGCTGCGCGGAGGACGTAAACCGAACTACGACGCGGAGAGTATCGGCGAGTGCTCGCGGATGCTCGCGGCCGCCGGCCTCGAGCCGCGGGTGATCGTCGATTGTTCGCACGCGCAGACGAGCAAGGACTACACGAAGCAGCCGTCCGTGCTTCAGGCGCTGGTCGACCAGGTGTGCGGTGGCAGCAGCGCGATCATGGGCGTGATGCTCGAAAGCAATATCGAGGCGGGCGGCCAGCCGCTCAGCCCTGACCGCTCGAAGCTCAAGTACGGGGTCTCGGTCACCGATCCATGCATCGATTGGGCGACCACCGAGCGATGCCTCCGCGACGCGGCGTCTGCTCTGGGAGCGCACGACAACGCCGCCAGTCACCGTTGATGGTATCGCGCGTCGTCGCATCTAATGGCTCGCGCCGATAGCCACCGCGGCCGATACGATTCGACCTCAGCTTTTCTGCTCTTTCTCGCACTCTCAGTTTTTCTTTTCGGGCGCGGGCTATCGGGCCGTTTTACGACCGCGTCTATCGGGCTCGAAACCGATCCGCAGATGTTCATGTGGTATCTGCGATGGTGGCGGTACGCACTTGAGCATCGCGTCAACCCATTTCTGACTGACCTGCTGTGGGCGCCGCTCGGATTCAACCTCGCGTGGTCGACATTCATTCCGCTGCCGGCGTGGATCGTGATTCCGCTCGGCCGCGCGTTCGGCGAGGCCGCCGCCTATAACATTCTCGCGGTCGTTGCGCTCCCGATCGCCGCGCTTTCGGCATTTCTGCTCTGCCGTCGCGTGACCGGCGCCTTTTGGCCGTCAATCCTCGGCGGTTATATCTTCGGCTTCTCGCCGTACATGTTGGGCCAGCTACTTGGCGGCCATCTCCATTTGGTGTTTGCCTTTCCGATTCCGCTCGCGATGTTGACTGCGCTTCGTCGTATAGACGGCGACATTTCAGCAAGGCGCTTCATGCTCGACACCGCCGCGCTGCTGACGGTCCAGTTTCTCTGCGGAATCGAACTCTTCGCAACCATGACCCTCTTCGGCGGCTTCGCACTGCTGGTCGCGATCGTTTTTTTCGAGGGCGAAGTGCGCGCCCGACTTTGGAACCTGATCGGTCCGCTCGCCGCGGCTTACGCCATTGCGATGATCGTGGTCTCGCCTTACCTCTACTTTCTCTTCGCGCTCGGCTTCCCACACGATCCGATTTGGCCGCCTGAACGGTACACGGCAGACCTGCTCAATTTTTTTATTCCAACGCAGACCAATGTCTTCGGCACTTTCGGTTTTGCGCGCGCGATATCAGAAAAATTCCAAGGCGACCTCTACGAGAACGGCGCGTACATCGGAATCCCGCTAGTCATCCTGATCGAAGCGTACCGCCGATCCGCATGGCGCACAGCGGCGGGCCGATACCTGATTGCGATGCTCGCGATTGTCGTGCTCGCTTCGTTCGGGCCTGTGCTGCGCGTCGCCGGGCGGGCGCTATTTCCGATGCCGTGGGCGGCGTTCGCGATGCTGCCCGTTATATCGAACGCGCTGGCGGTGAGATTCGCGATGTTCGTATCGCTCGTGATTTCGCTCATCGCTGCCATTTGGTTCAGCGGTGTCTCAGTACCGTCAAGGACAAAATACCTGGCCGCTGCGATCGTCGTTTTATTCTTCGCGCCTAATCCGAGCGCGTCGCTATGGATAGGCAGACTCGAAATTCCCGCGTTCTTCACCGACGGAAGCTGCGCGAAGGAATTGTCGCCGCGTGAGATCATTCTGCCGCTGCCGTTCGGGCAGAAGGGATACAGCATGTACTGGCAATCGCGGAGCGACATGTACTTCAGGATGGCCGGCGGATGGACCGGAACCTCGCCGTTCGATTTCGCCCGAATGCCGGTGGTGAATTATTTCTACGGTGCAATCGACCTGCCCGAGGCCGGCGATCAACTCAAAGCGTATCTCGCGCGCTTCGACGTCGATGCGGTCATCGCCGACCCGGCTGACGAGTATTTCCCAATTTGGGAACAGACGCTCGCACAACTCGGCGTCGCGCCGATAAAAGAGCGCGGCGTTTCGATTTACAAGATCCCGCACGGGGCCCTCGCCGCGTACACAAAACTGTCTGGCGCACAGGTCGAAGCGCGCGCCAACGCGCTCCGCTTCGATACGATCATCGAGGCGGCGGCAAAGTATCTGGCCGGCGGAAACGATCCCGCGAAACTTTCCGCGCCCGCACTCAAGCGGCTGAATCTACTGCCGAGCGATTGGCTACTCGGCGCAAGGCTGCACTCGTTTACCGACTGGCAAATCGGACCGGCCCCGGGTGGCCGGATCGGTATCATAACCGTCGGCTCGTACGAAGGCGTGCGCGGGCTAATCGATCGATACGGCGCAACCGCTTCCGAAATCCAATATCCCGCGCCGAAACGATGGACCCGCGATTCAAATCCGCGCACCGACGTGGTCAAACCGCTGCTCGTGACATTCGACAACGCCGGTCTGCAGGCGGCGGCAAAGTCGCTGCAGACCTCGCCGCCGCTCGAACGAACGACGCCGTTCATCTCGAGCGCGGCCGATTGAAATTTGCGAATAGCTAGTCCTGGCGTTTCTCGGCGCGAAGTTTTTCACTGATCATCAGCGCGCCGAGCGCGGCAGTATGACGGACCGGAAACTCTGCCGGCCGCCGAAGCCCCTTGTGCCGCGCATCCAGCGCGGTCAGACCATTCATCACGCGTTCGCGCACCTCGGAAAGACCGGGGCGCGGCATGATGCGAGCGCCGTGCTCAACGACCGTCTCCATTAGCTGAACGGTTTTCGCCGGCGCGGGCTTGAACTCGCGTGCAACGGTCGCCGAACCCTCATCCGCGATGCCGACCAAGTCCGCGTAGAACGATCCGTTCGCCGCGTATGCGCGGAAGAGCTGCTTGCGGCCGGGCGTGGAAATCTTGCCGGCCGAAGTCTTCAGCCGCGCGTGATCCTTGTAGTCGACGAGCTTGTAAGTGAAGTCCGCTGCGGGCGCATCGTCACTGACCGCGAGCGCAGTGCCGACGCCGAACGCGTCGATCGGTGCACTCGCGTCGACGAGGTCGGCTATCTTGTACTCGTCGAGGTTGCCGCTCGCGACAATTGAGACATCGGCGAGGCCAGCCTGGTCGAGAATCGCGCGCGCACGGCGGCTGAGCGCATGCAGATCTCCGCTGTCGATCCGGATGCCCTGAACTTTTACTCCCGCTTCGCGAAGCCGCGCCGCCACCGCCGCCGCATTTTCGACTCCGCGCACCGCATCGTAGGTATCGACGAGTAGAGTACCAATGGTTGGGAAGCTTTGTGCAAAATGGCTGAACGCCTCGCGCTCGTCCTCATGCGCCATCACGAAGCTGTGACTCATCGTACCGAAAACCGGAATCCCGTAACGCTTGCCCGCGAGTACGTTGGCCGATCCATGAAAGCCCGCCAGGTAGCTGGAGCGCGCCGCAATCAGCGACGCGTCAACGCCCTGCGCGCGGCGCGGCCCGAAGTCCACCAGGCGCCGGCCGCCCGCAACGGAAAAACATCGCGCAGCCTTGGTCGCGACGATCGATGCGAACCCAAGCTGGTTGATCACAAGCGTTTCGATTAGTTGCGCTTCGATAAGCGGCGCGCGAACTTCCAGGATCGGCTCGCCCGCGAAATAAATCGTTCCTTCGGGTATCGCGCGGATCGAACCGGTGAATCGAAGTTTCGAAAGATATTCGAGAAACTCCGCCTTGAAAAGTTTGAGCGATCGCAGATGCTCGATGGCCGCGTCGTCGAAGCGATATTGCTCGAGCGCCTCGGCCAGCCGCTCGACGCCGGCAGCGATCATGAAGCCGCGCGCCGGCGGCATCCGGCGCATCGCAAGCTCGAACGACGCGATATCGTTGAAGCCATGCTCGAAAAACGCCGCGCTGACAGTCAATTCATACAGGTCGGTAAAGAGCGCAACTTCTGCCGGGTCGAGTCGCAGATCGATCGTCATCGCGAGAGTGTCTCAGCGCGGCGGCTCGGGCGGCCCCGGCGGTTTCGGAATCGGCGGGCTTTGCCCCGCCTCCTGCACGACGCGAGTTTCGCCGAGCGGACGATCGCGCAGGATGTCCGCCATCCGCCTCAGACGCTGATCCACCAGGTAGTTGATCGTACCAGGTTCCTCGATCGTTCCCGCGCGAACGCCGGTAAGAGCCTCGATGCCGCGATCGATCGTGTCGATTGGATAGATGTGAAACTGGCCGCGCTCGATTGCGCCGGTGGTCTCCGGATCGAGCGTCAGATTCGACACATTGGTGCGCGGCACCAGAACTCCATGCGCGCCGGTCAGACCAATCGCCTTGCACACGCGATAAAAGCCTTCGACCTTTTGATTCACGCCGCCAATCGCCTGCACCGTGCCGTGCTGATCGACCGATCCCGTAACCGCAAGATCCTGGCGCAGCGGAACTCCCGACAACGCGGACAGCAGCGCGTAAAGTTCAGTCGAGCTTGCGCTGTCGCCGTCGATTCCCGAGTAAGACTGCTCAAAACAGAGGCTCGCGGTCATCGCGAGCGGATGGGTCTGTCCGAAGCGCGCGCGCAGGAACCCGCTCAGGATCATGATTCCCTTGTCGTGGGTCGAGCCCGACATTCGCGCTTCACGCTCGATGTTGATCACGCCGGACTGTCCGAGCGCGACGGTCGCAGTTACGCGCGACGGGCGCCCGAAGCTGTATCCGCCCACGTCGAGCACGGCGAGGCCGTTGATCTGTCCGACGCTGGTACCCTTGATCTCGACGATGATGGTGCCGTTGGCGATAAGCCGGCGAATTTCCTCCTCGATAAAATTGAGCCGCAGCATCCGTTCGACGAGCGCGCGCTCGACATGCGCGCCGCTTACGCGGGTGGCGCTTTCGCCGCGCGCGAAGTAAGCCGCCTCACGCGCAAGATCGTCGATCGGCTCGAGCATCGCGAGCACCCGCGTCCGGTCGCCCGCCATGCGCATCCCGAACTCGACGATCTTTTCGAGCGCGCTCGCGTCGAACGGCGGAAGTTTCTCCCTGCGCGCCAACCCGCCGACACGCGCCGCGTAATGCGCCGCCGCCGCTCCGTCCGCAGCCACCGCCGGACGCACCTCGGCCTTCACCTTGAACAGATCGGAAAAGTCCGTGTCGTAAAAATAAAGCATGTTGTAAAGATACGCGCCGCCCAGCACGACGACCTTGTTGTGAATCTCGATCGGCTCAGGCTTCAGCCCGCTCATCGAGAAAAACGGCAGCGGCTCGAAAGTTTCGATCGTCATCCGCCCCGACTTGAGACTGCGCTTGAGCGTTTTCCATACGCCCGGTTCGATCGCGGCATCCTCCATGTCGAAGACTAGAAACCCGCCATGCGATTTTAAAAATGAGCCGCCGATGATGCGCGTGAAGTTGCTGCCCGATCGGCCCAGCGGATCGATCCAGCGCTCGATGGTGCCGAACAGATTGCGATAGGTCGGCGCGTCTTCCAGCACCACCGGCGCGCCGCGAGTCGCCGAGTTGTCAACCAGCACGTTGACCTGGTACTCGAACCATCGCGGTCCGTCTTCAGGCGCAGGCGGCCTCGGCGGTCCCTGCTCGGCCGGCTGCTCGCGGAAGCGATCGAGGTTGCCAAGCATGTGTTCGCCGACCTGATCGAGCCACGAATCGACCGCGGGATTATTAAAGCGATGCTTTAAGTCTTCGATCGACGGGGTGATGAGCCGTGCCGCGAACGCACGCTCGATTGCGCGAATATCGTCGATCAGCTCGCGCATTATCTCCTGCTGGCGAAGCGTCAGCGTCCCGAGTTCGTCCTGCAACTCGACCTGGACCTTGGCCATTCGCTCGCGCTCGGCGTCGGTCTTTTCCGCCATCGCCTTGTTGAGCGCCTCAGGCGACTCGGGCATCTTGCCGTCGATCAGCGGAATGAAAATCACCTGTCCCGACGGCGTGCTCTGAATCGCGAAGCCGCGCTCGCGCGCGCGCGCCTCCAGATTGCCGAACAGCTCTTGCGCGCGCTTGTTGTACTTGTCGCGCAGACTCGCGCGCTCCTGATCGAAATCCTCGCGCCGGAATGCCTTGGGCAATTGCTCAAGCACGAAGCTCAGCAACTCGCCCATCCGCTCGCGAAGCTCGACGCCCTGCCCGGGCAGCAAATAAATCGCGACCGGTGATTCCGGGTTTCTGAAATTATTTACGTACACCCAGTCGCCCGGCGTCGGCATCGTGGCCGCTTTCTCCGTGAGCAAGCGCAAGACCGACTCGCGCTCCTGGCGAGTGCGAAGTCCGCTCACGAAAACGTTGTATCCCGGCGCGTCGATTCCGATCGCGAGCCGGATTGCATCCAGCGCGCGTCCTTGCCCGAACAGCTCGACGACTCCGTCCCCCGACGCGGCGCGCTCGAGCGCCGCCGCGTCGAGCATCATCGGAACGCGCAACTCGGACGCGCCAAGCTCGACCGGCGATGGCGCCGGGAGCGTCGCTGCGTTGGCGCCGGTAGCGATGGGGTCGCTGTGGTCGGTCATATCAGTAGCGGTGTTCGGAGCAGGCTCAGGAATCCTTCAGTGAAATTCTCCGCGCTTTTTTCTTGGGTAGCGTGACAATGAGCGTGCCTTGAGACCACTTCGCGGTGGAAGCTTCGCCGTCGATCGCGTCGTGGAACGAGAAAGATCTCTGCTGCATTCCGCCCAGCTTCTCGGGCATTCGAAGCGCGAGCCGCTGGCCCGAGACTTCGACCTGGATTCTTTCCGGATCGACGCCGAGCGCCGCGACGCGCACCTCGTAGCGGTCGGAAAGTTCGATCACCTGGGCGCGCTCGAACAAGCCCGACTCGGTGCCGCACTTCCATCGATCGATCAGCAGCTCGTCGAAGAACTCATTGAACGCGCGATCGAAGTCCTCAATTCCAAATCCGCGGCGGGTTCCCATAGCTTCAGTTTCCCACGATTTTCAAGCAAATGTAATGCAGGATACCGGCGCGGTCGAGACTCGCGCGCATCAGCTTGTTTCGCTTGCCACCAATAATGCTTGCGGCGTATGGTTTCGATTGTGCCAACTTTTTCAAAAATCGTCGCCGCAACCGATTTCTCCGAGGACTCCAACCTGGCGCTAGGCTTCGCCCAGGAGCTGGCAACCAAATTTTCCGCCGAGGTCATCCTGCTCCACGTCGACCAGCCGCTCGCGCCGGTAATGATGACCCCGGAGCTCGGACCGGCAATGGACGTCGGCGCGATGGGCCGAATCGCCGAGGAGCAACGCCTGCTAGCGCAAAAAGAACTCGACAAGATAGCAGGCAAGCTTCGCGCGACCGGTCTCAAAGTTAAGAGCATGCTCAAGGTCGGCTCGCCGTTCCTCGAGATCCTGCACACCGCGCAGAGCGAGGGCGCCGATCTGATCGTGCTCGGCACTCACGGGCGCACCGGATTGGCGCATGTGCTGATGGGAAGCTGCGCGGAACGCGTCGTGCAAAAGGCCCCCTGCCCGGTCCTGACGATTCGTCACCCCGATCGCAAGTTCAAGCACCCCCTCGACAAGTAGTCTCTGATCCCTCGCTGGTTACTTTACGGGAGAGGTTAGGTGAGGGTTCTGCGTAACGGCGTGATCGCTATTTCCCCGTAAACCTCGGCGCCCGCTTTTCCAAAAACGCCTTCACCCCTTCCTTGAAATCTTCCGAGTGCGTCATCATCTCCATCGACGCGTCGTCGTCGCGCACGCCGGTGGCGAGGTCGGTGAACAGATGCTGATAGATCATCTTCTTCGCCTGCGCTACCCCGAGCGGCGAACATTTGTTCGCGATCCCGGTTGCGATCTCTCGCGCGGTAGCCATCAATTTGTCCTGCGGCACCACCCGAGTGACTAGCCCAATCTCAAGCGCCTCGTTCGCGTCGACGAGCCTGCCAGTGACCGCCAACTCCATCGCACGCGCCAAGCCGACGATGCGCGGGAGCATCCAGCTGCTGCCGTGCTCGATCGCAAGTCCGCGCTGCGTGAAGATAAGTCCAAGCCGCGCATTCTCCGACGCAATCCGGATGTCCTGATAGAGACACGTCGTGAAGCCGAGTCCCACGCACGCGCCATTGATCGCGCCGATCACCGGCGTGCTGAGTCCCAGCGGCCACGAATAGGCGGTGCGGTAGTCGGCGCGCTGCTGCGCCATCGACGGATCCGGCTCTTCTGCAGCGCGCGCAGACCCGTGCCCCGCCGCGATATTCGATAGCGCGGTCATGTCCGCGCCCGCGCAATACGCGCGGCCAGCGCCGGTGACGATTGTCGCGCCGACGTCGGGGTCGCGCTCCGCGTCCATCATCGCCGTGCGCATCTCCGCGCCCATCTTCGGCGTCCACGCGTTCATCTTCTCGGGCCGGTTCATCGTCACAGTGGCAACGCGATCTTTTTTCTCGTAGATGATTTCGTCGAAGTTCATTTTCTCTCTCCTGCGCTGAATCGTCCGATCAAAGCACTTCGGAGTCTCGAAATCTAACGGCGTGCAACAGCCGCTCGCATCTTTCATCGGCCGCCGATGGCTGTTAGTAAAGCCCTGATGTTCGCCCCACATTCCGCCAAATTCCTTCGCGCGACACTTTTATCGGTGGCAATCGCGATTTCGTTTTCGATTGCGCCGCCGTCTTTTGCCGCCGACGCAGCTCCAGATCGCTCCGCAGTCGGGACGCACGGGATGGTCGTGTCGGAGAGCGAACAGGCGGCCGCCGCGGGACTCGAAATATTGAAGCATGGCGGCAATGCCGTCGATGCCGCGGTCGCGACCGCGCTCGCGGTGGGCGTGACGAATCCTGCTTCGTGCGGAATCGGCGGCGGCGGCTTCATGCTGATTTACATCGCGAGCGACCGCGCCTTCTACGCCCTCGATTACCGGGAGACAGCCCCGCTCAAGGCTCACCCCGACATGTTCATGCAGAATGGAAAGCCCAACCCGGAGCTGTCGCAAAACGGCGTGCTCGCAGTTGCGGTGCCCGGCGAGATTGCCGGCATCGACGCCGCGCTCAGACGCTTCGGCACGATGAAGTTTCAGCAAGTCGCCACGCCCGCGATCAAACTCGCCGACGTCGGCTTCGCTGCAAGTCCGCATCTGGCCGGCGAGATTGCGCAGATGGCCCCGAAGCTGAAGGACGATTCGGGACTGCGCGAAGTTTTCCTGAAGCCGGACGGCTCCGCGCCAAAACCGGGCGACACGATCGTCGAGAAGAACCTAGCCGCGACGTTAAAGGGTCTCGGCGACGATCCGGTCGCGAGCTTTTATCACGGCAGCGTCGCCGCCTCGATTGCGGCGTTCATGTCGGCGCACGGTGGATTGATCGGAACAATCGATCTCGCGAATTACCGCCCGGTGTGGCGGAATCCGATTCGCCGCCACTTTGAGGGATACGATGTCTACACGATGCCGCCGCCGTCGTCGGGCGGGGTCGTGCTCGAGATGCTCGGAGTGCTCGAGTCGGGGCATCTGGCGGGACTCGGCGTCGATTCGCCTCCGTATCTCGCGCGTCTGATCGAAGTGATGCGCCAGGGATTTATCGATCGCGCGAAATACGCGGACCCATCGTTCGCCGGCGCTGACGTAGCGCGAATGCTCTCCGATTCGCACATCCTCGAATTGCGTGAGCGCGCGCTGCACAAGAAATCTCCGCCGGCTCCAGGTGCGCCTGCTCACGATCATGGCACGTCAAATTTGCTGGTCGCGGACAAGGATGGCAACGTCGTCGCCTTGACGACCACGATCAACACCGTGTTCGGCGCGAAGCTGAGCGTGCCCGCGCTCGGCCTTCTCTTGAACGATGAGATGGACGATTTCGGGATCGCGCCCGGAGTGCCGAACGCGTATCACCTCGAGGGCGAACTCGCCAATCAGATAAGGCCCGGCAAGCGGCCGCTGTCGTCGATGGCCCCGATGATCGTGATGAAGAAGGGACGCCCCTACATGGCGACGGGAGGTTCCGGCGGTCCGACGATCATCAGCGGCGTGCTGCAAGTCGCGCTGAATATTCTCGACTTTCATCTCGACCCTGCGAGCGCCGTCGCCGAGCCGAGAATCCACGATCAAGCGGTCCCCATCGTGGTGATATTCGAAGAGGCAGTCGCGCCCGCGACGCGCACCGCGCTCGAGGCGATGGGATACAAGCTCAAAGTCGTGCCGATGCTTGGCGCGGTGAACGCAATCACGCTCGCGCCGGGAAATCTTCGCGGCGCATTCGATCCGCGCAAAGGCGGCGGCGCGGTCGGATACTAGCGGCTACTTCACGCTGAGTAGATCGACGTCGAAGATCAGCGTGGCGCCCGGCGGGATGTCAGCGCCCGCGCCGCGCGCGCCATAACCCAGGTCCGGCGGAATGATCAGCGTGCGCTTGCCGCCGACATGCATCGTGGCGACGCCTTCGTCCCAGCCCTTGATAACCTGGCCGACGCCAATCGTGAACGAAAACGGCTCGTTCCGATCGACCGAGCTGTCGAACTTCTTGCCCTTCTTACCGTCGACGAACAGCCAGCCGGTGTAATTAACCGTCACTTGCTGGCCGGCCTGCGGCACGGGTCCGGTGCCCGGCTTGGCGTCGATGATGCGCAGGCCGCTTGGCGTAGTGACTTCGCCGGCCGCCCAGACAGCCAGCGGCGCTGCGGTGAGGGCCAGGAGAATTGCAGTTATGAAGATACGATAGAAGGACATGGGACCTCGTAGAGTGAGTGATAAGAGTTAAGCAGCCGGCAACTTCCGGCTCGAATGACGCCAGACAGTAGCATCATCGCGGCCGCCGCGGGAGAGGGTGCCAAGCGTTGGTAGTGCCCTAATTTGAAATCCTAAACCTCTTTTGGCCAACCTGCACATTGACGAAAATCATGAAGCAGCTCCTTGGTGATGAGCCATACGTCCGCAGAGGAGACCGTGATCATCTTGGCAGAATCAGGATCAATTCCTCCCAGTTGTTCCGCGCTCGTTTCATAGGCGACTAGGAACAATCTCTCGCAGCGGGGACAAGCACGAATGTGCTCAACTGACTCGGCCAGCGTTTTCAGCGCGAACTGCCCATACCGCTTTCGAGCTTGCTTCAGTACGTCGTCAGCCATTTTTTTCTGGTCGCTTACGGCTTTTTACTTTTGTACTTTCGTTCGAGTATCCGCAACCACTTTCTTCCTCAATTTGTTCTGATTGTGATCAACCGCGGCACGAACGAGATTTTTCAGAGCACGCTCATTGATCTTGTCGCCCTCGAAAAAATCGATCGCTCGTCTCATGTTGCCTTCGAGCCCCGCGTTGAAGAGCTTGTCAGGGTCCGCGAGGATCGCCCCGTGCGCAAAGGTCAGCTTCACCTTACCCTTGTGGGCGTTGGCGACCGCGATTATTCCGTCGTGAGACCACACCGGGCTTCCCATCCACTTCCATTCCTCGATTATCTCCCGGTCGGCCTCAAGGATGCATTTGCGGACACTGGCGAATGTCTTGCCACGCCAGTCTGTGAGTTTTGCGATCAGATGGTCAATGCGTTCCGACGGATTCATTGGATCTTTCATGTCTCGAATTTCGGCAACTTTGTAAACAGAGCCTGGCCCTCGGCTTGGCGCGATTTCGCGGCCACGCCTCGACACGTTAGACTCCCTCCTCGTGTCCGAGATCGCTCGCAGCGCAGATACCACCCAAACCCTCGACACCGAGCCTGCGCCCGGTACCTCGATCGCCTACGACGTGGCCGCGATCATCGCGCTCGCAAGCACAATTTTTTTCTTCCACCTCGGCTCCTACGGGCTCTGGGAGCCCGACGAAGGGCGCTACGCGGAGATCGCCCGCGAGATGCTTCAAAGCGGCAACGCGATCGTCCCGCATCTCAACTACGTCGCATACGTCGAGAAGCCCCCCCTGCTCTATTGGCTGACGACGCTCTCATTCTGGATCTTCGGAATTTCCGAATTCAGCGCGCGCCTCCCCGTCGCACTGTCCGCGATTGCCGGAGTTCTCGCCACGTACTGCTTCGCGCTTCGCGCGTTCGGACGCCGCCACGGATTCCTGGCCGGCGCAATCCTCGCGACGACTCCGCTCTATGCGATCATGGCGCAAGTGATCACCACCGACATGTTACTGACCGCGCTCGTGACGATCGCCACCTTCTCGTTTTATCTCGCATGGAAAGAAGGCGGGCGATGGTGCTGGGTTGCGTACGTTGCGATGGGCCTGGCCGTGATGACCAAGGGGCCGGTCGGCGCAGCGATTCCAATATTGACGATTATGATTTTTCTGGGATTGAATCGCGAACTCAGCGGCGCGATTACGAGATTCCGCGCGATCCCCGGCCTGACGCTGACCGCTATTATTTCGGCGCCGTGGTTTGTCGCGATGACAATCCGCGAGCCCGGCTTTTTCGATTTCTATTTCATCGGCGAGCATCTGCGCCGCGCTTTCGAAGCAGACTACAGCCACACCGAAGCTTTCTATTTTTACGTTCCAGTTATTCTGGTCGGATTGCTGCCGTGGTCGATTCTGGTGCCCTTCCTCACTTGGCGCTCGAGGCCGCAAAATCCCGCGCGCCGCTTTTGCGTCGTCGCCGCGAGCGTGACGATCGTCGCCTTCTCATGCGCAAGCGCCAAGCTGATTCCCTACGTGCTGCCCGCGGTTGCGCCGCTCGTAGTTCTGATCGCCGACGGCCTCGTCTCATGCGCATGGCCGGAGACCGCATCGCGCGCCGCGCTTCGCGCACCCGACTCGCGCATACTTATCGAAAGCGGCCCGATGCTCGCGCTGATCGGTGTGGGCGTTATGATTGCCGCGATCGCGTCACCCCAATTTCACTCGCCTTATATTCAGGCCGCGCGGCCGGCGATGTACGCGATCGCGGCGATATTGCTCGTGGGCGGCGCCGTAACGACGTTCATGTTCATGACCCAGCGCACCGCATCGGGACTGGGTGCAATCGTCGTCACTCTCGGGTTCGCGCTGATCGCCGGAGGATGGGCCCGCCTGGAAACCGAGCCGATGCGCTCATACGCCGATCTCAGCCGCGCGATCGCACAGAAGGCGCCCGACGCAACCATCATCTGTTACCATCGCTACGTTCAGTCGCTCGCGTTTTACAACCGGCGCAGGGTAATCCTGGTCGGCGGACGCACCGAACTCGACTTCGGCGCGCGCCTCGACCCGGACGTCCATGAGTGGTTCCTGAACACTGACGAACAAATGTTCCGCGTCTGGGAACAACCCGGCCCCAAGGTGATCGTACTCGACGCCGGCGACCTGGCGCGGATGAAGGAACGGCTGGAGGAATTCGACATCATTGCAAGCGAAGGAAAAAAACGCGCGATCATCCGTCATGAAAGAATTTCGCGCCGCGAACGAATCTCAAGCAGTGAACCAATCACCTCTAACTGATCCGATCGCGCCGCCGCCTGCGCCCGCGTCGCCGCCCGCGCATCCCTATCGCGCGTTCATCGTTCGAGTGGGTCTCGGCCTCGCGGTCGTTGCCGTTTTGCTATGGCGCTATGACGCCCGTCCCGTGTTTCGAATCTTCGCCCGCGAGCGATTGCCCTACTTCGCATCGGCAGTCGCGCTCTATCTCGGCGGTCAGGTCCTCAGCGCCTATCGATGGCGATTGCTGGCCGCAATCCTGAAAGTACACGCCCGCTTCCAGGATTTCGTCGCCTACACTTACATCGGAATGTTCACCAACCTGTTCGTCCCGGGATTGCTCGGCGGCGACGCCGCGCGATCGATCTACCTCGGCAGGCCGCGCAACCGAATGGGCGAGGCGGTCGCGTCGGTCGTCGCCGATCGCCTCGTCGGATTGCTCGCGCTTTTCTGGCTTGCAGCCGCAGCCGCGATTTTCCTGAACTATGCGCACCTGCCATCGTCGGTAATCACGCCGACAATTTTAGTTGGTGCGCTCGCGCTCGCCGGATACCTCGCGTCGCCGCTCGTCGCGCGCCTGATTCATCTGATGCCCCGTCCGCTTCGCCGCGCCGGTGGAATCGTCGCGCCATATCTTCATCATCCAACGACCCTGCTTGCGCCGATCGCGCTTTCTGTCGCGCTGCAGATAATCCTCGCGCTCGGCCAGTATCTGCTCGCCGCCGGACTCGGCCTCGGCACCCCGCTTTCGCTTTTCATCCTGTGCGTTCCGATCGCCAACGTCTTCGCCAGCCTGCCGCTTACCCTGAACGGACTCGGCCTTCGCGAGTCGGCCTACCTAGTGCTGTTCGGGATGGCGGGAATGGCCAAGGACGACGCGATCGCGCTTGGACTCTTATGGTTCGCGGTGATGATGGTCAGCGGACTGACCGGCGCAATCGCATTCGTGACGACCCCGGCCCCGACCGCGCCGACGAACGCGACTGCCGAGGCCGCGCAGTCGTAGCCGCGCCGCCGAGGCTTCGGCGGCGCGGAATTCACCTTAGTGGCGATTTGACTCGTCGGAATCCAGATCGGCTTTTCTCGTCTGTACATTTGCACGGCGCTGCTGGATTTCCGCCCGCTCGTGAGCCGCGGCGTCGTAGTCGCCATGCCTCACGTCCTGACGCATCTCTTGTTTGTCGTGACGGATATTGGCCTGACCTTGTTGAATCGCCCGAGCGTCATGGTTCATGTCCTGCTCGTGAGCAATCCAATCCCGATGATGGTCCTCTACCCAATCACGACGGTTGTTCACCCACCAATCGCGATCGTGCCAGGTGCGATTTTCGTCGTAGTCACCACCGTATGCCGGTTGGCTGTAGTACCCAGGGTTCGAGTAGTACGCGGGTCCGGACGATCCGTAGTAGCCGGGTCCGTAACCGCCCCCTGAATCGAAGCATCCTTGAAGCGCGATCGACCCCGACAGGAGCACCAACGATCCGACTGCCAAAAATAACTTTTTAGTCATGTTCATAGCCTCCGAGTAATAACGCATCACCCGTGCCACGCGAAAAAGGCCCAGAAAATAGCGCGTATTCGATTGCTGTGCGAATATGATCGTACGAAAGCGGTTTATGTTTGCGCGAACTGGTTCAGTTTCGCGCTAAGCCGCACCCTCGTCCCTGCCCTTGATCGAGTGTCCTCCCCATTCCAGTGCCACAGGCGTTCCTGCCCTGAAAAAGTGAAAAGCGCTGCACGAGCCTCTTCACCGCTGACCTCAAAGACGCCAAGTCCCTGCTCGACTAAACTAATACCCCTGCGTTCCGGCTGGACTTTACTACTATAGTAGTGTAGGATGATTCTGTGTGTAGAACGAAGCCGGCTTCATCCACCATCCTCGCTTGAATTCCCCAACCAATACCCAAACCGACATTCGCCTCACTCCCGAACTCGCCAAGATGTCAACTGCCGGCGGAATGTCAAAAAACCCGGCACCCGCAATCGAAACCGCGCGTACGCCCATTAAAATTAGCCTAAACCCGCGCGAATCCGCGAAATTCTTCTCACTCGGATCAAATTGGCCATCATTCGCCGCCGCAATCTTGCCTTCGCTGTCCTCGGTTTGTATAGTGCGTGACTAACCAAGCGGACAGTCCCCTGGAGTATCCTCTACATATGGACGTGATGAAGACGCTTTTCCTGAACCCGCCCTCTTACGACGACTTCGACGGCGGTGCCGGCTCGCGATACCAAGCCACGCGCGAGGTCTGGTCGTTTTGGTATCCGACCTGGCTCGCGTACCCGGCTGGAATGATTCCGGGCGCGCGCCTGCTCGACGCGCCGCCTCACAACTACACCGTCGAGATGACGATCAACGAAGCAAAGAATTACGACCTGGTCGTGATTCATACCTCGACCCCGTCGCTGCGGATGGATGCGCGCACGGCCGAAGCAATCAAGGCCGCGAATCCGAATGCGATCATCGCGATGGTCGGAGGGCATCCGACGGCGCGACCGGAAGAGACGCTGAAACTTTCCAAGTCAATCGATATCGCGGCGCGCAAGGAATTCGACTACTCGATGCTCGAAGTTGCCGAGGGCCGCGACTGGAGCACGATCGGCGGAATCAGCTATCAGAAAAATGGCGAGCTGCATCACAATCCCGAGCGTCCCGCGCTCACGGACG
>Ga0210407_10001925_pt1 | contig 18474 bp, 8 predicted proteins | sample IncBWC27MmetaG_FD_150860 | JGI IMG/M metagenome (GOLD analysis project Ga0210407, IMG submission 150860) | Forest soil microbial communities from Barre Woods Harvard Forest LTER site, Petersham, Massachusetts, United States - Inc-BW-C-27-M | ecosystem: Environmental > Terrestrial > Soil >...
CTCGGTGGTTCCCGCGAAGCTGACTTTGGACCCGGAAACAAAGTTGGTGCCGTTGACGGTCAGCGTGAATGCCGGGCTACCTGCGAGCGTCGAACTCGGTAAAAGGGAAGTAATGATCGGCGCGGGGTTGTTGATCGTCAGGGTGGAGGCCGCCGAGCCTGTAGAGGTTCCACCGCCGGGCGCCGAATTGGTCACCGTGATGGTCGCGGATCCCGCGTTGGCGATATCAGCCGCGGTGATCGCCGCACTCACTACCGTGGAGCTAGTGAATGTCGTGGCTCGGGGACTCCCGTTGAAGTTGACTTGCGAACTGGATACAAAGCCGGTGCCGTTGACGGTCAGCGAAAAGGCGGACCCTCCGGCGGTCACGGTTGCGGGAGCGAGCGATGTGACTGTAGGTGCAGGGTTGTTGACAGGGAAGTTTAGGGGTGTAGAGGTTCCGCCACCTGGAGCTGGGTTGAAGACTGTGAAAGGGAACGAACCAGCGGTTGCGACGTCGGAAGCGGTGATGGGAACGGTCAGGCTGGAAGACGTGACGAATGTCGTGGTCTTTGCTGAACCATTAAAGCTGACCACGGAAGTCGGGACAAAACCCGATCCGTTTATCGTCAACGTGAAGGCCGCGGCGCTCGCCAGCGCGGATGCAGGGCTAAACGAGGTTATGGATGGCACCGGATTCGGCGAATTCACGGTGAAATTCATCGGGCTGGAGACCTCGGGATTCGGTCCTACAGAAGGATTGGGAGGATTCGAAACAGTCACAGGAACGGTGCCGCCCGACTGAAGATCAGTGGCCGGAATAGTAGCAGTGACTTGAGCGCTCGAGATATAAATGGTTTGCCGCGGGGAGCCATTCCAAAGTACCTGCGCTCCAACGACAAAATTGGAGCCATTCACCGCGAGTGTAAATGCCCCAGAGGACTGCGTGGCGCTGTTCGGGGAAAGAGAAGCGATCGAGGGGACGGGGATGGGGTCACTCGGACCGACGACCGTGTTTGGGCTGCCCGTCGCAATGGAAAGCGAAACGGAAGCATCGCCGGACAGAGTGATGGGGGTCGTCGACAAGCAGGTGAGCGTCGTGGTGTTACAGGTGTTCGGCTTATTGTTCGAAGTTGCAAATAAGACGACGTTGTCTCCCGCGGTCAGATTCGAGGTCGTAATCGTAAAGGTTAGGGAAGTCGGTGGTCGAGGCACACCGGCAACGGCCTGCGGCTGCGATACCACAGTTGTGACAATTGCATCCAAACAAGTGTCGTAGGCGGCGCCCGTGGTGGTCCCGAACGAGCCACAACTGGCTACATTCGAGGAAACGGAGGAGAAATTCGCCGTGGTTCCCAGAGTGCCGAATGTCAAGAACTCGAAATCATCTTGGTTAAATGGCGCACTCAGGACCACGGTGATCGTAGCTGGTAAGGCAGTGACGTCTGTGCCTGTGGGAATCGTGAGGTTGTACAAATATCCGTAAGACACATTCAGGATCGCTTGGCCGCCTATGAACGCGCAACCCTGGCATCCCATGTGATCGGCGCCGGAAGCAACGAATCCGGAAAGTGGCGTGATGATGGTCCCTTTGGTCGCTTGTGCATCGATCTTGTTTCCAGTGAAGGAGGTCTGGGGCAAGAAGTAAGTAGACTCGTCGGGTGCCTGCAATCTACGCCCCGCCGTTGGCAGCACCGGCGCCAGGCCTTGTGTGCTGGACGGGTTGATCGCGCCGCTCGGTGATGACAAATTCAACGCAGTAGTGAGGGAAGTAGGAGAGCTGCAGGAGAGGCCCAGCGAAAGGTCGAACGCGCAGTTTGGACGAGTAAAAGAGGTGGCATACAAAAAAATTTGATCTCCCGGCTGAAACGCTTGGGAAGACAGCGTCTGTGGATTGAGATTGAATGTCAGCGTCCCGTTGGCGTCAGCACTCGAAGTGTTCTCCAGTACCGCGTCGACGCAGGGGTTGGATCCTGCGGGCGCCGGGCAGTCGGCGATTACCGTGCCGAAGTTGTTCGAATCGAGTTGGTCGAGAATGCCGAAATTCATGGACGAAGAATTATGTGGATCGAAAGGCGCAGTGAGTTGCAGGGTAATTCTTTGCGTGACCGGCGCGCCGCCGGCCGGAATGGTTAAGACGTAGAAATATGCAAAAACCGAATTGGCGTGCAGACAGTCTCCCGGGGCAATTGTCACGCAGCGGACGCGGGACTCCAGTGTGAATTTCGTGCCGTCGCTGAGCGAAAACGTTACCGGTGAACTCGCAAAAATCTCGGTTCCAGAGCCATAGTTGCCTTTGGCGGAATTCTTGCGGTTCAGAACGGCGAAGCATGATGAAGTGAGGACGACGAAGGCGAGCACGGCGACAATTACACGACCGAATACTGTGCGAATTCTCATGGCTGGGAAGGCTCCAAGTGGCTCCGGGCTTGCGAACCTACAGTGTAATAGTACGTGTGGCAAGTACTTTGTGGATGAGCGGGATTGGCCCCAGCAGACTGGCGGGATCGGTTATCCGGCCTTGAGACCTTTGAGTCGATAGGCTTCAAACTCACCTTCGTGTTTTGTGGCGATACGCGTGGGCTCGACTTCGGCAACGTTCCAGGCGTGCTGAAAGAGGTGGGGGCTCACCAGGATCTCACCGCCTGCAGCTCCCGCGCAGTATCGGGCGGTCCGATTGACGGCGTCTCCGATAACGGTGAATTCCATCCGATCGGCTGTGCCGATGAACCCATGAAAGACCTCTCCGGAGTGGACGCCAATGCCGATCTCACAAGTAGTTAGTCCGCGTGCGCGCCGCCCCTCGTTGCGGTTCTTCATCGCCTGTTGCATCGCAAGGGCGGCGCGCAAGGCCTTACAGTGCTGCCCGGGATCGCGCTCGGGACTTCCGAAGACCGCCAGGATGCCGTCTCCCAGGAACTTATCGATGGTTCCGTCATGCTGGAATATGGCTTCGACAAGCCCGGAAAAATAGTCGTTCAACAAATCGACCACCTCATCGGTTGTCAGCTTCTCACTGGTTTTCGTGAAACCTCGGACGTCGGAGCAAAGTACGGTCACTTCGGATTTCTCGCCGCCCAGCCGTAGAGCTCCCCGCGAAGCCCTGTCCAGCAGGGCGCTGCGGATTCGCGGCGAAAAGTTCGTGAGCATGCGCTCGAGCAGCTCACTCTTTCTTCGCAGATCGTTCTGCAGCTGCACACCTGCCAGCGCCATGGCGGCGTGGTGAGCCAAGGCCACGATCAGCCGCAGATCTTCAGGGCACAAAACAGCCTTTGGGTCTTGGCTGTTCAGCAGAAAAACACCCAATACCTCGCCTTGCCAGACAAGCGGAGCGTAGATTCCAGAATGGATGCCATAGGCGTTCAGGCTGGCGGTCGCTTCCTCCTGCCCGCGGATCCAGATACAAGCCTTTCTGGAATCCATCACCCGTCTGGCGAGCGTTTGGCTCACCAGGGGAGTTCCGGCCGGCACGTGGGCCAGCAGGAGCAAGTTATGAGTGATGCGGTCCTTGGTGAGAAGCGCCGCGTGTGTCGCCGCGGGTATCACGCGCTGAATTCTGCGGACGCTTTCCTGCAGCACCTCGGTGAGATTGCCGGCACCGCCAAAAAGCAAGGGCAATTCGTAAAGCAGCGCCGCCCGCATTTCGCTTTTCGCCGGTCCTCCGTCGAGCGGGTAAGGCGACTCGGATGCGTCAAGGCTGTACGCGATTTCGATCGGAGGCTCCCGCTCGGGCTGATCGTCCCCCGCGCCGTCGCCCTGTGCCTTTCCCCTTCTTAGAAAAGCGAGACGCAGGTCCACTTTCTGTTTTCCAAGCTTACCGAACGCCGCATCGATCTTTTCTTCGGAACGTTCCAGGAGCGCGGCGCCGAGGTGCACCAGCCGCACCTGATTCGACTCCTGGGTCTTGGCAATGGCCTCCGCTCGAGTGAAAACTTCTTGGCTTTCCGCCGACCGCCGCATTTTGGTGGCAGGCGGCAGGGGCGCGCGACTGGTATTTCCTCCACCGACCGCACGGAGCGCGCGTCGAATGGATTGATCGTCGATGCCAGACTCCGCTAAAGCCTCGGAAATCGCAGCGGCCTCAGCACGGATTTCGGCCCGTTCGTCCGCGGAGGAGTGCGCTCCGCCGCTCGTTTGCTGGAACGCTTTCTCGAGACTGTTGATGCCAATCAACAGATGATGTGGCTCAATCCATTCCGAGCCTTGCTGCAAAGCCTCACTGGCAGCGGCTTGCCAGGCCAGCCCGATGGCTGGGGATAAGTTCGTCATGGATCACCTGGGCTCCCGGGCCCGTACTGCGTGCCCCGCATTCTATACGCTAGAGGCAAGTGGGAAGAAGCAGAAGTCGCGAACCCGCCGGCCGAGACGCCGCCGAGGTCTTGTGGCATACTCACGACAAGTTCAGCAACCCGAGCCCGCCCTTGAGCCATCCTGACGACGGAAATCCCACTCAAGACAAGAACGCCGAGAGTTCGCCATTTGTGCGTGCGGACAGCTCGTTCGACGATCAGCGGGAGAAGCAGGCCCGCAATGCGGGGAATCCATCGCAGCAAGCACGCGGGCTCTTCCAGCCCGGAAGCATCCTCGTATCGCGCTTCCGCATTCTGCGGATGCTGGGCCGCGGCGGTATGGGCGAGGTCTATGAAGCGGAAGACCTGGTCCTGAAAGAAAACGTGGCGCTCAAAACGCTCTTGCCGCAAATCGCAACAGACGAACATTTCCGTGCGCGTTTCCGTCGCGAAGTCCTTCTGGCGCGCAAGGTCACTCATCCCAACGTTTGCCGCATCTTCGACGTATTTGGAGACACTCCGGAGCCTGAGCACGGCGGCGAAGTGAAATCCGTTGACGTGCCGTTTATGAGCATGGAACTGCTGCGAGGCAATACGCTGGCGCAGGCTCTTGCGGTCGACGGACAAACAGCGGGGAGCGACGGAAAAGGGAAGCGCTACTCGCCGCAGGAAGCACTTCCGATCGTCACCCAAATGGCCGCAGCGCTTGACGCTGCGCATCAGGCCGGGGTGGTTCATCGCGACTTCAAGACGAGCAACGTATTTCTCGCCGGGCGTCCTGGAGCCTCGGCTCCGCGCGTGGTTGTCACGGATTTCGGTTTGGCTCGCATGTCTGAGGCCGAAGGTGCCGGCGGCGTTTCGTTTACGGGCCAAAATGAGTTTGTAGGCACTCCGCTCTACATGGCCCCGGAGCAGGTCGAGGGCGGCGAAATCACGCCCGCCACGGATATCTACGCTCTGGGCGTCGTGCTGTATGAAATGATGACCGGAGCGTGGCCTTTCCTCGGGAAGACGCCGCGCGAAACCGCCAATCTAAGGCTGAAGGCAACGCCGGCCTCGCCGAAGTCCCTGGTTTCCTCGCTTGATGAGAAATGGAACGCGGTCATTCTGCGATGCCTGGAACGGAATCCTGGGGATCGCTTCCGCTCGATCAGAGAAGTTGTCGAATCTCTAGAAGGCGAGACGGTTGCATTGCGCCGGCGAACGCGCGCCCAGAGAGAGCGGCTCCAGAGGGCGCTTCAGGTTGCCGCGGGCATTGCTGCGGCCCTGGTTGCAGCATTTGCGACCTATCACTGGTGGCCGAGAGGAGTGACTACCGGAAATCATACCAGCGTGGCGGTCGTGCGCCTGCAGAGCTTGTCGCCCGGACCGGAGAAAAATTGGATCGGTACTTCACTCGAAGAGACTCTCACTCGGGAACTTGCGGCCAGCGATGGGCTCAGGGTCATCCCCACAGGCGACGTTGCGAGAATGAGACAGGAGCTGGTCCTTCCGGCGACGGGTGAAATTGAAGGAGCCAAGCTGGGCCGGATTCAAAGCAATCTTGGTGTGGACGATCTGATTCTTGGCGACTACGAACTCTCAGGCCAGCCCAGTGATGAGCAGATCCGCGTCACCTTGCGAATCTTTGATCCTTCGCGGGGAGCAGAACCCACCACCATCACGGAGAATGGCCGTGAAAGCGATCTGTTCGGTCTTTCGGACCTGGTTGCCCGGAACGTTCGGGCGGCCCTGAAAATAAGGGATATCAGCGCTGCGGATCGCGCGAGGCTTCGCGCGGCTTTTCCTGAAAGCAATGCCAGCAGCCGCGCCTACTATGATGGTCTTGAAAAACTGCGACAGTTCGACCCCTTGGGCGCGTTGGACTATTTGAAGGACGCTGTTCAAGGCAATCCGGGAGCACCTCTGCCCCATGTGGCGCTCTCGGAAGCGTGGAACATTCTCGGCTACGACCAGCAGGCGCTCGCCGAAGCCGAGCGCGCTCAGCAGACTTCGGCTCGCCTATCGAAGCCGGAACAGCGGGAGATTGTCTGCCGTGTCCTTGAGTTGCAACGCTCCGATTGGGAGAGTGCCATCAGCGCCTGCCGAGGTGTTTGGGAACTCCGCAAGCGATTGGGCGACGGACTACGGCTGGCAGATGTTCAGTTCTCCGCCGAACGGTGGAATGCTTCGCTAGCAACACTCGCACTCCTGCGCAAAGAACTGCCCGTTCCCGAAAACGACGATCCGCGTATCGATAATGCAGAGGCTAGAACGCGCGAGGCTCTCACTCAGTACGCAGAGATGGAGACGGCCGCGCAATCCGCGGTGGACAAAGCCAAGAAACAAGGTGCGAAGATGTTTGAGGCGCAGGCTCTCCTGTGGAGCTGCGTGGCTCGGCAGAATCTCGACAAGCTTGAAGCAGCCAAACAGGATTGCACCACGGCAAACGACATCTACGCCACGGTCGGTGACAAGATCGGGCAGGCCCGGACCTTAACCAGTCTGGGGCATGCTCTTGGCAAATTGCATGACGCCGCGGCAGATAAGAAATACGAGGAGGCCCTGAGTCTTGCGACAGCTGTTGGCAGCGTTCGTGATCGGTGTGACGCGCTGATCAATTTCGGCGGAGTGTTCTATGATGAAGGCAAGTTGGACGCCGCTGTTCCGAAATACAAGGCCAGCCTTGCCATTGGCGAACAAAGCGGGAATCTCGGGTGTCAGGCTCGCGCGGTCGAGAATTTAGGCTCGATCGCCAGAGATCGGCGCGACTTCGGAACGGCTCGCGCAAACTTTGATCGCGCGAGCCAGCTTTATACCGGCCTGAACATGATTTTCGATCTGGCGCGTCTACAGAGTAATTTCGGCGACTTGCTGTGGAAGCAAGGTGAACCTGCCGAAGCTCTGTTAAAGCTGCAAGATGCCACCAGACGGTACCGCGAGGTCGGTGCCCGGGACGGCCTCGGCATGGCCCTCGTCCAATTGGGAGATGTACTCCTCGCCGGGGATGAGGGCGACAAAGCGCTGGCTGCCTACCGCGAAGCTGTCCAAATCAAGAAGGAACTGCATGAAGATGACGAGGCCGGTGTAACAGACATTTCGATTGCTCAAACTCTCGTTGAAGGAGGAGGGGCGGCCGACGCCGAACCCATGCTGAGAAAAGTAGTTGCATGGTGCGGTGAGAAAAAAGATTTCAACAACGAAGTATTTGCCCGCGATGTTCTGGTGCGCTCCTTGCTGGCCCAGAGCAAGAAGAACCACGACGCCGTGACCGAGGCCAGAACTCTTCAGGCTGCGTTGCCCAAAGCGAACGACCAAGAGGCGATTCTCTCGGCGCGGATCACTATTGCTCGCGCTTTCGCGACACAACAGCCCTTTCCGCAAGCGCTGGCCGACCTTCGTGCAATCGCGGAGGATGCGCGAAAGCAAAGGTTCACTATGCAAGAACTTAGCGCAAAGCTGGCTCTGCTGGAGTCCGCCAGACTGCAGGGCACCAAGTCCGACGCGTCCTCATTACAAGCGTTCGTCCAGTCTGCCAAGTCGAGAGGCTATCTGCTATTGGCGCGAAAGGCTTCAGCACTGCTCGTTGCCTCGAGTTGATTCGGGAACTTCGCCCCGCACTTGTCGAAAAGAAGGTTGTGATGGCAATCGGGAAGATCAACAAGGTTACCCACGTCGCCCTCCTGCGGAATTTCGACGAAGATGAACCAGGCAAAATCATCCTGTCAAGCCGCGTGCAGGAACGTCCCGCCTTGCGCAAAGTTCTGGTCGGCTGGTTTTCTGCGAGGCCGTGTTTCGGTGTACCTTGCTTTCGCGAATTTGTGTTTTTTGGCCGATTTTGTCGGCTTAAAGAATCAATAACTTACGCATTTTCGACACCGCCTTTAGTTCGATCCCCACCCCTACCGACCTTCTTTCATTTCAAACCCCTAAGCGACTGCTTGTGTTCCATCTGGAACTCTTGTTCCAATTGAACGGTTTGCAATGCGCTCCATCGAATCACGCGGCAGTTGCAAAATGGCGTCTGCGTAGACCTTAAGCGTCGTTCTTAGGTCTGCATGCCGCATTTGAGCCTGTTAAAGGTGACGGTTCGCTCTCCGCCAACTCCGTGGCCAGGCCATGTCCAAAAGGTTGTAGACCCACCTGCTCGTGAGGGATTCCCGAGATTGCGGAGGATTGGCTGTGGACAACTTTTCCAAACTAGAACGTCAATCAGGTTCTTGCGGTTCGCCTCTATCGTCTATGATTACTGTTCGCCCGAGCTCGGCGTTAAGGGCCATCGCTGACCGAAGGGGAATTCGGATTCATCTATGAGAGTTATTCGTTACGCGGACGGAGCTGGAAGAATCCACGTTGGAATTGGAAGTGGAGACGAGACCTATTATCGCGCAGAAGGAGACTTGTTTTCCGGGCTGCAAGCGACGCGAGAGAAGGCGGATGTGCAGCGATTGCTGGCACCTGTAGTCCCGAGCATGATTTGGTGCATAGGTCAGAACTATCGGCAGCACTCCGACGAAGTGGGCATGAAACTCCCGGAATTTCCCGTGGTTTTCGCCAAAGGGCCGAACGCGGTGCAAGATCCTCATCAACCAATCTTGCTCCCTCGTTTTGGCCGGAGCGATGAAGTGGACTATGAAGGGGAGCTCGTCACGATTATCGGCAAGACCTGCAAGAACGTGTCAAAAGAGAAGGCTCTGAGCTACGTCGCCGGGTATTGCTGCGGAAACGATGTTAGCGCGCGCGACTGGCAGCTCAAGATGGGCGGAACACAATGGAGTAGAGGGAAAACATTTGATACGTTCGCTCCACTGGGCCCTTGTCTGGTCACACCGGAATCCCTTGCAAACCCCTCGGGACTCCGCATACAGACCGTTCTCAACGGCAGCGTCGTGCAGGACGCAAGGACCAGCGACATGATTTTTGACGTGGCGACGCTGATTGAGTTCTTGAGTAAGAGCACCACGCTCATGCCCGGAACTGCCATTCTTACGGGCACTCCCGAGGGAGTGGGCATGGCGCGAAAACCTCCTGTTTGGCTGAAAGAAGGGGACGAGGTCAGCGTGGTCATCGAAAGGATTGGAACGCTAACGAATCCTGTGCACGCGGAACGAGTTTGAGCGTCTTACCACTCCCACCAGCGAGTGGAACGCTCTTTGTGGGCGTGGGGAATTGTCAATTGTAACGTTAATGTTTCATGGGCCTTTATCGAAACTCTTAAAGGACTTGGGCTCACCGAGGCCAGTTCCACATCTTCCGTCAGCGAAACCAGTTTTGCTTCCGACACTCTCAGGACGGTTTTGATCTCGGCGTCCGCCGACTTGCCGGCGATTTCTTGCAGACGCAAGATGTAGTGTTCGGGGTTGCCATCGGCGCTGGGTTTGAAGGCCAGTATCGCGACGGTGTCGGCACTCAGAGAGAAGAAACTGAGGAGATCCAGCGCGGGAGCCATCGCGTTGTCCAAGGTGGCCGCAATAAGAGGCACGTTCCCTTCGGCGCCTTGTCGATAGGACAAAACTGCGTCCAAGGGTCCTGTGTTTGCGGCTAGAGAAAAGGAGTAGGAAGAAATTGCTGGCAACCCGGGTTCAATCGTGGAAAAGTTGACCATGCCGAGATCGCGCGTATCTCCCTGATCTTGCTTGCGCAGAACCGTCGCGCGAACAGAATTCAAAAAAGTGTTCGGGCCTCTAACCCCAGGAAGCCCGGGAAAATAATCAAAAAAGCTCTCACGTTGCGTCAGCGTGATGGAAGCCTGGTTCCCGCCAAGTTCGCCGGTGAGTACCAATGAGTGCAGCGGGGCTCCAGCGTCGGTTCGGGCGCCCGGCAGAAAGTCCTCCGGAATTCTGTGGAAGCCGATGCCATCCTCCAGCCAGATCGTTGCGGAGCCCTTGAAGTTGAAGGGAAATTGAAAGGAATAGTATTCGCCGGGTTGATTGCTGGCGACAAATGGCATCTTGTCGCGGTCCAGCACGTCTGTTATTTGCAATTGGGGGAGGCCATTGAACAGGGTAAGTTCCGTTTTCGGCCACAAGGAGTCCGGCCGGCGAATCGTCAGGCGCGAGAAGACCGGGCCCTCTTCTTTGGAGATGTTTAGGGCGGACCATCCGGCTGGCAAGTTTTCCGCGGGAATCCAGCGCAACAATTGATTCGCAGCTTTGTCACCACTGGAGTCGACGAGTTCCTGGCTCAGAGATTTATTGAAGATGCTGTTGATCGCGCCATCGGTTGGGCGAATGGCGACGCTGATGAATTTGTTCTGCAATCCTGTGGCATCGGTTTTCTGAGGCGTTGTTAGTGCCGGCGCTGCTTCCGCAATGATCTGATAACTGCGGTAGCCGAGAGGCGGAATGTCTTTGGCCAGGAACGCGACTTGGTCGTCGCCGATTTTTTGCACAGGTAGCGTCGTACCGTTGCTTAGGTCACGAAGTCCGCTGATTGTTTCAATTGACTTCGAGTTCAGGCGAGCGGCACCGGTGCGTGTCCAACTGAGAGGATTGTAGACGACCACGGTGTCAGCTTTGCTTTGCTTCTGGCCCAGGAGGGTTTGAATGGCAGAGTCGATCAAGTTTGTGAGGTCTTCCCTCCCGGTGCTTGTATAGGCGGCATATTCGCGGTTTTGCCGGTCGATTTCCCCCCGCGACATCAATTTTGGCCAGCCGACTTGAGCCGCGCCGGAGTGTTCTTCGTATTTGAAAAGCTTCAACCTGGTTTCTTCCAGGTTTCCCGCGGGCAAGCTGGTGAAGTTGCGGAACGTCAACAGACTCCAGAGGGTCTCCGCAACAGGAAGGTGATCCTGCACCCAGCGTGCGTTGGCGCTAATCACTGGTGAATTGATTTTTACTTCTGACCACAAGCCGCTAAAGTCGCCCGAATAGGTCGCAAATTTTTCCTTTCCATAAGTGGATTCCATGTGTTGAAAGAACTCCGCCGGAGTGGCGACAACGATCCGGGGCTGTTTCCCGGCTGCGTTCCATTCGCGCACTGCAGGTAGGAGTTGCTTGGCCTCGCGACTTGGGGGAATGAAGTCATGCAAGTACAGGATCATGGCCGCGTCGTAGGGATAGCCGGACTCGCTGTATTTGGCGAGCAGCTTATCCATGCCGGCCTGCATGATCTGCAATCGCGAACGTCCCTCAAACTCTTTCGGGTAGAAGTGCTCTTGGGTATAGGGTTCGACGGAATCCGGATCTAGGAAATAGTCGGCCATGCCCTCGGTGTAGCCACCCAAGCGACCTTGGGTCTGCCAGAGAAGAACTTTGCTGCCATCTGGCGAGGTCCAATAGAGCGGCATTTTGCCGGGAGTCAGCGAGGTGCCCCCGTACAAGAAGAGGTTGGAGCCCGTCACGAAGTATTTGACGCCGCTGCGCGCGAGGACTTGGGGAAGGCGCAGAGTGAAGCCGGGAACATCGTCCATCATGGCGAAATCGGTTTTGATGCCCAGCCGTTTTTCGATATCGCGCATGTCGTAGGTAATTCGGTTGAGCACCTCGGCGCCCATGAATTCGGTGTGCATGCTTCCGTAGACGGCGGAAAGCTGGATCTGCCCTTTTTTCACGAGATCGGCGAATTCCTGAATCTGCTTCGGGTCGGACGTGCGCGAGAGCCATTCGCGGAGCTGCCAGGCGCTTTCGATGGTCCAGCGGAATTCAGGGTCGGCCTTAGCACTGGCGATGACATCGTCGATGTGAGGTTTCAGCCGAGGAAGAATGTCTTCTGGCGGAGCGAGAAAGCCGAGGTCCCAGTGACTGGAGGGAATGACGTAGATTGATTTGAGCTTAGTGTTGGATGCGGGAGCCGGGTTGGCGTGAGTGTCGGCGGTTGCTTGCGCGCTGATGCCGGGAACCAACAGAGCGAGTAGAACAAATACGCAGCCAGTTCTGGACAGCCAAGCCAAATGCGAATTGCTCGCCACAGGTTCTGGTTCCTTCCTTGATCCTTGCAGAAAAGCCAAGCGAAAGACGACTTTGTATACCAGAAGCGGCCCCTCGCTCGATCACAGCCTGCAGTCTCGAGGATCTAGAAGATCAGTTTTACGACAAGCTGCGCCTGCCGCGATGTGCCGGTCCCGACCAGAGAATTAATCGTACTCGTGCTCTGTCCGAAGTGAATATCATTGAGAACCCCCGTCGGATTGGAGAAGTTAGGATGGTTGAACAGATTGAACAATTCACCTCGGAATTGAAGGCTGAGATTTTCTCTTAGCGGCGTGGTTTTTGCGACAGCGAGATCCACCTGAGTGAACCCAGGGCCGCGAACCGTATTGCGTCCAACATCGCCGAACTTGCCGGCCGCCGGCGGCTGGAACGCAAAGAAATTGAGTTGATGGTCCGGCACGCTGAAGTCAGTCGGCCGGACGGATTGTCCCGCCACTAGGTTCGGGCGGATTTGATCGATGCCGAGAAACGGAGCACTTACAGCGATGGTGTACGGCAACCCACCGCGAGCCTGCAGCAGGCTGCTAAGTTGCCAGCCTTGGGCCAATCTCCTGGGTAGCGCGCTGGGCAAAGGAACGTCCCAAACTGCGCCCATAGTGAAATTGTGGCGCACGTCGATGTCGCCGCTGCCGTAGTCGGCTTTCGGGTTGTGCGAATTCTGATACGCACCGGTAAGGATGTTCACCGCATCATCGATTTCGTGTGCATAGGTATAGTTGGCGTCAATGTTCAAGCCCTTGCCAACCCGGCGCCGAACACTAGCCTGCAAAGAGTGGAAGCTGGAATCAACAAAATTGCCGAGCCGCCGAATTTGGCCGAAATTATCGCTGAGCTGATTCTTTCCTCCAAAAGGCGAGAGATTCAACTCTTCTCCCGCGTAAGCAGCGCCCGCTGGCAATTTGACGCCTCGGTTGCCGACATACGCCAACTCAAATACGGTGCCGCGGAAGATTTCCTGCTGTACACCCAGACTCCAGTGCATCGAGTAAGTGTCTCGTATATGCGGGTCCAGCGCGTTCACATTGGCTGGTAGTGCGGGAGTGCATGTTGGCAGGGGATTTGGCACGGGGAATGCAATCGTCGTCAATGGCGGGCTGCAAGAGCGCAGTCCGAACAGCAGGTCGATGATATTCACGTTAAAACCCTGCTGGTAATTCCCGGCCAGCGAGAGTGCAGCTCCTGTCAGCATGGGGCTGTAGAAAACGCCAAACCCGCCGCGCACCGAAGTCTTGCCGCGACCAGTAGGATCCCAGGCAAACCCAAGGCGGGGGCCAAAGTTATTGCGATCCGGCGAGTAGAGGGGCTTCCCAATGGGATCAAGGGTCAGGGTGGCAATGTCGAAATTGCCCAGCAGATCACCCTGAAGGACGGTGTTGTACTCGTATCGCAAACCCAGGTTCAAGGTGAGCCGTGCAGTCGCCCGGAAGTCGTCCTGAAGAAAGAACCCGTAGTTTGTATTCTGAACTCCCACGCTCGTGTGACCCAGCGTGCTCAGCACAAACCCGTTGTTGTTCAGGAAATCCGTTTCGCCGGCATAAGCAAGAAAGTCCTGTGGGTCCAGAGCGTCGTGAGTCACCACATGACGGATGTCCAATCCTGCCTTGATCGAATGGCGGCCCTTAATCCAGCTGACGTTGTCGAGAAACTGCAGGGAGTGTTGCGGCCTGCGGTTTGAGAATAGTGCCGGACCGGGTGCGGCGCCAAAAGAGCTCTTGGAAGTGCAGAAGAAGCACTGAAAAATGGGAAAGGCGCCTCCGCCCCCGAGCGAGTCTGTCTGCGGACGATTGAAAGCGACGCCGAACTCATTCAAAAGATTGGATCGGAAAGTATGGTTCCACGAGGCTTTGAAAAGATGATTGCGACTCGTTGATGGGGAAATCTGGTCGGCAGCGATGCCATACTGGGTGCTAGTAAATGAATCCGCAATGTTGTAGCGGAAAGCGAAAGAGTCCTTGCCACTAGCGTTGTAGTCGACTTTGATCGATCCCGTGTCCTCACGAATGGTGTTGCGGAGCTTGCCAAAGAAATAGCCAAGGTCCGGACGGGGCGTCCCATCCGGGAAGATTACAGGCTGAGTTGAGTTGGGCGAAGGAAGGGCATCGCGCACCGGAAACATCGAAGGCACAAACCGAGCACGAGTAGCATCACTGAGCACCGCCACGGCTCCGGTCGGTGCGTTCACGATTTGACGTACGCCTTCGTAGTTCACAAAGAAGAAAAGCTTCTCCTTGACCAGAGGTCCACTCAAGTTTCCGCCGAACTGATTCAAACGCAGAGGGATCGACTCCGTCTGGAAAAAGTTTCTGGAGTCCAGGGCATCATTTCGGAAATACTCGAAGGCAGTTCCATGAAACGTGTTGCCGCCAGATTTCGTGATGACGTTAACGATGTCTCCAGTGGAACGGCCATATTCCGCGGAATAGGTGGAGGACATCACCTTGAACTCCTGGATGCTATCGATGCTGGCCCTGCTAATACGCGAAGCTTGACGACCGAGTTGCGTGCTTGTCGCATTGACGTCGATGCGCGTGGCGTCGGCACCGTCGAGGAGCACGTTCACACCAGCAAATGTTGTCTCGAAACCACCAAGGCTATTCTGACCAAAAGCTCCAGTGGTAACCGAACCGGGGACGAGAGCGATGAGGGTGGTAAAATCGCGGCCGTTCAGGGGAAGATTTGAAACCTTATTGGAGTCGATGGACGCACCGGTGCCGCTGCTTTGGGTGTCGACCGCGATACTGTCCGCTGTGACGGTCACCTGCTCAGTTATGTTTCCGAGGGTCAGCTGTACGTTGACCGTTCTACGGTCGGTGGCATAGAGCGTGATATCCGAAACGATGCCAGTCTTGAATCCCGCGTGGTCCACTTCCACCTTATATGTGCCCGCAGACAGCCCGGGCACCTCGTATTCTCCATTTGCTTCTGTTTTGACCTCATAGACGCGGCCGGTCTTCACATTTGTGACTTTGAGGACCGCATCGCTGACCACACCTCCGGTCGGGTCATGAACGATGCCGACGATGCTGCCGGTATCGTACTGCGCAAACGCCGAAACCTGCGTGCCAAGAAGGATTGCTATCAGAACCAGAACGATCGAGATCATGCGAAAAGCGCGTACTTGAATCATGGTATCCATTCTCCCTCCGATGCATCTGCAATCGGACTCTCACTGCTTTCTTGTTTTGTTGGGGCGTATGAAAAGATTCTTTTTATGCTTCCGCGGGGTGGTTGCGGGCTCTTTGCGTAGCTTGTCTTGCGCTTCGAGATCACGGCGAAGCAGCGATTCGGCATAGTGCAGGTCTTCCAGCACTTCGAGTCGTGCGCCGCGCGCGTCTCTCTTCTGAATCAAGTTAAAGATGCGCTCGTGTCGGTCACAATTGCGCTTGAGGTCATCGATCAAAGGCAAAACGCGGCGGCGGCCTTCGGCCATGGCTTCATACATCATGCGCATGGTGGTCTGAATGGCCACGTTCTTGGCTGCTTGCAGGATGCATTCGTGGAAAACGATTTCGTTAGCCATGAATTTCTCGGGCAGGTGCAATCCGGCCCGCATACCGGCGAGCGCTTCTTTCATTCTCTCGATGTCGTCTTTGGTGGCCCGGCGCGCCGCAAGCGCGGCCGCCGCAGGCTCGAGGATTTGCCGCAGTTCCAGGAGTTCCAGGTATTTGATCTCCTGCAGCAGCAACATCCACTGGAAATGGCGGTTGATGACGCCGCTGAGAGAGGGTTGGATATATGTGCCGTCGCCCGGCCTTGCCCTGACCAGGCCGAGAAAGACCAGACCCTTAAGAGCTTCGCGCAACGAGCCGCGGCTGACCTGCAGCATTGCCGCGAGTTTTGGTTCTGGCGGCAAACGGCTACCGCTCCGCAGGTCGCCGCTGCGCACCAGCGCCTCGATTCGCCCGGCAACCATCTCCATGACGGTTTCCCGGCGAACCGGCAGAAACTCAGCGACAGCCACGCCGCGATTCGATTTTGTTCCCAAGAATCCCCCCGGCTCGACTTTGTCCTACAATAGGACAGCATTGGGATTTGTCAAGCGAAAAACTGCTGGATACCATGCAAGAAGGTGATTCTTTTGGTTTGACTCGCAAGCCGGTCGAGTATATATGTGCAAAGGTCAAACAAAGTCGCCCGTTCGGGTTCGCCATTCCACCATGCGAAAAACAGCTGCGCCCAAGCCGATTCTTCCTCTATCTCGCTTCCGAACTTTTGCCGAAGGGTTGGACCACCCGGAAGGCCTGGCTTTTGACGCCGACGGAGACCTGTGGGCCGGCGGCGAACTTGGCCAGATTTATCGGATCGATGTGCGTGGAAAAGTCCGCGAAGTCACCCGGCTTGGCGGTTTCTGCCTGGGCATGACCTTTTCGCGGACGCAAGACCTGTTCGTCTGCAATTTCAAAAAAGGCGCCTTGCTTCATGTGAATCGAAAGGGGCGCGTTCTTCGTTCCATCGAGCGTATTGGCACGCGAAAGCTGAAGACGCCGAATTTCTCGGTTTTTGATTCGGAAGGCAATCTCTATTTCAGCGACTCCGGCGAGTGGGACAAGGGAAATGGCTATGTCTATCGTCTACGGTCCAACGGACACGCGGAGTATTTTGCCGGCCCGTTTGCTTTTGCAAACGGCATGTCCCTTGCCGCCGACGAGCGCCATCTCTATGTGGTTCAGAGCCAGAAGGACAATGTATTGGAATTGCCCATTCTGACCGACGGCCGAGCCGGGAAGCCTCGCGTGTATGCTTCCGGCTTGGCGCATGTTCCCGATGGCGCTGCGCTGGACGCAGCCGGGAACCTCTACGTCACTTGCTATGGAACGCCGAAGGTGTACCGCATCGCTCCGGACAGAACTGTTGCCCTCTTCGCGCACGATCCGAGCGCTACGATGCTGGCTGCTCCGACAAACGCGGCGTTTGGCGGGCCGAGCTTTGACGAGCTTTACTTTGCGAACTTGAATCGCTGGCACATTTGCAAAGTGAAGGCTGGCGTGCGCGGTCAGTTGCTCGCGAACATGCGCTAGAGGCGCGGCTGGTTAAGGAGAATCATGCGAATTACGGACGTGCGATGGACACCTGCTTACATTCCGATTGAAGCTCCGCTTCGTTATGCCTTTGGCTCGCATCCAGGCTTCTCTCGCATCATCGTTGAAGTCTTGACGGACGAAGGGATCATCGGTCTCGGAGAGTGCTATGGCGGCCCAAGCCGCGAAGGGCAACTTGCGGAAATGCGTCCGCAACTCATCGGCGAAGATCCATTCAACCTGGAACGCATTCGCTGGAAACTCGCCGCGCCAACAAATCTGAAACTATTCGGCAACGTATTGGGTTTTGCGGCGCTGGAGTTTGCTTGCCTGGATCTACAGGGCCAAGCGCTCGGGAAACCCATCTGCGATCTTCTCGGCGGCAGAATGCGAAGCGAAATCGCCTTCGCCGGCTACCTCTTCTACCGCTATCCCGCTGACGACCAGCACGGGGAAGTTTCCAATGCGCAGCAGATGGTCGAATTCGCGCGTCAACTCGTAAAACGTCATGGCTTCGAGACGTTGAAATATAAGAACGGTGTTTTCCCGCCGGATGAAGAGATCGAAACGTTTATCGAGCTCCGCAAAGCGTTTCCAAAACTGAGGTTGCGGATCGATCCGAACGCGGCGTGGAGCGTAACGACGGCCGTGCGCGTAGCGCGAAAGCTCCAAGGACACGATGTCGAGTATTTTGAGGATCCGGTTTGGGGCATGCGCGCGATGGCTCGCGTGAACGCCAAAACGCCGGGAATGGTTCTCGCGTCCAACATGTCCGTGTTCGCTTTTGAAGATCTGATGCCCACTGCCATGCTGGACATTCTTGATGTCGTTCTCCTCGATCCACATTGGTACGGTGGCATCACTCGCGCGCGTCAAGCCGGCCAGGTCTGCGAAGCGCTAGGTATCGACGTCGGCATGCACAGCGGGGCCGAATTCGGCATTTCACAAGCCGCGATGATTCACCTGGCCGCCACCGTCCCGAACATAGTGGCTGCGCCAGACTCGCACTATCACCATTTGACGGACGACATTCTTGAAGGCGGCAAGCTTCCCTACCTGCCGGGTGGCAAGATGGCCGTACCAACCGGCCCAGGTTTAGGAGTTCGCCTGGACCGCGACAAGCTCGCTAAGTATCACGAGCTATCGAAAAAAAGGGAGATGGGTTCCTGGATTGAAGATTCTCGGCGTCCAGGTGCGATTACGATTCAACCCAAATGGTGAACCCTTTGAAGAGAGTCCTCGAAACCTCGGCATTTCTGCTCGTTGCACTTCTCTCTT
>Ga0210407_10001926_pt1 | contig 18467 bp, 18 predicted proteins | sample IncBWC27MmetaG_FD_150860 | JGI IMG/M metagenome (GOLD analysis project Ga0210407, IMG submission 150860) | Forest soil microbial communities from Barre Woods Harvard Forest LTER site, Petersham, Massachusetts, United States - Inc-BW-C-27-M | ecosystem: Environmental > Terrestrial > Soil >...
TGACAGCGGCGACCAGCGCCGCGGTGAAATGGGTGGCGATCAAGCGCCCTAAGCCATATTTCTCCAGCGGGTTGCCGCGGCAGGAATACCAGGAAGTGAGGCAGAGAAACGCGTACAGAAGGCAGAGCGGCACGGAAAGGACGATCGCTTCGTGATCGCTTAATTCGTGAGAGACGGTGAGCAGATAGGCCAGCAGGCCGGCAATGGGAATCCACGCGAGGAGGTAAATTAAGACGCGGCGGAATTGGCTGAGTATTGGATGCATGATTGCGCTTTAGTTCTTTACGACGATGCCGCCGAACAGGCTGGCGCCTTTCATGATCAATCGTTTCTGCGTCGTGCCGGAAACGGTGGGCGGTTGCTGATCGGTTTCGTCCACGAAGGCGCCGAACAGGCTGATGCCCTCCATGGAAACCAGCCACTCGTCTGGAACTTTGATTTCCCCGCCGCCCATGAGGGACATGGCTTCGATGGTCGCCGAATCGCCTTCCATGTCCGCTTGGCGCAAGTCAATTTGAAAGCCGCCCATGACGGACAAGACGCTGCCGCCTTTGAATTTCTTGCTGGTAATGCGGCGTTTGAAGCCGCCGAGAATTGCGACACCGTTGAAGTCCGCGTCCGGGGAACCGGTGCGGCTCCAGCGATTGAAAATCTCCGGCCACGGGGCCCGTGTGGTGCCATCGGGGCGGATGCGCGGGCCGGCGGCCTGCCAGATCATCAAGATGCCGATAGCGATCACGACTAGCGGCCACACGGCATCGAAGCGGATGTGGGCGACACCGAGATTTTCAAGAACCAGCAGAATTCCAGAGGCCAGCAGAATGCCGCCCCAAAAGCCTCGCCCGCCGTGGCCGCGGCAGTCAATAAGCATGGTGCTACCGGCGGCGATCATGACTACCGGCCAGAAATAACTGAAGATGCGATCGCCGTCGATGAGGCCTTGTTGGCTGAGAAGGAGCACAACTCCGGCGGCGACGATAAGCACACCGAAAATCAAGCTGAAGCTCCAACTGTGGGACCGGTTTTGCGACATGACGGTTAACCCCTCCGGGATGCGGAGAAGCGATTTTCCTTTGTTGCCAGCAAGATTGCGAGACCGAGGCCGACCAGAATCAGGGGCCAGTAGCGCAGCACCTCTCCCGCATTGGGGAGATTCAGGCGCATGGAGAGGATATTCCAAATGTCACCGACCATCATGGAAAACAGCCAGAGGTTGTCTAAGCGAAGATGGCCATAGCCGAGTTCGCCGAGCTGGAAGACGATGCCCAGCAGGATCAGCAAGGCGGCGCCCGCCACGGGGATTCGCGCGCTGGAAATTAGTGACGTCATGGGCGACTGGCCATTTGTGCTGGTCATGGTCTCATCTCCGGTTCGAAGTGCGTTGCCGTTCATGAGGCGAGAATAGAGGACTACAGGTGGGGCGTCTCGTGTTAATCGGCGAATGGCGGGTGGGTATCGGTGAATGGCGGGGTAGGGAGGTGAAGCAGGTAATTTGCCCAGAGGCGCAGAGGCGCGGAGAGGAGCGAACCTTAGATCGAAAGCTGGATAGAGGCAACGAGCGCGAGAACCCCAGACGCTGGAAAACACCGAGTTGCGCAGTTCAGCGGGTGCTGAGTCAACGCAGACTGCGTCCGCTAGTGCGAAACATCCACGTTTACGACAGGGTCATGCCGATCCAGAAGGCGGCGGTTAGGATGCCGGTTAGGAGCAGCATCAGGCGCAGGCGCTTCTTGCGCACCGCTACGATTATTACGCCGTTGGCGCAGATCAGGAAGCCCAGCTCGGGCCAGAACATGGAGGAGTTGAAAGCGCTATTGGAGGCGTTGGCTGGATCCTGAAGCCAGGAGGACGCGAAGGAAGTGGCGGCGGTGAGCGACACGGCCACGGCTCCGGCGAGCGCCATGCCTTTTGCCCACTCCGGAACGACCCAATCTTTTTTCGTATCGCGCCAGTCAAGCCACGTTTGCGCGACCACTAATGCTGCAACCATCAAAACGAACAGCGCCACGTCCCCTCCCCAAGCGCGTAACGTTGCTGCTCTTTAACAGCTGCCAAGCACCGGAGGCGGCTCGCTCGGCGGAGCGAGGATTCCGTCCCCGGACATGGAGCTGAAACGGCACGAGGGCCGTTGCTGCCGAATTACATCCTCAGTGCTTGGCCGCTCTTGCCTGTAGCGGCTTTGCTGCTTCGACAGACCCCGTTGCTCTTGCCCTTTTGCAATGTTCTTCTTGTGATGCAAGTTCTTCCTGCGCCAAGCGCCTTAGCATGGCTTGAATTACGATGCTGCCTTTCGGTGCAATTCCCAAGACTCCTCCGGCAAAACTGCAAACTCGACCGGCGTGGCAGCGGCGAATTCGCCGCTGAGCCTACGACGGATTGGACTCAAACGTCAAAATCATTCTTTCAGCATCTTCGACGGACACTACGACGCCGCTGAGAAGGCGAATATCGAGGGGCAATCGGGCTTCCAAAGGAATCGAGCTGGGCACAATCAAGTGGGACAATGTAACTGTCTGCAATTATTAGAGATAGCGAAACCGGTTGCATTTATGACCGGTCCTGCGGTCAGAATGCCCTGGCCATCATCTTCGGAATTCGCCCGCCGGCCAACACATTGTCCAAATTAGGAAACGTTTTGCAGCAACCTAAAGATCCCGCCCGCACACCTTAGGCACTTATGTGGCTCGATTGCAGTGCGGTTCTTTGGGGTGCAACTTCCATCACCACCGTTAATAGCGGGCAGCCTTCGCGTCCGCGTTCTCTGCTAGGATAGCCGTGCTTATGCGAAAACCATGGGTGATTGCGCACCGTGGCGCGTCCGGCCACGCGCCGGAGAATACGCTGGCGGCGTTTGAGCGGGCCGTGCAGCTGGGTGCGGGATTCATCGAGACGGACTTGCACCTGACGCGCGACGCGCGGTTCGTGGCGATCCACGACGCCACTTTGGAGCGGACCACGAATGGACGCGGGAACGTCCACGACTTCACGTTGGCTGAACTACGCCAGCTGGACGCGGGCATGTGGTTCGACCGGGAATTCATGGGGCAGCGCATACCGACGCTGGAAGAAGTGCTGAAATTCGGGAAAGAGCATGACGTGATCTTTTATCTCGAAGTGAAATATGACGCCGCCTGGGGGATGCACCATTCGCTGGTCGCGGAGTTGCATAAATCGGAAAGCACCGCGCGCTCGATCGTGATTTCGTTTGACCAGTCCACGCTGACCGCGCTGCGCCAGGTGGATTCCACGATGATGATGGGGTTGCTGGTGGACGAACCGAGTGAAGACGTTGCGAAAGTTGCGACCGGGTTGGGTGTGCGGCAGCTGTGCCCGAAGGTGAATCTGGTGACACCGAAATTAGTGGAAGACGCGCACCGGCTGGATTTGCAGGTGGCGACGTGGACCGCGGATGATCCGGAAGTGATGCGGACCGTGGCTTCGGCGGGCGTGGATGGGATCATGAGCAATTTCCCCGATCGGCTGCAGACGGTTCTCGAAGGGTCCTAGGTTCCGCACAAGCCTGGAAAATGTTCCAGCGGGCACGGCACGCGGTGCCCCTACGTCGCCGCGAATTGTGTGGCTACGCGAGCTGGGAGAAGAGCGCGGCGAATTGGGCGAGGGTGAGTTGTTCGGCGCGGACGTCGGGGCGGAGCGCTATTGCGGCCAACGCTTCGTGGATTTTCTTGTCGGTCGCGATGGGTAGCAGGTTGTTGCGCAGGGTTTTGCGTTTTTGGCTGAAGCAGGTCTGCACGAATTCCAGGAAATGCTTTTCGTTCGCTTCTCCCGCGATGTTGAGGCTTGCTTGTGCGCCGGGGAGAGTCATGCCTACGAGCGCGGATGTTACTTTCGGTGGCGGACGGAAGGCGCCGGGGGGAATGCGCACCGTGATTTTGGGCCGGGCGTAAAACTGGCAAAGAACGGAAAGGTAGCCGTAGTCGCGCACGTTCGGATGCGCGGCGATGCGTTCGGCCACTTCTAATTGGATCACGATGTGGATGGACGCGATCCGCGCGGCCCAGCGGAAAAGATGATGCAGGATGGGCGAGGTGATGTAGTACGGGAGGTTTCCGTACACATGAATTGCTCCGGCCGCCAGATCACCGATGTTGGTAGCGAGCACATCGGCAGTGACGACTTCCAGGCCGTGCCATTTTGCGGGATCGGTGTCGCGGGCGGCTCCTAGGCCTTCGGCTAGTCTTTGGTCGGTTTCGATCACGATGACGCGGCGGTCTTCGCCTACGAGCAGTTGCGTCATTTCGCCGTGGCCGGGGCCGATTTCGATCCAGGTTTGGTTGGCAGCGAGGGGCAGGGTGGCGAGGATGCGTTTGCGCCATCCGAGATCGTGGAGGAAATGCTGGCCTAGACGTTGGCGTGACATTGTGTGGTGCGAGTGTAGCAATGCGGACGGAAAAACTAAAACAAAGGCGCCCAGCTAAAGCTGGCCGCTACAAAATCAAATGAAAGATCACAGGCAAGTTTGCTCTCGCGCGGCGGGCAGGCCTATGCTATGCCACGCTTGACGAACCTGCAGCGTTCCGATACCGTTTGCGTTTCTGCTGACTGTCTATGAAAATTCTGTTCATCGCGTCGGAAGGTTTGCCTTACTCGAAGACCGGCGGCTTGGCGGACGTGGTGGGCGCGTTGCCCAAGGCGCTGGCCGAGATGGGGCACGAAGTGGCGGTGCTGCTGCCGCGTTATCGTGGGAATAAAATCACGTCAATCCTAGTCTCCAGCGTGACGATCACGCTGGGCGATAGGCTGCGCTTTCCTGCGATCGGAGAAGGCGTGGCGGTCGCGGGCGTGCGTTATTTCTTCGTGGACGACCGCGGATTTTTCGACCGCGAGCAGTTGTACGGCGAAAAGGGCGCGGATTATCCGGACAACGCCGAGCGCTTCACCGAATTTTCGCGCGTGGCCATCGAATTCATGAAGCGCGTGTGGCTGCCGGACGTGATTCATTGCCACGACTGGCAGACTGCGCTGGTCCCCGTCCTACTGCGCACTCAACACGCCGAGGACCCGGTGGTGCGCGGGTTGCCGGTGGTGTTCACGATTCACAATATCGGTTATCAGGGGATATTTCCGCAGACGGTGATGCGCATGATCGGCCTGCCGGATGCTCTTTTCACGATGGACCGGCTGGAATTTTACGGCAAGGTAAACTTTCTGAAGGGCGGGCTGCTCTACGCCGATTACCTGACGACGGTGAGCCGCCGCTACGCGCAGGAAATTCAGACGCCGGAATTTGGTAACGGCCTCGAAGGCGTAATCCGGGGGCGCGCGGACCGCCTGATCGGGATTCTGAACGGCGTGGATTATTCGGTGTGGAGTCCGGAGGTGGACACCTTCATCACGCAGAATTATTCCGTGCACAATCTGGAGGCGAAGAAGGCCGACAAGAAAGATTTGCTGCAACAGTTCAAGCTGCCCGCGGATAAGCCGGAATATTTGGACCGCCCGGTCGTGGGAATCGTCTCGCGCTTCGCAAATCAGAAAGGGTTCGATCTGATCGCGCGAGTTGCGGGCGATCTGATGAAGGAGAATTTGACGCTGGTAGTGCTGGGCACGGGCCAGCCGGAATACGAAAAGCTGTTTAAGGATATGGCGGAGAAATATCCGGGGCGCGTGGGCGTGAAGATCGGCTACGACAACCCACTGGCGCACAAAATTGAGGCCGGGGCAGACATGTTCCTGATGCCTTCGCGGTACGAGCCATGCGGCTTAAACCAGATATACAGCTTGCGCTATGGTTCGGTGCCAATCGTGAGGGCGACGGGCGGCCTCGATGACACCGTACAGAACTACGACCCCAAAACGCATCATGGGACTGGATTTAAGTTCGACGCGTACGACGGGCGGGCCCTGCTGGATTCGCTGCGGGCGGCGTTGAAGTTGCAGCGTGATTCGAAGGCTTGGCAGGCGTTGCAGAAGAACGGCATGGCTAAGGATTTTTCGTGGAAGGCTTCGGCGGCGGCTTATGTCACACTGTATGAAGCAGCGAAGAGGTCAAGAATCCCGCGGGTCGCTGGGACATCTAAAGGATAGCGCTGGAAACGTTTCCTGGAGGTTTTTGGGAGGCGTAGTGCGGCGCTACAAGGGACAATAAGGGACAACATGTCAGATAACATTCAAGCGGTGAACGACGCGAATTTCGAAGCGGATGTGGTGGAAGCCAGCAAGACCCAGCCGGTGATGGTGGATTTCTGGGCGGATTGGTGCCGCCCCTGCCATATGTTGACGCCGACGGTGGAAGAGCTCGCGAAAGAGCATGCGGGAAAGCTGAAAGTGGTGAAGCTCAACGTGGATGAGAACATCAACGCGGCCGGGAAATTCAATATTCGGGGGATTCCCACGCTGCTGATTTTCAAGGGCGGGCAGGTGGCGGACCAGCTCGTCGGGGCGCAGCCGAAAGAGTCGATTGAGAGAGTCATCCAGCGCCACATTTCGTAGGTCTTGGGCGCGATTTCACTTCAAGCCAGCTGACACCAGGTGACGACGACCGGCAGCGAGCCAGAGCTGACAGTGCTGGGTACTGCGCCGACTGTGAAGAACTGCGCGGCTTGCGGTGTTGAGTTTTCGTGTGGCGCGCCGGCTGCGGGTTGCTGGTGCGAGGAAGTGCGTGTCGCTCGGGAAGTTTTGAGTGAACTGCGGGCTCGCTATGAGGATTGCTTGTGTCGGCGGTGTCTTACAGCTGCTGCGGCGTCTGCTTCGCGGCAATTGCATTCGGATTCTGAGTCTGATCGGTGTAATGGCCTGCCGCAACGTCTCCTATGAATGTGAAAGCTAAAAAAGAGCAGCGGCGCTGCGATTGGGCGCAGAAGCCATTGATGGTGGAGTACCACGACCGGGAGTGGGGCAAGTCGGTGCACGATGACCGGGTGCTCTTTGAGTTTTTGATCTTAGAAGGCGCGCAGGCGGGGCTGAGCTGGGAGACGATCCTCAACAAGCGCGAGAATTACCGGCGCGCGTTCGACGGATTCGATGCCGAGAAGATTGCGCGTTACGATAAGCGTAAGGTTCGCGCGCTTTTGGGCGATGCCGGGATTGTGCGCAATCGTTTGAAGATTGCGGCCACAATTTCCAATGCCGCGGCGTTTCTTGAGGTGCAGCGCGAGTTCGGATCGTTTGACCGCTACGTCTGGCAGTTCGTGGGCGGGCGCCCGAAGAAAAATGATTGGAAGACGTCGCGGAAGATTCCGGCACGCACAGCGGAATCGGATGCACTGAGCAAGGATTTGAAGGCCCGCGGCTTCCGCTTCGTTGGGACCACCATTTGCTACGCCTTCATGCAGGCCGTAGGCATGGTCAATGATCATGCGCGCGATTGTTTCCGCTATAAATCGGTCGGTTAGCTCGTCCGCTTCTGGCTCATGCCGCTAATGTGTCAGTTAATGGGATGGTCCGCCGCAGATCTCTGGAAGCTGTAGAGTGCGGTAGCAAGGAGGCATCCCAAGAAACTACAAGTGCTAGGCATTGATTTAGGTAGGAATGTCTTTCATTTGGTGGGACTGGATTCAACTGGCAGGGTGCTGATCCGCAAGAGATGTTCTCGCGCCCAACTGCTGACCTTTACCGCGAATTTGCAGGTGCAGTTGATTGGCATGGAGGCGTGTAGTGGAGCGCACTTTCTGGGGCGGGCGCTGCGCGAACAGGGTCATGAAGTGCGATTGATGCCGGCGCAATACGTGAAGCCCTACGTGCAGACGAACAAGAGTGACTACCTGGATGCCGAAGCCATTGCCGAAGCGGTGCAACGACCGAGAATGCGTTTTGTGCCGATCAAGACGGAGGAGCAGTTGGACCTGCAGGCTCTGCATCGTGTGCGCGAGCGTTGGGTGATGCGACGCACGGCGGTGGTGAACCAGATGCGCAGTCTTCTTCTGGAGCGTGGACTGACCCTGCCCAAGGGCCGAAGTCATCTGGATGAACAACTGCCTCGTATCCTGGAAGACGCTGAGTTGAATCTGTCCGGCTCATTCCGTGTTCTGCTGGCTCAGCTCAAATTGGAACTGGAGCAACTCGCAGCACGCATTGAGGAGATGGATCGGGTCATCCAGAAAACGGCCAGAGAGAATGAAGCCTGCCAAAGACTCACGGAGATTCCAGGAGTCGGCCCGGTCACCGCAACAGCCCTGATCGCTGCGGTTGGCAACGCGAGCGCCTTTGGAAAAGGGCGAAGGCTGTCAGCCTGGATGGGAATAGTTCCGGGAGAGTGCTCCAGCGGCGGCAAACAAAAATTACTGGGCATCAGTAAACGGGGCAATAAGTACTTACGAAGACTCTTCATTCAGGGTGCACGCAGCGTACTGCAACAGCGATACAAGCAGGCTCCCGGTCTGAGCAGTTGGTTAGCGCAACTGTTGGGGCGCACGCACCAGAACGTGGTCGTCGTCGCTTTGGCCAACAAGTTGGTTCGCATGGCCTGGGCGGTCTTATGTAAAAACGAACGCTACCGCCCTCCTGTTTTTGCAGGGACAACTTAAAATCCCTGTTGAGGGAAAAAAGTTCCTGCCAGGTCTGCTGGCGGAAAATAGAGATAGCAATGGGTCTCGCCCACGCTTTCGAAACCCGATACCGGAAAAGGTCTCTTCCAGGCCGTCCAGTTTATGACGACGAAAGCGAGCGGATATCCATCATGGCCCGGAGTCGCTGCCTCCACTGAAGGCCGAATACATTGGCGCAGACCAACTGCCAATCTTCTTTTTACGCTTGCAACTCTGCGGCGGACCATACATTCCGGTAAGAGCGGTAATCAGGCGCGATCAGCTGAACAGCGCGCCTCGAATGCGCCTTGATCCGACATCCTGGCGCCTCGCGAAAGTTAGCTTATTCGTGTAGCACGACGCTCAAGAGAGAAGTGTTGATCTGCAGGCCGCCGTTGTACTTGATGAATCCGAGCTTTCTGAATTTGTTCATGAAAAAATTCACGCGCGAGCGCGTGGTGCCCACCATTTCCGCCAGAGTTTCCTGGGAGATCTTCGGCAGAACTCGCTGCGGTTTATTTTCGGTGCCGTAGCGTGCCAACAGCAAAAGGGTGCGAGCGAGGCGCTTTTCGCTGGAGTTAAAAAGCTGATCGACCAGGTCCTCTTCAATGCGGATGTTGCGGGAAAGCATGTAGGTGATGAAGCGGTCGGAAAATGCGTGCTCGTGGTGGAGCACGCGGATCATTTCCTTCTTTTCAATTACCAATACCGCGGTGGGCGTAATCGCCGTCGCCGACCCGATGCGGATCGGCTGTGCGGCCAGGCATCCTTCGCCGAAAAAATCTCCCGGTCCTAAAACCGCAACCACGGCTTCCTTGCCAGCTTCATTTACGACAGAGAGCCGAACGCCACCATTTTGGATGTACAGCACATTGTTGGCGGGATCGCCTTGCGAGAAGATCGTTTCCCTTTTGCGAAACTCTGCGACCTTCCTCGACAGTCCTGCCGAATCGAGAAAAGCCTGGACATCGAAAGTCTGTTCTTTGGTGGTTGTACCCTTGGCTTTTTTGTCGCTGGGATTCACGATTGCTACCGTACCTCCGCCTGAGAAGATGCGCTTGATCGCGCCATTGATCGAACACGAACACTCTAGCAAGCCGCGAGCTATACGGGTCATATCTGTTGGATAACGCACGGTGACGTTAGTTGGAGCGAATCTGCTCGCCTGCTTGTGCGGCTCGTGATTGTTAGTTATGCGGCTCGTTACGGTTAGACACGATTGCGGTACGTCTATTTTAGGGGTGTAAGCATTCACCGTAACAAGAACTAGACTCAAGTCCTTCCATGAGAAGGCCGGTTGATGTCAAGGCACACTTTGACTTTCTTCTTTCTTAGAATCAGTTCCTACTCAGCCAAGCCGCCCCTGTCGCCATCCTTCCATCCGCACTCTTTGTGAGCGATATTCGCTCGGTGCCCGATGCACGCAGGGCCTAACTTACCAGCTGAGACTCGCCCTCGAACCAGAGTGTCCCGAGAACCTGACAGCCACCGCCAGAGAAATACCCAGGGATGGAGCGGACTCGATCAGAGACACTCAAGCTGTTTGTGGTTTCAGATATTGGGCGTCGAAGCTCACTCCTCTCTTCCATACGATCAACACAATCGTAGCGATCTTTCTCGCCAGGGTCAGGCGCGCCATCTCCGGCCTCATCCCTTTGGCCACCAAGGCTGCGTAGAATTCCTGGAACGGACCCGGTTTGAGCGAAGCGATGGTCGCGGCACTCTTAAACAGGTTCTTCAGATCGTGATTGCAGTCTCGGTTGTCGAATCAACGCACCGGATGGTGTTGCATCGACCGGTTGAACCGGCACGCGTAATCGGACCCTCTACGCTTTTGCCCTTATGCTTGCTTCGGGCGCAGGCGGAGGCTAGAATTGTTCGTACTTGTTTTTGCGTTAGCCCGCCTGTAGTGCTACTGGTGTCAACTGCCGGGGCAAGGTGCGGCCTGACGAAGGATGGAGCGGCGACGGTGACTGAGAAGGCGCGAGCGAAGGCGGTCTGCGTGGTCGGCGCGCAGTGGGGCGACGAGGGCAAGGGTAAGGTGGTTGATTACCTGGCGCAGTCGTTCGACTATACGGCTCGTTATGCGGGCGGTCACAATGCAGGTCACACCGTCATTTTTAATAATCAAAAATATATTCTCCAATTGATCCCCAGTGGCATTCTGCGGCCGGAGAAGAAAGCTGTGATCGGCGCGGGGACGGTGGTGGACCCTGCTGCGCTGGTGGCCGAGCTAGAGAATCTCAAGCGATCGGGCATCGAAGTACGCGGGCGGCTCTTTCTGAGCGACCGCGCTCATCTGATTTTTCCTTATCATCGCGAAATGGATAAGGCCGCGGAATCCGCGCGCGGCGCGGCGGCCATTGGGACCACTTCGCGGGGAATCGGGCCAGCATACGAGGACAAAATGGCGCGGCGCGGGATTCGCGTATGCGATTTGTTCGATCCGGCGGGATTCAAGGAAAAACTGGAGCGCGTGATCACAGAAAAAAATGCGATCAGCCGCGCGACCTACGGGCATCCGCTGGAAACCGCTGGAATCTACGATCAATATATGGAGCTGGCGGCGCACATTCATGGCCTGGTGACGGACACGGGCGTGCTGTTGAATCGCGCGCTGGACAACGGCGAATCGGTCCTGTTTGAAGGCGCGCAGGGCACGATGCTGGATATTGATCATGGGACTTATCCTTATGTGACCTCGTCGAATGCGACATCGGGCGGCGTGGCGACGGGGCTGGGCGTGGCGCCGACGCGAATTGGCGGAGTGGTGGGCGTCACCAAGGCTTACACCACGCGCGTGGGCAGCGGACCATTTCCAACGGAGATGCCGGACCTGGACGCGCAGGCGTTGCGCGAGCGCGGCAAGGAATTTGGCGCGGTGACGGGCAGGCCGCGCCGTTGCGGCTGGCTGGATCTGGTGGTGCTGAAGTTCGCGAAAATGCTGAGCGGGATTGATTCGCTGGTCGTGACCAAGATGGACGTGTATGACACGCAGCCGGAGATCAAAGTTTGTACCGGCTACAAATATAAAGGCAAGACGCTGGAACATATGCCGGCTGACGTCGAGACGCTGATGCAGGTCGAGCCGGTGTACGTGACGCTGCCGGGATGGCAAAAGCCGACTCCGGGAATTCGCAGTGTGAAGGAATTGCCGGAAGCGGCGCGCAATTATCTGACTTTTATTGCTGATCAACTGCAGGTAGAAATCGGAATGATATCCACCGGGCCGGAACGCGATGCGACGATCGTCCCGCGAGGGACGAAACTCGCGTCCTGGCTCTAAGGCGCCATGCTTTCCTACGAAGCAGCTCGCGCGAAAGTGATCGAAGTGATTTGCGCGCGGCGTTGTGCGCCTCCTCCTCCTACTGAAACCATTGAATTCGCGGAAGACCCTTCGCGCGTGTTGAGGCGCATCGCGGCGGAAGACGTGCGCGCCGACCGGAATTATCCGCCATTTGATCGCTCGACCCGCGACGGTTTTGCGCTGCGCGCGGCAGATGCGTCGCAACCGGGCGCAAAGTTGCGGCTGATTGGCGAAAGCCGCGCGGGAGTCCCGTTTAACGGCGTCGTGGAGCCGGGGACTTGCGTGCAGATCATGACGGGCGCTCCCTTGCCACGAGGCGCGAATTCGATTGTGATGAACGAGCATGCTCGGATCGAGGGCGATTACGTAGTGACGGACGAAGCGGCGCGCGAGGGCGCGCATTTCGTGCTCGAAGGGCAGGAAACGCGCGTGGGAGAGAGCGTGATCGCGCGCGGCAAACGGCTGAGCTATGCCGAGCTGGCGATCGCGGCGCAGGTGGGCCGTTCGCGGCTGGTGGTGGCGAAAAAGCCGCGGGTCGCGATTCTTTCGACGGGCGACGAACTGGTCGCGCCGGACCAGTCTCCAACGAAATATCAGATTCGCAATAGCAACAACGTGTCGCTGGCGGCGCAGGTGGCGCTGGCGGGAGGCGAACCCGTCATGCTCGGGACCGCGCCGGACAATCCGGCGCAATTGCGCGCGCGAATCGAGCAGGCGCTGGAAGCGGATATTGTGGCGTTGACCGGCGGAGTGTCGGTCGGGAAATACGATCTGGTGGAGCAGGTGCTGCGCGAAATGGGCGCGGAATTTTATTTCGATGCGGTGGCGATTCGTCCGGGCAAGCCTGCGGTGTTTGGTTTTTGCCACGGTAAGCCGGTATTTGGGTTGCCGGGAAATCCGGTTTCGACGATGGTGACGTTCGAATTGTTCGTGGTTCCGGCGATCGAGTTGCTGAGCGGACGCAAGCCGGATGCTCTGGCGCTGTTGAAGGCCGAGCTCGCGCATCCGTTGAATGAGAAGCCGCCGCTGGCGCATTTTCTGCCGGCGCGTGTGAGTTGGCCGGGGGGCGAGGCGGTGGTGGAAGCCATTCACTGGGAAGGTTCGGGCGATATCGGTTCCGTGGTCAAGGGGAATTGTTTTTTGGTGGTGCATGAGGCGAAGCTGGTGTACGCGGCGGGGGAAATGGTGGACGTACTGCCGCGGCGGGGATTGTTTTGAGTTGGGTGCATCCGAGCGGCTCCCGAAAAGTGGGATGTACACACACAACGTTTTGCATTTCGCGCGCCACAAGTGCATGATGAATTTGTGAAAATATCGAGCACAGCCCTTGGCCGATCCAGCGCCCTCCCGCCGACGCTCCAAGCCGTCTGCCCCCGCGCCGCCTGCCTCCAAAAACTCCAGTCTCTATTCAGTACAAACGCAGACTTCTCGCGCAGTCTGAATTTTGTAACTGCAACAAAAAAAACCACTTCTTTTTTCCTATTCGGCGCAAAGGAATGCCCTTCTCGCACCTCGAATCTTGCAATTCACACAAAACAAACTACTTCGTTACACATCACTTCATTTTTTCTAATCAATACAAATGAACGGACACAAGCCACTACTCACCAACCACTGATCTCCGGGACAGGCCCTCAGAACCCGCCGGCGCGAAGAACATCATGACGAAACTCTCGCACTACGATGAAGAAGGCCGCGTGCGCATGGTGGACGTTACGGCGAAGGCGGCCACGTCGCGTACCGCGCAAGCGCACGCATTTATTCGCATGGAGCGAACTACGATCAGTAGTGTGCGGCGTTTGAAATCGCCCAAGGGCAATCCGCTCGAGATCGCACGAATCGCCGGAATTGGCGCGGCCAAGCGCACGGCGGAGCTGATTCCACTTTGTCATCCCCTCGCTTTGACTCACGTAGATGTGAGCGCCAAGCTGTGCCAGAATGGAATTGAGCTGACATCGGAGGCGACGGCTACCGGCCCGACCGGCGTGGAGATGGAGGCTCTGGTAGCGGTGTCGGTTGCGGCGTTGACGATTTACGATATGTGCAAGGCGCTGGAACGTGGCATGGAAATCACTGAAGTGTACGTGGTGAAGAAGGCGGGCGGGCGAAGCGGCGAGTACGTGCGTCCTGGGAAGCGTGTGAAGCGATGACGCCGATGAAGGATGTCAAAGTTCTGGTCGTCGATGATAACGCGCTGATCCTCGACCTGTTGATGAAGGGGCTGCTGCCGCATTGCGATGCGCGCGCGGCGGCCGATGGCGCCGATGCGCTGTTGAAAATCGTGGATGATCCGCCGGATCTGGTGGTGTGCGACTATCGCATGCCGGGGCTCGATGGGCGCCAGCTGTACGAAAAGCTGCGCGGAAGGCAGCAGACGAAAGCGATTCCGTTTATTTTTCTGGCTAGCCGCAGCGACATTGAAGAAAAATTACGGCCGATCGTGGAAGGCGTCGAGGAATTTATTCCCAAGCCGTTTTTCTTGAAAGATTTGGTGCGGCGCGCGAAAAAAGTGGTGGACCGGCTGCAGCTGGAGAAGTTGCAGAATCGCCAGGTGCGTCCGGGAGTGGTGCAGGGGCGGCTGGAAGAAATGTCCATCATGGATTTGATGCAGTCGCTGGAGATGGGACAGAAGTCCTGCCAGTTGACGATTCGCCGCGGGGAAGAAAGCGGCGATCTGTATTTTGCGTCGGGGCAATGCAAGGATGCGCGGCTGGGAGCGCTGGAGGGCGAAGCGGCGGTGTTTGAGGCGGTGCGCTGGCCCGAAGGCGAATTCGAAATTGATTTCAATCGTGCGCCCACGCGCGACATCATTTCGCGTACCACCACGGGTTTGCTCATGGAAGCGCTGCGGCTGATGGATGAAGGGCAGCGCGACGGCGAGAGCGAAGACGCACAGGTCACCGAAGGATAGTCCCGGAATCATCGGGACGTCACTCCATGCGGGTTTCCATACTTACAGTGAGTGATTCAGTAGCGGGCGGGAAGCACGAAGATGCTTCCGGGCCGGCTGTTGCGGGCCGGTGCAGGGAACTGGGGTGGGAAATTGTGTCGGCGGCGGTTTTGCCGGATGAGCGCGAAAGCATTGCCGAACTCTTGCGGAAAACGGCCGATGCCAAAGTGGTGGATTTGATTCTTACGACCGGTGGCACTGGCGTGGGCCCACGCGACGTCACACCTGAAGCGACGATTTCCGTGGCGGAACGTTTGATTCCTGGTTTTGCGGAGCAGATGCGCACAGAGGGCTTGAAGAAAACGCCGCGCGCGATTTTGTCGCGCGGAGCCGCGGGAATTCGCGGGACTACGATGATTGTGAATCTGCCGGGGAGTCCGCGGGGCGCTGTGGAATCGTTGGACGCGATTGCTGCGTTACTTCCTCATGCCGTAGATGTGCTGCACGGCGCGCGTCATTAGTACAAAGCCAAAAAACTGAATCGCAGGATTCACTTGAACGACGGCGTGCCCGCCTGTAACGCGAAATTTTTGTGACGGATGAGGCTGGCCGAGGCTTGACCGCTGTGCTAGGATGCGCTGTTCGTGGGTCAACATTGATCCGGCGATGCCGAGCCAATACATTCCGATATTGATTTACGCGCTTCTTGCCGCGGCTTTCCCCGCCGTTACGCTGATTGTTTTCAAGTTTGTTCGTCCAGACATGAAGCCGAACGGCGCGAAGCTGGAGCCTTACGAGTGCGGTGTGCCGCCGGAAGGGAATGCGCGCGGGCGGTATTCGGTGCGATTTTATATGGTGGCGATTCTGTTTGTGATTTTCGACGTGGAGACGATTTTCCTGTTTCCGTGGGCGATCAAGTACGGGCAGCTGGGTGTGTATGGCTTGGTGACGATGTTGGTGTTTTTGGGGATTTTGATCATCGGGTACGTATGGTTGTATCGCAAGGGCGCGCTGGACTGGGTGTGATCGCGCGAGCGAGGTAAGTCACGGCGGGTCCCGCAAAGCGGAACCCGCGTCTGCGGAAGTTTCGAGCGAGTGGAATTGACGTTGTTTTTTGGAGTGTGTTAAAAAGGCGGGCTGCGAGCCGATTGCGGGACGCGGGTTGTTGCGCGTACCGGGTGAGGGCAGCCGATCGAACCGATGGTCAACGACCCCTCGGAAAAAGGTCCAGCCGCAAAACCGCCGGAAGGCTCGGCGGAAAAGCCTTCTATTCCTTCCAAGCCTGAAGCACCTGCCGTTCCAGCTGCGCCAGTTGAGCCTGTTGCGGCGAAACCGTCGATCCCGCCGACACCTTCCGAGCCAGCCGCGGCTAAACCGTTGGTCCCCGCAACGCCTGCTGAGAAGCCGCCCGCCGCGCCGCCTGCGGCAAAGCCTCCTGCTGTTGCGACTACGCCGGGCGCTCCGGCGGCTGCCGCGCCGCCGAAACCTGCTGCTCCTCCTGCGCCACCGAAAGAAGCGCCACCAAAGCCTGTTCCGTTGGATAACGAATTGGTGCAACGGCTGAAGGCGCGCTTCGGCGATGCGATTCGCGAAGCATCGCTCGACCGGAAGCAGGCTATCGTGCTGATTGCAGTCGAAAAGCTGCGGGAAATTTCGCGTTATTGCCGCGACGAAGAAAAATTCGACATGCTTACGGATTTGACTGCCGTGGATTGGCCGAAACGCGAAAAAAGATTCGACGTCGTGCTGAATCTCTATTCTTTCGCGAAGAACGAGCGCCTGCGGCTGAAGGCGCACGCGGGCGAAACCGAGCCGGCGCCGAGCGTTTGCGAAATCTGGCCCGCGGCGAATTGGATGGAACGCGAATGCTACGACATGTTCGGGATTGTGTTTGAAGGCCACCCCGATTTGAAACGCATTTTGCTGCCGGACGAGTGGCAAGGGCATCCGTTGCGTAAGGATTACGATATTTTGAAACAGGATACCGTGTGGGTTCGGGAAAATTTGGGAATCGAGAGCGGGCAGTAGCGCCGCAAGACGGCCACGGGCGAATGAGCGAAGAGCGCACGACGAAAACGATTTCGGGGATGAACAGCGTCAACGCCACGGTGTTGGGCGCAGACGAAATCATTTTGAATATGGGGCCGCAGCATCCTTCGACGCACGGGGTGCTGCGCGTGAAATTGAAACTGGATGGCGAGCGCGTGGCGGGGTCGGAATGCATCATCGGCTACCTGCATCGCGGCGTGGAAAAAATCGCGGAGCATCGCAGTTACCAGCAATTCGCACCGTACGTGGACCGCATGGATTACGTGGCGGCGGTCTCGAATGGCTTGGGGTACTGCGAGGCCGTCGAGAAATTGCTGGGCACTGAGGCGCCGCCGCGCGCGCGCGTGGTGCGCACGATTCTGACGGAACTACAGCGGATCGCTAGCCATTTGTTGTGGCTGGGGACGCATGCGCTGGATATCGGCGCGCTGACGCCGGTGTTTTACTGCTTTCGCGAGCGCGAAGAGATCCTGAAAATTTTTGAAAAGTATTGCGGCGCGCGGCTTACGACTCATGCGTTTCGCATCGGCGGATTGCAATACGAGACCTACGACGGCTTCGAAGAGGACACGAAACGTTTCTGCAACGATTTTGCGCACAAGATTGACGAGTACGAAACCTTGCTGACGGAGAATCGAATCTGGGTCGGTCGAACGAAGGGCGTAGGAATTTTGAACGCGGCAGATGCGATTGCGCTGGGAGTGACGGGTCCGGTGCTGCGCGCGAGCGGCGTGAAATGGGATTTGCGCAAAGCGCAGCCATACGCCGCGTACGACCAATTCGAATTCGATATTCCGACGCGCGAAACCGGCGACACGTACGACCGTTACGTGGTGCGCATGGAAGAAATGCGGCAGTCGCGGCGCATCTGCCTGCAGGCGGTGGAAAATATTCCTACGGGGCCGATCATGGCGCGCATCGGCAAAGTGCTGAAGCCGGCACCGGGCGAGGTGTATCACTCGATTGAAGCGCCCAAGGGCGAGCTGGGGTATTACATCGTCAGCGACGGGACCACGCAGCCGTATCGCGTGCGCGTGCGGCCGCCGTCATTTATTAATTTGCAGGCGTTCGACAAAATGGCGAAAGGCTCGCTGATCGCGGACGTGGTGGCGATCATCGGGACAATTGACATCGTGCTGGGGGAAGTGGACCGTTAAAAAATGGGCCATCTGATTCCACCGTCGATTATGCCGTACGTGCTGCCGGTCTTGTACGCGGTGGTGATCGTGGCGGTGTTGCCGCTGCTGGCGGGCTACATCGTGTTGATGGAACGAAAAGTAATGGCGGACATGCAGGCGCGGCTCGGTCCGATGCGCGTGGGGCCGCACGGATTGCTGCAGCCGATTGCGGACGCGGTGAAATTGCTTCTGAAAGAAGACATTATTCCGGACAAGGCGGACCGGCTGATGTTCTGGTTCGCGCCGTTGGTGAGCGTGACGATGGCGCTGCTGGCGTATTCGGCGCTGGCGATCGGTCCAGCGTTTCAGATCGCGGATTTGAATATCGGATTGCTTTTTATTCTGGCGATCAGCTCGCTGGGGATTTACGGGATTGTGCTGGGCGGGTGGGCGTCGAACAGCCACTATTCGCTGCTGGGAGCTTTGCGCAGCGCGGCGCAACTGGTGAGTTACGAAACTGCGGCGGGGCTGGGATTGATTTCGGTATTGCTGCTGGCAGGCTCGCTTTCGATGAAAGACATTGTGCAGGCGCAGTCGGATCAGGGCGTGTGGTTCGGATT
>Ga0210407_10001928_pt1 | contig 18460 bp, 15 predicted proteins | sample IncBWC27MmetaG_FD_150860 | JGI IMG/M metagenome (GOLD analysis project Ga0210407, IMG submission 150860) | Forest soil microbial communities from Barre Woods Harvard Forest LTER site, Petersham, Massachusetts, United States - Inc-BW-C-27-M | ecosystem: Environmental > Terrestrial > Soil >...
GGCCCCACGCTCGACCTGCTTATCCTGCAGATTAGAGATTGGTGTCGCACCCACCAGGTCGAACCCATCAAGTTCACCTATCAGCTCGCTGGCAGGAGCCCGCAACTCTGCATTGAGTGTCATTTGGATGCGGATATTAAAAAACTCGCGCTAGCTTTCCCGGGAGGTACTCGGCTTCTAAATTGTCACAACCTGGCTTTTACGGTCTGAAGGTATTCGTCCTCAACGCGCGGATTTTCAATGGCACCGGAAACTGCGCGTCAGGAGCGGAAGCCCGTCGCGAATACCGGGAGACAAAGGGCGGCAAACCTGCCCCCAAGCTTGGTAGTGCGGCGATGAGAGCGCTAAGATGCAGCGGTTCAAATCAGGTCGATCCGCCCACGCTTTCTTAGCATGCATGTCGCCGTCCAGCCGGGCCGGCCAGAGATGACAGTACCGTCCGCCGCTGCTGACGACCAGCCGGAAGTCAGGATTACCTCGATTGTAATCGAGGATCGAAGTTCGAACCTATTGACAGCCTCGCGACCTCGCCGTCAGCGGCGGAGGCGAACCGTATTCGGATTGCGCTGTGCTTGAAGTCAATCCATTGACCAATGTGCCACGGGGATATCTGAGCCGCGCTTAGGAGCGCGTTTAGCTTCGTGGCGAGCCGACTGACCCCGAAAATTCCACCCACGATGGGAAATGTGATTACGCATTCATCCGAATCTGACATTAGGCTGATCCTTCATTCTCTGCGAGTACCGGCTCGTGAACGTCCCGCGCCTCAAGCCGGGAATGTGGGTTAACGCGGTTGGTCTGGGGAGACCGGAGAGTCGGATTGGGAAGCAGGCTCGGCCGTCGTCCGACTGTTCGAAGATAGGGAACCATGTGCGATGAGGCCGATGAGCACCGCTCCCGCTAGCGCCAGATAGATCAAGAAATGCGATGCGCGGGGGCTAATCGTGCGGTCGGCGCTACCGGAAGGTTGAGCGTTCTCCCGGTCCTCATCGGTTGGGGGCAACAGCTCAACGAGCTTCGTCGCCATTCGCCGGATCTCTAGTGAGGTCCAGTGCCGATCAGGCAGACGAGCGATCATCCGAGCTAGCTGATCGATCGCCGCATCCCTGGCCAAATGAGATAATCGAGCCGCTTCACGCCGTGGATCGACGTCCAACCGCGACAGCGCCGACAACACGGTTAACGGAATACCTTCTGTCTCCTCACCCACGAAGGCAAAGAGAAACAGGTCCATTTCCGGAAGTTCGGGCGCGTAGGCATGACGAAGGGCCATTGAAGCAACTCCTTGACGGGCGTTACTCATAAATCAAGATTTGCGGCGAATTCCGGTCCTAGAAACAGCGGCCGGATTTGACCTCTCGACCCACCGATTGCACGCGGGGGAGCCCCGTCATGGTGCTCGCAATCGGAGGGGCAGATGCGACCAGGTCGAGCGCGTACTCGAGAGTTTGGCGGTCGACGCCGTCGCTCTTCATGAGGAGCGCTCTGATAGGACCATCGAGCAGCTCTGCGAACGAGTACTCCTCGATCGCAGACCGCTTCAGAGCGTACCCCGCCCGGGCACGAGCCATGGACGATGCGGCTGTCCGGCCTGCGTCGTCACCCCTTGAGCGAGATCCGGAGCCGCGATGACGCCACCCTCGCTCGCTCCGGCGCGAGCACCACCGAGCTTCTCCGGCTGGTGAATGTCGGCTCATTTTAAAGCCTTTGGCACGGCTATCTGCCAGGGAGATATACATCTCCATAACTTTTTTCCAATTCAGGTCAAACTAGATATGGTATATTTAGAATTTACCCGGTATTTTGCAGATAGGTAAAATATTTCGACAAATTTTCCCGACACAAATGATTTTGATTTCGCGTTGTGTCCTTCAGAATTAATTTGGATGTCTCACCGGAACTCCCATTTGCAAAGAGGGCCCTGGTGAAGTGTTTTCCTGGGGTTCGGTGGGCGGACGAACTTGCGAAACCGCACCCGCCCGCCACCCAGCTTCCTCATTTGCTCACTACGGAGGGCTCGGCGCTCCGTGGCAATCCCGCGATGGCGAGGATTGGCGGTATGAAAAAACAGCGGCTTCAGCGTCCGGGAGTTGGTCTCACTCCGGCAAAACCTGTTTTCCGGAAGCGGCACAGGCATTGGCGCACTCGGCCTTCGAGCGTTCCTTGTAGAGGGCTTTGCCCGGTTCACGGCCATGCGCCGGCGCCAGTCCGCCACCCCCGGTTTGTCGTCGCGCCGTGGTGCGTAAGGGTCACTGCCATGCTTGCTGTGGACCGGCGGGCACCACAGTTTGATGCCGCTCCCATGGGCCCACTCGATGTCGTCGTTCTTGGTGAGCCCGCCATCCACCAGGTAATCCGACGGCATCGTCCCGGCCGCACCCAATCCTTCCAGCGTCGGGGGCGCCGAGCCGCGATCCTACCGCCGCAGAAATGCGGGCTGCCGCAGAACGCGACCGCAAGGTCCGCATCGAAGGAAACGCAAACCTCCTCGCAGCGTTGCGGGATGCGGGCGTGCGCCGCTATTTATTGCAGAGCTCGGCATTCTGGTACGCGCCGGGTGAGGGCCTTGCCGATGAAAGCGCGTCCTTCGCCTTTGATGCGTCGCCCGCGGTCGCCGCCGGCACGCGCCGCTACGCCGAACTCGAAGCCGCGGCATCGGTCACACCCGGGATTGCATTTGTCGGTTTGCGTTACGGCTTCTTCTATGGCCCGGGCACCTGGTTTCACAATGGCGGGGATATGGGCGAGCAGGTCCGCCAGCAGCGGGTCCCGGTGATCGGTGATGGCCAAGGCGTGTGGAGCTGGGTGCATATCGAGGATGCCGCCGCGGCGACGGCAATGGCACTCGAATGCCGTCCCGGCGCCTACAACATCGTTGACGCAGACCCGACACCGCAACGCGTCTGGCTCCCGGCCTTCGCGCGCGCGGTCGGCGCACCGGCGCCGTCACGGATCACGGAAGAAGAGGCCCTCGCGGCGTTCGGCCGCGACACGGTCTATTATGCGACCCGGCTGCGCGGCGCCTCGAACGAGAAGGCCAAACGCGAGCTCAATTTTCAGCCGCGCCCGCTCGAATGGATGCATCCAAGTCAGCCTAGTCCCTGACCCACCCCCGTCAGCGAGCGCGATCGAGCCAGGACCGGAAGCGCGCGGCCTCCGTGAACAGCGTACGCACACCGAGCTCGTCGATCCGCAGAGCTTGGCGCTTCAAGCAGGGGCGGTCAGCCTCGCCACCTCAAAATTGTAGACGCGGGCGGTGTTGCCGCCGGCAATCTTGGCATGTTCGTCGTCCGCCACCCCGGCCAGGATCTCCGCCAGGATTTTCCGCGGTTGGGGGAACGTCGACTCGCTGTGCGGATAGTCCGAGCCCCACATGATGTTGTCGGGGCCGATGACGTCGCGCAGGCGAATGCCGATGGCGTCCTCCTGGAAGCTTAAGACGACGTTGCGGCGGAAGAAGTCGCTCGGGAGCATGCCGTCCCCCGCCTTCGCGAGGGCAGGGTCTTGAACCGGGAGATCGCCTCGCCGTGGCGCTCGCGGTAGGTGTAGTCCATCGTCGAGAGCAGGTGGGGCGCCCACGCCAGCTCGAATTCCACGATCGCCACCCTGAGGCGAGGATGACGCTCGAAGACGCCGGAGAAGATCAGATCGCACATCGACAGCGCCGGATAGAACGCCTTTGTCGCGCGGCTGCTGGCGTCGCGCAGCGTCTTGTCGCCGGCCCCGCGGATCTTGCCCTGCCGTCGCGTGGCCGTATGTAGGTCAGCGGCAGGTCGAGCGCCTCGGCGGCGGCCCAGAACGGCTCGTACTCGGATTGGTCGTAACGCCGGTACTTGAGCGGATATTCGGCGAGCATCGCGCCGGAATCGGCGCGATGCTGCCCTTCGTGATGGTCGATGTTTGACGGGATTTGCCCCTAAACGGCCATTACCCCTCGGTCGGAGCAACGCCGAAGTTGGGGCGTGGCGGCAGTTTCTTCCCGTCGACCCCGTCTGCCAGCGCCTCTGTGCCGCCGGGCTCAACTCACAGGCTGTGCCTCGGGGAATTTCCATGTGCTATCGAGGATTTCGGGCCGCGGGAGAAAGAGGCGCACCGTGTAGTTCCAGCCGTTTATGATCGGCAGGCAATTGGGAATTTCGCCGTCGCAACCGCCGAACTGAATGGCGACCGAGCCGTCCGCGCCTTTTTGCGCGTTGATCGTATTCACGGAATAGGCGTTGTATTGGTTCGGCTGAAGGTAGCCCTCGGAGTTGTAGACGGTGACTGACCAGAAGCCGTCGACGGGCACCTCTTTGACCGTGAACTTGTGGACGGTGCTGCCGTCATTGCGTGGCGCCGTAACGGGGAGGTAGAGGGCGTCCTTCTCGGGAAGGCCGCCCCAAAGTAATGCGCTTCCGACCAGATGGCGCACCGGATCAACCTGATCCTCCTTGGCGCCATACATGCCCCTTGTGTCGGAAATCGTCTCGCCGAGTTGCAACAGCGCGGCGCGTACCTTCTTGAGGGTTGCCTGATCCCAATTGGGGACTTCGAATGTACCCGAACGTTGCTGGCTCACCCTGAGGGCATCCTGCAAGGCGTGGACCCGCTGGACATCTTGCGGGTTTGTCGGATCGACTAACGCGCGCACCACGACAATGCCGTATCGCGTCCCGATCGCCTCCCTTGTCAGGGTGTGACTGCCCGCGCCGTAGAAGACTGCCGGGGTGTACTGGTCCTCATTGGCTACCTGCATCACCATGTAACGCTTGCCGGGATCTGGTAGCGTAACCGTCACCGGACCCGCGTCGAAGTCAAAGACTGCAAGGGAATACAACGTGTCCCGGTTGGGCCGAATGATCAGGCGCCTGTCGATCGGTGCCAGCTCACGGCCATGCACGAATTTGCCGAAGGCCCCCGCCTTGACGGTCAGGCCAAAATAAGCATCTGATTGGGCCCGGTTGTAGTTGTCGACAGTAACCGGGACGCCAGTGCCCGATGGCGATTGAGCGAGCGCAGCGGAGCTCGTTGCCACCAGCGCCAGGCCGGCGCAGATTTGAGCGCGGACATTTCTCATCGCGGCGTTCCCTTCTTTCATGTGCCAAGCCGTCTTCTTGCCGGTGCCGTCGTGCTCACGACGCGTGATTGGAAGTCGCCACTCGAGCAGTAAAGCAGTAGTTATCGGAACCAGGAATGATATTCCCGTATTTGGGATAATAAGCCGCCCAGCCAACTCACCGAAAGATGAACGGACGTGGCTGATTTGAATTCGCTGGTGATTTTCGCCAAGGTCGTGGAGGCGAAGGGTTTCTCGGAAGCGGCGCGGCGCCTCAAAATACCGCTCTCCACCGTAAGTCGCCGCGTCGCCGAGCTCGAGGATCAGCTCGGCGTGCGGCTTCTCGAACGCTCGACGCGCAATTTGCGGCTCACCAACCTCGGAGCGGAGGTTTTAGATCATGCCCAGCGGTGTGCCGAGCTCAGCGAAGCCGTCGACAACCTTGTCTCGAATCAGTTGTCGACGGTCGCGGGCTTGTTGCGGCTTTCCGCGCCACCGAGCATCTCAGATACTCTCCTCGCACCGCTGCTCGCCGCCTTCCAGGCATCGTACCCCAACGTCCGGGTACAGGTTTTGGTCACCGATCGGTTTGTCGACCTTATCGCTGCGGGAATCGATCTGGTATTTCGCTTCGGCGCACTTGGCGATTCGTCACTGGTTGCTCGCAAAATCCTTACCTATCGACATCAGCTGGTTGCGAGCCCGGCTTACCTTGAAAGGGTCAGAGCCCCAAGATCTCCCAGGGATCTGCTCGATCACAAGCTGCTCACATTCTCTTATTGGCGACCTGACAACAGCTGGACCTTTTGGCATCAAAACGGAAAAGATCAAGAAACGCTGTCATTCGAACCATATTTATCAATGAACGACTACACCGGTCTTTCAGCCGCTTTGTTAGCCGGCGTCGGCATCGGCGATCTTCCGCCCGTCGTGAAACCCGAGCTGATCCGCGACGGGCGGCTTGTTGAAGTCATGCCCGAATGGCACTTTCGCGCATTCGACTTGTCGGTTGTCCATTTGAGCAACCGCCACATATCGCGTCCGGTGCGATTGTTTAAGGAATTTGCAGTGCAAGCGTCGCCAGCGCTGTTCCCGGTTCTGCCCATTTGACTTGCCGGTCCGTTGGGGTCATTCCGCAGGTCTGAGCTCGGCTAGCGAGCCTGGAACGGTTAAGGATGACGCCCGACTGCCTCCACGTCGAGCAAGGACTGGAAGCGCGCGGCCTATGTGAATCGGGCGGGCACGCCACGCCGAGCTCGTCGATCCGGGGAGAGGTTGGCGCTTCAAGCAGGGGCGGTCAGCCTCGCCACCTCAAAATTGTAGACGCGGGCGGTGTTGCCGCCGGCGATCTTGGCCTGTTCGTCGTCCGGCACGCCGGCCAGGATCTCCGCCAGGATCTTGCGCGATTGGGGAAACGTCGACTCGCTGTGCGGATAATCCGAGCCCCACATCATGTTGTCGACGCCGATGACGTCGCGCAGGCGAATGCCGATGGCGTCCTCCTGGAAGCTTAGGACGACGTTGCGGCGGAAGAAGTCGCTCGGGAGCATGCCGTCCTTGAATCGGTAGAGTGCCTCACCGTGGCGCTCGCGGTAGGTGTAGTCCATGGAGGTGAGCACATTCGGTGCCCAGGAGAGCTCGAACTCCACGATCGCCAATGTCAGGCGGGGATGACGCTCGAAGACGCCGGAGAAGATCATGTCGCACAGCGACAGTGCCGGATAAAACGCCTTGGTCGCGCGGCTGCTGGCGTCGCGCAGCGTCCCGGGACCGGCCCCGCGGATCTTGCCCTGCCGCCGCGTCGCCGTGTGTAGGCTTAGCGGCAGGTCGAGCGCGGCGGCAGCGGCCCAGAACGGCTCGTACTCGGACCCGTCGTAGCGCCGGTCCTCGGCTGGATACTCGGTGATCATCGCACCTGCCAGACCCAGGCGGGCGGCGCGCTCCAGCTCACGGAGCCCGTCCTGGACGTCGTCGAGGTTGATCATCGCGATGCCCTTCAATCGGGCGGGATCGGTGCGGCAGAACTCGGCGAGCCAGTCGTTGTACGCGCGAAAGATCGCCGACATCAGCAGCGGCTCCGCCACCTTGAAGTAGAAGAGCCCTTGCGAGGGATAGAGGACTTCGCCCCCCACCCCGTCGAGCGCCATGTCCTCGAGGTGTTGCTCGGGGTCGTACCCGCCGCGGAGCACGTCTTCAAAGCGCCCCCGGGGGGAGATCGTCTCGGGGGCCTCGAACCGCGCGCCGGCGTTCGAGATCAGGCCGATCCCGGAGAGGATCTGATCCGCCTCGACGACGACGTGGTCGCCGCCGTCGATCCGCTCGATCCGCGGCGCACGATCGCGGAACGCCTTATCGATGCGGGTCTGCCACAGATCGGGCGGTTCGAAGACGTGAGAGTCAGACGAGAGAACCAGCGGCAGCATCGGCATCTCCTTTCTCACCTGATCGCGGGCAGCACCTTTGGCAACCGGCCCATCGCCGTCAAGCCTGCCCCGGCGCAGGCCGGGGGTGAGCGCGGTTGGTGATCCGTGCCCGGCTGGGGGCGGGCCGGAGCCGAATTATGAGGTTGCATTTATATCAGACGTGTGCTATTTTGTCAAATAGAAAGTGCGTGTTTGACAACCAACATACCATCGGCGAGCGAGCGAAATGTCGACCCAGAGTCTCCCTGCTGCCTCCCTCAGGACCGAGGGTCGCCTCCCTGCTGGCCGGGTGCTCCTTTGGGTGTCTATGTCTTTGATCTGGAGGGCTTTATCGTCGCTTTGTTCGAGCGATTTTCGGGGCCGCATCGATTTTCTCCCTGTTCTGAGGGAGACGCCGGGAGGCCGGCGTGGGGTCGCGGTTTGACTTTGGCGGCGCCCGAGCGTTAGTGTCGTGGTTCGCGACACCGGAATTGGGTCTTATGAGCAGCAAGCGTCAGGAACCGAAATACAAGATCAATCGCCGCCTCGGGGTAAATCTGTGGGGCCGGCCGAAGAGCCCGCTCAATCGCCGCGAATACGGCCCCGGCCAGCACGGCCAGCGCCGCAAGAAGCCGTCGGACTTCGGAACGCAACTCGCCGCCAAGCAGAAGTTCAAGGGCTATTACGCCAATATCGGCGAGCGCCAGTTCCGCAGACTTTATGAAGAAGCGAACCGGCGGCGCGGCGATACCGGCGACAATCTGGTCGAGCTGCTCGAGCGCCGCCTCGATGCGGTGGTCTATCGCATGAAGCTGGTGCCCACACCATTCGCCGCGCGTCAGCTGGTCAATCACGGGCATGTCCTCGTCAACGGCCGGCGCGTGAATATTCCGTCCTACTCGGTTCGTGACGGCGACGCGATCGAGCTTGGGGCGAAGGCGAAAGGGATGGCGCTCGTGCTGGAGGCGGCGCAGTCCGGCGAACGCGACGTCCCCGATTATGTCGAGATCGACCACGACCGCATGAGGGGCCGGTTCGTCCGCGCGCCGAAGCCGACCGACGTGCCCTATCCGGTGACGATGGAGCCCAATCTGGTCATCGAATATTATTCGCGCTGATCGCGGTTCGCCGCCGACCGATGTCCTCATCGGTCGGGCCCCCGCCAAAGCCGTGCTTCGCCGCGGCTTTTTTCACCGCGCAATTTGTCCGACACTGGTGACGCCTCGACGGGTCTGATCGGGTGTAACCTCGGCGGGCGATTGCGATGCTGACGCTTAACCTTTCGATCGTCCTTTTGCTGATCGTCGTAAACGGGTTTTTCGCGATGGCCGAGATTGCGCTCGTGGTCTCGCGAAATGCGCGCCTTCAGCCGCTCGCGGAAGCCGGCAACCCCGGCGCACAAGCGGCTCTCGAGCTAAAAGCAAACCCCTCACGCCTGCTCGCGACCGTCCAGATCGGCGTCACCGTGATCGCCATCCTCTCGGGCACGTTCGGGGAGGCCACTTTGGGGGATCCCCTGCAGCGGCACCTCGAAACCCACGAGGGACTGCTCGCGCGCTATGCGCACATCATCAGCATGGCCATCGTCGTGATCGGCATCGCGTATTTCTCGCTGATCCTTGGCGAACTCGTCCCCAAGCGGATCGCACTCCTCCATCCCGAGCGTATCGCAACTGCGCTCGCACGGGTCATGCGGACCTTCGCTCGGGTGGGAGCGCCGATCGAATGGTTCCTCAGCACCTCGACCGATCTTGTGCTTCGTCTCGTCCCGCTACGCCACGAGGGTGCGGCACCGGTGACCGACGAGGAGATCAGTTTCATGCTGCGCGAGGGTGCCGCGACGGGCCACATCCATCAGGCCGAGACCGCCATCGTCGAGATGGCGTTGCGCCTCGGAGACCGGCGGGCGAGCGCGGTGATGACACCGCGCACCCAGATCGTATGGCTCGACCTCGACGATCCGGAAGCCGAAAACCGGCGCAAAATTCGGGAGAGCGCCTACTCGCGCTTTCCGGTGGTTCAGGGCGGCTCCCAGCAAGTGATCGGCATCGTTCAGTCAAAGGATCTGCTGATCGGTGCGCTCACCGGTCAGTCATTCGATCTGCGCGCGGCAACGCGCCCACCGCTCTACCTGCCGAACACTGTAACAGTGCTCCGCGTCCTTGAGACGTTCAAGACATCGGGTGAGCCGATGGCACTAATCGTCGACGAATATGGCGATCTCGAAGGTTTGGTGACGCAAGGCGATATCCTTAAGGCGCTCGTCGGCGACATCCCGGGCTCTGCCGATGCCGACCAGAGGGTGGTGCACCGCGAGGACGGAACCTGGCTTATCGACGGCATGGTCGGGCTCGACGAACTGAAGCAGCTGCTCGGAGTTTCCGCCCTTCCCGGCGAGGATGCGGACTACCATACGCTCGGCGGCTATATGATGGCGCGGCTCAACCGCATTCCGATGGTTGCGGATCGCATCACAGCTGCCGGCTACCGCTTCGAGGTTGTCAAGATGGACGGGCGGCGGGTCGACCGGGTCCTGGTATCGCCCTTAGAAGCCAGAGCTCGGCGGTGAGCCACGACCGCCGCGACCCGCGACGGAGGCGCATCGTCGTCCGTGGGGAAACTATGCAGCCGACAGTCGGCGCCCGCAGCCGGTTCGTCCCGACCGGGTCTATTAGCTTTGGTTCTTGGCCCCAGGCATGGCGGCCCTCGGCTCGCTCGGTCTACTACTGCAATCGGCGCACAAGACCCGTCATATGCAGTTTGGTGCATCGGGTCATCTTGCCGGCGGGCACGACGTGTCACAACTAATGCCCTAAAGCGTTCACGTGATCGCAGGGCGGCCTGACGGGTGTGCGCACCGTCGGTGCTCGTCTTCACGTTTCGCCGGCACCATATGCCGAAGGTGCGGGCTAGGCTTTCCGGGGGTACGAGATGAAGACGCCACCCGATTCGATCGACGAACTTTGCGTCAACACCATCCGCACCTTGTGCATCGACGCCGTTCAGCAGGCAAAATCAGGGCACCCGGGTACGCCCATGGCGATGGCGCCGGTTGTCTACACGCTGTGGCAGGACTTTCTCCGTTTCGATCCCGAGGATCCGATCTGGCCGAACCGCGACCGCTTCGTGCTGTCCTCCGGACATGCATCGACCCTCCTCTATGCAATGTTGCATTTGACTGGAGTCAAATCGGTCAACGAGAAATACGAGCGGCTCGGCACGCCGACGGTCTCGCTCGACGATCTGAAGCGCTTCCGGCAGCTCGACAGCAAGTGCCCGGGTCATCCGGAATACCACCTGACCTCCGGCATCGAGACGACGACGGGGCCACTCGGCCAGGGGATCGCCACCAGCGTCGGCATGGCGATCGCGGCCGACTTGCTTGCGCGGCATTTCAACAAGGACGGATTTACGCTGTTCGACTACGGCATCTTCGCGCTTTGCGGCGACGGCTGCATGATGGAGGGAGTGGGCAGCGAGGCCGCCTCGCTCGCCGGCCATCTGCAGCTGGGTAATCTCTGCTGGATCTACGACAGCAACCACATCACGATCGAGGGCAACACCGCGCTCGCGTTTACCGAGGATGTCGCCGGGCGGTTTCTCGCCTATCGCTGGCACGTGCAACGGGTCAGCGACGCCAATGATCGCGAACGCATCGCCGACGCGATCGCGATCGCCAAGCGCATTGCGGATCGGCCGAGCCTAATCATCGTCGAAAGCCATATCGGCTATGGCGCGCCGCACAAGCAAGACACCTCCGGCGCACACGGCGAGCCTCTGGGCGAGGAAGAGGTCAAACTCGCCAAACGATCCTATGGTTGGCCTGAGGACGCGAAGTTCTTAGTGCCCGACGGCGTGTACGAGCACTTCGCCGGCAATTTCAGCGCGCGCGGAAAAAACCTTCGCGCGGAATGGATGGCCCTATTCGAGCGCTACAGGAGCGCTTACCCCGAGCTGGCGGATCAGTGCGAACGGATGCAGCGGCGCGACCTTCCCGAGGGCTGGGATCGGGACATCCCGGTCTTTCCCGCTGATCCCAAGGGGATCGCCAGCCGCGATTCGTCGGCTCAAGTGCTCAACGCGATCGCCCCGCGCCTGCCCTGGCTGCTTGGCGGGGCCGCCGATCTCTCGCCTTCGACAAAGACCCGACTCACCTTCGCAGGCGCTGGAGAATTCGAGGCCGATAACTACGGCGGCCGCAACTTTCATTTCGGCATTCGCGAGCACGCCATGGGCTCGATCTGCAATGGCCTCGCACTGTCGAAATTCCGCCCGTTCGGCTCGGGCTTCCTGATTTTCTCGGACTACATGAAGCCGCCGATCCGCCTCGGCGCGATCATGGAGCTTCCGGTCATCTACGCCTTCACTCATGATTCGATCGGAGTGGGCGAGGATGGTCCGACCCACCAGCCGGTCGAGCAACTCGCCGCGCTGCGCAGCATTCCGGGGCTGATCGTCTTGCGTCCCGCGGATGCGAACGAGGTGGCCGAGGCGTGGCGCGTCGCTTTGGGGCTTAGGCACGAGCCAGCCTGCCTGATCTTGAGCCGGCAGAACCTGCCGACTTTCGACCGCGCGCGCTACGCGCCGGCGACCGGAGTGCAACGCGGCGCCTATGTTCTCGCCGATGCCCGGAACGGTAAACCGGACATCATCCTGATGGGTACGGGAAGCGAAGTGGGACTCTGCATCGATGTCTATGAGAGACTGACCACCGAGGGAGTAGCGGCGAGAGTAGTCAGCATGCCGTCCTGGGAGCTGTTCGAACAACAGGAGGATGACTATCGCGCGGCCGTATTGCCCCCCGACGTCACTCGGCGCGTCGCGGTCGAACAGGCCTCGACCCTCGGCTGGGAGCGGTACACGGGGTTGCGCGGTACGATCATCGGCATGAAGACCTTCGGGGCCTCGGCGCCGTTAAAGGAATTGCTGGTCAAGTTCGGGTTCACCGGCGACAACGTCTACGCCGCTGCCAAGCAGCAGCTGGCGCGCAAGGAGCATTGATCATGCCTAATCCGTTGCGGACGCTGAATGAATACGGGCAATCAGTGTGGCTCGACTTTGTCAGCCGCGATCTGCTGAAGAGCGGCGGGCTAGCCAAGCTGATCGCCGAAGACGGCCTGCGCGGCGTCACCTCGAACCCGTCGATCTTCGAAAAGGCCATCGGTCATGGCGACGATTACGACGCGCTGATCGCGCAAGCCGAAGCTTCGGGCGATCTCGATCCCGGCGCGCTGTTTGAGGATCTCGCGGTTCGCGACATTCAAGAGGGTGCCGACACGCTGAACTCGGTCTACGAGCAGACACAGCGGCGCGACGGCTTCATCAGCCTCGAGGTCTCGCCCTATTTGGCGATGAACACGCACGAGACCATAGAGGAAGCCCGCCGGTTATGGCGCGAGGTCAACCGCAGGAACCTGATGGTCAAGGTGCCGGGCACCAAGCCGGGACTTACCGCGATCCGCACGCTGATCGGCGAGGGTATCAACGTAAACGTGACCCTGCTGTTTTCGCAGCAGGTCTATGCCGATGTCGCCGAGGCCTATATTTCCGGGCTCGAGGCGTTCGCAAAGAAGGGCGGCGACCCGCACAAGGTCGCGAGTGTGGCGAGCTTTTTCGTCAGCCGCATTGACACGCTGGTCGATGACGAGCTCGACAAGCGGATCGCGTCCGCCGCCGATCCGGCAGCGAAGGCCGCATTGCAAGCGCTCAAAGGCAAAGTCGCGATCGCCAACGCCAAGCTCGCTTACGAGCGCTACCATCAGATCTATTCCGACGGACGCTGGCAACGCCTTGCCCAGCAGGGCGCGCAAACCCAAAGGCTTCTCTGGGCGAGCACTGGGACCAAAAACAAGGCCTACAGCGATGTTCTCTATGTTGACGAACTGATCGGGCCCGACACGGTCAATACGATGCCGCCGGCGACGATGGATGCCTATCGCGACCACGGCAAGCCGCGCCCCAGCCTCGAGGAGGATGTTGCCACCGCTAAAAAGGTCATGGACGCGCTGCCGGCGGCTGGAATTTCAATTGACGCAGTGACGGCGAAATTGGTCGAGGATGGGGTGCGCCTCTTCGCCGACGCCGCCGACCAGCTTTATGCCGCGGTGCAGAAAAAGCGCCGCACAGTGCTCAGCAGCAAGCTCAACGCTATGAGCTACAAATTGCCCGCCGAATTCGACACGGATGTCCAGGCTGCGCTCGAGGACTGGCGCAAGGAAGGCAAAGTCAGGCGCCTGTGGGCTGCCGACGCATCGCTGTGGACCGAACAGGACGAGGCGAAATGGGTCGGCTGGCTGGGCATTGTCGATCAGCAGTTGAAGGGCGTCGCGCACCTCCAGGATTTCGCCGATGAGGTCAAGGGGGCCGGGTTCAAGGATGTTCTACTGCTTGGGATGGGTGGTTCGAGCCTCGGTCCGGAGGTCTTCGAGGAGACCTTCGGCGCAAAACCCGGCTACCCGAAACTCCACGTCCTCGACTCGACGGATCCCGCGCAAATCCGTCGGTTCGAAGCCGATATCGATCTCGCACGGACGCTCTTCCTTGTGTCGAGCAAATCCGGCAGCACGCTCGAACCCAATATTTTCAAAGATTACTTTTACGAGCGCGCCAAGCAGGTGGTCGGTGCCGCCGAGGCACCGAAGCGTTTCGCTGCGATCACCGATCCGGGCTCGTCCCTCGAAAAGATGGCGCTGACCGAAGGCTTCCGCCACGTCTTTCACGGCGAACCAAGCATCGGCGGCCGCTATTCCGTACTGTCCGATTTTGGCATGGTGCCGGCGGCGGCGATCGGCATCGATCCCCAAGCTTTCCTCGAGAGCACAGCCGAAATGGTGCGGTCCTGCGCCGCGAGCGCGCCCCCCGTTGAAAACCCGGGCATCATCCTCGGCGCAATTCTGGGGTGCGGCCAGCGCCGTGGGCGTGACAAGGTAACCATCATCGCCTCGAATGGGATCGCCGATTTCGGAGCCTGGCTCGAGCAGCTTCTTGCCGAATCCACTGGCAAGCTCGGAAAGGGAATCGTCCCTGTTGATGCCGAACCGCTCGGCGCCCCAGCGGTATATGGCAATGATCGGATCTTCGCCTATCTGCGGCTCGCTTCCGACCAGGATGCCGAGCAAGAGCGGACGATTGCGGGACTAGAAGCGGCGGGGCATCCGGTGGTGCGGATCATGGTCTCCGATCCGATGCAGCTCGGGCAGGAGTTCTTCCGCTGGGAGATGGCGACTGCGGTCGCCGGCTCAATTATCGCGATCAACCCGTTTGACCAGCCCGACGTCGAGGCGGCCAAGGTCAAAGCCCGCGACCTCACAACGGCCTATGAAAAGGCCGGGGCATTGCCCGAGGAGCATGCCTTTTTCGAGGGAGAAGGGATCAAACTGTTCGCCGATCCGCGCAACGAAGCCGCGTTGAAGCCGCAGGCGACAAGCCTCGCGGCAGTTCTGAAAGCGCATCTCGGGCGGATCGGGGCCGGTGACTACGCGGCCCTGCTGGCCTACATCGACCGCAGCCCCGACCATATCGCAGCGATGCGGCGGCTCCGCAGCATGATCCGCGACCGGACCAAGGCGGCGACCTGTGTCGGCTTCGGCCCGCGATTCCAGCATTCGACTGGCCAGGCCTACAAGGGCGGGCCGAACAGTGGGGTTTTCTTGCAAATCACCTGCGATGACGCCGAGGACCTGCCGGTGCCCGGTCACTCCTACACCTTTGGCGTTGTCAAGGCGGCGCAGGCGCGCGGCGATTTGGAGGTTCTTGCGGAACGCGGCCGGCGGGCGATACGAGCCCACATTACCGGTGACCTCAAAAGGGGCCTCGACACGCTCAGCCGTGCGGTCGAAGAAGCCCTGCGATAGGAGGCTGAACCATGGACGTTCGGGTCGTGGACAGAACCAATCGCCGCCAGACGCAGACGCCGGCCCACCAGGCGCCACAATGCACCTTGGTGATCTTCGGCGCCGGCGGCGATTTGACAAAGCGGCTCCTGATGCCGGCCATCTACAATCTGGCCAAGGACAAATTGCTCTCGGAGAAATTCGCGATCATCGCCGTCGACCGGACGCCGAAGCCGGTCGAGGCTTTCCGTGATTACTTGGCCGAAGGGGTCAGGAGCTTTGTGTCGGACACGGCTTCCGGACCCGCGACTGAGCCGTTCGACGAGAATGCCTGGGAGTTCATAGCGAGCCGCATCATCCACTTCGCCGGCGACTTGACCCAGCCCGATACCTACGCGCGGCTTCACGATGTCCATGAAAAGACCGCGGCTTTGCATCAGACCGGCGGCAGTGCGGTGTTCTATCTCGCCGTTGCCAGCCAACTCTTCGGGACTATCATCGAACAGCTCGGTGCCGTCGGGCTGACCCAGGAAATAGAAGACAGCTGGCGCCGAGTGATCATTGAAAAGCCGTTCGGCAGCGATCTGGCTTCCGCCCGGGCACTCAATGCGCGGATCCTCAAGGTGCTGTCGGAGCCGCAGATCTATCGAATGGACCATTTCCTCGGGAAGGAAACGGTCCAGAACATCATGGTGCTGCGCTTTGCGAACGGTATTTTCGAGCCGTTGTGGAACCGTGACCATATCGACCATGTGCAAATCACGGTGGCTGAAACCGTGGGGGTTGAGCGCCGCGCCAATTTCTACGAAGCGACCGGCGCGTTGCGCGACATGGTGCCGAACCATGTCTTCCAGCTTCTCAGCTTGACGGCGATGGAGCCGCCGAACTCCTTTGAGGCCGATGCGGTGCGCACCGAGAAGCACAAAGTGCTCGAGGCAGTCAGTCCGCTCGATGACGCGGAGGTCCGCCGCAACACTGTGCGCGGGCAGTATGGCGCGGGTACCATCGGAGGACAGCCGGTGGTGGCCTATCGGGAGGAGCCAGGTGTTGCCCCGGACAGCATGACCGAGACCTACGTGGCGATGCGCCTCGCTATCGACAATTGGCGGTGGGCGGGTGTGCCGTTTTTTCTGCGGACCGGCAAGCGGCTCGCCCGGCGCACGACCGAGATCGCGATCCACTTCAAGCAGGCGCCGTTCGCGCTGTTCCGCGACACGCCGGTCGACATCCTGACACCCAATGTTCTCGCTCTGCAGCTTCAGCCCGATGAGGGTGCCTCGTTGCAATTTGGCGCGAAGGTTCCCGGCCCGGAGATCTCCCTTGGCGGCGTGCGCATGGATTTTCGCTACAAGGACTATTTCAAGACGGAACCCAGCACCGGTTATGAAACGCTGGTCTATGATTGCATGATCGGAGACGCGATGCTGTTCAACCGGGCAGATGGCGTCGAGGCTGGATGGGCTGTGGTGCAACCGATCCTCGATCTATGGCGAAACGACAAGACGGTACCGATCGAGATATACCCGGCCGGCAGCACCGGCCCCGAAGCGGCCGACAACCTGCTGTGGCGCGGCGGTCGGAAATGGCGGCCGGTCACCTGAACGACCGCGTGCCCTGCTGATGACCCGCCCGATTATCGTCGCCCCCTCGATCCTGTCGGCCGATTTCGGCCGGCTCGCCGATGAGGTTCGCGCGGTTGACGAGGCGGGAGCCGACTGGATCCATGTCGATGTGATGGACGGGCGCTTTGTACCCAACATCACCATCGGTCCGGTTGTTGTCGAAGCCGTGCGCAAGGCGACGGCGAAGCCGGTCGACGTGCATCTGATGATCGTCGAGCCCGAACGTTACCTCGAGGACTTCGCCCGCGCCGGCGCCGATCACCTGCTCGTGCATTGTGAGCCCAGCTCGACGATCCACCTGCACCGGACCCTGGCCCATATCCGCGATCTTGGTAAGACCGCTGGGGTGGTGCTGAACCCGGCAACGCCTCTGTCACTGATCGAGTACGTGCTGGAGTTTTGCGGGGTAGTCTTGATCATGACCGTCAACCCCGGTTTTGGCGGGCAGCAATTCCTGCCGGAGATGTTGCCGAAGATCCGGGCGCTGCGGCGCCTGTGCGACGAGCGCGGGCTCGATCCGGTGATCGAGGTCGACGGCGGCTTGAGCGGCGCGAACGCCTGGCAGGTACGCGATGCTGGCGCGACCGCCATCGTCGCCGGTTCGCACGTATTCCATGCGCCGGATTATGCAGCGGCCATCGCCGCGATCCGACGGGCGGCGCCGCCGCGCTCCTGACGGAAGCCGCAAATGCCCGCGACAAGGCCGCGCATCGATGTCTCGCGAGATCCGGAGGCGCTGGCGGGCCGAGTTGCGCAATGGATCGCCGATCTCGCCTGCCATAGCATGGGCCCCTTCGCGGTGTGCCTGTCCGGCGGATCGACCCCGCGGCGGTTCTATCAGCTACTCGCGGAGCCGCCGTTGCGCGATGTGATGCCGTGGCAGCGCATCCACTGGTTCTGGGGCGATGAACGGTTTGTGCCGTGGGACCACCCGGACAGCAATTACGGAATGGCCCGCGAGGCGATGCTGGCCCACGTCCCGGTCCCACCAGGCAACATCCACGGCATCACCTTTGCCGGCACGCCCGCCGAAGCGGCGCGCGCCTATCAGTATGTGCTGCAATCCTACTACGGTGCCGAGCGCTTGGATCCGGCGCGCCCGCTCTTCGACATCGTGCTGCTCGGCATGGGGCCCGACGGTCACACCGCATCGCTGATCCCGGGCGAGCCGGTCCTCGACGAGCAGGAGCGCTGGGTCGCCGAGGTGACGCACGGTCGGCCCGAGCCGCGCATCACCCTGACCTACCCGGCGCTCGACAGCAGCCGCTCGACGGCCTTTGTCGCGGCCGGTGGCGATAAGCATGCGATGATGCAACGCGTGGTGGCCGGCGAGCGGGAATTGCCCGCGGCCCGCATACGACCGGTAGGTGAGCTGATCTGGTTTTTCGATGAGGCGGCGCACGGCGGCCGATGAACGCGACGGATCGTGACGAGTTGAAGCGTGCGGCGGCGCTGCGCGCGATCGAGGAAGTCGAAGACGGCATGGTCGTCGGGCTCGGGACCGGGTCGACCGCCGCGTTTGTCGTCGAAGGGCTGGCCGCCCGTGTCGCCGACGGGCTCCACGTGGTC
>Ga0210407_10001930_pt1 | contig 18456 bp, 9 predicted proteins | sample IncBWC27MmetaG_FD_150860 | JGI IMG/M metagenome (GOLD analysis project Ga0210407, IMG submission 150860) | Forest soil microbial communities from Barre Woods Harvard Forest LTER site, Petersham, Massachusetts, United States - Inc-BW-C-27-M | ecosystem: Environmental > Terrestrial > Soil >...
TTGCGCTCCTTGGATTTGTGTCGGCTCCATAGCGATTGGAGTGGCGCTATACTTTCCAGTGTCGGGCAACACGAAAGGTCCGTTCGCGTCGCGACCCATCGCCTCCGGAGGCTGGAACACGCTTCTTGATCTCAGCAAAGCGGTTTCTTTCGCAACGAGCATACTGTCGCTCTGTGCTTTGCTGGGCAGTGCCTTTTTTGTCCCCGCCACTCGGTGGGAAGATCGCCTGGTCGCTTCCGTGGCGCGAGTCGGCCTCGCAGGTTGCGTTTGCCTGATCAGCGGATTGCTCTTCCATTTCTCCCAGCCACAAGTGCCGCTCGCGCGCACCCTTCCTGTGCGCCTGTTTCTTTGGGCGCTTTCCGGCTTCTCACTCCTCTTTGCACTCGGTTGGTATCTGGATGCGTACTACGTGCCGCTGCTCTGGCGCAATCTCCCGCATTAAAGTTCCGCCCGCGTACCAAGTACGCCGTCAACGCACTCGGAGAGAGTGCATCGATGCCATCGGCCGAACCCCGCCAAGCATTATCGGCATTCGAGAAATTTTATACTTGCGTCTGCGGCTATAATGTCCAGCGATGCCAATCCAACGCCGGCTTACCACTCGCCTCTGGGGCACGTTCAAGCGCGTCTTTCCGCGCTGCGGGATGATTTCCCAAGCCATCGCGTTTAACGTTTTTCTCGCCTTTTTCCCGACGCTTCTGCTGGCGGTCGGCCTGGCTTCCAGTTGGATTGGCAGCCGCACCGCGCTTCTCGACGCCATCCGTAATTTCACGCAATTTCTCCCGCCCGGCAGCCAGGGCATCGTGGGCGATTTTCTCGGCCGGCGCGGCCCCGACGTCTGGAAATTCGCCTTGCTCGGTTGGGCGGGTTGCTTGCTCGGCGGTTCGCAAGTCATGAAACTCCTGATGGAAGGCATCCACCTTATTTATGGGGACGAAGAGCGCAGCAGTTTTCTACACCGCCAGCTTCGCGGCCTGCTGCTTCTCCTAATCACCGTGGCGCCAGTACTCATCGCCGGAATTCTCGGCGTCTTCGGCCGCCCGTTGCGCCACTGGGTAACCGGGGTCATTGGCACGCACAACTTTTTGAACGGCGTCTGGCTGGTCTTTTTTCCGCTTGTGGCCATGGTTCTGGCCATGCTGGCGCTCACGGTTCTCTATTGGGTTGCCCGGCCAAAAGAAGAGAGTCTCCAGCGCGTGCTCCCCGGCGCCATGTTAGCCACGCTGCTATGGTGGCTGGTGAACGTGATCTTTGGTTTCTATGTTCGCAGGGTGCCTTACAGCCTGGTGTACGGAGGTCTTGCCGCCGTAATCGGTCTGCTTATCTGGATGCAGATTTCCGCGGTCATCGTTTTTCTCGGCGCCGCCTGGAACGCCGAAACGGACGAGATGCGATTAAACTGATCTCGCCCGAGGCTTGGTAACTCTATGAAGTCTGTCGAGATCATCAGCTACTCCGGTTACAAAGCCGACGAATCGCCGCGTCTTCTCAAATTCGGCGACACCCTTCTGCCCATCGCGCAGATCGAGGATCGCTGGTATTCCCCCGGAGAAACGTTTTTTCGGGTGCTGACCGAGGCCGGCGACCGCTACCTCCTCCGGCACGTCGAAGCGCAGGACATCTGGACCCTCGAAGGCTTCCGCAGCCATCGCGTTGACACCCTCAAAACGCGCGGCGTATAGTCAGTGCATCCCACCCGCGCAAGGCAGCCTGCAGTGTGTCTTTGTACGCCAATTCTTTTCAGGACGCGAATGGGGGCAAGGGAAGGGATGAGCCTGCGTTTGCTTTATCGGGACCAGTTGTGCCGCCGCGCGTTTTGGTTTGCCTTGTCGATTTTCCTTCCCCTCCTAATTCAATCGGCGCACGCTCAGGATTCCACTCCCTCTGCCGCGCCTGAAAAACCGGCTCCTGCCAATCCCCCGGAAGCAGCACCCAAACCCAAGGCAGATGTCGGCTCTGAAATTTCCCAGATGGAAACCGCACCCACGTTCAAGGTTCGCGTCAACCTCGTCCAGGTGCGCGTGATTGTCCGCGATCCTTCGGGCAAACCCATCAACAATCTTACCCGCCAGGATTTTCTGCTCTACGACCAGGGCAAACTGCAAACCATCAGCAACTTCTCGGTGGAAACCGCCCAAACCCGCTTGCAGCGCGCTGCCGCCGTTGCAAAAACCCAGGCGGACGCTTCCGCGTCCGGCGATGCCTCCGGAAGCAAGCCGCCCGTCCTCCCGGAGCGATTCGTCGCCCTCGTTTTTGATGACACGCACCTCTCCTTGCAGGACGCCACGTTTGCCCGCTCGCAGGCCGGCCGATTCCTCGATTCCGCCGGCGCCACGGATCGCGTTGCCATTTACACTACCTCCGGGCAGAACACGCTGGAATTCACTTCCGATAAAACGGCGCTGCACCGCGCGATTCTCGGCGTTGTTCCGCGTCCTTTGATGCCACAGGCGCTGGGCGCCGAATGTCCCGAAGTCACGCACTACATGGCCGACCAGATCGAGAATAAACACGACTCCACGGCCCAGGCCGTTGCCATTGAAGAAACCATCCAGTGCCAGTTCAACGGGGATGAATCCAAGCAGGCGCAAGCAGCGGGGATTGCGCTGAGTGCCGTCCTTCGCGCGCTCAGCGCTGGCGATATCGAAAACGAGTTTACCTACCGGCACCTCGAGGACGTCCTTCGCCGCCTCTCCAGCATGCCCGGCGAACGCATCATGCTCCTTGTTTCTCCCGGTTTCCTGCTTACCACCGCATACCTGGACGAATCCGGGGTGATTGATCGCGCCAATCGCGCCAACATAGTCATCAACACCCTCGACGCCCGCGGCCTTTACACACCCGACGTCATGGGCGACATTTCCCGGCCATCCTCCGACAGCCTCCGCACCGCGGGCCAAAAGACCATGTACCGTGTCGCCTCGCAACAGGAAAACCAGTATGTCCTCGGCGATCTTGCTTACGGCACCGGAGGGACCTTCTTCCACAACTCCAACGATCTTCAGGGTGGCTTGCAGCTCGCCGGGCTCGCGCCCGAAGTTTCCTACGTGCTCGCGTTCTCTCCACAGAATCGCAAGATGGACGGCCAGTATCATCTGCTCCGCGTTGATCTGGCGAAAAAATTGAAATATTCGGTGCAGGCTCGCCGCGGCTATTACGCTCCCCGTAAAGTGGATGATCCCCACGAACTGGCGCGCCAGGAAATTCAGGAAGCAATCTATTCCCAGGAAGAGATCAACGAGCTTCCGCTGGATTTGCAGACTCAATACTTCAAGAACGACCCTGAGGGCGCGCGCCTCAGCATCGTCTCTCGCCTCGAACTCAAAAACATGCATTTCCGCAAGGCCGACGGGCGCAGTCTGGACGAGCTCACCCTGGCCACCGCCATCTTCGATGAAAACGGCAATTTCATCACCGGCGGCGAAAAAACCGTTCAGATGCGCTTGAAGGACACAACCTACGAGCGCCTTGCCCGCACCGGCCTCACCGTGAAATCCAGTTTTGCCGTCAAGCCCGGGCGGTATCTGGTCCGCCAGGTGGTTCGCGATTCGGAAGGCTCGCAGATGGCCGCGCGCAATGGTGCCGTAGAAATTCCGTTTTAGGGAGGCAGTCATGGTAAAGAAATCGACGAATGGGACGAAACCTCTGGTGCTGCTCGCGCTTGCCTTTGTCGCTCTTGCCGTTTTTCCCTCGCAGGTTCGCGCGCAAAATTCGGAGCCCATCAAGCCGGAAGCCGCGGCTCAGCAACAGCCCGTAGCGACTTCGCCGGTGATCCGCACCGAATCCCGCGTGGTGCTTGTGGATGCGGTGGTGACCGACAAAAAAGGGAACTACATCCACGATCTCACCCAGAAGGATTTCAAGGTCTACGAAGACAACAAGGAGCAAGCCGTCACCAGCTTTTCCTTCGGCAACGATCCTTCCGGTCCCGTCAGCGCTCAGAAACATTACATGATTCTCTTTTTCGACAACTCTTCCATGGCGCTTCCCGACCAGATTCAGGCTCGCGCCGCGGCTGCGAAGTTTATTGCGGAAGGCGCGGGGCCCGATCGCCTGATGGCTGTGGTTGATTTCGGCGGCAGCCTGCTGGTAAAGCAGAATTTCACATCCAACGCCGACCTGCTCACCGCTGCCGTCAGCGGAGTGAAGAATCCGAACATTGAAACCAATGGTCAGAGCGCCGCGCTTGCCAATCCCGTGTTGGTTGCCACTTCCAGCTTGTCTTCGATCAGCAATGCTGAAGCGGATTTCGGCGCACGCACCATGTTGCTCGCGGTAAGAAGTCTGGCGAAAAATCTTCGCGCCGTTCCCGGGCGCAAAATGCTTATTCTTTTTTCGGCTGGCTTTCCGCTGGACTCCGAGCGCATTTCGGAGCTCACGGCCACCATCGACGCCTGCAACAAAGCGAATGTTTCCATCTACTCGCTGGACGTGCGCGGCCTGATGGCCCCGGCTCTCCCGGTCCCCACCGGGTCAGTCGCGCCGTCGCATCCGGCGCATTCGCTCGCCGCGTCATTGCACACCACCGGCTCTCAACGCCCCCGGCTCATTCTGGCGAGTTTCTCTGCCACAAGCGCGGCTGAGCCACAAAAACCCGGCGGTGGCGGTGGCGGCGGAGGTCATCCGGGCGGCGGAACGGGCGGTGCTCCTGGCGGTGGTGCACCCGGAGGAGGCGCAGGTGGCGGGAAGGGTGGTGCACCCGGAGGAGGCGCAGGTGGCGGGAAGGGTGGCGCACCCGGAGGTACTGGGGGCACGGGCGGCAAAGGAGGTGCACCAGGAGGAACCTCGGGCGGCGGTACGCGCCCCGTCAATTCCCCGTACAGCAACTATTACAACAACCCCAATAATGCGCCGCGGACGATCCTCCCTCAGATACCCACTTCGGCGACCACCAATCAGCAGATTCTGCAATCCCTCGCCGATGGCACGGGCGGCTTCGCCATTTACAACACCAACGACCTCCTCGGTGGACTCAAGCGAATTGCGCGCGATCAAAATGAGTTTTATCTGCTTGGCTACGTCCCCGCGTCCAGCCCCGAGGGAAGTTGCCACACGCTCAAAGTCAAGATGAGCCAAGGTGGCATGCAGGTCCGCTCGCGCAGCGGCTACTGCAATGTGCGGGCCGCCAATCCGCTCAACGGCCGGCCGATTGAAAAGCAAATGGAACTGCAAGCCGCAGGAAATCAGCCTGGGGCGATCCACGGCTCGCTCCAGGCGCCCTTTTTCTATTCCTCCCCAAACGTCGCTCAGGTGAATCTGGCGATGGAAATTCCGGGTGACTCGCTCATCTTCAACAAGGACAAAGGGAAATATCACGCCAACGTGAATGTTCTCGGAATTGCTTACAATCCGGATGGCTCCGTCGGCGCTCGTTTCAACGACACGCTGAATCTCGATCTCGAAAAAGATGCGTGGAAGGAATTCACCAAGCAGCCCTATCGCTATCAGAACCAGTTCGATGCCGCTCCGGGCGCGTACAAGCTTTCCGTGGTGCTCAGCTCCGGCGGCGACAACTTTGCCAAGTTTGAGACGCCGCTGAAGATTGACGCCTATGATGGAAAGAAATTCACGCTAGGTGGCGTCGTGCTCTCCAAGACCATCCAGCCCGTGGACCAGATTCCCACCGACGTGGATGCCACGCTGCTTGAGGATCGCACGCCGATGATCGTCAAGGGCATGCAGATCACTCCGGCGGCCAGCTACGCATTCAAGCAATCAGACAAGGTGGTGATTTATTCGCAGGTGTACGAGCCGCTCCTCAAGTCCGATACGCCACCACGCGTCGTCGCGGGCTACAGCATACTGGACTCTTCCAACAAACAGATATTCTTTTCCGGCCCGATCCCTCTGGAGGAGTACATCCAGAAGGGCAACGCCGTCGTTCCCTTCGGCTTGATCGTTCAAGTGAAGGATCTTCCGCCCGGTAGCTACCGATTGGTGCTGCAGGCCGCCGATGGCGCGCATAACCAAGCCCCGAACCGCGAGGCCCGGTTCACCGTCGCCAGCAACTAGGTGCGTGATAAGCCCGTCATCCAGACCGGAGGCCCGTCCGCCGAGGCGGACGGGCCGTAGCGGAGGGACACGGGCAATACCTATACACCTCGCAAACCGTAAAATCGGTTCCCAGCCTCCCTATTCTTAAGCCACACCAACCCTTACCGCCAGCAACTTTTGTTCCTTCGGAGGGTTAATCTAAGGGTTATGGAAACGTCTCCGCGCCACCTTTCCACCCTGGTTTCGCTGGGCAACCGTGGGCGCGTCCGACTCACGCCCCGCGCTTTGCTAGCGGGTTTTCTGTCTCTCAGCACCTTCTTTTCCCTGGGAATCGAGATTCCGGCGGCTGCCGCAGCCGACAAGAAACCCAAGCAGGACCCGGTCCTCAAAGGTCTTCCGATTACCGACCTCACTGCCGACGAAGCCATTCTTCATGCACTCAATCGCCTCGCCTACGGCCCGCGGCCCGGCGACATTGAGCACATCAAGCAGATCGGCCTCGCGAAATGGATCGATCAGCAGTTGAATCCCAATTCCATTAATGACTCTGCTGTGGAAGCACGCCTGGAAATCTATCCGACGCTGAAAATGCGCACATCGCAACTCCTGGCTGAGTATCCGAATCCCAAGCAAGCTGCCAAGCAGGAACTGAAAGCGCAAAACCAGAACGCGAACCAGCAACCCGGCGCTGCTGCGGCCGCAGTCATCGCCCAGGACATGCAGTCGAAGTCAACGGCGCAAGATCCCGTGCAGCAAACCTCCCGAGGCACCGACGCTGCCATAAATGCGATGGCGAAGGGGACGGACTCTTCCGCACCTTCCGGGAAATCCGCGAATTCAGCGGGTCCCGGAATGTCCGCGTCTTCCGCGGACTCGCCTTCACCGATGAAGTTCGATTCGCCCACGCGCGGGGCTTCCCAAAAAGATCCCTTGGGTATGGATCCGAATGCTGTCCCGAAGGCGATTTCCGACGACAGCAAGCGCCCCCAACGCGTTGTCGAAGAACTCGCCATGGCCAAGACGCTTCGCGCCATTTACAGCGAGCGCCAATTGCAGCAAGTGATGGACGATTTTTGGTTCAACCATTTCAACGTTTTCGCGGGCAAAGGTGAAGTGAAGTGGTACCTCACCTCCTACGAGCGCGACGTCATTCAGCCACATGCCTTCGGCAAGTTCCGCGACCTGGTCACCGCCACTGCGCAAAGCCCGGCGATGCTCTTCTATCTGGATAATTTTCTCAGCGCCGACCCCAATGCCGCGAAGCGCCAGGCCGCCGAGCGCGCCATGCGCCAGCAGATGCGGCGCAGGCCGTACGGGTATCCGCCACGCCCGCAGCAACAGCAGGCACAGAACAAAGGGCAGCAGCGGGGCCTTAACGAAAATTACGGCCGGGAATTGATGGAGCTCCACACGCTCGGCGTTGATGGCGGCTATACGCAGAAAGACGTGACCGAGGTGGCCCGCGCATTCACCGGCTGGACCATCGAAAAGCCGCGGGAATTTCCGCAGTTTAAATTTGACGAGCGTGTGCACGACCCCGATCCCAAACTCGTCCTCGGCAAAAAGATTCATGCCGGCGGCATCAAAGACGGCCAGGAAGTCATCGCGCTGCTTTCGAAGAATCCCAATACCGCGCGCTTTATCTCCACCAAGCTTGCGCGCCGCTTCGTTTCCGATACGCCTCCGCCCGCGCTGGTTGACCGCATGGCCAAAACGTTCCAGAAATCCGACGGCGACATTCGCGAAGTCCTTCGCACTATGATTTATTCGCCGGAATTCTGGTCGCGCGAAGCGGTTCGCGCCAAGGTCAAGACGCCTTTCGAACTTGTGGTCAGCTCCGTGCGCGCCCTCGGCACCGACGTCGATACGCCCATGCCGCTGGTCGGCTGGGTCGGGCGCATCGGCGAGCCGCTCTATCAATGCCAGCCGCCCACCGGTTACTCAGACAAGGCAGAGACTTGGGTCAACACGGGCTCTCTTCTCAATCGCCTGAATTTCTCGCTCGCGCTCGCGGGGAACAAAGTGCGCGGCTCGCGCAGCGACGTCAACGCACTGCTTGGCGCCGATTCTTCGAACGATCCCAAAGCCGCGCTCGATCGCGCCGTACAGGTTTTTCTAGGCGGCCAGGCAGCGCTCAACACCGTGGATACGCTCCAAAAGCAACTCGAGAATCCTCAAGTAGTCCAGGCGAAATTGGAGGACCCGGTCAAACAAGTAGACCTGGGCGTAGTAACAGGCTTAGTCCTCGGCGCTCCCGAATTCCAGCGCCGCTAATTTTGACTGCGGGAGCGAAGCTCCCGCCTTTACGGTGTAAGCCCTAAAGAAGTCCCTTGGGCCGTTATAGAGGTGGCCAAATGAACGACCGCTGCTGCGAAGGCATCCGACCTGCAAAATTCTCCCGCCGTTTCTTCATGAAGCAAGGCGGCATCGCCCTCGCCGGCCTAAGCACCATGCCGGCGTTTTTGCAACGCGCGATCGCCGCCACTCCCTCCGCAGGGAAGAAGCAACTCGTTGTTCTCTTCCAGCGCGGCGCCGCCGACGGCCTCAACATCGTCGTCCCCTTCGGCGAACCGAACTACTACCGCCTGCGTCCGACCATCGCCATTCCCCAGCCGAAGCGCGGCGGCGGCGATGCCGCGATCGATCTCGACGGCTTCTTCGGTCTCCACCCGTCGCTAGCTTCCTTCGCGCCTCTCTTCCAGAAAAATCAGCTAGCGATTGTTCACGCTGCCGGTTCACCCGATCCCACGCGCTCCCATTTCGATGCGCAGGATTACATGGAATCCGGCACGCCGGGTGTGAAAGCCACGCAGGACGGCTGGCTCGATCGTGCCATCGGTACGATTCCTGAAGAAAACGCTTCGCCCTTCCGCGCCGTCGCCATGGGACCGAATCTCCCACGCATGTTGCAGGGCGGCACCGGAGCCATCGCCATTCCAGACCTGCGCCAGTTCAAGGTTCAGCCGCAATCCGCGGCGATGGCCAACGTGGCCGAGGGCGGCTTCGAAGCGATGTACGCCCAAACCGTGGATCATGCGTTGCACGGCACGGGCACCGAAACGTTCGAAGCCATCGACATGCTGCGCAAAATCGATACGTCAAAATATCCGCCCGAAAATGGCGCCGACTACCCGAAATCTCCCGTGGGCCAGCGCCTCCAGCAGATCGCGCTGATGATCAAAGCCAATATCGGTCTGGAAGTGATGTTTCTCGATTGCGGCGGCTGGGACAATCACGTCAACGAAGGCAGCACACAGGGGCAGCTCGCGAATCTGCTCCGCGATTTAAGCCAGTCGCTCGCGGCGTTTTATCAGGACATGGGCGACCGCATGGGCGACGTGATAGTGGTGACGATGAGCGAGTTCGGCCGCACCGCTAAGGAAAACGGCAACCGCGGCACCGACCACGGCCACGCCAACTGCATGTTCGTGATGGGCGGCGACGTAAAAGGCGGCCGCGTCTACGGCAAATGGCCCGGCCTAAACGATCACCAGCTCAACGAAGGCCGCGACCTTGCCCTGACGAGCGATTTCCGCACCGTAGTCGGCGAAATCCTGACCAAGCACCTAAGCGTGAAAGATCTCACGCCTGTCTTCCCGGGTTTCGACAACAACCCGCGCAAATTCCCCGGCCTCATCCTCTCCTAAGCACGCCAAAAACTCGACAGGCAAAATAGATCGCCTGCCTGCTTGCCGATGGTAGGCGCAGGTAGGTTTTTGCTTGACCCGACTCCTGTCGGTATACCCGGACGAGAACCAGAATAGCGAGGTCCAAGGCCTCACGATTGGACGAAGCTGCCCGGCAGTTAATATTCTTGACATATAAAAATATATAGAATTCCGTGCGGGTTTGGAATAACATGCGCCGCATCGCTCAGAGTGACATGGGGATAGCACTCTGGACACAAACGCCCCTGCATTTTTCCTTCAGGTCACTTTCCGAAGCGACGGGTGTAGGTCGACACGCAGTAGCACCCTCTTAAGGAGGAGCTATGTACCGCTTGTTGATTTCCTGTCTCGTAGGTTTGGTTCTTTCCCTGAGTACAACGGCCCAGCTTCCCACTTCCACCTTGAACGGAACGGTCACGGATCCGCAGGGAGGCATAGTCCCAGGCGCGAAAGTCGTCGTCACCAACACGGCGACCGGTGTGATCCGTGAGGCCACCAGCACCAGCGATGGTGGCTTCGCTGTCACTGATCTGATCCCTGGAGACTACTCCGTCCGCGTCAGTGCCTCGGGATTCGCCACGAGCGAATACAAAGGGGTTCGCCTGGAGGTAGGCCGCGCCACCACCTTGACCGTTTCGCTCAGGATCGCGTCGAGTGGGGAAGTCGTCCAAGTCAGCGCCGCCGAAATAGCCTTGAACACCACGCAGTCGATGGTGCAGGGGCAGGTGGAAGCCCAGGAAATCCAGACCCTTCCGTTAAACGGCCGCAACTTTCTCGATCTGGCCTTTCTGATTCCTGGCAACCGTCCCGCGCCGCGTTTTGACCCCACCAAGACAATCACCGTGGAAGTTTCCTCAGCCGGGGCCTATGGAAGAGGCGGCAACATCATCATTGATGGCGCTGACAACAACGACGAAGTGGTTGGCGGAACGCTGATGAATTTCCCAGAAGATGGACTGGCGGAGTTTCAAATTGCCACAAAATTTACGGCGGAAGTCGGGCGTTCTTCGTCAAGCATCATCAACGTCGCCACAAAGTCAGGGACGAATAACGTACATGGTTCGGAGTACTTCTTTTTCCGGCACAAGGATCTCCAGGGATTGCCGGCAACCTTCGACCGCACGCAACCTACGCCACGGTTTGCCCGTGAACAGTTCGGAGGCTCGCTAGGAGGCCCGTTAGTGCGCGACAAACTGTTTGGCTTTTTTGCCGGGGAATATCTCAATCAGGATCATGCCGTCCCCGTGGGCATTCGCGACTTCGCCGCAGACACCGTCACCGGTGGCTCCGCCCTGGCTTTCGTGCACGATGTGCGCATCACGTCCAAAGGCGACTGGGTCCCCGATGCCAACGACCGCGTTTCTCTGCGCTACTCCTTCGAACGCTCCCTCGACGTTGACAACGGTTTCCAGATACGCCCACTCGGCGGGGCGGCGAACCGCCAGCAATCTCTCAACCGCTATAACTCTTTTCTCGCGAGTTGGTCCAAGAATTTTTCTGCCACGCAGATCAACACCATCAGCTACCAAAAGAACTACTTCATCAACCATATTCCGGCGTTTTCACCCAACGATCCGTCAACCAATCCTGGCGGGCTGGCGGTGACCAACGAGCTCCGGTTTCCGGATGTTCAGGACGGCGCGAACTACCGCATCCCGCAACGCACTCGCTTGGCCCGCGACCAAATCCGCGACACCTTCTATTGGTCCGTGGGCAAACATGGCCTCAGCTTCGGAGCGGAATTCCAGTATTATGGCTCCGATATTCTCTTCGATATCTTCGGCAGCGGCAGCGTTTACTTAGGCGGAGACTTTCCTACTCAGAACCTCTTCACGGGGAAGCCCTGCTCTGCCGCCGCCCCTTGTGACGACATGGACATTCCCATTGCCCTTGCCTTAAAGAGCGATGCGCCGGTTAAACCGCCCACGGCACCTTATGAGCACAACAAATATTTGGGCCTGTTTGTGCAAGACGACTGGCGCTTCCGTCCCGGCCTGACGTTCAACGCAGGCCTTCGTTGGGATATCGATTTCAACTCCTTGGGCGAGACCGAGCAGAACAAGCCTTGCCCGAACTTGACCACCACGAGCATCAGTTGTGAGTTCATCCGCAACCTCTTGGGACCCCACGATTCCTCGGCCAAATACAAGAACTTCGGCCCGCGCGTGGGCTTCGCTTGGCAGCCTTCTGCTCTGAAGAACACCGTGGTGCGCGGCGGCTACGGTATTTATTACGACCGTGTGATTCTTGAGCCGGCCCTTCTCGAAGAACTCCTCAATGGACGAGCTGTGCCCATCCGCGCCTTCGGTGGCTCGAATTGTGCGCCATTCGGTTCGGCACCAGGCACACCCTTGGGGAGTTGTAGTACCGCTGGTGCGGCTTATGTTTGCGCCGATTCCACCGACAAGTTCGTTGCCACCTGCGGCAGTGCGGGGTCCATACCTGTCGTGAATCTGTCCGACCCATTCTCTGGCGGTTCCAGCCCGTTCGGGATCGGTGTGACCGTCATCGACAATAAAGCCGCCACGCCCCTAGTGCAGCAGTTCACCTTGGGCGTGCAGCGCCAGTTTGCGAACAACTATTTGCTTTCTGTGGACGGCATCCATACCCGCGGGACACGCCAGTTGATCCCCAGGTACCTGCGCACTTTACCGCCGGGAGCCAGCACGGCTGCCAGCACCTACATCGACTGTCCTAATCCACGCGACCCTTGCACCGTTATCGATCCCGCAACCGGCAAGCCGGCGGCCACTGGATGTCCCGCCGATCCCAGTTGCCAGTCTATTACCAACATTGAGTCTACGGCGAGAACCTGGTACGACGCCTTGTGGATCAGTTTCCAAAAGCGGCCAAAAACCGGTCCTTGGCACCCTGGATACAATGTCAGCTACACGCTCTCCAAGACCTTCGACCAGCAGCAGGACGACCAGGTCAGCCCCAGCGGCGCTCCCACGGAAGATCCTGCCGTCGTCGGCATGCATGTAAACGATCTCAAGATCGAAAAGGGCTATGCGGTGAGCGATGAACGGCACCGCTTCGTGCTCTCTGGAAACATGGAAATCCCCTGGAAGCTTTACATCTCGCCCATATGGACCTGGGCTTCCAGCATTCCTGAAAATCTCGACGTCCCGGCCCTTAGCGATGGTCGGCTTCCCAACATTCCCCGCAATGCTTTGGGTCGGCAGATTTCGAATGGGAAAGCGCTGAACGCCGCCATCATTGCGTACAACGCGTTGCCCCCATGCCTCGCGACCGGGGCCACTGCGGGCCCGCTTCCCTGCAACCAGGGACAGCTTCTGAATGCCGCGGGAACGGGTCCCCTTCAGGTCGACCCTAGAATCAAATTCGGCCACGATTTCAACTCGTTTGACACGCGGGTCTCAAGGATCTTTCATTTGAAGGAGCCGCACACATTAGAGGCCATTGTGGACGTTTTCAACCTGTTCAATGTCACTAACATCCGTGGAACGACCAACAGGAACTACTCGGGAGTCAACAACGTCCTTGGTACGAGCGACTTCAACCGTGCTCTCGAAACAGCGGGCAAATTCTTCGGTTCTGGCGGGCCGCGAGCCTTCCAGTTTGCGCTGCGCTACTCGTTCTGATCGCCTGGCGGGCCACAAAACGAGCGTTCAGGACTTTGCCGGGAAGGCCAGCGGTCTTCGCTTGCCTGGAAGCCGGCCTTCCGATCGGCTTCTATGCTTCGTCTTCGATCTTTTGTCCAGCTATTCGAACGATAACTTGGCGCGAACGTTCGAATGTTTTTGGGCATAACTGGTTTCCACGCCCGCACATACGCGGATGGTGTCCATTAACCTTAATATAACCTTCAAGTAATACTTTAATGTCGGCGCGCCGACATTTTCCAATTCGCAAAGCAAAAGGGGTGGCCAAAAGCCGCCCCTCTTTTTTTGCTCTTAAACTTAAAACTGATAACTAAAAACTTAAAACTCTTCCGCTACGCCGCCGAGCCGCGAATGCGCATAGCGTAGAACGAGCGGTAGACGAAGGTGAACGACACGACGAAGAACGCGGCTGACAGAATGTGCGTCAGCGTGCTCCCCTGCGTGGCCGTCAGTTGCACTGCAAGTTCAACCGCCAATAAGCCAAATAGCGTGGTGAACTTGATCACCGGGTTCAGCGCCACCGAAGACGTGTCCTTGAACGGATCGCCCACCGTGTCGCCCACTACTGTCGCGTCGTGCAGTGGCGTGCCCTTCTGCTTCATTTCCACTTCCACGATTTTCTTGGCGTTGTCCCAAGCGCCGCCGGCATTGGCCATGAAGATCGCCTGATACAAGCCAAAAATCGCGATGGAGAAGAGGTAGCCGATGAAAAAGAATGGTTCCAGGAATGCGAAAGCGAGCGTGGCGAAGAACACCGCGATGAAAATGTTCAGCATGCCCTTCTGTGCATACTTCGTGCAGATCTCCACCACTTTTTTGCTGTCTTCCACGCTGGCCTTCGTCACGCCTTCCAGCTTGATGTTGGCCTTGATGAATTCCACGGCGCGATACGCTCCCGTGGTCACCGCTTGCGTGGATGCGCCCGTAAACCAGTAGATCATCGCGCCGCCGGTGATCAATCCAAGCACGAAGGGGGCATGCAGTAGTGAAAGGTGATTGACGTTTGTGGTCAGGCCGTTGGTCAGCGCCATGATGATCGAGAAAATCATGGTTGTCGCGCCCACCACCGCCGTGCCGATCAGCACCGGCTTGGCCGTGGCCTTGAACGTGTTCCCCGCGCCGTCGTTGGCTTCCAGCATTTCCTTGGCGTACTCGAAATTCACATCAATGTTGTAGTCCTTCTTCAGTTCGGCCTTGATGTTCGGCACTTGCTCGATCAGCGAAAGTTCATACACCGATTGCGCGTTGTCCGTCACCGGGCCGTAGGAATCGACCGCGATGGTCACCGGGCCCATGCCCAGGAATCCGAACGCCACCAGTCCGAACGCGAACACCGCCGGCGCGAGCATCATTCCTCCGAGGCCCATGTTGCTGATCAGGTAGCCAATGGACATCAACAGCACCATCGCGAGTCCGATGTAGTATGCAGAGAAATTTCCCGCCACGAATCCAGACAAAATGCCGAGTGACGCTCCGCCTTCTTCCGCTGAAGTCACGACCTCTTTCACGTGCCGCGATTCCGTCGAGGTGAACACTTTCACGAGCTCCGGAATGATCGCGCCGGCCAGCGTTCCGCAGGAAATAATCGTGCCGAGTTTCCACCATTGCGACGTGTCGCCGCCGATTTCGGGGATGATCAGCTTGGAGACAACAAAGGTCAGTGCGATGGATACAAACGAAGTAATCCACACCAGAGAAGTCAGTGGCGCTTCGTAATTCATCTTGTCCGCGTTTCCATATTTCGCCTTGGCGATCACGCCGTTGATGAAATAGGCTGCGGCGCTGGCGATCAGCATCACAATGCGCATCACGAAGATCCACACCAGCAACTGCACCTGCAGCGTCGGGCTCTTCACCGCCAGCAAAATAAATGTGATCAACGCGACTCCGGTCACGCCGTAGGTCTCGAATCCATCCGCGCTGGGGCCGACGGAATCGCCCGCGTTGTCGCCCGTGCAATCCGCAATCACGCCCGGGTTGCGTGCGTCGTCTTCCTTGATCTTGAAAACGATCTTCATCAGGTCGGAGCCGATGTCCGCGATTTTCGTGAAGATGCCGCCCGCAATACGCAGCGCTGCCGCGCCCAGCGATTCGCCGATGGCGAAGCCGATGAAACAAGGCCCTGCGTAGTCGCCGGGAATGAAGAGCAAAATGAACAGCATCATCAGCAGTTCCACGCTGATTAACATCATGCCGATGCTCATGCCCGCTTCGAGTGGGGTGTGATAAATCGGATACGGCTTGCCGCGCAGGCTGGCAAACGCCGTGCGCGAGTTTGCAAACGTGTTCACGCGAATTCCGAACCACGCCACGCCATAGCTGCCCGCAATGCCGACCAGCGAGAATAGAATAATGATCGCCACGCGCATGGCTTCAAACTTCAGCAGCACGCCGAAGTAAAGAATGATCACCGCGGCAATGAAAACTTCCAGCAGCAGCAGGAATTTGCCCTGGGTTATCAGGTAGGTCTTGCACGTTTCGTAGATCAGTTCCGAAATTTCCCGCATCGAGCGGTGCACCGGCATATTCTTCAGCCGCGTGAAGATGGTCAGCCCAAACAGCAGCCCGAACACGCAGATCACAATCCCGTACAGCAGTAATTGGTGCCCGTTAATTCCCAGGAACGAAACTTGCGACAAGTCGGGCAGTTTCAGATTCGCTTCTCCGCCCACCTCTTGCGCCTGCAGCAAGCCGCCGCCGAGCAGCAGCGATACCGCCGCAGCTGCAAACTTTTTGCTGATTCCAAGACCCGTGGACTTGGCCGTGTCCAACGAAACGCTCATGAACTTTCCTCCAGACATTCCTTTTTCTCGTGGCGCTTTACCCCTGCCGCTGCCGGCCTGCGCCCTCGTCACCGCGAAACTTCGCACACCTGTCCAATCCATTAAGGAGCGTGGCGCTCCCAAACCCCGGGAGCGAACCACCGTCGGCGCGAGTCATCTCCTTAAATCCCAAGGAAACCCCGCGATTCAAACAGGACGGGAACTTTTCTGCCCCGGCGCAGCAACCCCTCAGACCCTGGGTGGGTCAGGACCACCCTGGCACTACTCTTTATGCCGTGCAACTAGGGAAGATGGAAACGATGTTTTATAACATTTCGCTAATAGCCGGTCAAATTTTTTGACATGCTGCCGCAACGATTTGCTTCGACCTTTTGTAGGGCCCGTCCGCCCCGGCGGGCGGGCCGCTTTTGCAACACCATGCCTCTCTGAAATGGCTTGCAGCCGGTACCAGTGGTAACATGTGGAGCTTACACAGCCATTGCAATTTGATTCTGACCAGGCGAATGACGAGCTAATGACACGCGAATCGACCGGTACTGTTACCACAACCCAATTTGATGTCTCATTGCGCTTTGATTGGACCAAATCCGAAGTCCAGTCTATCTATCGCACGCCGCTTCCGGATTTGCTCTTTCGCGCCCAAACCATTCACCGCCAATTCCACCCGCCCGATCGCGTTCAAACGTGCCAGCTCATCTCCATCAAAACCGGCGGCTGCCCCGAAGATTGCGCGTATTGCCCGCAAAGCGCGCACTACGACGCCGACGTTGAGCGCCAGGGCCTGCTCGATCCCGACCACGTGATTTCCGTTGCCCGCGATGCCGCCTCCCGGGGTGTCACGCGTTTCTGCATGGGCGCGGCGTGGCGCGAAGCTCCCAATGGCCGCGAATTCGACAAAGTCCTCGAAATGGTTCGCGGCGTTTCGGCACTCGGCATGGAAGTCTGCTGCACGCTCGGCATGCTCACGGAGAGTCAAGCTGCACGCCTGAAAGACGCCGGCCTCACGGCCTACAACCACAATCTCGATACTTCGCCTGAATTCTACGGCTCCATCATTACAACGCGTGTTTACGATGAACGCCTCCGCACCCTCGCCGCTGTCCGCAAAGCGGGCATCACTGTTTGCTGCGGCGGCATTCTCGGCATGGGCGAAAAAGACAGCGACCGCGTCGGCCTGCTTCACCAGTTGGCCACTCTGGAGCCGCATCCGGAAAGCGTTCCCATCAACATGCTCGTCCGTGTCGAAGGCACTCCGCTTGCCAATATGCCGGCGCTCGACCCGCTTGAAATGGTTCGCGCCATCGCCACCGCGCGCATTCTGATGCCCGCATCTCGCGTGCGCCTCGCCGCCGGGCGCAAGCAACTTTCGCCCGAAGCCGTCACGCTCTGCTTCCTTGCCGGCGCCAATTCGATTTTCGTGGGTGAAAAACTTCTGACAACGCCCAATCCCGGAGCCGATGAAGACGAACTCCTGCTTCAGAGCCTGGGCATGAAGCCACTTGAGCCGCATGCCGTCTGACGCCCTATCCGCGTGGAAAGATCGTCTGCACCAGGGGTTGAGCGCTCTCGAAGCCCGCAGCCAGCGCCGCAGCTTGGCCGAAATTCAGGGCGTCAATTTTTGCTCCAACGACTATCTGGGCCTCGCTGGAAATCCCGCTTTGCGCGCAGCTGTCGCCGAAGCCGTACGCAGCACGGAAAAAGTTGGCGGCACGGGATCTCGTCTGCTTTCGGGGCAGACCGAAGAATGGAGCGATCTCGAGGATGAATTCGCAAAATTTGCCGGGACGGAGTCTGCGCTTTTTCTTACCACGGGCTACGCCGCAAATCTTGGCCTGCTCTCCTCGCTCCTTGGCAAGGATGACGTTGTCTTTTCCGACGAGCGCAATCATGCCAGCCTGATTGATGGCATGCGCTTGTCCGGCGCGCGCAAAGTCATCTATCCTCATTTGAGCCTGAATGCATTGGAAGATGCGCTTCGTCAGACGGCCGGCGCTCCCTGGCGCAGGGTTATCGTCACCGAAAGCGTTTTCAGCATGGATGGAGACATCGCGCCCTTGGTCGAACTTGCCGATCTTGCCGAAAAATATAACGCCGCCCTGATTCTTGACGAAGCCCATGCAACCGGTGTTCATGGCCCCGCCGGCCACGGCCTGGCTGCAGCTGCCGGCATCACTTCCAAAGTTCTCGCCGTCATTCACACCTGCGGAAAAGCGTTGGCCTCCGCCGGGGCGTTTGTTTGCGGTCCAGCTGTTTTGAAAGAGCACCTTCTGAATCATGCGCGGACATTCATTTTTTCCACTGCGCTGCCGCCATACTTCGCCGCACAAATCCGGGCGGCCATGCGTCTCGCAGAGGGCATGAACGAAGATCGCGCGTCGCTTCTCT
>Ga0210407_10001931_pt1 | contig 18455 bp, 16 predicted proteins | sample IncBWC27MmetaG_FD_150860 | JGI IMG/M metagenome (GOLD analysis project Ga0210407, IMG submission 150860) | Forest soil microbial communities from Barre Woods Harvard Forest LTER site, Petersham, Massachusetts, United States - Inc-BW-C-27-M | ecosystem: Environmental > Terrestrial > Soil >...
TACCACGTTCGCGACGTGAAGTTCGTCGCCGCATTCGACGTGGACGCCAAGAAGGTGGGCTTCGATCTGTCCGAGGCGATCTTCGCGTCGGAGAACAACACGATCAAGATCGCCGACGTGCCGCCCACCAATGTGACGGTGCAGCGTGGCCCGACTCTCGACGGCATCGGCAAGTACTACGCCGACACCATTGAGGTGTCGGATGCCGAGGCCGTCGATGTGGTCAAGGTGCTCCGGGACGCCGACGTCGATGTGCTGGTCTCCTATCTGCCGGTGGGCTCCGAAGAGGCCGACAAGTTCTACGCCCAGTGCGCGATCGACGCCGGCGTGGCATTCGTAAACGCGCTGCCCGTGTTCATCGCCTCCGACCCGGTGTGGGCCAAGAAGTTCACCGACGCCGGCGTGCCGATCGTCGGTGACGACATCAAGAGCCAGGTCGGCGCGACCATCACGCACCGGGTGATGGCCAAGCTGTTCGAAGACCGAGGGGTACAGCTCGACCGCACCATGCAGCTCAACGTGGGCGGCAACATGGACTTCCTGAACATGCTCGAGCGCGAGCGGCTGGAGTCGAAGAAGATCTCCAAGACCCAGGCCGTCACCTCGAATCTGCAGCGGGAGTTCAAGACCAAAGACGTCCACATCGGCCCGTCCGACCACGTCGGCTGGCTCGACGACCGCAAGTGGGCCTACGTGCGGCTGGAGGGCCGCGCCTTCGGCGATGTGCCGCTGAACCTGGAGTACAAGCTCGAAGTGTGGGACTCGCCGAACTCGGCGGGCGTCATCATCGACGCGGTGCGCGCGGCCAAGATCGCCAAGGACCGCGGCATCGGCGGACCAGTCGTGCCGGCGTCGGCCTACCTCATGAAGAGCCCGCCGCAGCAGCTGCCCGACGACGTTGCGCGCACTCGGCTCGAAGAGTTCATCATCTCGGGCTAACACCCCGCCGTCACCGAGCGTGCGCTGAGCGTTTCGAGCGTGCGCTGAGCGTCGAAATATCTCGATATCGGCGCCCTGGCCGCACAGTCGAAGCAGAGACCGCACACGCGATTCGTCGACACGGCGCTGTGCATGTGCTTAGCATCATCTCTCGATGACCGTTCAGCCCGCTGCGTTCTTACGAACCACCCTTCCGCTCGACCTGTCCCGACTTTCAGAGCTGGACAGCGGCCGCTATCACTCGATCTGGCTGCCGGATCACATGGTCAGCTTCTGGCCAGACTCGATCTGGACTCCTGAATTCACCGATCTCGCCACCACATCGTCGTCGCCGCACCGCCACCTCGACGGGCTGGCGGTCGCGGCCGCAGCCGCAGTCCTGACCGAGAAGGTCCCGCTTGTCAGCGCCGTTGTCGACACCGTGCGCCGCCATCCCTGCATGCTGGCCCAGACGGCGCTGACCATCGATCACCTCGCCAGGGGCCGTTTCATCCTCGGCCTGGGCAGCGGCGAGAGCGAGAACACACTGCCCTACGGCTTCGACTTCTCCCGTCCGGTCAGCCGTTTCGAGGAAGCACTGACGGTGATCCGGCTGCTCTGGGAAAGCGATGGTCCCGTCGATTTCGATGGACGGTTCTACTCACTGCATCACGCCCGATTGGACACCGAACCGTATGGGGGCAAGTCACCGCAGATCTGGATCGGCGCCAGCGGCCCACGGATGCTCGACATCGCCGGCCGCCACGCCGATGGGTGGTGGCCGGCGGGCGCATGGACTCCAGAGCACTACGCCGAGATGCTGTCCGCGGTAAGGGCGTCCGCCGAACGGGGTGGCCGCGATCCGATGGCGATCACGCCGTGCTTCATCCAAGTGTGTCTGATCGGGAAGAACGAGGACGCCCTGGCCGAGATCCTGCAGGCGCCTCTAGTCAAGGCATTCCTGCTACAGGTATCAGCAGAAACGTTGCACGGCTTCGGTTTTGAACACCCGATGGGTGACGGCTGGCGCGGATTTCAAGACATCGACCCAGCGGTCCTCACCCGCGAGCGGATCATTGCGTATCTGCACAACGTGCAGCCCGAAATGATCCTCGCGGTCGTGCCGCACGGGACACCGCGAGAGGTTGCCAAGATCATCAAGGCATATGTGGATGCGGGCTTGCGGGTGCCCAAAATCCTCGATTACGGTGCCATGGCCGGCCTGAAGTACGCCGAGTCTTCCGCGGCGAACGTTCGCGCGGCCGAGGACGAACTGCTACAGCTGTGCGGAGACCCATCGTGAACGAACAGTTGGACGCCGCCGAGATGCTGGGCGAGGCGGAGGCCGAAACGGGATTGCATGACTACGGCGACCCCACGTTGCCGGAGCGCTTCGCCGTCGCCGTCGACCACCTGAACAGCCTCGGCATGAATGCCGACGGCAGATCGCAAGCGGTGCAGGTGTGTCGATGGCTCCTCACATCGCGTCTCGAGTTCATCGAAGACCGCAACCGGTACCCGATCGGCGACGAAGTGGTCGAAGCTCCGATGTTCGTCACCGGCGAACCACGTTCGGGCACAACGCTCATGCACGCGCTGATGTCCGTCGATCCGCACGCGCGGGCGCTGCGGTTCTGGGAAGTGATGTATCCCTCACCACCGCCGAGTGTCGCCGCTGCAGATGATGATCGACGCGACCGGGCCGACGCAGACTGGCGTGAGATCAACGCCAAGATGCCCAAATGGCTGCACAGCCACCCCTACAACGACATGCTGGGCGACGGCCTGCCCGAAGACGAACGCACCTGGGCGTTCGATTTCCGGGTCATGACGCCGACGGCATGGTGGCGGGTGCCGATGCAGTCGCTGGTCGGCGGCCTGGCCACCGATCCAGCCGCACAGTACCGGTTACACAAAGCCATGTTGCAGCAGCTGCAGTACAACCGATCGCGAAAATACTGGGTCCTGAAGGGATTTCATGGTTTCCGGCTCACGGAGATGTTCGAGACATACCCTGATGCCTTTATGGTCTGGCTGCATCGGGACCCGGTACAGGTCGCCGCGTCGCGCACCATGATGATGGTCGACATCATGGACGGCATCGTCGGTTCCGTCGACCTGCACGCCGAAGCCAAGAAGCACCTCGAGCTGACCCGTGCCAGCATCGCCAACACGATGAGCAATCCACTGGTTGACGATCCGCGCATCCTGCACATTCGCTACGCCGACTTCATCGCCGATCCCGTCGCCACAGTGCAGCGCTACTACACGTTCTGCGGTCGAGAGTTGACGCCCGAGGCCGAGTCGGCGATGCGCGCCTACCTGGCCAACAACCGCGGGGACCGATACGGCAAGTTCATGTACTCCGCCCAGCTGCTGATCGATATCGGCGAAGACCTTGACGCACTGCATGCGGAATTCCGGCCGTTCCGTGAACGATTCGGCGTCGAGATTGAGAAGCGGGCATAGCGTGACGACGGTCAACGAGCGTCTGTCTGTGCACAACGTCACTTTTCTCGGCGCGCCGTTGGCCGATCTGGAGGCATACTGGGCAGCGCTCGGCGTGTCCCGGTTGAGCATCCTGGACAGTCAGCTGCTCGACCCCGAATTCCCAATGCTACTGCAGCGCAACGACTACACGGTGGAAGCGGTCTACCACCTTTTCGCGAACGGCCAGCTATCTACCGACCCGCAGGCCGCGCAAGATTCGCTGTGTGCGGTGATTGACGCCGCGGCCAGCGTGGGTGCACGTACCGTCTACCTGCTCACTGGTGGTCGCGGTGCCCTTGCTTGGAAGCAGGCCGCCGACCAGTTCTGCGTCATGGTCACCCCCTGCGTCGAGCACGCGAATCGCGGCGGCGTGGCGCTGGCGATCGAGAATGCTTCCAGCCTCTACGCCGACATCCATCTCGCCCACACGCTGCGCGACACCATTACCCTTGCCGAGATGGGCGGGCTGGGCATCTGCATCGATCTGTTTCACTGTTGGGCGGAGGGTGATTTCGAAGCCATGGTGCAGCGCGCCCTGCCGCGAACCGCACTCATCCAGTTGAGTGACTACGTGCTGGGTGACCGGGCGCTGCCGGCCAGGGCGGTGCCCGGGGACGGCACGATTCCGATCGAAGCATTCGTGGCCCAAGCCCTCGAAGGGGGCTACCCGCACGGCTTCGACCTGGAACTCATAGGTCCCAGAATCGAGAAAGAAGGCCGTTTCGAATCCGCCCGGCGTGCATGTGATTTCGTCGGGGCGATGCTCAACCGGCTGGGTGCGTGACGATGGCTTTCGGTGACGGCACCGACGACGCGGCACTGCAGGCGGCGTGGACTGCATTCTGCGCGCAGCTGCAACACGCAGGCGAACAAGTCTTCAAAGATGCCAATGCCACTTCGGGCGCGCAGCGTGTCGATGCCTTCCGCTTTCTCACCCAAAACCTGGGCCAGGCCTTCGATTTGGCACTCGAGACCCGCGACAGCCGTTACCCGGCGCTGCATACGTTCTGTGGTCCCACCCGCAAACTCGGCGGTGATTGCGCTGACTTCACCTACCAGCAAGCGTGGATCGACGGGCAGTCGACTTATCGGCTGACCGGTAGCCGCGGCACCTCACGATTCTTCAACGTCACCGTCCAGGGCCCGCGCCTTCGGGGTCCGGGTGTGCTGCATGAACCGTTCGGTGACACACCGGAAGCCAATCTGCACGGCCATCAACTCGACATCGGTGACGACGGGCAATTCGAGCTGTACATCGGTGGGGCCGAACGTGGGCCGAACTGGTTGCCCACCACCCCGGGATCACGCAAACTGTTCATCCGCCAGGGCTTCGACCGTTGGGATGAAACGCCCGCACAGATGCGGATCGAGCGGATCGACATGGCCTCCCCGAAGCCATCGCCCACGCCCGCAGCGATGGTCGAGGCGATGGATTGGGCCGGTGATTTCGTCACCGGTCTGATGTCTGATTGGCCCGAGTTCCCGTTCACCTACGGCGGCGTAAACGCCGAGCATCCCAACACCTTCCCGTGGGTGGGCGCCACCGACGCGGACAGCAAGCGCGGCCGAGCCGCCGCCAACATGTACTGGGAGCTTGCACCCGACGAGGCGCTGCTCGTCGAATTCGACGCCCATGACGGGCTGTGGATGCTGACGAACATGGGCGTCTTCTTCAACAGCATGGACTACCTCTACCGCCCGGTGAGCTATACGCCGAGCCGCACGAAAACCGACCGCGACGGCCGAGTCCGGCTGGTTATGGCGCATCGTGATCCGGGTGTCCACAACTGGCTGGACACCCAAGGCTTCCAGCGCGGCAATTTGACCTACCGGCACATGCTCGAAGGTCAACCCGCCGTGCTGAACACCCGGACCGTCAAGTACGACGAGCTGATGCGCGCCCTTCCCGCAGACACCGCCATGGTGAGCACGGCGGAACGCACCGCCGCGATGTGGGAGCGGTTCCGCGGCATTCGCCGTCGCTACGTTTTCTAGGGGTTCCTCTAGTGTCAAAGATCGTGACCGAGATCTCCGAAGACGAACTGGCCGGACTGTCCGAGTTCTCGCTGCTGTCCGAGAACGCCGAGCAGGCCGGCGTTTCGGGTCCGCTGCCCGATGTGGAGCGGGTCGAAGCGAGTGCGGCGGAAGGCAGAATCAGCGCACTGCGCTGGGGCGTCACTCCCCCACGGATCATCTTTCTGCACGGCGGCGGGCAGAACGCGCACACCTGGGACACCGTCATCGTCGGTGTGGGCGAGCCCGCGCTGGCAGTCGACCTTCCCGGTCACGGACATTCCGCCTGGCGTGAGGACGGCGACTACTCACCGCTGCACAACGCCGAGACCCTGGCGCCGGTGCTGCACGAGCTCGCACCGTCCGCCCAACTCGTGGTGGGCATGTCGCTGGGCGGGTTGACCGGAATACGGCTGGCCGCTGTCGCGCCCGACCTGGTGCCTGAACTGGTTCTCATCGACGTCACTCCATCTGCGTTGCAGAGGCATGCCGAGATGACCGCCGAACAACAAGGCACCGTGGCGCTGATGCACGGCGAGCGAGAATTCCCCAGCTTCCAGGCCATGCTGGACCTCACGATCGCCGCAGCGCCGCACCGCGAGGTGAAAGCGCTGCGCCGCGGAGTCTTCCATAACTCCCGCCGGCTCGACAGCGGCAATTGGACGTGGCGGTATGACGCCATCCGCACCTTCCCCGACTTCGCCAGTCTGTGGGACGACGTCGACGCACTATCCGCACCCATCACCTTGGTGCGTGGCGGCTCATCGGGCTTCGTCAACGACGAGGACACCGCCGAACTCAGCAGGCGCGCAAAGCATTTCCGCAAAGCGCACGTCGTAGAGAATTCCGGCCACTCGGTGCAAAGCGACCAGCCGCGTGCACTGATCGACCTGTTGCGCGGGGTACTCGAGGCACGCTGACCATGCGTTGATGCCTACGGTGGTCATATGACTTCGCCCGTTCGCCCTGATCTCCCTGTTCGCATCGGTGTGCAGCTGCAGCCGCAGCACGCCGGCCGTTACCGCAGTATCCGCGACGCCGTTCGTCGGTGCGAGGACATCGGAATCGACGTCGCCTTCACCTGGGATCACTTCTTCCCGCTCTACGGTGACCCGGACGGCGGTCACTTCGAATGCTGGACCGTTCTCGCGGCCTGGGCCGAGCAGACGTCACGCATCGAGATCGGCGCACTAGTGACCTGCAACTCCTACCGCAACCCCGAGCTGCTGGCCGACATGGCCCGCACCGTCGATCACATTTCGAATGGCCGGCTCATCCTGGGAATCGGGTCGGGCTGGAAGGAAAGGGACTACGTCGAGTACGGCTATGAATTCGGCACCGCTGGCACCCGCCTCGACGACCTGGCGGCCGCCCTGCCGCGGATCAAGTCGCGGCTGGCCAGGCTCAACCCGGCACCCACCCGTGAGATCCCGGTTCTCATCGGCGGCAAGGGCCCCCGCAAGACCCTGCGCCTGGTCGCCGAGCATGCCGACATCTGGCACGGCTTCACCACCACCGAGACCTACCCGGCGGCAGCGACCGTGCTCGACGAGCACTGCGCCGCCGTCGGTCGGGACCCGGCCACCGTCGTACGGTCAGCCGGAGTGGAGGACAACAGCGGTGTCCGCCGCGGCGAAGGCACCCATGGGCTAATCGCCAACGCCGAGGGCCTCACGGCGCTGGGCGTGACACTACTGACCATCGGATGCAACGGCCCGGACTACGACCTCACGGCGGCCGAGGCGCTTTGTCGCTGGCGCGACAAGCGCTGATCTTCCGAATTTGAATTTGCCTCCAATTCATCTGCGAAACACCTGAACGCAGGCGCCAAGTCATGAGAAACTTCCTCCGCTGATTGCAGGTGCGGGTTTGAAAGAGACTGATGCCGAAGAAATACGGGTTCAAAGAAAAAGACCAGGTTGTTAACCACATCCTCAACCTGATAATGACCGGGAAGCTGCGCAGCGGCGACCGTGTCGACCGCAATGAGATCGCGCTTGGCCTGGGAGTAAGTCGCGTCCCGATACAAGAGGCACTTGTGCAACTCGAACACGACGGCATCGTCTCCACCCGCTATCACCGGGGCGCGTTCGTCGAGCGGTTCGACGAAGCCACAGTCCTCGAACATCACGAACTCGACGGCCTGCTCAACGGGATTGCGTCAGCGCGCGCGGCCACCAACCCGACCCCGCGGATCCTGGAGCAACTCGATTCACTCATGCGATCGCTGCGCACCGCGAAGGAAGCGCGGGCCTTTTCTGAAATCGCGGGGGAATATCGGCGCACCGTCAATGATGAGTACGCGGGTCCGCGGTTGCACGCCACCATCCGCGCCTCACAAAACCTCATCCCCCGCATGTTCTGGATGACATTCCAGAACAGCCGCGACGACATATTGCCGTTCTACGAAGACGAAACCTCCGCCATCCACCGGCGTGACCCGGAAGCCGCACGGGCTGTGTGCCTCGGTCGCTCCTACTTGATGGGCCAGACCATGCTGTCCGAACTGTTTCGGCGCAGAGTATTCACCCCCACCGAAACCGTTGTTCCCGGAACTCTTCGAGTACTGGCCGGCGCCGAACCGGCCTGCACCGAGCCGTCGATCGTGCTCTGAACGAGCCGATCCGACCACTTCCCGATAGCGTGTCGGGTAAATGAGTGTGTGCGAAAGCCCGCGCGAAATGCGCGGCGCAAAACCGCTCGGACTGGCCGCCACCATCTTGATTGTGTGCAGCCTCATGGTGGCCGCACCCGCGGTGGCCGACAGGAATCAATGCGCGCCGGCCGGTGTGGACAGCGCGACGGCCTTGCCCGCAGATCTGACCGAGACCGGTGCCATCGGCGAAGACAACGACGACACCACGCCCACCGTCGAACCGTTGAGCTCGGTGAATATCGGCGAGTTGGGCCTTGGCACTCCGGGTGTCTTGACCGTAGGCACGTTGTCCGATGCCCCGCCGTCTATCTGCATTGATGCCACAGGCAAATTCAGCGGTTTCGACAATCAGCTGCTGCGTGCCATCGCCGGCAAGTTGGGCCTACAGGTCCGCTACTCGAGTACGGATTTCTCCGGGCTGCTCGCCCAGGTGGCGACCCATCGCTTTGACGTCGGCTCGGCCTCGATCAAAGCCACCGACAAACGCCGACACACCGTCGCGTTCACCAACGGCTACGACTTCGGCTACTACTCGCTGGTGGTGCCGCCTGGTTCGTCGATCAAGATATTCAGCGATCTGGCCGCCGGCCAGCGCCTCGGCGTGGTCCAGGGCACGATCGAGGAGTCCTACGTCGTCGACACCCTTCACCTGCAACCGGTGAAGTACCCCGGCTTCGCGACCCTCTATAGCAGCCTCAAGATGCGCCAGATCGACGCCTGGGTAGCACCCTCGACGCTGGCAGGCAACGTGATGAAGCCGGGCGATCCGGCGGTGATTGTTGCGAACGCCTTCAGCCCGGGCAACTTCGTCGCCTATGCCGTCGCCAGAGACAACCAGCCGCTGGTCGACGCGCTGAATTCCGGGCTGGACGCTGTCATCGCCGACGGCACCTGGGCGAGCCTCTACTCCCAGTGGGTTCCCCGCAATCTGCCGCGTGGCTGGAAACCCGGATCCAAAGCCGCCCTCGCCCCGAAACTTCCGGACTTCGCCGCGATCGCCGCGAGTCACCACAGCAAGCCGGTGGGCCCGGCGCCGCCGAAGTCCACGCTGGCCCAACTGCGCGAGTCTTTCTTCGACTGGGACATGTACCGGGAAGCTATCCCCGTCCTGCTCACCGTCGGCCTGCCGAACACAATGATCCTGACGAACAGTGCGCTCGTCATCGGGCTGGTTCTCGGCATGGCGCTCGCGATCGCCGGAAGCTCGCACTCGCGGTGGCTGCGCTGGCCGGCGCGGGTGTACACCGATGTCTTCCGCGGCCTTCCCGAAGTGGTGATCATCCTCATCATCGGTATGGGGATCGGGCCGCTAGTGGGCGGGCTGACTCACAACAATCCCTACCCGCTGGGCATTGCGGCGCTGGGGTGCATGGCCGCCGCGTACATCGGTGAAATTTTGCGCGCCGGAATCCAAAGCGTGGACCCCGGCCAGCTGGAAGCCTCCCGTGCGCTCGGGTTCAGCTACTCGACAGCAATGCGGCTGGTGGTGATCCCGCAGGGTATCCGGCGGGTGCTGCCCGCACTGGTCAATCAGGCCATCTCCCTACTGAAGGCCTCCGCCCTGGTGTACTTCCTGGGCCTGATCGCCCAACAGCGCGAGCTGTTCCAGGTGGGCCGCGACCTCAACGCGCAGACCGGCAACCTTTCTCCGCTAGTGGCCGCCGGGCTCTTCTACCTGATATTGACCATTCCGTTGACGCATTTGGTGAACTACATCGATGCGCGGCTTCGTCGCGGTCGCGCCGCTGCTGAGCCCGATCAGCCTGGGCCCGTGGTGACGTCGACGTTCAACCAAGAGATGACATGACCGCTGACACCATGGGTCGCGAGTCAGTGTCGTTGGCAGCCAAGGATATTCATCAAACGCTCGGCGGCACCAAGGTGCTGCGCGGCGTCGATATCGAGGCCCCGGCGGGCAGCACAATGGCCATCGTCGGACCGTCCGGTTCAGGTAAGTCAACGCTGCTGCGCACTCTGAACCGCTTGTATGAGCCCGATAGCGGCGACATCCTGCTGGATGGCCGGTCGGTGTTACGCGACGATCCCGGCCAGCTCCGCCAGCGCATCGGGATGGTGTTCCAGCATTTCAATCTTTTCCCGCATCTCAGCGTGCTGAAAAGTGTTGCGCTGGCGCCGCGCAAGTTGCACCGGCTGTCGGCAGACGCGGCCCGGGACCTCGCCCTGACTCAGCTGGACCGAGTTGGCCTGAAGCACAAGGCCGCTGCCCGGCCCGCCATGTTGTCCGGCGGCCAACAACAACGGGTCGCGATTGCCCGCGCGCTGGCAATGGCCCCGCAGGTGATGTTCTTCGACGAGGCGACCTCAGCGCTGGATCCCGAAATGGTCAAAGGAATTCTGCAACTTATCGCCGACCTCGGCGCCGACGGTATGACCATGGTTGTAGTCACCCACGAAATGGGATTCGCCCGGTCGGCATCCGACACCGTCGTCTTTATGGACCACGGCAAAGTCGTGGAATCCGGCCCTCCCGAGCAGATATTCGAAGCCGCGAAGACCGAGCGCCTGCAGCGGTTTCTGTCCCAAGTACTCTGACGACCTAAAACTAGTCGGCAATAGCTACCTTGTACGCACCCCGTATACGGTTAGACTGTCAAATTATGGCGGACAGCACTTCCACCGAGCCCGAGGCGACGGAGCTTGCAGAAGGATTGCACCGCGCGCTGTCCAAACTGTTTTCGATCCTGCGCCGCGGGGACCCTAACGGCGTCGTAGCCGGCGACTTAACCCTGGCGCAGCTCTCGATCCTGGTCACGTTGCTCGATCAAGGACCCATCCGGATGACGGACCTGGCCGCACACGAGCGAGTCCGGACCCCCACCACGACCGTGGCGATCCGCCGGCTGGAGAAGATCGGGCTGGTGAAGCGCTCGCGCGACCCGTCCGACCTGCGCGCCGTGCTGGTCGACATCACGCCGCGCGGGCGCGCGGTCCACGGCGAGTCGCTGGCCAACCGGCACGCCGCCCTCGCGGCGATGCTCAGTCAACTCCCCGATTCCGATTTGAACACCCTGATGAAGGCGCTGGCGCCACTGGAGCGTCTGGCCTCCGGCGAACCGGCGCCCGACCCTTCGGGCGAATCGGCTGCACGTAAGCAGGCATGAAAGTGGCTGCTTCACAACGTCATTAGTGATGCCCGTAAACTGGATTGCATGCCAACTGCTCTTATCACCGGGGCCGGCGGCGGTATCGGCTCCGCCATCGCCACCGCGCTGGCGCCGACGCACACCCTGCTGTTGGCCGGTCGGCCCTCTGACCGGCTGGATGCCGTCGCGGATCGGCTCGACGCCACGACGTTTCCGCTGGACTTGACCGATGTCGATGCGATCGAGTCCAGCTGCGAAATCGTGGACGCGCTCGACGTGCTGGTGCACAACGCGGGCGTGTCCATCCCGGGCCATGTCGCCGAGTCGAGCGTTGAGGAATGGCGCGTCACCTTCGACGTGAATGTCTTTGGGGCGGTGGCTCTTACATTAGCGCTGTTACCCGCGTTGCGGAGCGCCCGCGGTCGGGTGGTGTTCGTCAATTCCGGGTCAGGGCGCAAAGTTTCGTCGGGTATGGCGTCTTATTCGGCTAGTAAGTTCGCGTTACGCGCGTTCGCGGACTCGTTACGCGACGACGAGCCGGAACTGCGAGTGACCACGATATATCCCGGCCGAACCGACACCGACATGCAGCGTGAACTTGTCGCGTTCGAAGGTGGCGAGTACGACCCCGCCAGCTTTCTGCGGCCCGAAACCGTCGCGACTGCGGTCGCCAATGCGGTGGCCACCCCGTCGGACGGCTACGTCCACGAGGTCGTGATCCGGCCGGGCCGGCGATAGACGGGTGTGCAGACGACCTTCAGACGACCAGATTGACCAGCCGACCGGGAACCACGATTACCTTGCGCGGGGTGGCACCCGCCAAGAATGCCTGGACCTTTTCATCAGCCAATGCGGCGGCTTTCAGGGTGTCGTCGCCCGCGTCGGGAGCCACCACCACTCGCCCGCGCACCTTGCCATTGACCTGCACCGGGTATTCGATGGTGTCCTCGACCCTGTAGGTGGGATCAGCCTCCGGAAACGGGCCATGCGCCAATGATGTGGTGTGGCCCAGACGCAGCCACAGCTCCTCGGCCATGTGTGGGGCCAGCGGCGCCAACATCAGCACGAGCGGCTCCGCCGCCACGCGGGGCACCGAGTCGCGGTGCTCTTTGGTGAGGTGGTTGGTGTACTCGATCAGCTTGGCGGCTGCGGTGTTATTCCGCAGTGCCGCATAGTCTTCCGATACTCCGGCGATGGTGCGGTTCAGCGACCGCAGTGTGTCGGTGTCCAGGTCTTGCTGGCGAGCGTCATCGACGACCTTTGTTTCACCCGTGTTCTCGTCGACCACCAGCCGCCACACCCGCTGCAGAAAGCGGTAAGCGCCGACGACGTCCTTGGTGGCCCAGGGTCGGGACGCCTCCAATGGACCCATCGACATCTCGTACAGCCGCAGCGTGTCTGCGCCGTATTCGTCGCAGATCTCGTCGGGCGATATCGAATTCTTCAGGCTCTTACCGATTTTGCCGAATTCCTGGAAGACTTCGATTTCGCCGTCAGGCCCCGGGTAGACAAAACCGCTACCGCGTTCGAGCACCTTGTCCGCCGGTACATATGACCCGCGAGCATCGGTGTAGGCGAAGGCCTGGATGTAGCCCTGGTTGATCAGCCGTCGATATGGCTCTCGAGAGCTGACCTGACCCAGGTCGTACAAGACCTTGTGCCAAAATCGCGAATACAGCAAGTGCCCTACCGCGTGTTCGGCACCTCCGACGTACAAGTCGACACCGCCCGGATCGTCCGGACCGTGTTCAGCCGGCCGCGGGCCCATCCAGTAAGCCTCGTTTTCCTTGGCGCAGAATCGTTCAGAGTTATGCGGATCGGTGTAGCGCAGCTCATACCAGGAACTGCCTGCCCACTGCGGCATCACGTTGGTGTCGCGGCGGTAGGGCTTCAATCCATCGCCTAGATCCAGCTCTACGTGCACCCATTCGGTCGCCTTGGCCAGCGGCGGCGAAGGCTCGCTGTCGGCGTCGTCGGGGTCGAACAACACCGGCGCGTAGTCCGGCACATCGGGCAGCTCAACCGGCAATGCGGCCTCGTCGAGCGGATGTGGGCGTCCGTCACTGTCGTAGACGATCGGGAATGGCTCACCCCAATAGCGCTGCCGTGCGAAAAGCCAGTCGTGCAACTTGAATTCGATGCGCGCCCGGCCGCGGCCTTCGGCCTCCAAACGGGCGATGATGGCTTCCTTGGCCGTTGCCACGTCCATTCCATCGAGGTAGCCGGAGTTCACCAGCACGCCGTCGCCCGTGTACGCCGCCTCCGAAATATCGCCACCGGCAATGACTTCCACAATCGGCAGGTGTAGCTCCCTGGCGAAGTCCCAGTCGCGCTGGTCGTGACCGGGCACCGCCATGATGGCCCCGGTGCCGTATCCGGCCAACACGTAGTCGGCAATGAAGATCGGCACCGGTTTGCCGTTGGCGGGATTGGTCGCGTAGTTGCCCAAGAAGACGCCGGTTTTGTCCTTGCTCTCCTGGCGCTCGAGATCTGACTTCGCGCCGATCACGCGCCGGTATGCTGCGACTGCCTCAGCCGGGGTGGCCGCCCCGTACGTCCAAGCAGGGTCTACCCCGTCGGGCCAGGCGGAGGCGACCAGATCGTCGACCAGGTCGTGTTCGGGGGCCAGCACCAGGTATGTGGCACCGAACAGGGTGTCGGGCCGGGTGGTGAACACGTCGATGTCGGTGACATCGCCATTGGCTTTGGTCGCAGAAAACAGCGCCTGCGCGCCACGGGAGCGGCCGATCCAGTTGCGCTGCATGGTTTTGATCTTCTCCGGCCAATCCAGCAGGTCGAGATCGTCGAGCAGCCGGTCGGCATAGGCAGTGATGCGCATCATCCACTGCCGTAACCGTTTCCGGAATACCGGGAAGTTGCCGCGGTCGCTGCGCCCGTCGGCGGTGACCTCTTCGTTGGCCAGCACCGTGCCCAGGCCTGGGCACCAATTGACCATCGCGTCCGCCCGGTAGACCAACCGGTGGCAGTCAATCACGTCGGCCCGCTCCCCCGCCGACAGCTTCGTCCAGTCCCGGCCGTCTTCGAGATAGCGTGCACCGGAATCGAATTCGGCGATCAGCTCGGCGATCGGACGCGCCTTGCTGATCGCGGTATCGAACCAGGCGTTATAGATCTGCAGGAAGATCCACTGGGTCCACTTATAGAAGTCGACATCGGTGGTGGAAAAGCTTCGTCGACTGTCGTGACCGAGACCCAGCCGGCCCAGCTGTCGCCGGAAATTCACCACATTGGCCTCGGTCCTGGCACGCGGGTGGGTGCCGGTTTGCACCGCGTATTGCTCAGCGGGCAGCCCGAAAGAGTCAAAACCTAAGGCGTGCAGCACATTATGGCCGGTCATGCGAAAGTAGCGGGCGTAGACGTCGGTGGCGATGTAGCCCAGCGGGTGTCCGACGTGCAGTCCTTCGCCGGACGGATACGGGAACATGTCTTGCACGAACAACTTGTCGTCAGGCACCGAGGAGCCGTCGGTCGGAGCCAGCGAGCCGACCGGGTTGGGTACGTTGAACGTCCCGAGCCGTGCCCAGTTGTCGTGCCAGGTGCCTTCGATACGGGCCGCCAGCTCCGCTGTGTAGCGGTATGGCGGCGCATCGGAGTCCGTCGGAGCACCAGCCAGGTTGCTCCCAGGCGCGGCGGTTGGGGATTCGCTCACCTGAACAGGGTATATAGGGCGGCATCGACAAGCCCGCCGGCCACAGGTTGGTCTCAGTTGCGTTGCGCACCGGTCAGAGGTTCATCCCAGCTCTATTTCAAGCCTATTCACCGTGTTTGACCACTGGTTACAGTCAGCCTCTACGCAACGGGTAGTTACGCCTGAGCCATTGGGGAAGGACCGACGCATGATTCAGATCACCCCCAATTACCGGTTTTTAGGGGGTATGGTCGCCGGCCTGATCGGCGTCGCGGTTTTTGCGGGTGCCAAGGCCTCTGCGGATCCTTTGGTTCCTGCGCCACCCCCTGCCCCCGTTGCCCCCGGTGTCGCCGCGCCGGCGCCACAGAACGTCACCACCAGTCCCGGCGCGGTCAACGGGAACAGATTTATCGCCACCCCGCCGTCGGCAAACCCGTTTGTGCCGCCGAACACCGCTACCGCGCCCGGAGCCCCCGGACCCGCTGCAGCGGCACCGATGCCACCGTCGGTGACTCCGGCGGTCTCCGGCACGATTCGCGAGTACTTGCAAACGAAGGGCGTCAAGCTCGAGGCGCAAAAACCGCAGGGATTCAATGCACTCGACATCACGCTGCCGGTGCCGACGCGGTGGACGCAGGTACCCGATCCCAATGTGCCCGATGCGTTCGCAGTGATCGCGGACCGGCAAGGCAACAGCGTGTACACATCGAATGCGCAGGTAGTGGTGTACAAGCTGGTAGGTAATTTCGATCCCAAGGACGCCATGACGCATGGCTACGTCGACAGCCAGAAACTCCTCGCCTGGCAGACCACGAACGCCTCAATGGCTGATTTCGGCGGTTTCCCCTCGTCGGTCATCGAGGGCACCTATCGCGATGGCGACATGTCGCTCAACACCTCGCGGCGCAACGTTATCGCCACGTCTGGGCACGACAAGTACCTGGTTTCGCTATCGGTGACCACCGACCGTTTGCAGGCGGTCGCAGACGCACCAGCCACGGACGCCATCATCAACGGGTTCCGGGTGACCGCGCCCGCGGCCTCTGTTCGGACGCCTTCCCCGGCCCCGGGTAACGCGCCGGTTGGGGTTCCGGGGCAGACGCCAGGCAGGGCCCCTGTCGGGCTACCCGGACAGACAGCCAGCACGGCGCCCGTCGGGCTACCCGGGCAGGCGGCCGGTACAGCACCCGTCGGGCTACCCGGACAGGCGGCGGGCCAAATGCCCTCAGCGCAGCCCAAGCCGAACCTATTGACCCTGCTGCCCGGGCTGCCGCCGTTGCCGAACTTCAGTTTCCTGCAGCAGCGCTGATTTGGCACCGATACGAGCCCTGTGGAGCCGCGCGAGCGGATCGACGGCGGGACTCATATTGTGAGGCCCATGTTGATCGCGGGTGTGGTGTGCATGTGTGCGGCGGTGGCTTCCGCCGGGTTCGGAACCTGGTCGCTCTCCCACAGCCAGACCGTCGGCACCACGCAGCTGGCGCTGCGTGCCTTGGCGCCAACACAGTTGGCCGCCGCGATAATGCTGGCCACCGGCGGTGTGGTGGCGCTGGCCGCCTCCCCGCACACCGCTTTGGTAGTGGTGATCGTCTGTGTCGCAGGCGCTTTCGGCACACTGGCCGCTGGGTCGTGGCAGAGCGCGCGCTTCGCGCTACGCCGGGACACTATCGCGGCCAGCTGCGCCGGCAACTGCGCCATGTGCACGCAGTCTTGCCACTGAAAAGTCCTGCCTGCTCCAACCTGGTGCTCCGGCCGCCATGTTGAAGCGGCTGCCGACCATCCGTTCGATGCATTTCTGCTGGCGCTGAGACCAGCGTGGCCCTCGCCGCTCTGTTCCCCGCGCACGGCGACGCCGAAGTCGTGTCCGATGCCGCGAAGATGGCAATCGCACTGCTGTTCTTCCTCTACGGGGCCCGGCTATCGCCGCAGCAAGCCTGGCACGGTGTGCGTCAATGGCGACTGCACCTGCTGGTGCTGGCCACAACGTTCGTGATTTTCCCGGTGCTAGGGCTGGCCGCTCGTGCGTTGGTGCCTTCGATGCTGACCATCGACCTGTACAACGGGCTGCTGTTCCTGTGCCTTGTCCCGTCGACGGTGCAATCGTCTATCGCGTTTACGTCGATCGCGCGCGGCCACGTGTCAGCCGCCATCGTGAGCGCATCGTTGCCCAAAATCCTCGGCATAGTGCTGACCCCGCTGCTGGTGGTGCTGCTGATGAACACCAGCGGCGCGCCCCGCGTCGACGGCACCGCGATAGGCGACATCGTGCTGCAGCTGTTGCTGCCATTCGGGGCGGGCCAGCTGGCGCGACGGTGGATCGCCGGGGCAATCGCCCGGCATGCCGCACTGCTCAAGGTGGTCGACCGCGGCTCCATCCTGCTGGTCTTTTACACGGCGTTTTCCATGGGCATGGTGGAGGGGATCTGGGGCAGCGTCGATGTGTGGCAATTGATCTTGTTAACCATCGTCGCCGCGGTACTGCTTGCGGTGGTGCTTGCCATCACCACCCTCATCGGCCGGTTGGCCTGACTCGACCGAGGCGACGCGATCGTCCTATGTTGCCGCTCATGATCTTCCACCAGATCCAACTGGTGGTCTGCGCGGTGATCGCCAGCAGACTCGCGCGAGAGGCTGACGATTCATCGGCGCATTCAGTGGCAGGGTCCGGCTGTACCGGCGCCGGAAGCGGGGGAGGAGCCCTAGTTTCGGCTGACGTCGATCGGGTGGGTAGCAAGCAATGAAAGCGGCAGCGGCTGCCGGCGCAGCACCTGCCCCCACAAGTCAGCCCTGGGCCCTACCAGAACGTCAGATGGCAACGCGGACAACACAATCCAGTCGTCGCGCTCGATCTCACCTTCAAGCTGACCGATCGTCCAGCCGGAATACCCCGCGAAGATCCGCACGCCCTCAACCAGCGGCGCGATCAGGTCAGGCTCGGCGTCCAAATCGACCATGACCATGCGGCCGGCCACGTGCCGCAGGCCCGGCACGCCGTCCGGATCGGCGCCGATTCGCAACGCGGCCAGGCACAGGGCCGCGTCACGCTTGACCGGCCCACCGATGAACATCGTCTTCGGCTTGGCGGCAAGTTTTGCCCACTGCGGCAACACGTTGTAGACCGCAGTCTCGCTGGACCGGTTGAGCACGACACCCAAAGTGCCGCCGTCATTGTGCTCGACGATGTAGATAACGCTTCGCCGAAACGTCGGTTCAAGCAGGTCGGTGTTGGCAAGCAGCAACGTACCCGCACGCACCCGCTGCGCGGCGGGCGCGACATAGTCCTCTGGATCTTCAGGCGGCGGCACACCACCATCATCGCACCCCCCGCAGCATGGGCCGGTGGAAACGAGCCCGCGCCAGGAACATTTGTACTGTGATTAGAGCGGCGTCGAGCTCGACGGCCCCTGCCCGCCCCAATCGTGGAAGTCGGTTCTGTGTTTCAAACCCGGATGCGGTCGCACGCACACGGCGAACTCTGGCGCTCGGTGCGCAATTTGCCGGATTTCTGGCGATTGCTGCAGCTGCGCATGGCGAGTCAGTTCGGTGATGGCCTCTTCCAGGCGGGGATGGCCGGAGCGCTGCTGTTCAACCCTGATCGAGCCGCCGACCCGATGGCGATCGCCCG
>Ga0210407_10001932_pt1 | contig 18454 bp, 16 predicted proteins | sample IncBWC27MmetaG_FD_150860 | JGI IMG/M metagenome (GOLD analysis project Ga0210407, IMG submission 150860) | Forest soil microbial communities from Barre Woods Harvard Forest LTER site, Petersham, Massachusetts, United States - Inc-BW-C-27-M | ecosystem: Environmental > Terrestrial > Soil >...
TCATGCTTGCGGCCCTGCTGTGGGTCGCGACCAGCCAGAGCCCGTCGGCCCAGGAAGTGCAGGAATATATGCACTGGTCGCAGGCGCAGACCATCGTTGACACGCAAGCGCCGCTGAACCCGCGCAGCTTCTGGTTGCATGAGTTCACCGTGCCACCCGGGGCACTGGACGTCAGCCTTAGCGGCGAGTTCACGGCATCGGATGTCAACCCGCAGCATGCTAACGGCAGGAACAGCGAGAGCGGAAAGGACCACAACGATGGAATCGAAGCTTACGTGCTCACCAACTCCGCCTTTGCCGTGTGGAGCGGCGGTTATTCCACCGATACCCTGTACCAAAGCGGTTCGCTAGCCGGGGACGTCATCAATGCTCCGCTTCCGCCGGGCGCCGGAGTCTACGAACTAGTGTTCAGCAACCGGAGCTCGCCGAACGCCAAGACAGTTCACGCCACCGTGCTTCTGCGCTACAAGAGCGGGTGGCCCAACGCGGCCTTGCGTCTGAAGGAACGATTGTGGAATTGGATGGGCCTGTAAAACGGGCAACCGAAGGACACGACATTTACCCCTCGACTGTTTTTGCCACGAACTTAGCGAATTGCTTAACATCTTGTTCAGTGGTGTCGAACGAGCACATCCAGCGCACTACCGACCGGTGCTCATCCCAGACGTAAAAAAAATAGCGTTTCTGCAGTTTGGCGATGGCTTGGCGCGGAATCTGTGCAAACACTCCGTTGGCTTCCACCTTGTGGACAATCTTCACTCTTGGAATTTTGCTGATCTCTTTTTGCAGCAACTCGGCCATGCGGTTAGCGCGCTCGGCATTTTTCCGCCACAGGTCATTCGAGAGCAATGCCTCAAGCTGGGCTGAGATGAAGCGCATCTTCGAAGCCAACTGCATCCCTTGCTTGCGAAGGTAGAGGAAGTCGCGGCTGAACTTCTTGTCAAAGAAGACCACAGCTTCGGCGCCCATGGCTCCATTCTTCGTCCCCCCAAACGAAAGAACGTCCACGCCCAAGTCACGTGTCGCTTCGCGCAGCGTCAGGCCCAGGCTGACGGCTGCGTTGGAGATCCGGGCACCGTCCATGTGCAGAAACATATTGCGATTGTGGGCGAAGCGAGCCAGATCGCGGATCTCCCGCGGCGTGTAAACCGTCCCCATTTCCGTGGTTTGCGTAATCGAGATCACGCGCGGCTGAACATGATGCTGGTCGCCAATGCCGTGATAGGCATGGCTGACGGACTCGACGGTGAGTTTTCCGTCGGTCGTGGAAATGGGAGTCAGTTTGCAGCCGGTGAATTTCTCGGGCGCGCCACATTCGTCGGTATAAATATGGGCGGCCTCGGCACAGATCACCGCGTGATAGGACTCCGTCACCGCCTTCAAGCTCAGGCAGTTCGCAGCCGTACCGTTGAATACGATGAAGACTTCGACATCCGAGCCGAAGTGCTGCTTGAACTTGCGGATCGCGGCCTCGGTGTAGGGATCGTCTCCGTACCCCACGACATGCCCCCGGTTTACGGCCGCAATGGCCTGCAACACCTTGGGATGGACGCCAGAATTGTTATCGCTGGCAAAGCTTCGGACTGGCTTCATGGCATCAACAAATGTAGCAGAGTGGAGTTAACCGTTTCTCGCCGGATGCCCACTAAGCGAACTCGGGATTACCCTATGGTCAAGACGTTCACGGGCAGTTTTCGAAGCCGACTCGACCGCGTGAAGACGATAACTTTTCTTTGCTTTTGTAGTCTAATGGTGATTGTCGGCCCCTCTGAGTTTCGAGCGTCGGCAAGTATGGGCCTTTCTGGAATTTACGTGTTAGCGCACAGGAAGCAATGAGAAGAGCTTTCAGTCCGGACGGTTGCGCAGGATTCACGCCAGACGTATCTACACGAACTGCGCTGCTGGCGGTTGTGATTCTAGCCGCGATGGAATTCTCGTGCAGCGGGGGTGCCGCGAATGGAGTACAAGCGCAAGCAGACGCTGCGGTTCCGGTCAAGATCCAGGTGGCGCAGTCGGTCCCGATCAGCGATACCACGGAATACGTCGCCACTCTCAAGTCGCGCGATTCGGCGGTCATCATGCCGCAAGTCGAGGGTCAGATTACAGAGATCCGTGTACACTCCGGGGACCGGGTGTCGCCCGGGGCAGTGCTGATGCAGATTGATCCGACGAAACAGCAGGCCACGGTGAACAGTCAGGAGCACGGCCGGGCGGCTCAGGAAGCCAACTTGGCCTATGCGCAGCAACAGTACGACCGGATTAGCGCACTCGCTGCCGCCGGCGTGGTCGCCAAGCAGGAACTGGATCAGGCGAAATCAGCGCTGGACACGGCTCAGGCGCAACTGAAATCACTCGATGCCCAGGTGCAGGAGCAGCAGGTCCAGCTCCACTACTATCGCGTGACCGCCCCTTCGACCGGAATCGTGGGCGATATTCCCGTGCACGTCGGCGACCGTGTAACCACGACTACGATGCTGACCAGCGTCGACAAACCAGGCAGCCTGGAAGCCTACGTCTACATCCCGGTAGAGCGTTCGCCTCAACTCAAGATGAACATGCCGGTGCAAATTGTGAATGGCAGGGGCGAGGTGATGGCCGACAGCCGGGTTAGTTTCATATCGCCGCAAGTCGACAACACTACGCAGACCGTCCTCATCAAGTCGCGGATCGCCAACAACGAGGACCGGCTTCGCAATTTGCAGTTCATCCGCGCCCGCGTGATCTGGGGAATGCACAAGGGGCCGGTCGTTCCGGTGATAGCGGTGTCGCGGGTTGGGGGACAGTACTTCGTCTTCGTGGCTGAGAATCAGAACGGCAAATTGGTGGCTCATCAGAAGCCGCTCAGCATCGGCGAGATGACGGGGAACGACTATGTAGTGCTGGACGGCATCAAGCCGGGAGACAAAATAATCGTCTCCGGAGTTCAGTTCTTAGTGGACGGGGCGACGGTATCGCCGCAGAGTTAGTTGCGATGAACGGAGCAAGCAACGGCTCTATAGTGATTTCTCTGTAGAAACGTAGCTTGCTACGTCTGAGGTTGCGGAGGACGAAGCCACACCGTTGGATTTCCAATGTTCGTTAACTTCTTCATTCGCCGTCCGGTATTCGCAACCGTCTGCGCTCTACTGATCATTCTGGCCGGCGCAGTCGTGATCCCCACATTGCCGATCGCCCAGTTTCCTAACCTCGCCCCGCCGCAAGTCAACATAAGCAGCGGCTACGTAGGCGCGAGCGCGCAAACCGTCGAGTCCGCAGTCACCATCCCTCTGGAGCAGCAGATCAACGGTGCACAGGGAATGAGGTACATGACCTCCGACAGTGGGAATGACGGTTCCAGTTCGATTACCGCGACCTTCGAGCTTGATCGCGATCCCGATCTGGCAGCCGTGGATATTCAAAATCGGGTGAACACGGCGCAGGGACGTCTCCCGAACGCAGTCAAAGCCACCGGAATCACGATTACCAAGTCGTCCAACAACTTTGTGTTTGGCGCCGCAGTTTACTCCCCGGACGACCGTTACGACCCCCTGTTCATGAGCAACTACCTGGACGTTTACGTGAAAGACTCGTTGAAACGCGTGCCAGGAGTTGCCGAGGTCTTCATCTTTGGCGAACGCAAATACTCGATGCGTTTGTGGCTGGATCCGGTCCGCATGGCCAGTCGCGGCCTCACCGCCACCGACATGGTGAACGCTCTGCAGGAACAGAATGTGGAAGTCGCCGCCGGCCAGGTCGGGCAGCCTCCCATCAAGTCGGGACAGCAGTTTCAGATCAGCGTGCGCGCCATCGGGCGGCTGAGTGAGCCCTCACAATTTGAAAATATCATTCTCAAGGCCAACGCCGATGGAACCCTGGTTCGCCTAAAAGATGTGGGCCGGGCTGATCTGGGCGCGGAAGACTACAGCTCTGACTTGATTTACAGCGGTCATCCAGCGGTCGGTGTCGCGATCACGCAACTGTCGAGTGCGAATGCCCTTGATGTGGATCGCCGGGCGCTGGCGGAACTGGACAGGCTCTCGAAACACTTTCCGCCGGGGATGAAATATGAGAATGCCTTCGACTCGACGGAAGAAGTGGCTCAATCGATTCGAGACGTTCTCGTCACTTTAGTCGAAGCCGTCGTCTTGGTCATTCTGGTCATCTTCGTATTTTTGGAAGACTGGCGCAGCACGATCATTCCAGCGGTCACGATTCCTGTCTCGCTGATCGGAACATTTGCCTTCGTCAAACTGCTGGGCTTCTCCATCAACACGCTGACTCTCTTCGGCATCACCTTGGCTACTGGCTTGGTGGTGGACGATGCCATCGTCGTCATTGAAAATATCGAGCGCCATCTCCAGGAAGGTGCGCGGGACGCACACACGGCAGCCTCGGCCGCTATGGGAGAAGTCGCCGGAGCTGTGATCGCGACCTCGTTAGTGCTGGTTGCGGTGTTTGTCCCAGTCGCTTTTTTCCCTGGATCCACCGGCATTTTATTCCGTCAATTCGCGCTGACCATTGCGTTCTCGATTTCCATTTCAGCGTTTAACGCCCTTACTCTGACGCCGTCGCTCTCCGCCCTTCTACTGGGCCGAGGGCACGGGAAGAAAGGCTGGTTCTTTAGCCACGTGGATCGGGTGATCGCCGCTTTCACCGAGGGATACCGGCGCTCGCTGCACGGCTTTCTTCGCTTTCGCCTGGCGGCGGTGGTTCTTTTTCTCGCCGGATTGGGGCTCACCTACGTGATTTTCCAGCGTGTGCCTACGGGATTCGTTCCCGACGAGGATCAGGGTTATTTTCCCGTCGTCATCCAGGCTCCGCCGGGCGCATCCTCGGACTATGTGAGGCAAATCGAAGATCAAGTGAGCGCGATCATGCGCCGGATGCCGGAAGTCGAAAACATTTTCGCCATTACCGGCAACGGCGCGCCCAACCGCGGGATTATTTATATCGGATTGACCGACTATTCGAAGCGCCAGGGCAGCGAACATTCCGCCGACTCGGTCGTGAACCGGTTGCGGGGGGCGGTCTCCGGAATTACCGGTGCGCAGGTATTGCCCTTTTTGCCGGCCGCAATCAGTGGCCTGGGCCAGTTCGGCGGCTTCCAGTTTGAAGTGCAGGACCAAGGATCGCACAGCTTGGAAGAGTTGGCGAACGCCACCCAGAGCATGGTTCGCGAAGGCAACGCACGCAAAGATCTGACCGGCTTGTACAGCAGTTACACCGCAAGCGATCCACAGTTCCTGGTCACCATTGACCGCGAGAAAGCCAAGAGCCTGCACGTGCCGCTACAGCAGATCACGGACACTCTGGGCGTGTACATGGGCTCGGCGTACGTTAACGATTTCGATTTCAACAACCGCTCGTACCGCGTTTTCGTCCAGGCCGACAAGCAGTTCCGCTCGCAGGCGAAGGACATGAAACAGTATTACGTGCGCTCGGACAGTGGCGCGATGATTCCGCTGGAGAACCTAGCGACGATAACGCAGACTACGACGCCGCAGGTGATCAGCCACTACAACCTGTTTCGCTCGGCGGAAATTGACGGCTCGCCGGGTCCGGGTTTTAGTTCTGGACAAGCCATCACGGCCATGGAGGATTTGAGCAAGAAAGTTTTGCCCCAGGGTTTCACCTACGAATGGACAGGATTGTCGCTCGAAGAACTGGCCTCGGGCAGGACCACGATCATATTGTTTGGCCTGGGAGTTTTGGTCGTGTATTTGACGCTTTCGGCTCAATACGAAAGTTTCGTGCTGCCCTTCATTGTGTTGCTAGCGGTGCCGATGGCCTTGCTGGGAGCGCTTGGCGCGCAAGCGCTGCGCGGTCTGCAAAACGATGTCTACTGCCAGATTGGGCTGGTGATGTTGATCGGACTGTCGAGCAAGAACGCGATTCTGATCGTGGAGTTCGCCGAACAGTTGCGGGAACGCGGGATGCCGCTGGTGGAGGCCACAGTGGAAGCGGCGAGGATTCGCCTGCGTCCGATTCTCATGACCTCGTTCGCATTTATCCTCGGCGTCGTGCCGCTCATGGTGGCCCATGGCGCCGGTCAGGAAGGACGCCACTCCGTCGGAACCACGGTGTTCGGTGGCATGATTATGTCAACGATGTTGAATCTCTTCTTCATCCCGGTTCTGTACCTGATCATCGAAGGATGGCGCGAGCGAGGTAGAGCGCACGTCCCGGAGCCTGCACCTGCGCCCGCCGACTGACGGGTGGAAACGCGGGGACAAGATGGGAAAGCAAGACTACCGCCCCGGTGTGGTCAAGACTTTTCATCCGTGGTATAGCTGGAGCATGGAGATTCAAACAATCGCTTCATTCCTCGATTACTTCGAGAAAATACGCTCACGCACCATGCGGTTGGTCGCCTGTATTCCACCCGAGCAAGTGGAATGGCGCGCCAAGGAAGGCAAATTCACGCTAGGCGATCTGGCCCGCCACATCGCGTCCGTTGAGCGCAATGTGTTCGCAGAGTCAGTGGCCGGCGGACGCAATCGCTACGCGGGTTGCGGGCGCGAGCTAGCCGACGGTTACGATCAGGTGATCCGGTTTATGGAGCGTATGCACTCCGAATCCATGAGCATCTTCTCCCGGCTTAGCGACGAGCACTTGCTGCGCAAGTGTGCTTCTGCCGACGGGACGCCCATGACTACCTGGAAATTGCTGCGCGCGATGACGGAGCACGAGATTCACCATCGTGGCGAGCTTTATGCTTATCTCGGGATCCTCGGCGTCTCCGTGCCGCCGCTCTACGGTTTGACTTCCGAACAGTTGCAAGAGATCGCGGCGAAAGCGAACACCAAGCAGGCGTAGCGGTATGGCCCTCTATCGTACATTTCTCTGGTGGGGATGCGCCCTCGTTCTGGTTGTATCCGGCTTCACCCAGACAATTCCTGCGAAACCTCCAGTACCCAAGTTCGATGACGTGTCCAAACAGGTCGGCCTGACCGTCTCCCATATTTCGTCTCCAGAGAAGCGCTACATCGTGGAATCGATGAGCGGCGGCGTGGGTCTGATCGATTGCGACAACGACGGCATACTCGACATCATCACAGTAAACGGATCAACCGTCGACCGCTATAAGCAGGGCGGCGATCTCATGATCACTCTGTATCATCAGGACGATGGCTTCAAATTTACCGACATCACCAAGTCCGCAGGACTCACTCGCAAAGGGTGGGGCATGGGAGTAGCTGTCGCCGACTACGATAACGATGGCCTCCCTGATATTTATGTGACTGGCTACGGCGGCAACGCACTCTATCACAACCTCGGCAACTGTAAATTTGAAGATGTCACCGATAAGGCTGGAGTAGCAGCGGGAGGGTTCAGCACCGGCGCTGCCTGGGCCGACTACGATCGCGATGGACACGTGGACTTGTTCGTCTCGCGCTACGTGCACTTTGATGTGAACAAACTGCCCGACTTCGGAAAGAACGAGAAGAATTGCAGCTTCAAGGGAATCGCGGTGCAGTGCGGCCCGTGGGGCATGCTGGGCGAATCCGACTTACTCTTTCACAATCGTGGTGACGGCACGTTCGAAGAAGTTTCCAAAAAGGCTGGCGTCGACGATCCCAACAAATACTACGGTCTTGGCGCAATCTGGGGCGATTACGACAACGACGGCTGGCCTGATTTATACGTCGCCAACGATTCCGGCCCAAATTACCTCTACCACAACAAGCACGACGGCACCTTTGAAGAAGTCGGCATGCTCTCCGGAGCGGCCGTCAGCGGCGATGGTTCGGAGCGCGGCAACATGGGCGTGGACTGGAGCGATTACTTGCACGAGGGGCGGCTTTCAATGTTCGTCACTACCTTCACCGAACAGCCCGACAGCCTGTACCGCAACCTCGGAGCGCAAGGATTTTCCGAAGTGAGTTACGCAGCCAAGCTCGCCAAGCCCACGTATAACCCGGTGGGTTGGGGAACGGGATTTTTTGATATGGACAACGATGGCTGGACAGACCTGTTCGTCGCCAACGGCCACGTGTATCCGCAGATGGATCTGGTTCCGGGCGCTCCCCGGTATCGCGAGCCCATGCTGCTGTTCCGCAACAACCGCGATGGCACTTTCGAAGATATTTCCAGCGTCCTCGCGGGAATACCCGACGCATCGCGGCGAGGAGCGGCCTTTGGCGATCTCAATAACGATGGAAATGTGGACATCGTCGTTATGAATACCGGAGAGCCGCCAACCCTGCTGCTGAACCAGGGAGGAAATAACAATCATCGCGTGCTGTTTAAGCTGATCGGCACAAAGAGCAACAAAATGGCGATCGGCACCCGGGTCACGGTAAGAACGGGGAAAATTGCGCAACTCAACGAGGTTCGTGGTGGAGGCAGTTACCTCTCGCAGAATGATCCACGGCTGCACTTCGGTTTAGGCGCCGAAGCCAAAATGGACGAAGTGGAAATCAAATGGCCAAGCGGTAAAGTTGAAACCCTGCACGATGTCCCGGTAGATTTCATCTATACGATCATCGAGGGCCAAGGAATCAAACAGAAAACAGAGCTACCGGCATTGTTGAATATAGGCGCGGGCGTCCCCGCTCGTGCTGAGCCCGCGAAGAACTCGCACTGAGGCCCATTCGAGTATCATAGAACCCGCCGCGAACTCCCAATGCTGCCGTTCAAGCTGATCTACAGCGACGACTATTATCTTCCCATCGGCGCGCACGTCTTTCCCGCCGAGAAGTATCGGCGAATTCACGACCGGCTGCTTGAGAGCGGAATCGCCGAAGCCAGGGACTTCGTAACTCCTCAACCCGCATCCGATGAGGATGTACTCCTGGTGCACACGCCTCAGTACGTGCAAAAGCTGAAGACTGGAACGCTTTCTGCACGCGAAGAACTGGAGTTGGAAGTCCCCTATTCACCGGAGTTGGTCCGGGCCTTTTGGCTGGCGGCTGGCGGGTCAATCCTGGCTGCTGACCATGCCCTGAACGATCGCGTGGCCATCAACATCGGCGGTGGATTTCATCACGCTTTTCCCGACCACGGCGAGGGCTTCTGCATGGTTCACGACGTGGCCGTTTCCATCCGCCGCATGCAGCGCGATGGCAAAATCACTCGCGCCATGACCGTGGATTGCGACGTCCACCAAGGCAATGGTACTGCGGCGATTTTCGCCGGCATGCGTGTTCCGGCGGGACCGCTGCCTTCGAGTTCTATTTCTACTGTGAATCCTGCGGCGCCCACGAGAGTCCGGAACGCCCATGCGAGTGACGTGTTCACCATCTCGCTGCATCAGGAAAACAATTATCCAATGTGGAAGCCGCCGTCGTCGATCGACGTAGATCTACCCGACGAGATTGGCGACGACGACTATCTGGCCTGGCTCGACAACGCTCTCAGTTCAGGGCTGCGCCAGTTCGATCCGGAACTGATCTGCTACATCGCGGGCGCCGACCCCTACCGCGAAGATCAACTCGGTGGCCTGTCGCTAACAATCGAAGGACTCAAGCGCCGCGACGAATTGGTCTTCCGGGTTGCGCAGGCTCGCGATATCCCAGTGATGGTGACGTTCGCCGGGGGCTACGCGCGGCGAATCGAAGATACAGTTACGATTCACTGCAACACAGTGATTGCGGCGAAAGAGACCTTCGCCAGCCAAGCGCAACGCTGAGTGGGATGGGCTTTTGAGCGCTGAATGACGAGTGCTTAGCATCCCGGCTGTTAAAATAGATTCTTAATTCCTATGTTCGAGAATCTTTCGGAAAAACTTCAACGTGCGTTCAAGACCCTGCGCGGCCAGGCTGTCCTCAATGAAGAAAATATTCAGGAGGCGCTGCGTGAGATCCGTCTCGCGCTGCTCGAAGCTGACGTCAACTTCAAAGTTGTAAAGCAGCTCATCGACCACATTCAGGAAAAGGCCATCGGCCAACAGGTGCCGACCGCATTTTCGCCGGGCGAGCAGGTCATCAAAATCCTGCGGGACGAACTGATCGAAACCCTCGGCCGCGATACCGCGCGCTTGAAATTTGCCTCGCAGCCGCCAACTGTCGTGCTCATGGCCGGCCTGCAGGGTTCCGGCAAGACCACCACTTCCGGCAAGCTCGCAAACTGGCTTAAGAATGGCGGACACAGGCCTCTGCTGGTCTCGGTGGACGTTTATCGCCCTGCGGCTCGTGAACAGCTGAAGGTCGTAGCACAAGCGATCAAGGCGCACATTTACGAAGGCGCAAACGTCGAAGCCAATACCGCGACCGTCGAACGCCTAGCAAAGGAAGCCCGCCGCGAGGCCATCAACACCGGCTGCGACGTACTCATTGTCGACACCGCCGGCCGTCTTCACATCGACGATCAACTGATGGAGGAGATGCAGTCGCTCAAGCGGCTGCTCAACCCGCAGGAAATCCTCTTCGTCGCCGACGCTATGACCGGCCAGGACGCCGTCAACTCCGCCGATGAGTTCCACAAGAAGCTTTCGCTGACCGGCGTCGTGTTGACCAAGATGGACGGCGACGCCCGCGGTGGCGCGGCGCTCTCCATCCGACAAGTCACGGGCCAGCCCATCAAGTTTATCGGCGTAGGCGAAAAGTATGACGCGCTCGAACCGTTCCATCCTGACCGAATCGTGTCTCGCATCCTCGGCATGGGCGACATTCTTTCGCTGATTGAAAAGGCCGAACAGAACGTCGATAAGAAAAAAGCTCAGGAGATGGCCAGCCGAGCCCTCGCCGGCGATGGCTTTTCTCTCGAGGACTTCCGCGATCAATTGCAGCAGGTGAAAAAAATGGGATCGATCCAGAGCATCATGGGAATGCTGCCAAGCATCGGCCCCTTTGCGGGATTGCAAAAGCACGCGGATAAAGTCGATGAAAAACAGATCAATCGCGTCGAGGCTATCATCAATTCGATGACCATCCATGAACGCCTGCACCACGAAGTGATCAACGGCAGCCGGCGCAAACGCATCTCCCGCGGCTCGGGAACCAGCGTGCAGGAAGTTAACAACCTGCTTCGACAATATGCCCAGATGCGCAAAATGTTTAAGCAGATGGGCAAGGCAAGCTTCGCACGCAAGCTGGCCGGGATGAAGTTGCCGGGGATGTGAAGGCTGCCCCCGAAGGCTGCTCATGAAATGGCGATCTCTCGACGAAGCAGCCCTCACTGAAGATACTCGCTCTCTTCGCGATCAGTTTGCCGAGCGCAAAGAACTCATCGCCAGGTACGTTCCGCCGGAGATTCAAGCCGTCCACGCGCGCGTCATTGCGCAGCTCAGAGAGCAAAGAATCGCGAGCGCGGCTCTGTCGCAAGAAGCCAGGGCTCCTCACTTTGTACTGAACGACCACAACGGCAAGCCGGTCTCTTCTGCGGAACTTCTGGACCAAGGCCGTCTTGTGATCTGCTTCTTTCGGGGACGCTGGTGTCCATTTTGCGTTGGCCAGTTGGAAGCCATGAACCATATCTTGCCGCGGATCCAGCAGGCCCAGGCTTCGCTAATTGCGATTTCGCCTCAGACCGTGCAGCAGTCATTCTTCATGGCGGACCAACACAAGCTGAGATTTCCTCTACTCAGCGATCCCGGCAACCATGTGGCTCGCCAATTTGGATTGGTGTATCGCGTCCCCGATTTTCAGCAGGCGGTATATCGGCGGGTATTCATCAACCTTCCATTCGCCAACGGCGATGACACGTGGGAACTTCCAATTCCGGCGACCTACATCCTGGAACGCGACGGTTCGATGCTGTACGCCTCGGTAAACGCCGATTACACCGAGCGTCCCGAGCCTTCCGAGATCCTCCACCGGCTTAGCACGACTTGATCACGCCTTTGCCTTTTCCAGTTCCCGGCCAACGCTGTCCAGCACCCCGTTGATGAATTGCACGGACTCGGGACTGGAAAACTTGCGCGCAATCTCCAGAGCTTCGTTGATCACGACGGCGTGAGGGGTGGAGGGGAAACCCACGAACTCCGCGACCGCAGAGCGTAAGACGTTGCGGTCAACGGTGGCCATCCGCTCCATGCGCCAGTGCTCGGCGTGACGTTCGATCAAACCGTCAATCTCGACGGTGCGGTCAGTGGCCGTCCGGAAAAGATCGTCGGCAAAACCGCGCACATCTTTTTCGGCGGAATTGTGCTCGCTCCAGAAAGTGCGGCGCACTTCATCCGGAGTTTGCCGGCCCATGTCCGCTTGAAACAACATTTGCAGAACAAGCTCGCGAGATTTTCGGCGGGTGCCCATGGAGTCGTTGGTCGTTCGTCGCGTGTCGTTGGCCGTTTGGCCGCCCGAACGCATCTTCAGTCTACAGTTTTCGTGGCCTATTGAGGGCAGCCTTCAACGCTTCGGTTTAGTTTTCGAGTAACGACGCGGTGGGATAGGCTTCGTTTTGGTTTTGCTTTTGCCCTTGCCAACCACCAACGACGATCGACCAACGACAGCTTTGGTCAACGTCGCCATCTCGACCGCTGCCAGCGCGGCCTCGAAGCCTTTGTTCCCCATCTTCAGCCCGGCGCGGTCGATGGCCTGTTCCAGTGTCTCGCAAGTGAGCACGCCGAATGCGTGAGGCACGCCAGTCTCCTGCGCGGACTGTCCGATGCCCCGCGTGACTTCATTGACGATGACATCGTAGTGCGCGGTGTCGCCGCGGATCAAACAGCCAAGGCAGATTATCGCATCGTATTTCTTCGTCGTGGCGAGAGTGCGAGCCGCGGACGGAATCTCGAATGCGCCGGGAACGCGGACGGCCGCAATGCCTTTGGGTGTTGCGCCGCAGCGCAACAGTCCATCGAAGGCGCTTCGAAACAGTCGTTCGGTGATGAACTCGTTAAACCGTGAGACGACGATTGCGAAGCGTTTTCCGGCAGCGCTGAGATTGCCTTCAATCGCGTTGGCCCGAAGCTCGGTCGGCGCGTCCGGCGGCGACCCTTTTTTCTTGTTTTTCTCCGTGACTCCGTGCCTCCGTGGTGAAATGGCTATCGATCCGCGTCAATCCGCAGCCGCTTACTTGCCTTGGAACTTCGCCGGACGCTTCTCCAGGAACGCCGTCGTCCCTTCTTTCTTGTCTTCCGATGCACAAGCAACGCCAAAGAGCACGGCTTCGAGGTAAAGCCCCTCAGCCAGCGTCATGTCCATGCCCTTATTCACGGCCTCCATGGCGTACTGAACCGCAAGCGGAGCGTTTGCGATGATCTTCTGCGCAATCGCCTCGGCGCGGGGAATAAGTTCCGCGGCGGTAGCGACTTCGTTCACCAGCCCAATGCGATGAGCTTCCTGCGCGCTGATCATCTCACCAGCGAGCACAAGCTGCATGGCAATGCCTTTGCCGACCAACCTCGGCAAACGCTGCGTGCCTCCGTATCCCGGAATAATTCCCAGCTTCACTTCGGGTTGGCCGAACTTGGCATTTTCGCTAGCCAAACGCATGGTGCAAGCCATTGCGATTTCGCATCCGCCGCCGAGCGCGAAGCCGTTGATGCAAGCGATCACCGGCTTGCCCAGGTTCTCGATGAGATCAAGAACACTCTGCCCGCGATGCGTATATTCCTTTCCAGAGACGGCGTCATGCTTGGCGAGTTCAGCAATGTCGGCGCCCGCGATGAAAGCTTTCTCGCCCGCGCCAGTCATTATTGCAACGCGAATGCCCACATCGTTCTTGATGTCGGTGAACGCCGTGCGCAGTTCTTCCATGGTAGCCATGTTGAGCGCGTTGAGCACTTTCGGGCGGTTGACGGTGATGTAGGCGATAGAATTCTTCTTTTCGAGCAGTATGTTTTCGAAGTTCATAGAATTAAGAATGCCGGAGATTCACGCAGATTAACACGGATCAGGTCAGTTCTGGGACGACCGCGGCAAGAAACGCAAAGTCTTTTACTCGGGATCAAAGGTCCAGGGATACATCGTGTAGCAAATCAGTCCGGTGAAGACGCCCGGAAGAATGGTCAACCACCACACCTGAAGAAGGTAGACGGGGCCTCTCAGGGCAACACCAACAATGCCAGTCGCAAAAAATGCAATTCCAATCAGCCCTAACGCAAGGCTCAGGCCCGGCGCGAGCACTCCCCCCGCGACCAACCAGAGCCACAACCTCTCGGACCCAAGCTTGCGAACCACCAGAGTAAGCGCCACAGCGAAAAGGAAGGCGGCAAGGCTTCCAATTATAAAACCATAGTAGAGAAACAAGATGAAACCCCGGCTTCCTCCGTTCTTCTGGCCCATGCAGACGGCTAACAGAAACGCGGTGGCGACGCATGTGGCAGTGACCGCTCCCGCGAAGTACGCCAGAATGCGCTGCGGTTTGACGGCTCGACGGACTCGCCCGGGTTGAACCGATCCCGGTGTCGTCGTGGCCCGACGCCGAACCCCGTTCCTCCCGAGGAAATGATTTTTCACCGGCCTGTATAGCAAGATAGTGAGGGCCGCAAGATCTAGGACATCAAAAACAAGTACGCGCGGATAGCGAAAAACAAAACCTCCATAGTTGAGAAGGAACCACAGGGCCGGGGCGCAGAAAACGCCGTCCGCCAGGACAGCAAACCACCATCCCCAGGGCTCGGCGCGCCATAACCCAAGCAACGAGACGGCTGCCATAGTGTCGGGGATGAAATCGAAAATTACCAGCTGGAGCCGCGTATCCTGGGCCGGGTACTTCGACCATGCTCCCAGCGCATCGATGAATCCTTCCGCGCTGAGTAGAACGAGCACCAATTGGAGGGCGAGCGAAGCCCACACCCAGCCCGGTCGCGCGCTTGATCTGGTGTTCATTTGCAAGACCCCGTACCTCGGGCGATTTGCTCAGGCCGCAAGGTTCATTCAGTGTGGGCCAATTCGTTCTCGAAGTCTCCCGAGAATTCAGGGAAAGAAAAACGGAGGTAACGGAGCAGACCCTTAAGCACCTCAAAGTCCAGGGATACTCAGGGTGCTATAATTGTATAGCAAGGAGCGTACATGCTAGCGATTCGCCTGCCTGAAACCATCGAAAAACGCCTCGAGCACCTCGCCAAGCGGACAGGACGCACCAAGACTTACTACGCCCGCGAAGCTATTGTCCAACATCTGGACGAACTCGAAGACATCTACCTGGCCGAGAGGCGGCTGGAGTCAGCTCGCTCAGGCCGAAGCCGGACGGTTCCGATCGAGAGGCTGATGCGGCGCCATGGCGTGGAGGATTGAGTTCGACTCGGCAGCCCAGAAAGAACTGGAGCAACTAGACAAGCCTGTCGCCCGTCGAATTCTGAAGTTCCTCTACCATCGCGTTGGAAAACTGGATGATCCGCGGAGAATCGGCGAAAGACTTCACGGCACCCTCAGTGAGTTCTGGAAATACCGCGTTGGAGACTACCGCCTGATTTGCTCCCTGGAAAATGACCGGCTTAGAGTACTGGTTTTGCGCATCGGCCATCGCCGGGAAGTTTACAAGCGTTAGCCTGCGCTTGCGCGCTTGCGCTGGGCTATGTACCACACCTGAGCGGGAGGAAACTCCTCACAGCTTATTTGGCTTCGGATTGCTCGGGTCTGAATAATCGTAAAATCCCTTGCCCGTCTTTTTCCCATACCAGCCCGCCATCACCAGACGCTTCAACAGCGGCGGCGAGGCGAAGCGACGCTCTTTGAACTCATCGTACATGACGTGGGTGATGTAGTAGGTCGTGTCGAGGCCGACGAAATCGAGCAGCGTGAACGGGCCCATGGGATAGCCGCAGCCCAGCTTCATGGCGTTGTCGATGTCATCGATCGAACCAACGCCTTCTTCGTAGGCGCGGATGGCGTCGAGAAGATACGGCACCAGCAGACGGTTCACGATGAATCCGGTCTTATCGCTGGTGCGGACCGGCGTTTTGCCGAGCTTTTTTCCGAAGTCGTAGGCTGCGTCGTACACCTCACTGGCGGTGGCAATGGTGCGCACGACCTCGACCAGTTTCATCAGCGGTACCGGATTAAAGAAATGCAATCCGATAAACCGCTCCGGGCGCTTGGTCGAAGTCAGCAGTTCGGTGATGGAAATAGAAGACGTGTTCGAAGCGAAGATCGCGTCCTTCTTCACGATGCCGTCGAGGGATGCATACATCTTTTTCTTATCCTCGACATTCTCGATGATGGCTTCGATCACGATGTCGCAGTCGGCGAGATCCTGCTTGTTGGTCGTGCCTTTGAGGCGGGCACGAATCGCGTCTTTTTGGGCGGCCGTGATGCCGCCCTTTTCCGGAGGCCGCTCCGCAAACTTAGCCAGTGACTTTTCAATCCCGGCAAAGCCTTTGTCGAGAAACTTCTGCTCAACTTCGAGGACAGTAACGTCAAACCCGGCAGTCGCGGCTACTTGCGCGATGCCGGACCCCATCAGGCCACAACCGAGAACTCCAACTTTCTTAATTTCCATTGGGCATTCCTTCTTGCAATCTCTACCACAGAGACACAGAGTCACAGAGAACTTCTTTCTTTGATTTCTCTGTGACTCTGTGTCTCTGCGGTAAATGATTTAGTTCAAACTCTCCACCACCATCGCAATCCCCTGCCCGCCGCCGATGCACGCCGTCGCCAAGCCATACTTCTTTTTCCGTCGCCGCAACTCGTAAAGCAACGTGATCACGAGCCGCGTTCCCGTCGCGCCGAGCGGATGGCCCAACGCGATCGCTCCACCGTTCACGTTGACTTTGTTGCGATCTAGGCCTAGCTCTTTCTCGACCGCCAAATACTGCGCCGCGAAAGCTTCGTTCACTTCGATCAAGTCGATGTAGTCCAGAGTCAGTCCGGCCCTCTGCAAAGCGAGCTTTGTTGCCGGTACCGGGCCGCGGCCCATGAGCTTGGGTTCGACGCCGGCGATGCCCCAACCAACAACTCGTCCCAGCGGTGCGATGCCCCGCTTGCCGGCCTCTTCGAGCGACATCACCACAACCGCTGCTGCGCCATCCACGATGCCGCTGGCATTTCCCGCAGTGACGGTGCCGCTCTTGCCGAATGCTGGTTTTAGCTTGGCCAAACCATCCATAGTGGTCTGCGGGCGGCGATGATCGTCTTCGTTCAACGTCTCGCTGGATGGCTCACCCTTTCGATCCTTGAGTGCGACGGGAACCAACTCTTCCTGCAGCCGGCCTTCTTTATAGGCAGCGTCGGCTGCCTGTTGCGAACGCAGCGCGAACTCATCCTGCGCCTGGCGGGTGATCCCTTGCTGTTCCCCGTAAAGCTCCGCGGTGTTGGCCATGTAGAGGCCGCAGTAGGTGTCGAGCAGCGCGACCATCAGCGAGTCTTCCAGTTTTCCGCCCGGAGCGAGAGTAAAACCGTCGCGCCCGCGGATGACGAACGGCGCTTGTGACATCGCTTCCATGCCGCCGGCCAGCACCACATTGGCCTCGCCAAGCTGAACCATTTGTGCCGCATTCACGATGGATTGCATTCCCGATCCGCACAGACGATTCACCGTCAGAGCAGGCGTCTCAATGGGAAGACCGGCTCGCAGTCCAACGTGGCGCGCGCCGTAAAGAGCGTCGCCGGAGGTCTGCTGCGCGTTGCCAAAAACCACATGATCGAATTCCTTCGGGTCCAGCCCGGCACGCTTAATGGCTCCCTCGCCGGCGATGGCGCCGAGCTCCTGAGCCGTAAAATCTTTCAGCTTGCCGCAATAACGCCCGAAGGGAGTGCGGGCCCCGCTGACAATTGCGATGTCTCCTGGTTTCAACATTGGCTTCCTAGTCTTTAGCTTCGAGTATGAATTCCTGCGATCAGAAGAGTTTTGAATGGACTAACCAAACTTGATAGTTTAACAGCGGAGAAAGGAAGCAGTAAACCGAGCCAACGGAAATCATGAGTAATGCGCTTCAAGGAACAACGAATCGGAAAACGGAAAGCTGCTCCAATGGTTCAACAACAAACCTTCGAAGGCCCCACACTAAGCCACCGCAGCCGCTGCGAATGAAGCGGCCAGGGTCACGATCTTTCCCGCGCCCTGCCCAATTGCCGTCTGGAGCGCCTGTTCCGCGCGATTGATCACCTCAGTGACGATGTCCACCGGGTCGTACTCCCCGCGCACCACCGCTTCCGCGAGTCCCGCACTGAATTGAACCGGCTCTTGTTTTTCGGGCATTCGGATCTGAGCAAGCAGTCTTTGCAGTTTTTCCGCTGCCATCACGCCCTCTTTTTCGGGCGTTTCCCCTAAAACGATGGCGATGGTCGTGGTCTCGTAGCGGAATGCCAGATCATTCTGCCGGATATTCGCGGCAAAGAGCTGGCCGATTTGCTGCATCACTCCTTCAATGGCCGATTCGCCAAACTCCTTCACCATTGCGGCTTTTTCGCCAAACTGCATCAGCAGAACCGTAAGCGGAGTGCTCTGCTGTGCGTTGCGCCGGGTCTCCGCCATCAGCAGATCGAGGTAAGAAGCCCGTTTCAGAAGGCCCGATTGCTCATCCGTTACCGAGAGATTCTTGACCAGGCGGCGCAATCCGGCATTGTTCAGCGCAATCACAATCTGGTCGCTGATGGTCTTGAGCACCATCACGTCGTTCGAGCCCCAGGTATGCGGCCGGCTGTCC
>Ga0210407_10001933_pt1 | contig 18453 bp, 15 predicted proteins | sample IncBWC27MmetaG_FD_150860 | JGI IMG/M metagenome (GOLD analysis project Ga0210407, IMG submission 150860) | Forest soil microbial communities from Barre Woods Harvard Forest LTER site, Petersham, Massachusetts, United States - Inc-BW-C-27-M | ecosystem: Environmental > Terrestrial > Soil >...
ATGCTCTCGGTGAACTCATCGGCCAAGAACCGTGTAAATTTAACGGCATCCCACTGTGCCGTCGCCCAACGCTCCCGCCAACTATTGGACCCTAGGAACTTGTCAACCTTGTTAGCGTCCTCTCTGAGGTACAGTTCGTAATTGCGGTTTGCATCCATCCCCAAAGCTAGCAGAACGAGAAAGTCAACATATCGGTTGCTAGCTAGTGTTCGGATCGTTTCGAACTCTAGGCTGATATCGAAAGGGTCGGCAAAGCAAAGCGACAAGGCAGTGTCCCCAGTCGATCCTTTGGGAATCTCTGCCAGTATCTCTGAGGTGCGCTTGTTGCAATCACCGTGAACGTAAGCGATGTTCGCGTCGGCAGCAATTTGGCGGGACCGAGTTTTTAAGGCACTTAGGTTGCTTGCCTTCTCTTCGCAGAAGACATACTTATCGAATGGATCTTTCACTTTGAGGGCAAGTAACGGGGACCCGAAAATGAATTTTGAGGTGCCTCGGATTCTGCTGTAGCCCGCCCCAGCATACAATTCCACGTAAATTCGCCTAGACCACTTGGCTTTCATCCCAGAGGAAAACAAGGTCGAATACAGCGATACTAGGCGATGCTTCTCTTCGGACCACGCACCTACGTCCGGCGCTGCGAGACCGTCATCGTGTGCCGGAACGTTATTTTCAGTAGCCATCGAGAAATTTGCTTTTTGTTCGCCTGCGACTATCAGCATAATTCTGCCATGCGTGGATCTCGCCAGCAATAGCTTCGATGGTCACAGCGGGATATTCCCATGCTTCTTCGGCGGGTTCTTGTCCCGCTTCGTGCCTAGCATTTCCAGCGCCTGGATCAGCTTCTTGCGTGTGTCGCGGGGCTGGATGACGGCGTCCACGAAGCCGCGTTCGGCGGCGATGTAGGGGTTGGCGAAGCGGTCGCGGAATTCTTCGATTTTTTGGGCGCGCAATTCCTCGCGGCGGGCGGCGCGCTCGGCTTCGCCGCCTGAGCCATTGGCGGCGCGGTCGAGTTCGCGGCGGTACACGATGTCCACTGCGCCTTCGGGGCCCATGACGGCAATTTCGGCGGTCGGCCAGGCGTAGTTCACGTCGGTGCGAATGTGCTTCGAGGCCATGACGCAATAGGCGCCGCCATAGGCTTTGCGCGTGATGACCGTCAGCTTGGGCACGGTGGCTTCGGCGAAGGCGTAGAGCAATTTCGCGCCGTGGCGGATGATGCCGCCGTACTCCTGTTGCGTGCCGGGGAGAAATCCGGGGACGTCCTCAAAAGTAATCAGCGGGATGTTGAAGCAGTCGCAGAAGCGGACGAAGCGCGCACCTTTCACCGACGCATTTATATCCAGCGTTCCGGCCAGCACCGCGGGCTGATTAGCAACGATGCCGACCGAGCGGCCGTTCATGCGGGCGAATCCGACGACGATGTTTTTCGCGTAATGCTCATGCACTTCAAAAAAATATCCATCGTCCACCACGCTGCGGATTACGTCTTTGATGTCGTAAGGAAGATTCGATTGCGCGGGGACGATGGTGTCGAGAGCGGCGTCGGCGCGGTCGATGGGATCAGAGCACACTTTGCGCGGAGGTTCGTCCAGATTGTTCGATGGAAGAAAGCTCAGCAGCTCGCGCAGCATGGAGAGGCACTCGGCGTCGTCGTGGGCGAGAAAATGCGCCACGCCGGAAGTTTCGTTATGCGTGACCGCGCCGCCAAGCTGTTCTTTGGTTACGTCTTCGTGCATGACGGTCTTAATCACGTCTGGCCCCGTGATGAACATGTACGAAGTGTTGTTGACCATGGCGATGAAATCGGTGATTGCGGGCGAATAGACCGCGCCGCCGGCGCACGGGCCCATCACGGCCGAGAGTTGCGGAATGACGCCACTGTAGAGCGTGTTGCGCAGAAAAATATCCGCGTAGCCAGCCAGCGAGACCACGCCTTCCTGAATGCGAGCGCCGCCGGAGTCGTTCAGGCCGATCAACGGAGCGCCAACACGGGCAGCCATGTCCATGATCTTGACGATCTTGGCGGCGTTGGTTTCGGAAAGCGAGCCGCCGAAGATGGTGAAGTCCTGCGCAAAGACAAAAACCAGGCGGCCTTCGATGCGTCCGTAGCCAGTGATGAATCCGTCGCCGTAGTATTTCTGCTCTTGCATTCCAAAATCTGCCGCGCGATGAGTGACGAAGCGATCGGTTTCCTCGAAGGTGCCTTCGTCGAGAAGAAAGTCAATTCGCTCACGAGCCGACATTTTGCCTTCTTTGTGTTGGCGCTCACGGCGGTCTTTGCCTCCGCCGTCTTCGGCCAGCCGATCGCGGCGCTTTAGTTCTTGAAGTTTTTGTTCGAGATCCATGCTGGGGATTATAGAACTGGTCGTCGGTCATTCGTCGTCGGTCATGGGCGAAAATCCTCGACGTTATTTAACGAGCCTTGATCTGCTGCGCGGCCGGGCTGACGACAGATGATTGTGCCGGAAGGCCAATGACCAACGACGAACAATGACCCAGAGCTGCGGGTACTCCGGTGACTTGATGGGGCGGGGTCCGTCCCTAATCTAGAACGTCTGATCTTGAATACTGGAGAATCTATGTCGCGAAATAAATGGCTGTATCTGTTCTGCGCCGCGCTGCTGCTGAGCCTGGGGCCGAAGGCCTTTGCGGAGCACGATCATGAAGGTGATCATGGGCATGGTCACGCATACGGGCATGACAAAGATAAAAAAGATAAACACGATGGCGACGAGGATCGCGAGGGCCGAGGAAACGACCGCGGCTACTACCGCGACCACGACCGGGATTTGCGGGGCTGGTATGCCGGGCATCGCGACAACCTGCCGCCCGGCCTAGCCAAGCGGGACGAACTGCCTCCGGGATTGGAGCGCCAGTTGGTTGTGCGCGGGACCCTGCCTCCGGGTTTGAGAAGCCGTATGCATCCTTGCCCGGTTGAGGTTGAGCGCTACCTGCCGCCTCCGCCGGTTGGCTATATGCATACCGTCATCGGCGGGCACATTGTGTTAGTGAACCGCAAGACATTCTTCGTGCTGGATGTATTTCATTTTGAGCTGTGAGGGAGGCCGCCCGATGGCCATTGGTCATTGGTTAGGACCCAAAATTACCGGGAATAAGAAACGAGAAATCGCGGAGTCGGCTGCTGGGCTTTACGGCCAGCAAAGCTGAGCGACGAAGGACCCCATCTATTTCACTCCATGCTCGAGCCCAGCGGTTCGTAGCGGTACTTGTGTCCGTCCCAGAAAATGGCTGAGGTCATCTTGTCTTCGCCGGCTTCCTCAATGTAGATCGCGGTCGTGGTTTTCTTTTTGGTGACCTTCATCTTTTTGACCGAGATGGTCTTTACCGCAATGTTAATGATGACAAACTTGGCCTGCGGAGTTGGCGATCGCCAGCCATCAGGGCCGGAGCCGTGAATGATCAGCAGAGCGATGCCGCGTACTTTGGGATCATCGGGTGCGAGCCCGGTCGTGATCTTTGGGTCGCCGTAGCCGTAATACGAATCCAGGGGGTCGATGACTTTGTAGTTATTTTGGCCCTGGTCCATCAAAGGATTTTTGCAGCGGGCGACGATGACGATGTCTTCGATTCCATCTCCATTCAAGTCGGCGGTCATAGGCGGCCACTGCGGGGTCAGGGAGCAGGAATCGCTGAACTGCTTGTGCACGAAGTCGTCGTCCGGAAGCGCTGCGGCCGGAGTTGCACTGGGAGCTGCGGGCGCTTGCTGCGCCGTTAGCGAAGCGGTAAGGCAAAGGAGCAGAGCAAAAAGAAACAGATGACACTTCATGTCTTTACTCTAGCCCTGCCGGCACCGCCATGAACAGAGATTAGCGCGGTAACTGCGAACTTGAGTCATGCCCGGAAATTCTCCCACCCTTCTGGACGGAGCGATTTCCTCGCTCCGGTCGCGGAGATCAGAGTCAACTCCTTTCCGCGGACGATGCGGCCAATCTGGGAGACACCGACTCCGGCAATCTTCGCGGGAATGGGTTTCGATGAAGTGAACAGTAACTCGTAGTCCTCGCCGCCGTGCAGGGCAAGAGCCAGCGGGACTTCCCGGGCGAGCTTCCCCGCCAGCGCGCGTGGAATTGCCGCGGAGTAAATCTCAGTGCCGACCCCGCTCTCCTGGCAAAGATGGCTGAGGTCGGTGGATAAGCCGTCGCTGAGATCAATCATGGAAGACGCCAGCCCGTGGTTGCGCAGATATTGGCCGATCTCTACCCGCGCCTCTGGCGTGAAATGGCGCGGAAAGTCAGCGGCGTGGATTTTCTTGCCCGAACGGAGCGCGGCTAGCGCCGCCGCGGATTCGCCGAGTCTGCCGGTGACGTAGATGCGGTCGCCTCGGCGCGCGCCGGATCGCAGAATCGCCTTGCCTTTTGGGACTGATCCCACGACTACGATGTCGGCGAGAATGCCAGCTAGCGATTGCGAGGTATCGCCGCCAGCCAGGGTGACGTTGAATTCGGTTGCGAGCTTCAGCAGGCCGTCGAAAAAGCGATCTACCCAGCGCTGGGGCAGCTTGGGCGGCAACGCTAACGAAAGGAAGGCCGCTGCCGGGTTTCCGCCCATGGCGGCGATGTCGCTCAGGCCGCGCGCCAGGCAGCGGTAGCCGACGCTCTCCGGCGGATGCCAGTTGCGCCGAAAATGTATCCCTTCCAGGTTGAAGTCCGTGGTGATTAAGACTTCGTGGCCGGCAGGGATGCGGAGGACGGCACAGTCATCCCCGATGCCGGTGGCGACCGCCGGCTTAGGTTCGACGCGTCGCCGGATCGCGGCTATCAGTGCTCGTTCGGGTAAAGGCAAGGCGAAGCCATGATACCAAGCAGTGACGGGATGGGCGTCGAGGACCAAAGCAGCTAGGCGGCTGAAAAAGGCATTTTGTCATTACGAACGGCGACAGCCTAGAGAGCCTACGGTTCAGGATGACATCGCTAAAGAGTGGAAGGGTACTTTCGTCACCCTTATCAAGAACCGTAGATTGGCCGGTTGGACATTAGAAGTTACTCATCCTTGGTAACGCCAAAGACTGGCCTAACTTCGTTGACACGGGGAACCAGCTTTGGTACCTTTGGCGGAGTCATCTGACCAGCTTTGGCGGAGCTAAGTACTGCATCCGCTTTGGATTGCAGCTACGGTAAGTTTTGGCATCATCTGGTTCCAATTGGGGAAGGACACGTTTCGGCCTTGTCCCACAAGGGAAACGCGAGTCTGGGAGCCAGGATTCGAGTGCCGGGCACTGAAGAAAAGGTGCCGGGGGTTGCCTGGTTTCTGGAAACAGTAGCGAAAGGAAAATTTGCCGAAGCGCTTCTACATTCTTTTTGTAGCCCGCGGAGAAGACGGACAGCTGCGCAAGATTCCAATTCCTGCGCGGTATTTGTACGTTTTGCTCGTGGGCGCCGCGGTGGGAGTGTTGGGACTGACCGGAATTGCCAGCTCGTACGCCCGCATGCTGCTCAAAGTATCGGGATACAACCAGCTGCGCGCCGAGCAGGAAGATCTGAAGACCCGGTATTCGCACCTGGAGCAAGACGCCAAGGAACGGGACATTCAGGTCGCGTCGCTAGGCTCGCTGGCCAACGAAGTTTCCTCGCTTTATGGGTTGAAGCCCGAGCCGGTTCTGGTGGCGGCGGCTTCCTCGGACAACGTTGAGGGCCCGCAAGTCAACTCATCGCTCGATCGCCTTTCGACGCTGAAGACCGTCGCCATGAGCGGAGCGACCACCGCTGGCCTCTCGCTTGGACTCACCCGCAACGCAACTACCGCCGACTGGACGCGAGCCAATTCTGCGCCCAACCTGTGGCCGGTAGAAGGCCCTATTACGGGGTCCTTTGGCGAGCGCATTGATCCATTTAACGGCGAAGGCGCATTCCACTCCGGCGTGGACATTGGTTCGGCCTACGGCCAGCCGGTAATTGCTCCGGCAGAGGGCGTGGTTGAGTTTGCCGATTTCCTAGGCGGTTATGGCCGCGCCATCACCATCGACCACGGCCACGGAATCACCACCCGCTACGGACACTTGGCCAGCTTTGCGGTATTTCCCGGACAGCACGTACACCGCGGCGACACCATCGGTTACGTCGGTGACAGCGGACGCAGCACCGGTCCCCACCTTCACTACGAAGTGCGCATCAACGACATTCCCGTAAATCCTCACAAGTATCTGCGCGTGACCTATGCGCACGTGGGCGGGTTCGCGGCGGGAAGCTAGAAAACAGCTTTCAGCCGTCAGCTCTCAGCCATCAGCTAGATCAAAATCTCAAGCCTTTGGCATTTCTGACGGCCCTCATCGCTCAACTTCCCAGATTTTCCTGACGGCTGACGGCTACTGTCGTAACCCCATCCACTTTTCCGAAACTACAATCGAATTTCCCGGGTTTTGGGGATCGTAGCGGACCGACGTAGGCAATCCCAGGCGGCAGGAGTGCAGGTTGACCCACTGGCGCAGATAGGTCACGTCCTGCGAGGCTTCGTAGGAGACGCCGCCGACGTCATACTGAAAAATCAGCATGGTCGCGGATGGTTGCCCGTTGCGGTTGGGCAGTTGCATTTCCTGGACATCAATGACCATGCCGTCGGTAATTCTCCCAACCTGGATCAGCCAATCGCGGCGCTCGCGCTCGACTTCCGCCGCGGTCTTTTTCTTGCGCCCGAATACCAAATAGGCCACAAAGGCAGCGCCTAGCAAGCCCGCCAGGATGTAGAAACGGATGTCCATCATAGGAATCTTGGAAGCGAGCCGGGGGAGTTCTGCTCAGATAAAAGAATAAGGCGAGAACCGGGATTAGGGAAGGGGGAATCGGACGTCGGGCTTCAGGCCGTGGTTCTCAGAATCCCCCTTCGTTGACGTTTTCTGGAACCTGAAGCTTAGAGCCCGAAGCCCGACCCAGCAGCCCTGCGTTAAACTAGATACGTGCACGTTCACGTCTATGCCGGAAATGAGAGGACTTCGCGGGTTCTGCGGGTGTCGCTGGCCGTAACTGCGGCTTATATCGTCCTGTTGGTAGTTGCCGGGATCCGGGCACACTCGCTGGCATTGCTTTCCGAGGCCGGACACAACCTCACCGACTTCGTCGCCCTGCTGTTGTCGCTGCTGGCGGTGTATCTGCAGTCGCGGCCGCCCAGCGCGACCCACACCTATGGCTACCACCGCGCGGGGGTGCTGGCGGCGCTGGTGAATTCTGCCACGCTGGTGGTGATTTCCTTTGTGATTTTCTACGAAGCCGTGCGCCGGATTCAGCATCCGCAACCGGTCCAGGCGCACTTGATGATGTGGGTTGCCGCCGCCGGCGTGATCATGAATGGCGCGATCGCGTTCATGCTCTACCGCACCAATCGCGACGTGAATGTCCGCAGCGCCCTTGTGCATGAGATTGGCGATACCCTCTCAACCGCGGCGGTAATTGCAGGCGGCTGGGCGATTCTTGCTACCGGGCAGTACTGGATTGACTCGGCGCTGTCGTTCGGCATCGGCGCGCTGATCCTCTGGTCAAGCTTCGGCATCATGCGCGAGACGCTGAACATCCTTCTCGAAGGGACGCCGCGGGGCATAAAGCTGGAGCGGGTCGCGGCTGCAATCTGCGAAATTGACGGAGTGAATGACGTTCACGATCTCCACGTGTGGAATCTCGGGTCAGAGACCAGCGCGCTGTCGTGCCATATTTCCATCGCCGACATTCCGCCGTCGGTGAGCGAACGCATCCTGCGAGACGTAAAAGACCGCCTGCACCGCGATTTCAGCATTGACCACACCACCATCCAGTTCGAAAACGTAGTCTGCGAAGTGGCGCACGGGTGCGTGATTCCGGTTAGTGAAGAGCACAGTCATTGAGCAACCGCAGAGCGTCCGCGAATTTGGGTGTGGCGCTGTGTTTGATCGCCGCCTGTCTCAGCGGTGGCCAGACCACGGCATCAGGCGCGGACCGGGAATTCCTTGGCAAGTTATCCGCAGCCGCCATCGAACGCACGCACCACTCGGTGCGATACGTCTCCGACTATGTGCGCATTGCCTACCCGGGCGGCGATGTCCCTGCGGATACAGGCGTATGCACCGATGAAGTGATTCGCAGCTACCGGGCCGTCGGCGTGGATCTGCAAAAAGAAGTTCATCAAGACATGGTGCGGAATTTTGACGACTACCCGCACAAGTGGCAGCGCCATCCAGACAGCAATATTGATCACCGTCGGGTTCCGAATCTTATGGTCTTCTTCGCGCGGAAGGGGACGCAGCTTCCAATCAGCAAGCGAGGTGGCGATTACTTGCCCGGGGATATTGTGGCTTGGGACTTGGGCGGAGGGGTTACCCACATCGGAATCGTAGTGGACCAGAAAGGAAGCAACGGGCGTTACATGGTGGTCCATAACATCGGGCGCGGTCCGCAGATGGAAGATGTGTTGTTTGATTGGAAGATCATCGGGCATTATCGCTATTACGGAGCGAGCGCGGGATAAACCATTTTCTTGCGTACGGGGAGCGATGGGAACCGAAAGTTTTCTGCTGGAAGGTAGGTACATCCGCCTGGAACCGCTTGAGCACCGTCATATTGCCGGCTTGGTTGCGGCCTCGGCGGCTGATCCCTCGCTCTATCAATGGAGTCCTGTCCCGCAGGGCGAGGTTGAAGCTGCCCGCTACGTTGAAACCGCGCTGGCCTGGCAGGAAGCCGGAACTGCCGTGCCCTTCGCAATTGTTCGAATGAACGACGGTGTGGTCATCGGATCAACCCGCTTCTGGAACCTGGAACGATGGGCATGGCCGCAAGGCCATCCGCGGCACGGTCGCCAATTCCCTGACGCCTGTGAGATCGGATACACCTGGCTGACCCGCTCAGCAATCCGGACCGCCGCCAACACTGAGGCCAAGCTGCTCATGCTGACACATGCATTCGAAAAGTGGCAGCTGCTTCGCGTCTGCTTTCACACCGACGCCCGCAACCAGCGGTCCCGCGCCGCCCTGGAGCGCATCGGTGGAAGGTTTGAAGGCATTCTCCGCGCCCATCGCATGGCCGCTGATTTCATCCCCCGCGACTCAATGCGGTTCTCGATTGTGGCGGCGGAGTGGCCGGAGGTGAAGGGCAGATTGAGTCAGCCTGAGACATTGAAGAAATATGGACACATCTGAGCTGCAGCGGTGTCTACTATGTGAAGGAGGAGTATGCGGCTAGCGGCGAAATTTTCACAGATGCTGGCCGCCGCTCTTTTGCTTGTGGGCGTGGTGCTCACCGTCTACGGACTGATCATCAAGGCCGAAGCCGAAGCGCTTCTGAGAGACTTCACCGCGCTCACTGTCGGCACATCCACAGAATCCGATCTAACACGGCTGAAGCAAAGGCACATTCGATTTTTTATTTCGCACACGTGCAGCGAAGGTTTCTGCCAAACGATGTTCGAAGTACAAAACAGATGGCTTTCCGCACTGAGACTTGAACCGCACGCGGAGTTCGATGCTTGGGCGACGGTTAAAGACGGAGTGATTATTTCAGTTCACGCTTGGCTTTACCGTTCAATGCCTATTTTCCCCACATTTCCTGCTTCGGCGGGCGCGGTCGATGAGTATGCCGAATATCCCAAGCCTTTCTCTAGCTCCTACGGTTCCAGCTACGACTTTCCGACGCCCATCGGTAAGCCGTATCTGAATGTTGTATTGGATTCCCACGCGACTTCGATCCAGAGGCAACGTGCATTCCAGTTTTCGTTCAGGTGCCTCGTGAAGCCCGGTTGGGGCTGCAACTTGCCATGCGACTACCTGCCGTTGGCCTGGCAAGACTGGAAGGCTTCCCTAATGAACTCGGGTTGGCCCAAGGACAATTTCGATAGTCACTATCCTAAGAATGACAGGTGTAAACTCTGACCGGCGACTGGTTCGGCATCGATCATTTCTGATCGGGGTTCAACCCGACTGTCTTTCGTAGATTTCCCTGACCCGTTCCATCGTATCCGCCTCCTCCGGAGCCTTATCCGGCCTCAGCCTCACAATCCTCGGGAATCGCAGCGCGAAGCCGCTCTCGTGGCGGTCGGACTTCATGATGTTGTTGAAAGCCACCTCGATCACAATCTTCGGCTCCACGATACGACGGAAGCCCTGATCTTCGATGGTGTGCTCGATGAACCACTTCGTCATCTCGGCAATTTCGGCATCGGTCAGTCCCGAATAAGCCTTGCCGATGTTCAGCAGACGCTCGCCGTCCCGCACGGCGAATGTGTAATCGCTCAGCACGCCAATGCGCTTGCCGTGTCCGTACTCGGCGGCGGTGACAACTACGTCCAGCGTGGCAAGTTCGCGTTTCAATTTCAGCCATGACTTGCCGCGCCGTCCCGGCGTGTATGGCGATTCGGGGTCTTTAATCATCAGGCCTTCGTTGCCACGGGCCTGCGCGGCATCGAAAAGTTGATTTAGTTCTTCAGCGGAGCTCGCCTGAAAAACGGGAGCGCGCACCGCACGAGCTACAGCACTCGGCTCCGCTTGCTCAAACGCAAGGTGCGACTGTGATTGCCTTCGTGTACTTCCCTGGTTGTCGGGTTTTCTCTCAGTTAGTAGTTGATCCAAGGTTCTCGCTCGCTCGCGCAGCGGACGATCGATCAGCAGTTCGCCGCCCGCGTACAAAACGTCGAAGACGAGATAGGCAACCGGAACTTCCCGTATCAGCTTTTCGCTCACCTTCTTGCGTCCCAGGCGCTGCTGCAGGGCATTGAACGGCAACGCGCGGCCTGATTCGTTTTGCTCTCCAACGGCATAGCTCCACGCCACGATTTCGCCGTCGAGAATGGCGTCTTGTGTCAGTCCGGCAAGCGTGTCGGGAAGTTCGGGGAAAGACTCGGTGATTTCATCTCGCGTGCGCGAGAAGAATCGGACGACGTCGCCCGAGCAATGGGCCTGCGCGCGGATGCCGTCGTACTTGTCTTCGACCCAGGCATTCTGAAAATAACCGAGAGCGTCTTCAGCGGATTCAGCCGGGCTGGCCAACATGAATCCGAGGGGATGGAATAAGCGCATTCTCGCTTCCGCAAGGCGGCCTTCGGCGGCGAGGCGCAAGGTTTCGCCGATATCGCCGAGCAGCATGTTAGCGCGTTGAATTCCTTTCACGATGCTCTGCTCGGAATCCGCGCCGTATGCCGCTGCAATCACCTCCTCGACCAGACTTTCTTTCAGTCCGATGCGCAGGTCCCCGGTCATGATTTTCACGATGTACTTGGCTTCGAGCGGCGCGACTTCGCCAAGCAGCTGACGAACGAGCGTACCCTTCGCAGCTGGGCCATGCGCGCAGGCGATTTCGCGGAAAGTCTGCGCGATTTGCTTCAGCGAGCAGCCGCCGCTCGGTTGTAGGCCGGGTTTCGGAAGCACTGCGCCAGCGACCGCACCTAAATCACCGTACTTTCGATAAGCGGCTGTTAGTTCCTTCTCGGATCGTCCTGAAAGCTCGGCGACAACGCGCCACAGCAGCGTGCCTCCCACTTGCAACGTGGTCTCTTCCCACACGGGAAACGGCCGTCCGGAGAAGAACACCGCGGCCACGGCGGCCTCTGCGATAGGGATCGACTTGAAGTAGTCGGCGAGGATGGCCGTCTTCTCCAGCTTCTTGGTGGTAGCGGCGATGCGGTCGGCGGTTTCGGCAAAGCGGCGCATGGCTAAGTCGCTGGTTCCAGTGTACTTGTGTCGCGAGGCGGAGGTTTTGCGATGTGGTAATCTATGGCTTGGAGCAATCCTCGCCCGGCAGTCATCTAATCCCCTATGAAGTTCTTCGAAACATTGTGGCGGTTTTTGGTGGCCGTGCAACTCCTTCCCGCGCTCGAAGGCGGCGAGGAGACGCTGGTCGGCGGCCAGGCTGTGCTTGAAGGCGTGATGATGCGCAGCCCCCATGCCTGGGCGATCACCTGCCGCAAGCCGTCCGGAGAACTTTCCACGCACCGTGAACCGCTGGAGCGGCTTTCCGAAAAGCATCCCTGGATGGCGTGGCCAGTGCTGCGCGGGGTGATGACACTGGGTCATGCCATGACCCTGGGCTTCCGGGCTTTGCGATTTTCTGCGAACGTTCAACTGGACGAACTGCAGAAGGACGAGGCTGGTAAGTCTCCCGAGAAGAAATTCGAAATCAGCGGCTGGATCGCGACGGTAAATATTTTATTTTCCGTCGGCTTTTTCATTTTCATGTACAAGTATCTGCCGCTGCTGGCGACCACCGAGTTGAAGAAAACGTATTCATCGCTGAACGGGCAGATCATGTTCAATCTGGTGGACGGTCTTATCCGGCTGGCGCTGTTTCTGCTTTTTATCTGGGGTACCTCGCTGCTGGGGGATATTCGCCGTGTCTATCAGTATCACGGCGCGGAACATAAGACCGTGTTTGCGTTTGAGAATGGCGATCCGCTGGAAACCGCGGCGGTGCAGAAGTATTCGACGTTTCATCCGCGCTGCGGCACCAGCTTTCTGATGACGGTGATGATCATCTCGATTTTCGTGTACATGCTGGTCCCGGTACACACCTTCTGGGCGCGTTTCGCGATCCGCATTGCACTGCTGCCGGTGATCACTGGTGTCTCGTACGAGATCATTCGCTACGCGGCGAAGCATCGGGGCTCGCTGTTCGCGGTGATGACCGCGCCCGGTTTGTGGCTGCAACGAGTCACGACCAAACCGCCTTCCGACGAACAGGCCGAATGCGCGATCCATGCGCTGGATCAAGCGATGGCGCTGGAAAAGCAGCGCGGCGGCGAATTAGTGATTGCCTAGCGGGTCTCCCGCCAAAAAATCACTCGCGTTTCCCATCCAATTCAAACAAAATCTATGAAAGACTGGCCGCTGATCACTGGCCACTAACCGCTATGTTTGACAGACTCGACCAAATCGAAGCTCGCTACGAAGAGCTGAACCAAGCTCTGTCCTCGCCGGACATCACTAACGATTCGGCGCGATACCAGAAGACTGCCAAAGCGCACAGTGAAATCGCGGGCATCGTCGAGAAATACCGCGAATACAAAGACCTGAAGAAGGGCATCGCCGAAAGCAGAGCCGTGCTGGCGGACGAAAAAGATCCCGAGATGCGGGCCTATGCGCAAGAAGAACTCGACAAGCTGGAGCCGCGCGTTTCCGGCCTCGAAGAAGAGCTGAAGGTTCTGCTGTTACCGAAAGACCCAAATGACGAGAAGAACGTCATCATCGAAATTCGTGCCGGCACCGGCGGGGACGAAGCGACTTTATTCGCCGCCGAAATGTTTCGCATGTACAACCGCTACGCGGAAACGCAGCGCTGGAAAGTGGAAGTGCTTTCCACATCGGAGTCCGGGGTTGGCGGCGTGAAAGAGATTATTGCGCTGATTGAAGGCAAGCGGGTGTACTCGCAGCTGAAGTATGAAAGCGGAGTGCATCGGGTGCAGCGCGTCCCCGCCACCGAAACTCAAGGACGCGTGCATACTTCGGCGGTAACGGTCGCGGTCCTGCCGGAAGCCGAAGAAGTGGACATCAAGATTGAAGCCAAAGACCTGCGCATTGACACGTTCTGCTCGTCCGGGCCCGGCGGGCAGTCGGTGAACACGACTTATTCAGCGGTGCGCATCACGCACATCCCGACCAACACCGTGGTCAGTTGCCAGGACGAGAAATCGCAAATCAAGAACCGCGAAAAGGGCATGCGTGTGCTGCGTTCGCGGCTCTATGAAATCGAAATGCAGAAGCAGCAGGAAGCCCTGGCGAAAGAACGCAAGTCCATGGTCGGCAGCGGCGACCGCAGCGAGAAAATCCGCACCTACAATTTCCCCCAGAATCGTGTCACCGACCACCGCATCGGACTGACCATCCATCAGTTGCCGGAAGTGATGGACGGGAAGCTGCAACCGTTGATCGAGGCGCTGGGCGCGCATTATCAGGCGGAAGGGCTGAAAGGGGAGAGCGCGGTAGCGGTGTAAATTCAGCTTCAGGCTCTGGGCTTCAAGCTTCCGTCAGATCGTGATTCTCGCTATCCCCGCATATTGCCTTTAACTCTGCGTCTCTGTGGTGAAATAGCTCTGTGCCTCTTCGCGAAACTCTCGACTCCGCAATCCAACGCCTTACTGCCGCGCAGGTTCCTTCCGTGCGCATGAATGCCGAGCTGCTGCTGATGTTCACGCTGGGATGCGACCGCGCCTATCTCTACGGGCATCCTGAGCGCGAATTGACTGCGGACGAGCAATCCCGCTACGACGAAGCGCTGGGGCTGCGGTCCAAAGGCATTCCTGCGCAGTACATCACCGGGCACCAGGAATTCTGGGGGATGGATTTGATAGTGTCTCCGGCGGTGCTGATTCCGCGTCCGGAGACGGAGCATGTGATTGAGACCGTATTAGCCCGTGTGGGGCGGACACTCCTGTCCGACGCTTTTAAGATTGTCGATGTCGGCACCGGCTCTGGTTGCATCGCGCTCGCGCTGGCGAAAGAACTACCGCACGCTGAAATCCACGCCACCGACATTTCTCCTGAAGCTCTTGAAACTGCCGAAGCCAATGCAGCGCGGCATCAGATGACCGGCCGCATTCAGTTTCACGACGCTGATCTGCTCAAAGGCCTTCCCCATGGGTACTTTGATTTCGTGGTTTCCAATCCTCCTTATGTTGGGGACGCGGAGGAAGACTCAGTCCAGCTTGAGGTAAGGAAGTTCGAACCGCGAGGCGCAGTGTTTGCGGGGCCGACGGGGCTGGAAGTGATTGAGCGACTGGTTCCGCAGGCGCGCGAGGCGCTAAAGCCCGGTGGCTGGCTGGTGATGGAGATCAGTGGGACGATTGCGGAGCGGGCGCGCGGGATGCTTCCTGGATGGAACAAAGTTGAGATTGCGAACGACCTTCAGGGGATTGCGCGGGTTGTGTCCGCGCATACCTAGAGTCAAAAGCCCCACTTCTCGCAAAGTGCGCCAGAAATGGGGCACCCGGTTTTGTGGCGCCGCAGGCAAACAGCAGGTTCCTCGACTCCGGTTTCGATTTGCTTCGTGAATCGAAATCCTCCGCTCGGAATGACAGGGGTTCTTAACAAGGAAAGGCGGTTAAAAGTAAAGAGGAGCGGGTGCGGACTACTCTTCGACCGTCGCTGGCAGGTTCTCTTCAATCTCCAGCAGTTTCGTCGGATAGTTCCCGGTGTAGCAGGCGGTGCAATAAGTCGTCTTTTCGCCGTCGTGACAGGCTTTCTTCAGGCCTTCGAGCGAAAGATAAGCGAGCGAATCGGCGCCGATGTATTTGCGGATTTCTTCGACCGTGTTGTTGGCGGCGATGAGTTCCTTCTTGCGCGGCGTGTCGACACCGTAGTAGCAAGGCGAAATCGTCGGCGGGCAGGATATCCGCATATGAACTTCTTTGGCGCCTGCGTTGCGGACCATGCGGACGATCTTCTTGCTGGTGGTGCCGCGCACGATGGAATCGTCAATCAGAACTACTCGTTTTCCTTCGAGCAGGCTGCGCACCGGGTTCAGCTTAAGCTTCACGCCGAAGTCGCGGACCGATTGCTGCGGTTCGATGAAGGTGCGGCCAACGTAGTGGTTGCGAATGAGTCCGAAGCGCAGCGGGATGCCGCTTTCGGCGGAGTATCCCATGGCAGCGGTCACGCCGGAATCTGGCACCGGGACAATGAGATCCGCGTCGGCGGGCGCTTCAATCGCGAGTTGGCGGCCAAGCTGCTCGCGGCTTTCCTGAACCGGGCGTCCGAAAACGCGGCTGTCAGGTCGCGAAAAATAAACATGCTCGAAAATGCAGCTGGATTGAGCCAGCGCGGGAGTATAGAGCCTCGACGCGATACCTTCTGGTCCGACAATCACCAGTTCGCCGGGCTTGACCTCGCGTTCATAAGTCGCGCCGACCAGATCGAAGGCGCAGGTCTCGGAAGCAAAGACAATGGTGTCTTGCTGCTGGCCGGGCAATGCTGGAATTCGCCCCATAGCCAGAGGCCGGAAACCGCGCGGATCGCGGGCGGCGAAGATTCGGTCGGGGCTGATCATCACCAGACTGAAAGCGCCCTCGACCTGGCGCAGCGCATCTGCGATGGCTTCGGGCAGAGTGTGCTCGCGTGATTGCGCAATCAGGTGCACGATCACTTCGGTGTCGCTGCTGGTCTGGAAAATCGAACCATGGGCTTCCATGCGGGCGCGAATTTCTCCGGCGTTGGTCAGATTGCCGTTGTGCGCCAGCGCGATCATTCCTTTGTTCGATTGCACCATGATCGGCTGTGCGTTGAGCAGCGCGGAGTCGCCGGTGGTGGAGTAGCGGGTGTGGCCGATGGCCAGAGTGCCGCGCATCCGAGACAGCTTTTTCTCAGTGAAAATATCCGCGACCAAGCCCATGGCCTTGTGAATGTGCAAGGACATACCGTCGGAGGTGACGATGCCGGCGGACTCCTGCCCGCGATGTTGGAGGGCATGCAGGCCGAGATAGGCGAGGGTCTCGGCCTCAGGGTGCGAGTAGATTGCGACCACGCCGCATTCGTCACGAAATTTGTCGGAAGTAAGCATTCAGCACTCAGCCTTCAGCACTCAGCTAACGCTCTTGACCCTTGGCACTTGGCGGTCCGCCAAACGCCGCCTATGTCCATACCAATTTCAATCCGCCGCTACCGCTGCCGGTTCGCTGCGTAAAGCCCGCTCCAGCGCGCCTTCGTATTCGCCTTGCAATTCGGCGATTTTAGCCGACACCGCGACCTTGCCGTCTACTGTAATTTCTATCGTCCCGATAAGAGTTTCGCCCAGCGTTTCGGACGAAACGCCGTGTTTGGCCGCCACTTCTTTGATTCGCGGCAGGTGCGCTTGGTCGCAGGAGATCACGATCCTGCTTGCGTCTTCGCCGAAGAGTGCACATTCCAAAGGTAATTCCTGCGATGCCAGCTCAATCTTGCAGCCGATGCTTTTCGCGAACGAGGCCTTGGTCAGCGCCACGGCCAGGCCGCCGTCGGAGCAGTCGTGGGCTGATTCGACCAATCCGGCGGCGATCAGTTCGATGATTGCCTTCTGCAGCGCGGCTTCCGGTCCGAGTTCGAGGGCGGGAGGGAATCCCCAAAGTTCGCCGAGGATTTCCTTGGCATACTCGGACGATCCGAATTCGACTTCGGCATCGATGGCATCTCCCGGCTCGGAACCGCGGAGCAGAACAACCGCGCGACCGGGTTCGCGAAAATGCGGGAACGCCGTTTTGCTGACGTCTTCGAGAATCCCGACTACGCCGAGGACCGGCGTTGGATAAATTCCTTCGCCTAAAGTTTCGTTGTAGAAACTCACGTTGCCGCCGGTGATAGGAATCTCAAGTTCTTCGCAAGCTTTGGTGATGCCGTCAATAGTTTGCGAAAACTGCCACATGATGTGGGGCTTTTCGGGATTGCCGAAGTTCAGGCAGTTGGTCGCGCCCACTGGAGTAGCTCCTGAACAAGCCACGTTGCGGGCGGCTTCGGCGACTGCGTGCATCGCGCCGAGTTTGGGGTCGAGATAACACCAGCGGCTGTTGCCGTCGAGAGCCATGGACAAAGCACGCTCGGAACCCTTGATGCGAATGACTCCGCCATCGCCGGCGCCCGGGCCTTCGACGGTGTTGGTCTGCACCATCGAATCGTATTGCTGATAGACCCAGCGCTTGCTGCAGATGTTCGGGCTGGCGAGCAAGCGCTTCAGGTCGCCGGTAAAGTCCGTGCGCGTGCCGAGATTTATGTTGTCCGGCTTCTCGCGCGGGATTGCCGGCTCCCACCGTTCCAGCGGACGCCGATACACGGGGGCGTCGTCGGTGAGAGCGGTGTTGGGAATGTCGGCGACAACCTTACCGTGTTCGAGCACCCGCATGTGCGATTCGCTGATCACGTGGCCGACTTCGACAGCATCGAGTCCCCACTTGCGGAATACTTTGTAAACTTCTTCTTCGCGGCCTTTTTGCGCGACCAGCAACATGCGTTCCTGCGATTCGCTCAGCAGGATTTCGTATGCGTTCATGCCGGTTTCGCGTTGCGGCACGCGGTCCATTTCGATTTCGAGTCCAACCCCGCCGCGCGCGCCCATTTCACAGGTCGAGCAAGTCAGGCCGGCAGCGCCCATGTCCTGAATGCCGATGATGGCACCGGTCTGCATGGCTTCGAGGCAAGCTTCGAGCAAAAGTTTCTCAAGAAATGGATCGCCGACTTGTACGTTCGGCCGCTTGGCTTCGGACTCTTCGCTGAATTCCTCGCTCGCCATGGTCGCGCCGTGAATGCCGTCGCGGCCAGTCTTTGCGCCAACGTAAATTACTGGATTGCCTTCGCCCGAAGCCTTGGCATAAAAGATCTGATCTTTGCGGACGAGTCCCATGGCAAACGCATTCACCAGCGGATTGCCGGAGTAACAAGCCTCAAACTTAGTTTCGCCGCCAAGGTTGGGGACTCCGAAGCAGTTGCCGTAAGAAGCGATGCCGCCGACCACGCCTTCGAGGATGGAATGATTGCGGTGGATGTCTGCCTGTGCCTGTGTGGGTCGGACACGCTTGTCCGACGTTTTT
>Ga0210407_10001935_pt1 | contig 18447 bp, 13 predicted proteins | sample IncBWC27MmetaG_FD_150860 | JGI IMG/M metagenome (GOLD analysis project Ga0210407, IMG submission 150860) | Forest soil microbial communities from Barre Woods Harvard Forest LTER site, Petersham, Massachusetts, United States - Inc-BW-C-27-M | ecosystem: Environmental > Terrestrial > Soil >...
CAGAAATTAAATATACTACTGATATTACAGGATTTTGAGATGTAATAACTAATACACTAGATATTATTGTTGTAAAACTTAATATATTTATTAATATATATTTCATTTAAATAATAAAAAAAAAAAGCCTATATTATTAATATTCGATCTAAATTTTGAACGAAAAGGCTATAAACATTAAATTTTTATAAAATTATAAAATGAATTGAATTTATTAAATTTTAATGTAGGTTTAACCTAAAAATATAATACTCTAATTAAAGAATATTTTGAAATATTATTATAAATTTTAAATTTTTATAATACACTTAAATTTATTTTATAAAAATAAACTTATTAAAATGTAATAATTTTTTTTGTTTCGTTTTAAATTGAAAATCTAATGTGATTAATTAACGAAAACTGAATAGTAAATATTCTCTTTTATTATTAGGGACTTGAAAAGAGAGAAAACACAAATTAAAGAAAACAAAACAAAAACACAACAAAAACAAAACAAATCATTACATATAGTTCTTAAAATCAATTATTTAATTACAAAAATACCCCCTCATTTTCCTTAAAACACTGGTAAGGATTCAAAGTTGAAAACGAAGTCCAATTTTAAATAAAAGAGAATCAGTAGTATGGAGGCCAAAATAAACCCATAGAGGGGGTTAAATATTATTTATTTAATATTTCTTTTTCTTCATTTATAATATAAGGGATTGTTCCTATTAAAACATTATTTTCGTACATTAATTTTCTCTTATTATTAGTAACTTGTAATGTATACATTTCATTAATAATTTCAATATTACCTTTAGAAAGATTTTTAATTCACTTATTTTTATCAAGGTCTAAAATTTAAAAAACAAAAACAAAAACAAACAAAACAAAAACAGAAATTCTTTCCATCGGATTCCCAGAATGACCCAAAAACTACTACAAATTTTGAAAATAAAAAACATAAAAAACGCTTAGTGCTACAAAATGAAATATTGAAGTCTATTAAATTAATAGAGGAAGGGGGTAAAATAAATCTAATTTATTGTCACATGTGAATTTATTTTAGAATAAAAGGAAATATGATTACATTAAATACTAACAAATATTTATTTAATAATTTCTTTATCTAGATTAATTTTGAATGGTACAGAATTTATTAATTTATTATTTTCATCATAAATTAATTTTCTTTTATTTTCTGTAACCTTCAATGTATATAATTGTTCCAATATTTCAATATGTCCTTCACTTAGATATTTTCTTCAAATATTTTGAACTTTTTTAATAAATGTATCTTTATAAAGTAACGATTTAAAATCATCTAAAGTTAATTCAACTTCATGTTTTAAACCTTTAACTTTATAGATTACTTTACCATCCTCTGTTTCCAAATAGTATACTTTAGGTGATAAGAAAATAGCTTTATTACAAACATATTCTAACTTCATTTTACCTAAAATAGTATTACTTATAAATTCATCTGGTAAAGGTCTATCAATATAGATGCTATCCGTATCGGAATAATACAGGTTAAAGTTAGGATTATTTTTAAATTGACTCATATGAATTCTGGCATAAGCAGTAATTGCTGCTGCGATTCCAATAGAAATATTATGTGTTTCACTAGCATTATCTAAAAATGTGTTAACATCTTTATCAAGCGATCTATGTTTAATTAAAATTTTATCTCCTAATGGAACAACATTTAATAAATTATTATTTTGATCTTTTTCAAATTTATTATACGATTTACTATCTAAAACTAAAAAATCGCCAAATGAATCCTCCATACCAAATCTACCATATAATGAATTTAATAGTAATTTAGCAATATAATTTAATGGATCTGGTTTAGGATGTAATATTCTTAATCCATATAATATATTAACATAATTTTTAAAAATATAATCTTTTTTAAATGTATAACCTCATAAGATTTCAAATTTATATCCAAATTTAGCAGCATTATCCATTTCAGCCGAAAAGATCATATCTTCTCATTGACCTAATGGAGCTATTGTTCTGATACCTTCATCTGTTTTTACATGAGTTTGTAAGATAGGATGTTTTAAGTTATCAGGAGCTATAATTTTACAATAGAAAAAACCAAATGCATTAGGATCAATAGCTCTGATATTTCCTTCAAATAAAGTAGGTTTACCTATTGGCATAGCATAATCTTTCATCATAGTTGGATATAATGAGTTTACATCGTAACAGAATACTTTTTTACCATCAAGATTTTCTGGTATATACATATCAACTGCACCTCCAGTATAACCTTGTCTGATGTCTTTAGCAATTTGACCACTAATTTGAGGAATTGTATTTTCAATTAAAAAATTAGTTCTAAAGATAGCAAAAGCTAAAGAAGATAATGTTGGATATTTATGAATACTAATATGAAATAAGTTAAAAATCAAACTATTAAATTTAAGTATTACTTGATATAATGAAATACAATCGATTTCACAATATTTGATAGTAGTAGTAGTAATCAGCTACTAATCAATAAAAAAAAACCTAAATTATTCCCTGTGCAACTTAGTTTTGAATTTCTATAAATATTAACAACCCTCAAAAAAGTCGAAATTTCTCCCCCTCTTTCAAAATTAGAAATTGCGGACCAAAAAAAATTCATATTTATATTTGAATTGATCGAGATAGAGTTTGCTAGAATCGAACTAGAATATAAATATCTCGTATAATTTAAAGTTAAAACCATTTAACTTCAAACCCTTTTGAAAATACAGGGGGGCAAATTGAAGATTAAACAAATAAATTTGTTTTTTCAAATAAAATTAAATAAAATGAAAAATAAAATATTAAAATTATCTAACTGAGATAATTACACAATTCATTTACAACCCTCTTTATTTTCTAAAGATTTATTAAAATTTAATTTAAACAAATTTTGAAGTGATATCGTTGAAACTAAATTATCCGAAAATCAACATATGCTATTTTTATTTAGATTACAATGATCTGATAATCAATTTGTTACAATCGGTAATTTACAAAAATTAAATAACGATGACAAAGATTATATTTTTGATTATTTATCAGAAGAAATTAAAAATAAAGGTGACTATTATTTAGAAAATAGTGTAATATCTATTGTATTCTCATATGGAATAAGAGATGGTAGAACTTTAGAAAAAACAATAAATAATAAAATACAATTCCATAATTATCAACATCATAAATTACCGGTTACTATGAATCCATTAGAATATGGTAAATTAGTAAGAAGATTTGATAATATCTATAATGTTCAAATTAACGATAAAAATGATGTATTTATAACTCAATTTGAAGATAAAAATGAAATTGAATTTTATAGATCAGGTACATTAGTTTATAAATGAATTGATAAATGAATAAATGAAAATACATTCTCTAGATTATTAGGTAAAAAAGAATTTATCTTTAAAGATAATGAATTATTCCTTCTTAAAGTAGATAAACCTGCTAAATTTATAACTAAATTAAATCTCTCAAATGAAATACAAAATAAATTTATTACTTTCGATATTGAAACTTATATTAAAAATGGTATACATATCCCTTACTGTATCTGTTGATATGATGGTGAAAATTATTACTCTTATTACTTATCAGATTTCAATAATAGCTTAGATATGATTATTCAAGCTATTAAAGATATTATGATTAAAAAATATGATAATTATAAAATATATATTCACAATTTATCAAATTTTGATGCTATATTCTTATTAAAAATATTAGCTGGTATGGGATTTTGTAAACCTATTATCCATCACGATAATATAATCTCAATTCAATTTAATTTTAATGGTTATACTGTTACCTTCAGAGATTCTCAACAAATATTAACTGCTTCTTTAAGAAAGTTAGCTAAATCTTTTGGAGTTGATACTCAAAAATCTATCTTCCCTTATTCATTTGTTAATGAAAATAATTTAGATTATATTGGTCCAATACCTGATTTCAAATATTTTGATGGTATTTCTTCTTTAGATTATAATTGTTATATTGAAAATTATAATATTTGAAATTTAAGAGAAGAAGCGATTAAATATTGTGAAATCGATTGTATCTCATTATATCAAATTATTATTAAATTTAGTAATATGATCTTCGATCTATTTAATATTAATATTCATAAATATCCTACTTTATCTTCGATAGCTTTTGCTATCTTTAGAATTCATTTTTTAAGAAAAGATGAAATCTCCCAATCTTATGGTCAAACTGCTAAAGAAATTAGACATGGTTATACAGGGGGTGCTGTTGATATGTATATACCTAGACCTCCTGACGGAACTAAAATCTTTTGTTACGATGTAAATAGTTTATACCCCTTTGTAATGGATCAATTTGATATGCCTACAGGTAAACCTGTTCATTTTTATGGAGACATTAGGAAAATCGATCCTAATGCATTTGGTTTCTTCTATTGTAAAATTGTTGCTCCTGATAATTTAAAACATCCAATCTTACAAACCCATGTTAAAGTTAATAAAGGAACTAGAACAATAGCTCCATTAGGTCAATGAGAAGATATGATCTTTTCAGCAGAAATGGATAATGCTATTAACTATGGTTATAAATTTGAAATCTTATGAGGCTATAAATTTAAACCTAAAAATATTTTCAAAGGTTATGTTGGCATATTATATAAATTAAGAACTCAATATCCTAAAACTAACCCATTAAATTTAATTGCTAAATTATTATTAAATAGTCTATACGGTAGATTTGGTATGGTTGATTCATTCGCTAATATTACAATCTTTAATACATTTGATGAATTTAAATTATGATTTAAAGATCATAATGAAGATGTAATTCAATTTGAAGAGTTAGGTAATAAAGTAATGGTGCAACATAGATCTAAACTTTTGGATGAATATACTGATGAACATGGTAATTTAGAAACACATAATATTTCTATTGGAATCGCTGCAGCTGTTACCGCTTATGCTAGAATTCATATGTCGCAATTCAAAAATAACCCTAATTTTAATTTATATTATTCTGATACGGATAGCATTTATATTGATAAACCTTTACCAGATGAATTTATAAGTTCTACTATTTTAGGTAAAATGAAGTTGGAATATATTTGCAAAAATGCTATATTTCTGGCTCCTAAAGTATACTATTTAGAAACTGAAGATGGTAAAGTAATTTATAAAGTAAAAGGTTTAAAACATGAAGTTGATTTAACTTTAAAAGATTTTGAATCATTACTTTGTAAAGATAATGTTTTACAAAAATCTCAAACTAAGTGAGTTAAATCTTTAAGTGAAGGACATGTAAGTTTATTAGAACAATTATATACATTAAAAGTTACTGATAGTAAAAGAAAATTAGTTTATGAAAATAACAAATATATTAATACAAATCCTTATTTTATTGACGATAAAAAGGAAATTGTAGAATTAATCTAGCCTTCTTATATACTTTTATCTAGGTAACTTCATTATAATATTATTATTACCCCATGTCTATTAAGCGAGTTAAAACAATTAATTAAATTTTAGAAGCACACGTGATAGAATGAATTTTCAGACCTTCATTTCTGAAAATGAGGAAAATGGCACTTTTGTCGTTTTTTTTTTGCTTGAAATTTTTATTTTTAGTTTTTAAAATAAATCCCTATTTGATTCTAAGTTTTTTTCGAGTATTATTTTTTGTAATCTGGCCTTCTTATATACTATATATATTTCTGGCTCCTAAAATGTATTATTTAGAAACAGAAGATGGTCAAATTATTTATAAAGTTAAAGGTTTAAAACATGAAGTTAATTTAACGTTAACTGATTTTGAATTATTACTTTATAAAGAAAGTTTGCTAGAAAAATTTCAAAATAAGTGAAGAAGAAATCTTTCAGATGGGTCTATTAAAATCAAAGATGAATTATATACTTTAAGAGTTACTAATAATAAGAGAAAATTAATTTATGATGAAAATAATAAATTAATAAATACATTTCCTTTTACGATTAATCTTAATAAAGAAATTGTTGATACGCAAGATTAGACTACTCTTCTTTTCAAAGCTTAAATTTAGATTTTGAGTAAATATAATACCCCCTTTTTCTAAGATTAACAGGTTTTTATAATGCGCTTGATTTTTAAGTTTGAAGGAAGAGGTCTTTTTTCAGTTTTGTTTTTAGTGTATAAGATTAGAAGAAAATTGATTTTAGTAGTATGTGGGTATTATTCTATATATTAAAATTGAAATGTGCTTTATGTATACTACTGTTTATAGTCAATGGGTTATGAGAATATATAATTAATTAGGGCAGTTATACACCTTTTCTAAGGTTTAGCTAATAAATGTATAATAATTAATGGTAATATCCAGTTTGGATCAATATTTATAAATTAGCAAACTATAAATAAGGTTTTGATTATTCCTAGGATTTAATTACTCTATGCCAAAGTGCAACTGATCGAGTATAAATGACAGAAATATGACAAATAAAAATGAATTTAATAATTTTAATTATAATTTGACTTTTAATAACTTATAACATTAGTGGAGTGTATTCCGCTCTACCACTAGTACTAGCGATTATTAATGTAGGGATTAGTACTATATTATTAATTTTTTATTCCGATTCTTTTACCTATAAAGTAATTAGAATTATCTCTATACTTTACATCGTAATCATATTATTGATTCAACTTAAACCATTAATTGATTTTATAATACAATGTCTATAAATAAAATTACATTTTTAGAAAGTATTATACAAAATGATGTATTTTGTTTGAATAATAGTATGATTAGTAGATTATATTTTTTCGATTCTTTTGAAATTAGTTTATTTTTAGATATATTAGAAACTGATAAGGTATATGTAGCTTGCTTTGAGTATATCTCTTCTTGAAATTTATACGATGAAGATTCACCTGTTATCACATTATCTAAACCAATTCTAATTACTAGAAATAGTAATCCAAGGATCGTCTCTAAGTTTATTAAATCACAGATTAATCTAGCTTGTTTTTCATATAACTTGGAAATAACTGAAGATATGCCAAACAAATTAGATGCTCCTGGAGTAATAGTTAAATATAGAGAAATAAACATATTTTAAACTAGAATTTTACATCTAGTTTCTTTTACAGATTTGCCCCTTTCTAAAATTTTTAAATTTTTATAATCTCTTTTAATTTATATACTTAATTTAAAACTATCTTTACTTTAAAATTATTAGAATTAAATGTTGGAATCGAAGCAGATTATAAACTTTATAATTGAAACCAATCAGTATATAACCCCCCTTCACGCAATTACCATTTTGCCTTAAACCAAAAATTAACATGTGACCTTTTGTTTAGTATTGTTCAGTAAAATATTATAAAAACAAAATGAAAAACTTAAATAAATTTACAAAAGCTGAATTAATTAGCAAATTTAAAAAGTTAGAAAATAAAAATTCTAATAGTAATAACTCTAACACTACTCTATTCTCTAAAATATTTGATTATATTCTTTATTTTAAAACTTTAATCTTCAAAATTACTTTAATCTCCGTATTGATTAAAACTTTTAAGAAATATTCTGTATTTAGTAAAATATTTAGATTTGCTAATTGAGTAATCTTATCTATATTTGGTATAAGTCTTATCGATAATTTTCCATTTGATTTCACTAAAGAAATTAGATATGTTTTAGCTGGAATTATTACTTATTTTACTAACACTCATTTCTATTCGTTCATTGCATCAATTTTTAGTGGTAAAGAAACAGCTACCAATCAAAAAATCTCATTGAGAGATAGACCCTTGATTGAAGGATTTAGCGATGAAACAACAAGAAATGAAAACAAAAGTAAAAGAAATTCTAAAATCTCTGAATGATTAAATCCTGAACCCGAAGTTGGAGAAGATTCTAATAAAAAATATTATATTATTGCAGCTTTATTAATTTTATCGTGTTTAAGTTGATATTATTGAGATGAAATTAGAACTGTTACACCTACTATTACTAATTATTTTCGAAGACCTAGACCAGGAAATGATGGTACTGGAGATGGTAATACAGGAATGAATAATGGAAATATTCAACCCTCATTAGATAATAGACCTAATATCGCAGATAGATTGAAAAATTTAGTTAATTCTAATAAATCAGATCAATCTCAAATCGATTTACAAGATAAAACTCAAAATATTGCTTCAACTTCTAAATTAGATAATAGCCCATTGGATAACTCTATGAATCATTACTTCAGTAAACCAGTTGAACAACAAATGACTGGTTTAAAAGAGATAGCAGGTCAAGATTTAGCCAGTGAAACTAAATCAGTTGTAAATGAAATTGGTCAATTCTTAAATTATTATGACAACTCTAGTTTCCCTAAAGATGCTGCAGTTGGTGCTGGAATATATAAGTTATTAAGAGAAAGATTAAATAAATTAATGGATAAAAACAATCTGTTTTATGGTGAAATAAGTGATGATGATAAGGTAATGGAAAAATTAGATAGATTTGAAGAATTAGAAAGTCATTTTGTTACTCAACATAATTCACCAGCAGTTGAAACTAATAATTTAGATAATACACAAAATATATTGGATAATCAAAGCGATACTTATGAAGAAGTGGCTGTAGCTAATATTGAAAGTAGAATGGCTTGATCGGATAGAGCTACTCCTTCTGTACATTCACAAGAAAATAATTCTCAAATACCCACTCCATCTGTACATTCACAAGAAATCTCTCCAGATCAACCTATTACATCAGTTATTGAACAAACAGGGTTAGAAAGTCAACAACCGGTTAAACCTAAATATACTTTTGGTGATCTGTTAAAATCGATTAGATCTAGAAGAGACGATTCTCATGTAGTTGGAAGTCCATCTAATAAATTATCTAATTTAGTTGATAATACTGATTTAGATGATACAAATCTATTAGCAGCAGTTAAAGAAACGTTTAGTGAAGATGTTGGATTAAAAGTGGATACTTCTGATGTAAAACATCAAAGTTCTAATGTTGATTTACCTAAGATTGATATAGATTCTAATAGTTCATCTGATAAATCAATAAATCAATATTTTCCTAAACCAGAAGTTACTCCTCAAGATACTAAATCAGGATTTACTAATTTATTTAGTCAAATTAGTGAATCTAGAAAAAATAGCATATCTCCTCAAATCAGTCAATTAGGTTTACAACCTGGAAGTCCTAGTTTATCACCATTAAATACTAAACCTAGTATATCTAATTTATTAGATGATACTACAGCTTTATTCGATGATTATGATGATGAAATTATACCTACTTCTCCAGATATTAAGGGTAAAGGTAGAGAAATACCTGAAATTAACGATTGAGATGAAATTGTAACCAATATGAATATTGGTAATAATCCTACCGATCTTACTGTAGATTTAAAATATGATAGTTTATGAACTAGAATTTCTAGTTATAGATTCATTATGAATACTGGTCAAGTAATTGATTACCCATTTGCTACTAATGGTAATATAAGAGAAAGAAGTTTTGATCTATCTTCTAGAATTGAAATTAATAATAACTCTATAGTTGAATTGAAAGAAATTATTATATTAGACTTAGACTATAGAGGAAATTCTATTTGAAAGAATAGTAATTATTCTACATAATTTAAAGTAGAAATATTTATTGAAGAGGGACAATTTCTGTCTTAACAATATACTTTTTATATGATTAATCTGGGTTATATTTTACTCCCATCTAGTCGTAAATATCGAAGAAAATTTTTATAATTGATGACTTTCGAACAAAAATTACAACAATTGAAAACTAAAATGTTTGATTTAATTTCTGTTAAAGAAATTACGTTTTTAAAAGATTTAGATTATAGAATTACTATTAATAAAAATGGTAAATTCTGTTATTATAAATTCTTAAATATTAATTCTAACACTATTTGAAGATTTTTCTTATTTAAATTAATAGAAAATAAAGTTTATACTGTTATTCCCTTTATTTCTGTTAATAATAAACCGGATGAACCTTATATTGTTCTAACTCAACAATTTTTAATTTCTACAAAAAGTGATCTTATATTAATTTCTAATTTTATTATTAATAAAATTAGTGATACGGTGAAATTATATAATATTCATAATCTAAACGATTTTAATATTATATTTAAATTTAAAGAAGTGGAGATTGTATATACAACTTTTAGTTCTAATTGAATGGAATTTCTTTACCCATTAAACAATCAAATTATTACTAAAGATTTAATTAAAAATAGCTTACAATTATTTTGAACTCAAATAATTAATAAAGAATTAATATCAGAAGATAAAGTTTTTTGCTATTCAATTTAAAGTAAAATTAAGAAATGGAATATTCAGATCTATTTCTAAAGTAAAAAAAGTTGATAGTAAAGATTTAGATTTATTAATTGAATTATTTAACTCTTTTATTGATAAATAAAATCAGATGAATATCAATTGGCTGAAAGTTTAGAAATAATATTTAGTTATAATTTATTTAAAGAAGAAAAACTAACTAAACAAACATATAAACCAAATTTATTAAACAGTGATGAAAAATCATCATTTGATTTTAAAGGTTACAAGTTACCCAATACAATGGATTTAACACTTTGAGGAGTTTATATTTTTACTAATTTGTTTTTTTTACTTCAGCCATAGTTTATAAACCAAATTCAAAAGCAATTTATCATATAACTTTATTTGATAATTATCAACTAGTTGAATTAAAACTAGGTGACAAAGTAATAATTAAATTTAAAGATATAATAATTGAACCAAATAATTTAGGATCCTTCAATAGAATTATAGATTCTCAAGAATATATATTTGAAAATGGAAACTTATTACTTAAAAAATTTACTTATAAAACAAATTTTCTAAGAGCTATCAGTAAAACTATATTTAGATCTTCTAAATTTATTACTATGGACTTAAAAACAAGAATAGTCGATAACATAATGGTTCTTTTTGCAATAGGTATTTATGATGGAATTGAATCGTTTTCATTTTATTTAACAGATTTTAATAATCTAGATAAAATTATGATAATGCTATTGAACATTAAAACAAAAATGTTTTTATTAAAAAGATTAAAAATTTGAACAATTTTAAACATCAAGTCTATTTTATAAATTAGTAATGCTAAACTAAATAATTCACAGTTACTTACATTTGCATCCTATTAAGAAATGTTCTTTTTCTTATAAAAATTAAAAATAATTTCTTTTTCTTAAAAATATATTATGGATTAATATATTAAAAAGAAATATTAAAAAAAATAATAGAAATAATAATTAAGATAGTATCTAGGGGTTAGTTTCTTGCTTTATATACATTCAGCGCTTATCTAATATGTTTGTGGCTACCCAACTATGCCTGTTTAATTAATTAATAATTAAATTCAACAATTGGTACACTAGAGAAACACAGCCTATTGATCCTTTCGTACTAGAAGGTCTTTCCCTTTTTACTATTTATTTCTTCAGAAGATAGGGACCATACTGACTCACGTCGTATTAAACCCAACTCGCGTACCCTTTTAATCGGCGAACAGCCGAACCCTTCCAAGCTTCTTCACCCGGAGGATAGGATGAGTCGACATCGAGGTGCCAAACAGCCGGGACAATGTGTACTCTTACCGGCTATCAGCCTGTTATCCCTAGCGTAACTTTTATCGATTGATCCCCGTCTATTCCATTTTATAGCGAGGGGTCACTATGCCCTACTTACGTATCTGTTCGACTTCTAAGTCTTTCAGTTAGGTATGCTTTCCGCCATTATACACTTCAAAACCTTTCACTAGTTTATTGATCTCCATTCAATTTCTAGCTATACCTTATAATAATAAAACTAATTTATTAAGTTTTATTTTTATTTAACTCTTTTTTTATATTTAAAATACTAGAGAATTATTTTTGTTTTTGTTTTTGTTTGTATATTATAATAAATAATTATAATATTATAAATTTTAATTTAAATCTTTGGATGTACTTTGCTACTTTTTTAAAGACGACCGCCCCAGTCAAACTACCAATTAGTCATTTATCCCTTAAATTTCAATTTATAAGGTAAACAAAGATTTAATTCAAATTATAAGGTTTTCCAATTTTGTCTATCGACAACCCTAATTACTATTAATTGATTTAAAATCAATGTAATAACTAACTATAGTAAAGCTGCATAGGGTCTTCCCGTCCCTCTGAAGACAGCGAGCATCTGCACTCGCAATTCAATTTCACTGAGCAAGTTGTAGAGACAGTGAGACCATCGTTACATTATTGATACAAGACCACATTTAATGGCCAATTTATTTTGCTACCTTAGGATCCTCATAGTTAAGACCGCTATTAACCAGATTTTCGATTAGTAACTTTAAAATTACCTCTCTTATATTAATGGCATTGAGCAAATTTCATCCAGAATACTATTATCTTAATCATTGCTCTGAATTGTGTTTTTAGTAAACAGTCGTGGCCTCCGATTTTATTATACTATATAACTATTTAAATTATGGCTAATTTAAATTTTATATGGTTTCTCTTATTGTCAAACTTATGAGAACAACTTGCCGAGTTCCTTAACAACTTTTAGCTCTACGCCTTAGTATACTCTACTTACGAACCTGTGTCGGTTTAGGGTACGGTAGTATATTAATTTATTATTAATAATAATAATTAATAAATAAATTATATATTTAAATTTCCTGATCTATTATAATTTCCATAAAGATTTTCAATATATTACTCATCAGTCAAAACTTTGGTTTTGAACCTTAGAGGCCGCATTAACATAAGGTGGTTTAACCTTTCCTTATAACCCTTTCGTATTCGGCGAGAAGTATTATAACTTCTTTTACGTTACTCATGTCAGCATTATCTCTTCAGTTATTTACAAACAATGAAACACTGTTTATCGTCAATTATACTGAATGTTCTACTACCTAATTTATAAACATAATTTTAATTATATTTATAATTAACAGGATATCGGTTGATTATTTAAGACCCGTTAAATTTTTGGCGCAATAGTCTAAGGGCTGCTACGTTGTTACAACGGTCATTAAAAGATAGCGACTACCAGGCTCACTTTACAGCTGCATTCAATCTATTACTTCCTTTAATTTCACTTAATAATCATTCGGGACCTTGATCCATGTTCTCGGCTGTTTCCGTTTTGACTATTCAACTTATCATGAATAGTCTGAATATCTATTATCAATTTATGTAATTCCGAGTTTCGTTTCCATTGGTAAGATTTTCGAGATCCCCTCAACCTAAACTGTTAATATAAATATATTATATTATTAGTTGGGAATTACCGTGCTGTACCTCCATAAATTTATTAATAGATGTCATACTAAAATATGTTTCGTAGAAAACCAGCTATCACCAGTTCAGATTGGCATTTCACCGCTTTCCAAAACTCTTCGGAGAATTTTGCAACATTCAACCGTTCGATCCATTATAATCTGGTTTTGGAAAGATCAACTGGCTTCGGGTCTAATAATAGTAACTATCCCAGAATTATATTTGTAAATAAATTACTTATATTATAATATAAATTTTATTTTATAAGGAATTTATTCTATTTTATTGTAGTAAAATATTTAAAAATACATTAATTTTTTTATACAAATAATTTAGTCGCTTTCGCTAAGGCTAATTAACCTTGCTACTATCATTAACTTACTGACCCATTATGCAAAAGGTACGTCGTCATTTTTATTTTAAAACTTCGACTGCTTATAGAATTACTAATTCAAGACTATTTCATTTCGTTATACAACGAACTATTTCAACTTTTCCTTTACAGTACTTTTCACTATCGCTAAATTTATTATACTTAGCCTTAGAGGATGGTTCCCCTATATTCCGACAAGTTTTCTCTCATCGTACTTATTTTTAAGAAAAAATTTTTTTTTATTTTACAGGACTAAATACCTACTTTGGTAATTATTTATTTAAATAATTATAATATAATAATTAAATTATAATTAATGACATTCCAACTTCATTCTTTAATAATTAATTTTATATTATTTCAAATATTTTTTTTTTCTTTAGGCTAATCCGATTTCACTCACCATTACTTTCGAAGTCTCGGTTGATTTCCTTTCCTTTCCTTAATACAATGTTTTGCTTCAGGAAGTATTAATATTTAAGGTTTCCCTTAGGATCGCCACAATTTGCTTACTATTAATATAATTATTAATTAGTTTGTGGCTTTTGGTTCAGACCTCCTTTTTAATAAATTTGCTAGTTATCCTTAATAATTCCTTTAAAATACTTTGATGTTTATACTAAATTGTCATCTATACTTTTAATTTTTTAATTTAATTTAAAACTATCTAATTTATAATTTTTATTATAATACTTTACTTATATATTATTAATTTAAACGAAAATATTATAAAATTTTAACTTAATTTTATTCTTTAAATTTAATACTAATAAATAAAAATTTTAGCTGAAAAAAGGAATTGAACCTTTATTTTACCGTCATGAATGGTAAGTTTTAACCATTTAAACTATTTCAGCTTAATTAATAAAATTAGATAATTTAATTATTCTTATTAATCAATAATAATTTAATTAATCAAATGAGTTAGAAAAAACAAAAATTTTTATATCTACAAAACTAATTATGTTCATATTATTTTTTAATACATAATTTAATTATTTTTATTTAAATATAATTATGATTAAAATATAGCTGATTTACTCTAAATATTAATAAGTCTAAGTATAGGACTTAAAGATATCTCATCTAAAACAAAAAATATATAAAACAAAATTAAATTATTAAAATAATAGCTAAATAAAATAATTTTAAAAATTTAATTTTACAAAAGTGTTTAATACTATTATATTTTTTGTTTTAATGAATATTTTTCTATTTTTTTATCCATAGATTGTTCTATTTTTATTAATATACAATTAGATTTTTTATATAAATCTTTATATTATTATAATTAAAGTTTATATAAAGACCTAGAACCTTAACTTAAAATTTAATTTTAATTTCTTATTAAAAATTTTACAGGTTTAGATATCTTAACTCATTTAATTTTAATTATATTATAAATAATTATAAATTTATAAAAAAATTAAATATATATCTAAATTATTAATTTAGGGTAAAATCAGAGATTTGAACTCTGAACAGCGTCGCCACAAAACGTTATTTTGCCAATTAAACTAATTCTACCTTATTTATATGTTTTGTCTATATTCAATTTAAATTAATTTTTATTAATCAATAAATTAAAATTACTAATTTTAGATTAATATTATAAATCTTTTTCATTCTAATTAATAAATTATATTTAACAAATAATAAAACAAATTTTGTTTTAACTTTTTATTTTTGTTTTTGTTTTTTTACTCTTTTAAAATAGAAATTAATTAATTTATAATGAAATAATCTAAATTAAAGGGGGTAAATTTAAGGTAAATAATAGAATAATAATTCTTTAATTATAAATATTTATATTAATTAATATAAATATTTATTTTATATAAGTTAATATAAATATTTTAAACATAAAAGTTATAAAATAATAATATTTAATTATTCTCTATAGCTAAATCCATTAAAGTATTTTCTGCTATACCGATTATAGGTACAATAATTAAGAATCAAGCAAAATAAAATGTAGTAGCAATTTGTCCTACTTCTACAAAAGGGCTTTCTGGATGTTGAGAACCAATTCACATTAATATTACAAAATTTACAATAAAAAATCATTGAGCTAATTTCATAGCAGGTCTAAATTGGCTACCTCTTATTCTAGATAAATCAGTTAAAGGTAATATTAATAAAATTAATAATGAACCGAACATAGCTATTACTCCTAATAATTTATTAGGTATAGATCTTAATATAGCATAAAATGGTAAAAGATATCATTCTGGTACTATTGAAGGAGGTGTACTCATAGGATTAGCTGGAATATAATTATCACTATGTCCTAATAAATTAGGATAGAAAAAAACTATTACAGATAGTGCTAATAAAAATGCAAATATTGTTACAAGATCTTTAAATGTGAAATAAGGATGCATTGCATATCTATCTCCATTAGAAGATATACCATTAGGATTATTTGACCCGTGTGTATGAAGAGCCATTAAATGAGCTACTACTAAAGCAGCTAATAAAAATGGTAGTAAGAAATGAAGAGAGAAAAATCTATTTAATGTAGCATTACTTACACTAAACCCTCCTCATATTAATTCTACTAAATCTTGTCCAAAAAAAGGTACTGCTGACAATAAATTAGTAATTACTGTAGCACCTCATAAACTCATTTGACCATAAGGTAAAACATATCCTAAAAAGGCTATAGCCATCATTAAAATTAAAATTATTACTCCTATACTTCATACTAATATTCTAGGTGATTTATAAGAACTATAATATAATCCTCTAGCTATGTGAGCATAAACAAAAATGAAAAAGAATGAAGCTACATTTGCATGTGTATATCTTAATATTCAACCAGCATTAACATCTCTCATAATATGTTCTACACTATTAAAAGCAAAATCTACATGAGGTTGATAATGCATTGCTAAAAATACTCCAGTTAAAATTTGTATTATTAAACAAGTTCCTAATAAAGAACCAAAATTTCATAAATAGGAAATATTAGCTGGTTGAGGAGAATCTACAATATAAGAATTTAATAATCTTAATAATACATTAGTTTTTAATAATCTCATTTGTATTTATATTTTTATTTAAATTAATGTTCTTTAATTTAATTATTTTCAAATTTTACTAAATTATATTTTTTATTTGTATTTTTTGTTTTGTTTTTAGGAGATTTAAATAGTATAAAGTATTAATTATGGTATATATTTATATCTATAAATTTATATTTTTTATAAATATAATGTATACAAACCCTATTTTAATAAATAGTTTACAGTGCAATCTTAAAATTTTATTAAAATTATAATTTAAGATGTGAAATAATTTTTTTAATTTTAGTAATTTTGTAGTTAAATTTTCATAATAATCAAAATCAAAGAATATTTTAATTTTAAATAAATAATTAGAAAATTTATAAAAATTGAATCCTTTATTAAGAAAATATATATTAATAATAATTTTATATTTATAACTACCTACTTGAAATAATATTATTTTCATAGATTTATAAATTAAACAAATGTTTAATATTCTAATGTAAATAATTGTTTAAATATTCTGACTAATGTAATAAAAATTTTTGTTTCAAGTTAACATAAAAATTTTTAAGCCTAAGAAGATTTGAACTTCTAGAAATTTCTCATCAAGAAATCATTTTACCATTAAATTATAGGCTTTTAATTTTATTTGTTTTTGTTTTTGTTTTTTGTTATATTATTTATATTATCAATAGTAAATTACAAATTTTATAAAAATATAAATTATAAAAAAAAATGAAAATTTTAATTATATACTTTTATTAATAAGGGGGGGTAATTATTTAAATTTAATTAATATTTTTAAATTAACTATTAGCTTGATCAACTCAAGCTAAATAATCTTGAACAGACACAGCTTCAACAACAATTGGCATGAATCCATGTCATACTCCACAAATTTCACTACATTGACCGTAAAATGTACCAGTTCTTTCAGCTATTATAGAAGATTGATTTAATCTACCTGGTACCGCATCAACTTTAAGCCCTAAAGAAGGTACAGCGAAAGAATGTATTACATCAGCTCCAGTTACAATTAATCTAATATGACAATCTACAGGTATAATTACTTTATTATCAACATCTAATAATCTAAATTGACCTAATTCTAAATCAGATTCAGGGATCATATAAGAGTCAAATTCAATAGATTCTCCACTTTCAGTTACATAATCTGAATATTCATAACTTCAATATCATTGATGACCTACTACTTTAATTGTTATTGTAGGTGATATTACTTCATCTAATAAATATAATAATCTAAAACTTGGGAAAGCTATAGCTATTAATATTAATGCTGGTGTTATTGTTCATATTAATTCAATTAATGTCAATTTAACTCACATAGTTTCCTACGGGATCGGACTATATCATACCGCAATAACGGCTTTCACATGTAGTCTCTGAGGATCCTACTTTAATTATATACTTTTACAAGAAAATTAAAACAAGAATAAAACAAAAAAGTAAATGTAAACAAAACAACAATTAATAATAAGTTTTAATTTTTTTTATTTGTTTTTGTGTATCTTTTTTACTCTGTTATTCTAAAGACAGTATTAATTAAAGGGAAGATAATTTAATTAAAAATTTATTTCTTGTTTTCTTGTTTAATTATTAGATTTAAATTAAAAATTGTATAAAATTTTTGGTTTCCTGCTGATTGTCCATTGTAACATCCATTAGAATTTTCACTAATAAAACCAAAAATTTTTTGTTTTAGGTTTTGTTTATTTTAAATATGATAGTATCTAAGGCTTTA
>Ga0210407_10001936_pt1 | contig 18442 bp, 13 predicted proteins | sample IncBWC27MmetaG_FD_150860 | JGI IMG/M metagenome (GOLD analysis project Ga0210407, IMG submission 150860) | Forest soil microbial communities from Barre Woods Harvard Forest LTER site, Petersham, Massachusetts, United States - Inc-BW-C-27-M | ecosystem: Environmental > Terrestrial > Soil >...
TAGTGCTGTTTCTCGGCGTCGTCCTTCTCTGCGGAGTTTTCTTCACGCTCGGCTACGTGATGGGACGCACGCAATACGGCGGCGCCGTGCACGCCGCAGACGGCTTTAACAGCAACGTGCCCTCGGCGTCAGTCTCTCCGAAATCAAAATCCGCGCCCGCTGCGAAAAACGCACCCGCGCCCGCCGCCGATAACGGTGGTTGGGATTTCTACGACAACAAGAAGTCTGCAAGCGACCACCTGGAGCCGGCGCCTGCGGCCGCAGCTCCCGTCGCAAAAGCTCCCGCCTCGGTTCCCGCGGTAGCCACCAAATCAACCAATGCGCCGCCCCCGGCGGCCACCAAGACCGTCGCCGCCACCCCGAAGCAGCCCGCGCGATTCCAGGCGCCCGCGATGAACAAGAATTCCATCGTCCTGCAAGTGGCGGCCGTCAAATTGCAACGCGACGCCCTGGAAGTGGCCGATGCCATTCAACAGAAAAAATTCCCCTCCTTCGTCTCTACCTCGCCTGCCGACAATTTCTTCCACGTGCAAGTCGGCCCCTACCCCGATATGCCCTCCGCGGAAAACGCCAAACGTGCCCTCGAACAATTGGGTTTTAAGCCTATAATTAAACGCTAGAAGCAATCGTCTGAATCGCTAAACCGGAAGGGCGGGGCTTTAGCCCCGCCGTAAAGCCGCGCGAAAGAGGGGCTTTAGCCCCTGAAGCCTCAGGTTTTTATCGCGTATGAATTTTAGTGAGATAGTTCCTAAATGAATTTGCCTCGTTACGCGCGAGTCCTGCTCGCCATAGGCAGCGGCGTCGCCCTAGGTCTCTCGTTTCCCAATTACAATTTGTATCTCCTGGCCTGGATCGCCATGGGCATGCTGGTGCTGGCATCAGCCGGCGCGCCACTGAAAGAAGCACCACTGTACGGCTTCCTGCATGGCCAGGTTTTCTATCCGGTGTGCCTTCCGTGGGTGGATACGGTCATGCGCCAGTACGGCAACATTGACCCGTGGATCTCCGCCGCGTTCGTCGGCATGATTGGATTCATCGGCGGCCTGATCTGCGCCACATTTTCCACCGGCGTCGCCCTGGCCTCGCGCAAGAGCAAGCTCCTCGCCTGCGCCCTCGCGCCCTTCCTCTGGACTGTCCTGGAATATTTCCGCACCAACATTCCCATCATCGGTTCGTCCTGGGATTTATCCGGCTATCCCGCCGCGCGCAGCCTCGCCCTGCTGCAAATCACTTCTGTCACCGGAATCTACGGCCTCTGTTTCCTGATCGCCGCCTACGGCTCGCTGGTGGCCTATGCAATTCTCCAGTTAGGTGAAAGAAAGCAGTCGCACTTTGAACCTTCCGAAACCAGCGGAGCAACGGCCACGAGCGGAAGGGCGGGACTTCAGTCCCGCCGTGAGGCCGCCAAAATGCACGGGGCTTTAGCCCCTGAAGCCACCGCTGGCGGAGCCTGGAAGCTCGCTGCCATCGTCACCGTCGTCCTGATCCTCGTCGCGCTAATCGGCCCGCACCTGATTCCCACCGCCACACCACATTACGTCGCGCATCTGGTGCAAACCAATTTCCCCCAGTCCGAAAGTTATCCCCCCGATTGGCTGCAGGTCCATGCCGGTGAGCTAAACCAGTTAGAACAAATCAGCGTGGACGCCGCGCATCAAATCCCCGGCGTCATCATCTGGCCCGAAGTGCCCGCCCCCTTTTCGTTCACAGAGCAGCCCTTCGCCGAGCGCGCCCAACGCATCGCGCAAGAATCCGGAAATTATTTTCTGGTGGGCGTGGTGGATTGGAAACGAGACGCGGAGGGGAAGTGGCTCGCATCCAACAGCGCAGACCTGCTGAATCCGCAAGGTCAGCGCATCTTCAGCTACGACAAAATTCACCTCCTACCGTTCGGCGAATACGTCCCGCTGCGCGGTTGGCTCACCTTCGCAAAAAAACTCACCGCGGACATTTCCGATTTCACTCCCGGCTCTACATACGGTGTTGCACAAATTCCCGAAGGCAAATTCGGCACCTTCATCTGTTACGAAGCAATTTTCCCCAGCGAAGTCCGCCAATTCACCGCCAACGGCGCGCAATTGCTAGTCACCATTTCGAATGACGGCTGGTTCGGCCGCTCCTCCGCTCCCGAACAGCACATGGCCATGGCCCGCGTCCGGTCAGTAGAAAATCGCCGCTGGCTCCTGCGCGACACCAACAACGGCTACACCGAATCGATCGACCCCTACGGCCGCACGGCCGCCCAACTCCCCTTAGACATCCGCGGCCAACTCGACGCCCCCTACGATTTTCGTAGCGACCTAACCCTCTACGCCAGATTCGGCGACTGGTTCAGCTGGCTCTGCGTAGCCGTAACGATCGTCCTCCTAGCGATGTCCTTCGTAAATCGCCCCGCGCCATAACTCTGGCTCCGTCGCCAGCGATTTGCATTCAGTCCGTCATCCTGAGCGGAGCGAAGGATCTCTCCTCGATTTCCGAAACACCGTCTCGCTTTCCGCCGTCAGCGCCTTACTCTTCGCGCGCCTTCATCAATGCCTTTATCAGTGTTGATCAGCGTTCATCAGTGGTGATTTTGACTTTCCGCTCGTCCCGTCACAACCCCCGAGATGACACCCAACCCAAAATCACTTACCATGATGAATACCCAATAGGACCCAATGGCCGAACACATCGAAGACCTGCAACAACGCTTCGCCGAGCTGAATAAGCGCATCCAGCTTGTGCGGAGCTTTCTTTGACGCCGAATCCGCCCGCAAACAACTAGCCGAATTCGAAGCCAAAACCAGCAACCCCAATTTTTGGCAGGACCAGGAAAAAGCGCAAGCCACTCTGCAACAGCGCAAAACCGTCGAAGACCGCGTGAACGCCGAAGTAGCTCTCGACACCAAAAAAAGTGACATCGAAACCTACCTCGGCCTCGCGCAGGAAGAAAAAGACGATGCCCAGCGCGACTCGCTTCTAGAAGACGTCGCCAAAGAAATCGCTTCAGCCGACACCTATGTTTCCGATCTCGAAACGAAAACCCTCCTCGCCGGTGAAAACGATCGCCTCAACGCCATCGTCACCGTAAAACCAGGCGCCGGCGGCACCGAATCCCAAGACTGGGCCGAAATGCTCCTCCGCATGTATCTGCGCTGGGCCGAACAAAAAGGTTTTCGCGCCACCATCCTCGATTCCACTCCCGGTGAAGAAGCCGGCATCAAATCCGCCACGGTCCAGATCGAAGGTGAAAACGCCTACGGGATGCTCTCCGGCGAAAGCGGTGTCCATCGCCTCGTGCGCATCTCGCCGTTCGACCAGGCCGCCCGGCGCCACACCTCGTTCGCGTCGGCGTTCGTCATTCCCGAAATTGACGATCGCATCGAAATAAACGTCAAGCCCGACGACCTGCGCATCGACACCTTCCGCGCCGGGGGCCACGGCGGCCAGAACGTCAACAAAGTCGAATCCGCCGTGCGCATCACGCATCTTCCGTCCGGCATCGTCGTGCAGTGCCAGAACGAACGCAGCCAGCACAAGAACCGCGAAATCGCCATGAAAGTTCTGCGCTCGCAACTCTACGAACTCGAGCTCGAAAAGCGCCGCGACGCGCTCAACAAACTCGACGCCTCCAAGCCCGAAATCAGTTTCGGCAGCCAGATCCGTTCCTACACCATGCAGCCGTATCAACTGATCAAAGACCATCGCACCAAAGTCGAGCGTGGCGACGTGCAGAAAGTCCTCGACGGCGACCTCGACCCGTTCATCCGCGCCTACCTGCTCTACCGCCGCGATATGGCCTAGCCCAGCTTTTTCACCGAAACGGTAAGCAAAGTTCCCGTCGCCTGCCAATTTCGGCCCACCACCGCACAATTCCCCCTGCCTTCGCGACCATTCAGCTCCGATTTAACGCCTTTCGATGCAAAAGTTTGACACCCCCAAACCCGCATGCTAGCCTGATTTTTTGGGCTTAACTGTCCCACGCGCATTAGGGGCCCCCGAATTGCATCAATTCCGCTGGAGGATACTGTTTTGGCTCATCACGATGAAAAGTTTCTCTTTACCTCAGAGTCTGTAACCGAAGGTCATCCCGACAAAATCGCTGACCAGATTTCCGACTCCGTTCTTGACGCCGTCTTGACCGACGATCCCATGGGCCGCGTGGCCTGCGAAACTTTGGTCACCACCGGCCTGATCGTCGTTGCCGGCGAAATCACCACCACCACCTATGTGGATTTTTCCGACCTCGCCCGCGAAGTCATTCGCGACGTCGGCTACACTCGCGCCAAATTTGGCTTCGACGCCGAAACCTGCGGCGTCATCTGCACCATCCACAAACAATCTCCAGACATAGCCATGGGCGTGGACACCGGCGGCGCCGGCGACCAGGGCTTGATGTTCGGCTTTGCCTGCGACGAAACGCCCGAACTGATGCCTATGCCGATCCAACTCGCGCACAGCCTCACCCACAAACTCGCCGAAGTCCGCAAACAGAACGTCGTCGATTTCCTCCGCCCCGATGGAAAATCCCAGGTCACCATCGAATATATTGATGGCCGCCCCGCGCGCGTGGATACCGTGGTCATCTCCACGCAGCATAGCGACAAAGTCTCCCTGAAAGATCTGCAGCACGCCGTGCGCAAGCACGTGATCGATCCCGTGCTGCCCGCAGCCATGGTGGACAAAAATACCAAGTACCACATCAATCCCACCGGCCGGTTCGTCACCGGCGGTCCCATGGGCGATGCCGGACTCACCGGCCGCAAAATCATCGTGGACACCTACGGTGGATACAGCCGTCACGGCGGCGGCGCTCTCTCCGGCAAGGACGCCACAAAAGTTGACCGCTCCGCCTGCTACATGGCGCGTTACGTCGCGAAAAATCTCGTCGCCGCAGGCCTTGCCACCAAAGTAGAAGTGCAGCTGGCGTACGCCATCGGCGTCGCTGAACCCGTTTCCGTAATGGCCGATACGTTTGGCACCGGCACAATTCCGGATTCGCAGATCACCGAGCTGATCCGCGCCTTCTTCAAATTGACGCCCAAGGGCATCATCGAGACGCTCGACCTGCGCCGTCCGATCTACAGGCCGACAGCGTCCTACGGCCACTTCGGCCGCACCGGCCCCGGCTTCACCTGGGAGCGCACCGATAAAGCCGAAGCCATCCGCAAAGAAGCCGGCTCCCGCGGCGCCGTAGCGGTTTCGCGCAGTTGATTCGCGCCACAGCGCGGATCACCCTGAGATCCCGCTGTGCGGGATCGAAGGGTCGAATGCACCTTTAGCGACCCGCTGTTGCTTGAATTTGTAGCGGCCAGCTTTAGCTGGGCGCCTTTGACTTTGCCTTTGAAGTTCTAGCGTCCGTCCCACGAATCGGAACGGGCGAATTTGACGTAGCTTTTCTCTGCGCCCGGCGTCTACCCCGACGCAGTCGGGGCGTCTCTGCGGTAAAAAATGATTTAGCCGTACATCACGCACTTCAAATTTAAAGGGAGTTTCCAGTGGAAACAGCAACCACCAAACTAGCCGGCGACGTAAAAGACATCTCTCTCGCGGAAAAAGGCAAACGCAAAATCGAATGGGCCAATCAACAAATGCCCGTCCTGCAACTCATCCGCAAGCAATTCATCAAAGACCAGCCCCTGAAGGGAGTCCGCATGTCCGCGTGCCTGCACGTCACCAGTGAAACCGCGAACCTCGCGATCACTCTCCGTGACGGGGGCGCCGACGTAGTCCTCTGCGGCTCGAACCCGCTCTCCACCCAAGATGAAGTCGCCGCATCGCTCGTGAAAGACTACGGCATTCCGACCTACGCCATCAAAGGTGAAGACAACGCCACCTACTACGCGCACATCGCCGCAGCCATTGACCACAAGCCGCAGATCACCATGGACGACGGCGCCGACCTCGTCACCCAACTCCTCACCAAGCATCCCGACCTCGTCAAAGGCGTAATCGGCGGCACCGAAGAAACCACCACCGGCGTCATCCGCCTGCGCGCCATGGCCAAGGACGGCACGCTGAAATATCCCGTCATCGCCGTGAACGACGCGCTCACCAAGCATCTCTTCGACAATCGTTACGGCACGGGCCAATCCACTCTCGACGGCATCATCCGCGCGACCAACATGCTGCTCGCCGGTATGCGCGTCGTCGTCGCCGGCTACGGCTGGTGCGGACGCGGCGTCGCCATGCGCGCCAAAGGTCACGGCGCGGACGTGATCATCACCGAAATCAACCCCACGCGCGCGCTGGAAGCCATCATGGACGGGTTCCGCGTGATGCCCATGGCCGAAGCCGCCAGGATCGGCGAAATTTTCGTCACCGTCACCGGCAACAAGTCCGTCATCACTCAAGAGCACATCGAAAAAATGAACGATGGCGCCGTGATCTGTAATTCCGGCCACTTCAATGTGGAGATTGACATTCCCGCACTGGAAAAGATGGCCAGCTCCAAGAAGCCAGCACGCCCCTTCGTGGACGAATACGTCATGAAGGACGGTCGCAAAATCTATCTCCTCGGCGAAGGCCGCCTCATCAACCTGGCCGCCGCCGAAGGCCACCCCGCGGTCGTCATGGACATGAGCTTCGCCAATCAAGCCCTGGCTTCGGAATACATCGTGAAAAACGCCAAGGATCTGAAGCCGCAAGTGTATTCCGTCCCCGAACCCATCGACCGCCAAATCGCCAAACTAAAACTCGAATCCATGGGCGTCTACGTGGACAAGCTAACCGCCGACCAAGAGCACTACCTGGCCAGCTGGTCCGAAGGCACGTAGTCTTTCGTGGCACAGACAATCTTGTCTGTGCGAACCGCAGCAAGACGCGTAGTCGGCGTGGCAGGGCATTTCACCCGCTAGTCAGCCACGCCCGCCGCGCAACCAATGTTTACGTAGGGGCGGGCCTCAGACCTGCCCTTTTTTTCGCCGCCCACCGCGTGTCTTTCAACTTTGAACTTTCGACTCTCAACTGTTAACCCTTTACTTGCCCCATCCACTCCCGTCGCCCCAATGTACACACGCGACCGTTTGCTTTCTCGCCGCTGTCTCTCTAAAATACGCAGATGATTTTTTTGAGCGACGACGGCCATCACGAACTGGGCGAGGCTCCGACTTTCGTCCAGCCCCCCACCCCCAACACCAAATTTCTATTCGATACAAATGAACGCCGCAGAAAATCCGTCATCGCTGTAACTTATTCAAAACAAACGACCGTATTTCTATTGAATACCAATCAAGCCGAGAAAATATCAGACATCGCCGTAACCCATTCAAAATCAACAACCGCCCCATTTTCTATTCGATACAAATGGAAGCTCCAAGACTCTCCGCCCCTCTCCAAGAAAATCGCAAATTCCGCCCTCCGGACCCCCCGCGCATGATGCAAGACTGGGCCGCCTGGGCCATCGAAACCGCGAAACGCCGCGGAGCCTCCTACTCCGACGCGCGCGTCATGGACGTCCGCCAGCGCGAAATTGGCACCAAGAACGGCGAAGTCGGCACCCTGGTCGAATCCGAGACCCTCGGCATCGGCATCCGCGTGATCGCCGGGGGTGCCTGGGGCTTCGCCTCCACCGACCGACTCACGCGCGATGGTATTCAAGCCTGCGCCGCCGAAGCCGTAGCCATCGCCAAATCTTCAGCCCTCGCAAAGCGCGCAGACGTCGCGCTCGCTCCCGAAAAACCGCACGTGGACACCTGGCAGAATCCATTTCTGAAGGATCCTTTCCGCATTCCCGTCGAGCGCCAGATCGCCGTGCTGCTCGCCGCGGACAAAGAAATGATGCGCGTGAAAGGCGTCACACTCGCCGAAGGCTCGATGGCCTTCAAACGCATTGACCAGCTTTTCGTTTCCAGCATCGGCTCGGTGATTCATCAAGTGAAAATGCATTCCGGCGCGGGAATTGTGGCCACCAGTTTCGCGGGCACCGAAATTCAGAAACGCTCGTATCCGAATAGTTTCGGCGGTCAGCACGCTCTGGAAGGCTACGAACTGGTAGAAGCTCTCGATCTGGCGGGCAATGCGCAGCGCACCGCCGAAGAAGCCGTCGCGCTGCATTCCGCCGCGCAGTGTCCTGAAGGCACCAAAACAATCATTCTCGGCGGCTCGCAGCTCGGCCTGCAGATTCACGAATCCATTGGCCACCCCATCGAACTCGACCGCGTGCTCGGCCAGGAAGCCAATTTCGCAGGCATGAGTTTTCTCACCATCGAAAAACTACGCAAATTAAAATATGGTTCGGACATTGTGAACGTTGTCGCCGATGCGCGCCTCGAACACGGCCCCGGCCTCGGCACATTTGCCTACGACGACGAAGGCGTCCCCGCTCAATGCACGCCGATCATCACCGACGGCCTCTTCACCGGATACCTCAGCAATCGCGAGCTGGCCTCAGCTATCGGTGAGACTCGCTCCGGCGGCACCATGCGCACCGAATCCTGGAATCGTCTGCCAATGATTCGCATGACCAACATCAGCATCAACCCCGGCACCTGGAAATTCGACGACCTGATCGCCGATACGGACGACGCGATTCTGATGGAGACCAATCGCTCCTGGTCCATTGATGATCGCCGCTATCATTTTCAATTTTCCACCGAAATCGGCTGGGAAGTAAAAGGTGGGAAGCTCGGCCGCATGATAAAAAATCCCAGCTACAGCGGCATCACCACCGAATTCTGGAACAGCTGCGACGCGATATGCTCTCGCGATCAGTGGACGCTCTGGGGCACGCCCAATTGCGGCAAAGGCCAACCGATGCAAACCATGGGCACAGGCCACGGCGCCTCCCCCGCGCGCTTCCGCAACATAAAAGTGGGAGTCGCCTTTGCGAAGTAGCAGGTAGCATAGGCAATCTTGCCTGTGCTCTTGGTGTTGCCGTGGATTTTGTAGCGGCGCACTTCAGTGCGCACGCTTGCAGCGTGACTGAGAACTGAAAAAATGGCGCGAATGAAGAAAAAATCGGCGACCAAACAGCCGCGGAACTCCTCCGCATCTCAGTCCTCGAATCATCCCAGCGGCGCGCGTTTCACCGCCACCGAACTCGAGCAGATTGCCGACCGCATCATTAAATGGAGCGACGCCGACGAAACGGAAGTAGAAATTGACGCAACGGTTGACGCCCTGACCCGCTTCGCCAACAACACCATCCATCAGAACGTCGCCGAACACACCCTGGGCATCTCCGTCCGCGCCGTCGTGGACGGCCGCACCGCCCGCGCCACCACCAATAAAACCGACGAAGAATCCCTGCGCCGCGTGATCGCCGCCGCCGTAAGCCTCGCGCGCAACCAACCCAAAAATCCCGATTTGCTGCCAATGCTCGGTCCGCAGAAATACCAGAAAGTCTCGAATTTCTATCGCTCCACAGTCGCGGCCACTCCGCAGGATCGCGCCCGCGCCGTCGCGCGCGTCTGCAAAATGGCGGACGCCGCCGACCAGACCGCCGCCGGAATTTTCACCACCGGGTTCGTGCAGAACGTGCTGGCAAATTCCAAAGGGCTTGTCGCGCGGCACGACCACACCCGCGCGGAATTTTCCGTCACCATTCTGGAAGACAATTCCTCCGGTTGGGCTAAAGCGAACTCCGCGGACATTTTGAACATTGATCCGGACGCGCTGTTCGAAAGCGCCAGCGAAAAAGCCGCAGGCTCGCGCAAGCCGCGCGAGCTCGAGCCAGGGCGTTATACGGCGATTCTTGAACCGCCCGCCGTGCTCGATCTGGTCGGCTCGATTTTTTACGATTTTGCTGGCACCGGCGTCCTTGACAAGCGTTCCTGCCTGAACGATCGCATGGGCAAGAAGATCTTCGGCGACAACATTACGCTGTGGGACGACGTCTATCATCCGCTGCAAATCGGCGCACCGTGGGATGGTGAAGGTCTGCCGCGGCAGAAAGTTTTGCTGGTGGATCGCGGAGTGCCGAAGAATCTGGTCTACTCGCGCGCCACCGCGAAAAAAATGAAAGCCAAACCCACCGGCCACGGCTTCACATTGCCCAACGAATTCGGCGAAGCGCCGATGAACCTGGTATTTTCCGGCGGCGATAAATCCGTCGACGATATGATTCGCTCCACGGAGCGCGGAATACTGGTCACGCGCCTCTGGTACATCCGCGAAGTGGATCCCTACGAAAAAGTTTTAACGGGCATGACCCGCGATGGCACGTTTCTCGTGGAAAATGGCCGCGTAGCGGGCGGCATTCGCAATTTCCGCTTCAATCAAAGCGTGATCGAAGTGCTCGCAAACGTCGAGATGCTAGGCCCCGCCGTGCGCGCCGCCGGCGAAGAATCATTCGAAATGGTAGTCCCGGCCATGAAAATCAACAATTTCCATTTCAGCGAAGTAACAAAATTCTGACGCGCGAACGGGGGCCGCTTCCGCGACGCAAGGCGCATTTCCGCGAAAGCGAATGCATTTTTTGCGTAGGAAAAAACGGCGCTGTTATTTGGTGAATTGCAGACTGGTGATCGCACGAGAAATAACGTTCTCCTGAATCTGGACCAGGTCGGTGTCCGCGAGCGTCATCCCGAAAATCGTGTACACGCGCGCGCCGCGCGGAATGTAAACCACAATGCCAGACCAATCGCGCGCGTCCACGCTGCCGCGAAAACGCCGCTCCGTAGCGGAGACTCCTGAAATCATCACTTGCTTCTCGCCCAGCGGCCGGAAGTTTTCCATCACTTCGTGCAGGCGCTGTTCCGTCGTGGCGATATCGTTCGCGAGCGATTTGCCGCTGGGTTCCTGTCCGATTAAAAGGTAAGTGTTCTGATCGTCCGTTCCCAATGCCGTAATCGATCCCGGCAGAATCGTGCGCGCGCCTTCGATCAGTTTCCACGTCGGCGGTTTGTACATCTGGAAACCGTACGTGTCGTTCGTATAGAGGTTGCCGCTAACTTCCTCGCGCATCGGTTCAGGCGCAGCAGGTTTCGGCGGCGGCGCGGGCGTTGCGACGGGAGCTGATGCGTTCGATGCAGTCAACGCGCTGGATGCAGGCTGCGTCGAATTGTTCGGTGGAGAACTCGCCGTGTCCGCGTGCGGATATTCGACGACAGAATTATTGGCCGAAGGTGCAGATTCCGACGTCGGCGTTTTGCTGGGCGGCGCGGAAGCGTGCTCGACTTTTTCCGGTTTCGCCGTAGCTGACGCAGGCGCGGCGACATGAGTTTTGGCCGTTGCAGGCTCGGGTTTTTTCACCGCGTCTGCATCGGGCTTCTTCGCGTTTGCAGGCTCCGCTTGCTTTGCGTCACCGGTGACTGTGATGGAAACGACCTGATCCTTCTGCACCACGGCGAATCCGTAGCTGGTCTTAACCTTGAAGGAATTGTCCTCGAAGCCGACGATGGTGCCGTTGATTTTCGAGCCGTCCTTGAGTTTGATTTCGTCCGCGCGTGCTGATGCAGCGAGCAGCAGAAACATAAGCGCGGCGAGGCCGGCGGCGGATGCGATCCTTCGGTGCATGCGTTCGAGTATCGCGCCGGAGCACGCGAGCGGCAAGCGTGGGCGCGAAGTGGTTGCTTGTTTAGTCAGCCACAGTCATATCTTGCGAGCGGAGCTCTCGTTGCGGTGAGCGTTGAATCAGAATCGAGCGCCTAACGTGCGCGCTTGCGCTCGCGCGTGGCCTTCGGCGTGGGCCTCGGCTTGACTTTGGGAGACGGCGCGGAGCGAATAGCGCGAAGTTCGTCCTGGAGGTGCGCGAACTCGGATTCGAGGGAGCTCAATCCGGCTGGCGCTTCGCGGAGATTGTCCGCGCGGCCAAGAGCCTCGAGATTGCGCGCTGCGGCGACGGCTTTCGGGGCGCCGAAAATGGCGAGAGAGCCCTTCAGCAGGTGAGCAGCGCTGGCAAGTTCCGCCGCATTCTTTTTCGCGACGGCATTCCGAATGCGCGAGAGCGCCTTCGGAGCATCGGCCAGAAATGTTGCGGCGAGCGAATGAATCAGTTTCTCGTTTCCTCCGGTGGTGCGGCGCAAGTGCGTCACAACGTCTTCGGAATCCGCGGGCGAATTGGCAGGCGAATCCGCGAGCGTGCGTGGCGTCGCGGAGGACGCAGCCGCTGCGATGGGTTCTGCGTCATGTTGAGAGTGCGAGGCGGCCGGATGCAAGTTCTGCGCCGTCGATTCCACGGCCTTGTAGAGTGTCTTCACGTCCACGGGTTTCGCGAGAGATGAGTCCATTCCCGCCTCGCGAAAACGATGCTCGTCGTCTTCAGTGGCATGGCCGGAGATGCCGATGATGATCTGATGTTTTCCACTGGTGGCTTCCCGTCGCCGAATCGCGGCGGTGGTTTGCAATCCGGTCATGATCGGCATTTCTTCGTCCAGCAGCACCACGTCGAAGCTGTGCTTTTCAAGCGCGGCAAGGGCCTGGCGGCCGTCGGCGACGCCTTCGGCGAAGTGCCCGCGTTTCTTCAATAGCTCAATGATCAGGTCGCGATTCAGTTCCGCGTCATCCGCGACGAGAATACGCAGAGATTTTTCGGCTTTCGTGAGTTTGTGTGATTTATCTTTTTCAAGATGCTCCACGGATTTCCTCCGTGCCGCAGCGGTTTCTTTCTTCTCCGCGGGTCGCGCGGCGCGCGGCAAGCGAAACCAGAATCGCGAGCCGCCACGCTCGCGCGTTTCGGCGCCGATGGCGCCGCCCCAACGCTCCACTGTGATTTTGCAGAAATAAAGTCCGAGTCCGGCTTTTCCCGCGTGCGTCTTGCCCTTGGAAAAAAGCGCGAAAAGTTGATCGGGGCGTTGATCTTGCGGCAAGCCGGGACCTTCGTCGTCCACGAATGCAAGGACGAATCCGTCGTGGTCCTGCAAACCAATCGTAACCGAAGTTCCTTTCGGCGCGTAGCGCATGGCGTTTTCCAGCAAGTTGCCGAAGATGCGATCAATACGCGAAGAATCGCCGACAACGCGCCAGCCGCGCCAACCGTCAGCGTGCGCGCCCAGAGCCAGGCGGATCTGGCGTTCGCGAAACGCAGGCGAGAATTCCTCGATCGCTTGCTTGGCACAGGCGAGCAGGTCCGGCGCTGCGTGAGCGCTGGTTTCGCGCGCTTGCTGCGCGACGAGCTCGCGGGAAAAGGCTTCGAGGATCCCGCGTATCATCAGTTCCTGGCGCTGCGATTCGCGCTCGCCGGCTTTCACGTATTTGCGCAGCGCGGCGGGGAGATTTTCCCGTTCGAGGAGACGGAAAACTCCGTTCATGGCGCTGAGCGGTTGGGTGAGGTCGTGCACGATGCAGTGCAGCAGAATTTCCTTCTTCTGAATTTCTTTCAGCAGCTTTTCGTGTTCGAGAACGGAATCCCGCGCGGTCTGGAACCACTTCTGCTGCTGCCCAAATGTTTCTGAGAGATTGCGAATCAGGAGAATTCGTTTTCCGCCGAGCGAGCGGGCGGAGGCTTCGAGTGGAATTTCGCCGCCATCCGCGCCTCGTTCGATCCAATTGCCGGAATTCACCGAGCCCGGCGAAAGAGCGTGCCAGAATCCTTCAGCATCCACGAGGAAATTCTCAAGGAAGGGCGATTTATCGCTCAAACGAATCGGCTGGCCGCCGCTGGGCACTGCGCCCCAAATATTTGCGCACCACTCGGGCCATTCGCCGAACAGGCGGAAATCGGCGTCGCCGAGATATTCAAAGAGCGCGTATCCCTGGCCGGCGAGGAAGGATTCGAAGATGGAATTCGTGGCCATTTATTTCGCTAGCATCGCTTGCGCCAGATGCGAGAAAGCATTCTCGACGGCGTCGCCTGTTTTAGCGCTGGTGCGCTCGAGCGTCCAGCCTGCTGTCGTCAATTGCGTTTCCTGAGCCGGTTCAATATCCCATTGATCGGCGAGATCGCATTTATTCAGCGCGAGTACCGCTGGAACTTTTCCGATTTCGCTTACGACGCGTTCATTCAATGCCAGCGCATCGTCGAGAGTTTGGCGGCGGGTACCATCCACGACCAGAAGATAGCCATGCATCCCGCGCAAATAAGACATCCGCATTTTCTGAAACACATCTTCGCCGTAAATATCCCAGAGCATCAGCGTAAGGTCTTCGCCGTTCGCGTTCACCACTTTCTTGTCCACTTTCACGCCGATGGTGGTGTGGTATTGCTCGTCGAAAATGCTTTCGATGAAGCGCCGCACCAAACTGGATTTTCCGACGGAGAAGGAACCGAGCATGCAGACTTTCTTCTGGAGCATTCCGATGTCTCGCTTAGTTTGCGGGAGCAGCGCCTAAAGCACCAGTGACACCGCCGGCGGCGGGCAGAGGAGAAAGTGTGATCTTGAACGTGACGCTGCGATTGAGGCGGCGCCCTTCTTCGGTGTCTTCATCGCGCAGAGGCTGGGAAGTGCCGACACCGCGCGGTAGGAGACTGGCGGATGGCACGCCGGCGCGCAGCAGCGCCGCGCGAATTTGGTCGGCACGCTGCCGGCTTAGTGGCAGATTAGCGGCTTCGACGCCGGTAATGTCGGTGTGGCCGACCAGTTCGATGCTGACAGCCAGGTGCAGAAGGCCGGCCTGCGCGACGAGTTCGCGGATATTCTTTTCGGCTTGGGTGAGATTGCTTTCCTGGCCGACTTCCAACTCCGCGCGACCGAGAGGGAACAGCAGGACCACGGATTCGACCATGGTCTTCAGCGCATTCACTTCCTGCAAGTTCGAATTCTGCAAATGAGATTCGTCCACGCGGCTGACGCCGGCAATCCAAGGAGCTTTTTCCTCGAACTGCGCGATCCAATTCTGCGATGCGGTGCCTTCGGGAATTAATTCGCCGTCTTTTGCTGTGAACGTGACGCCTGTGGTCGGATGGAGCAGCGCCGCGGCACGCCTGGCCACGATGGCATCATCGAGCGAATAGTAGGGCGCGAGCTGCAGGTCCGCGTGATCGGGATCGAGCCCGGCCTGAGCGATCAATTTCTTCGGATCTTCCGAGAGAGGATCCCGAAATCCTTGAATGTGAAACGTGCGGCCGTCTTTCGTGTACGAAACTACGACGATGCCGGGCTGTTTGCGCATCGCAGAGAGGAATCGCGACCATTCGATGAGCAAGTACGTGGAGTAGCCGATCCAACCGAGGAGTAGGACGGCGGCAATGGCTCCCGCAATCATGGCCGCGCGCGGCTTGCGCATTTCCGGCGGTTTCTCCCGATACTGGGTTTCGAGCAGGCGCGCGATCTGCGATTCCGCCGCGCGGAACGGACCCGGATCGCCCGCGAAACGGGCCAGCGCGGAGCTGTAATGCCGTTGGATCTCTTCCAGTGTTTCGTTCATCGCCAGGTTGTAGGTTTCAGGCGCGTGGCCGCGAATTGCGGCGGCGATTACGGCGTTCGGGCCGCTGACCACGCGAATCTGCAATTCGTCAAAGGTCATGTTGCCAAGATTTTCGGTTTTTCCCGGTTGAAAGGAATCGCGCGCGAACTGTTGAATCGCGGAGAGGAGCCCCGCGACCATGTCGGCATCCTGCGCGGGAGCGGACGGCGCGACCACGTGATTCAGTACCAGACCGGTTTCACGATGGATCAGGAAAACCTGCTCGACGCGATAGAGCAGGCTGTGCATCAAAACAATTTCGGCGAAGGGTTTTCCGGTGCGGAATGCTTCGATGCGCCATTGAATTCCGCGCCAGGAGAGGCTGTGCTCGAGAGCTTCGTTAAAAGATTCGAGCATGGCGCGCAAAGTTTCCGCGATAGATTTGCGGATGGCCGGTCCCATCACGGGGAAAAGCGCGTCGGCAAGAACGTGCGGATCGCGGCGAACGGATTCGCGCAGAGTTTCTTGAATGGTGGGAGCCAGAGCAGCGGCCAGAGCGAGGTCATCACCCTTCTCGCGGCGCATCTGAATGGCTTCGGCGACGACGACACTCACGTCTTCCGTGCGTTTTTCGAGATTTTCGAGTCGGTCCTGGATCGCCGCGATGCCTTCCTGTTCGGGCGCGACGATTAAGTGGCGCAACTCTTCGAAGGCGCGGTTGTTGTCCGTCGGTTTTTCCTGGGCCTGCGCCTCGAAGGCGCGGCGTTGCGCTTGCTCGGCCATATTGGGAGGGTGAAGGTTTCGCCGGCGGGCTCACGATGCAACCCGCTGAATCCGCGCGTGACCGATGCACTCGCCGGCGAATCCGCCGGCAAATCTTCCGGCCACTCTTCGGCTACTCTCCGGGCAGCTCGAATTTGTTCTTGAGCCGCAGCGAGAATTCGTTGAACAAGTCGGCGAGGCCGGCGCGGTCAGTTTTTTCGTCGCGCAAGACTTCGACTTCGCGATTCAGGGCCGCGGCGGAATCGCGGCGCAACTTGTCAATTTCCGCGGACACGGACTTGGAATGTTCCAGCAGCTTGGCGCGCAGCTCGGCGTGGCCATCGGACATCTGGTCTTCGAGCTGCGAGAGTTTCTTCTCGACGATCTTTCCGGTGTCCTTCATTTCGCGCGTCAGTTCTTTCAAGCCCTCGGCGCGTTCGGACTTTTCAGTCTTGATGCGCTGCCCCAGGGAATCGGTTTCTTCCTTGATGTAATTGCTGAGGGTATCGAGGCGCTTCGTCATATCCTCGCGCAAGGTTTCGATGGCCTTGGTGACGGTTTCTTCCAGGCGAACGAAGCGCTTCTCGTAATCGCGCATCTGCGAGCCGAATAAGATGTCGCGGATCTTATCTACATTCGCGCCTTCCGCGTTTTCCTTGGCGGATGAATTGTGCATTTTTGCGTCGGCTGGGGAAGCCATTTTCCTACCTCTCCTTTGCATGCCCTTAGCGCGATGCCGGGGGGACCGTCGCGAGGAAGGGCGGGGCATGCGCGGACATTACTACGAATGGACGCGTGCCGCAATATACAGGTAATCAACAACGGGCAAACAGCGAGTAGTAGAAGTTCTAGGACTGGGGCGTGTAACAAAATGAGATTCTGCTGCGGTTTTTAGCGGTCGAGGAAGGCGCGGAGGCGGGCGTAGCCTGCGCGGCTTACTGGGAGTTGGGCGCCGTTGGCGAGCACGGCTATGTGACTGTCCTTGCCGTAAGGCTCGACTTTGGCCACTCGTTCCAGATTGACGATGTAGGAGCGGTGGATCCGCATGAAGCGTGACGGATCGAGAGCGGATTCCAGGCTGGAGATGGTTTGCTGCTTCAGGTGCTTCTTGCCTTCGGCGGCGAGCGCGATGTAATCGTCCTGAGCTTCGGCGTATTCGAGCTTGGCGACGGGGATTATGAACACGCGGGTGCCGTCGCGCACGGCGATGCGATCAAGAAATTGCGCAGGCGGGCGAGCGGCGACGGCGAGGTCTGTCGCGGACGGCGCGGCATCCGGCAGCTTGCCCGCAAGGCGCTCTTTGGCGCGTTTGAGCGAAGCTTCGAAGCGGTCGGCGCCGAAGGGCTTCAGAAGATAGTCCACTGCGTGAACTTCGAAGGCTTTGATGGCATAGCTGTCGTAGGCGGTGACGAAGACGACGGCGGTGTCGTTGCCGATCAGCTCGAGGACTTCGAAGCCGTCGAGCTTGGGCATCTGGATGTCGAGAAACATCAGGTCGGGCTTCTGCTCGGTGACGATTTTGACAGCTTCGAAACCGTTGGCGCACTCGGCGATGATCTCGATTTCAGCGTGCGTGGCGATGAATTCGCGCAAGACTTGGCGGGCGAGCTCCTCGTCATCAACAATCACCGCTCGAATTTTTGCCGCGGCTGCGCGGGTCATGCGGGTTGCGCCTCGCTTTCCATGGGGAGAGTCAATGCGACGCGGTAACGATCGCCTTCGGTCTTTACTGCGAAGCTGGCTAGGTTGCCGTAGCGCGCCTGCAGGCGCTGGCGGACGTTTACCAGGCCTACGCCGCTTTTGCGGCGCGGCGGAGCATCGGGATCGAAACTGTTTTCGACAGTGATCGTCAGGGTGCCGTCTTGCGAATGGACGTCCAGGTGAATCCATCCGCCCTCGATCAGGTTGGCGATGCCGTGCACGACGGCGTTCTCTACCAGTGGCTGCAGAAGCAGAGGCGGCACCGGAACGTGCAGAGCGGATTCGTCAATATTTTCTTCCATTTGGATGCGCGCGCCGAAACGAACTTTTTCTACGGCGAGAAACGCGCGGATTAGGGAAAGCTCCTCTTCCAGCGGAATCGCAGCTTTTTCTCCCAGACCGAGCGTGCGACGCAGGAAATCGCCGAGCAGGATGCACATTTCACGAGCCTTGGATGCGTCGGAACTGGTTAGCGCGCTGATGGAATTCAGGCTGTTGAAGAGGAAATGAGGATTCACCTGGGCTTTCAACGCGCGGAGCTCAGCGTCGCGAGCGAGGACGCTGGCTTTCATCACGCGGGCTTCGGCGTCGCGCGAAGCTTCGACCGCGATGATCACGTAATACAAGGTGACCCACAGCAGATAGAGCAGCAGGCCCGTGACAATCACCAGCGGAACTTCCGGCCGGAAACGGTGGCTGAGCCCTGGAAAGTATTGCATTTTTGAAAGCGAGCTCGCGAGGCTCTCCGCCGCGACGGCCCAAATGACAGCGGCGA
>Ga0210407_10001938_pt1 | contig 18436 bp, 20 predicted proteins | sample IncBWC27MmetaG_FD_150860 | JGI IMG/M metagenome (GOLD analysis project Ga0210407, IMG submission 150860) | Forest soil microbial communities from Barre Woods Harvard Forest LTER site, Petersham, Massachusetts, United States - Inc-BW-C-27-M | ecosystem: Environmental > Terrestrial > Soil >...
CCTCGCCAAAGACTTCGAGGCGACAATCGCCAGCGCCAAGGCTTGGCTCTATCTCGCCTCGGTCCAGCTCCTCATTAGACGACTGGCACGTGCCTAATTCTACCTATACGATTCTGAGTCGGACACTCAGTAATCAGCAATTCCATATCCTCCAACCGAGCCCTGTTCTCCGTTAGCCCATCAGCTTCAAAATATCTTCGGTTAGGCGATTTGGGCTGCTGTCCCCGGTGATAATAGGGCCGATTGAGCCGTCCACTTTTGCTTGTTGCCAGTGGATGAAGTGCAATGTTTCTTCTACCCCTGCGGCGTAGAGTGCGATCCGACCAAGCTCGTATAGCCACTCAACGGGAAGGTGGGGCGCCCATTCAGGGGCGTCCGTTGGATAGTCTGGGAGCGTCATGCTATCTTCCTGCCATGAGCGAAACAGAAAGCGCCGATGGCCAGCGTCGCGACAAGCGGCTACCGCGGCTCCTGAAGACGCCTCCCCTGCGACGCCCTAAGCGGGAGCGCAGCAAAGGTAAGCCTACTCGGACTCGCGGCAAGCGCGCCACCGCCTATACGCGCAGCGCCAGGACGTAAAAGCCGGGCCATGTTCACGCGGCCTTGCGCCCGCGGAAGCGCCGCTGGCAGGCGGTTTCAAAATGCAGATGTTTCGCCTTGCGCGCGAAAGACCCCGCGCAAATGCTCAATCTCTTCTTGACTGGCTGGGCAGGACCAATCAGGCGTCGCCGCGCCCATCGCGGATGCGAGGGTTCGAGCCCCGATCTCGACGCAGCGAACGATCGTCTCGTATTTTTCCATGATCCCGCTTCCAGCTCGCATCCTTGTGGATATCACGCGCTGTTTCGATGGCGTGGTCTACGATATCTTGCAGCCCAGCGGCGGGATTCCGAGGGCATCAACTCCGTAATTCTTTAACTCTTGTGACAACAGCGCCTTACACGAGATCCGTAGGGGTGTGACGAGACCCTCGAGCAGTTTAAACATCGGGTGTTGTGCTCCGCCACAGCATAGAACAGGACCTTCATTAAGTAGAAGCTTCCGCAATTGCGGAAGCTTTGTGGTACGCGCGTTTTGGCGCAGGTGTCTACACGCCGTTTTGAGCGACGCCTGCAACGCGGTAAAGGCCGGTGCGCATTTGGGGTAGCTCGCGGCCCCGTTCCGACCGCGTGCGCGCCTCGGGCAGGCGGTGGGCGGGGCGGGTCGCTGCGCGAAATCGGGGGCTACGCCTCCCGTCCCGTTGCAATAGCGAGCCCGGCAGGCTCAAATCACCAACAGTATCTGTTCCGCAACCGCTGAGGTTTCATGTGCAGGATTCAACCATTTCTGGTCAATATCGCTTTCTCGTGCAAAGCGGTGCTGAAGGCGACGAGAGCGGGTGGTCGACTGGCATAGCGATGTAACGCCAGATGATGGTTGACGACTGTTTTTCGCTCTTTTCCAGTATTATATACGAGAGCTCAAAATACATATCAGAGCCAAAGGAGAAGCTGACCCGTACCGACCGATTTGATTCCTGAGCTTAGTGTCGTAACACTGACCCATCCGGTTGAGCATGGCGCTAGAGAAGTCCCACGAGGTACCAAGGGCACGATCGTCTTTGCCTATGAGGGTGGCCAATATTACGAAGTTGAGTTTTTGAGCCATTCCCGTGTGTGGTAACGGTAGCGCGCGCCGATATTCAGCCCAGATGAGCTCTATCTGTGGCGCAACTTCCGGGGTTCGCCAATGCTGTCGTGGCGGACGCCAAGATTACCGACTATTTACTGAATGATGCCCATCCGAACAATGGCGGCAAGGCTAAGTTCTTCATGGCGTTTGGGTTCACTCCCGCGAACTGGCAAGAATTGAAAAAACGCTCTACTCGACCATCCGAGAAATAACCCTTATGCGAGCACTACGACGACACCCTATGGGGAAAATATGAAGTTTAATGTTCGCTGTTGACGGCGGACACCCGGAACCCTTGCGTCCGATCGTTTTGGATTGTTCTCACGGCGAACCCATCCCCGCAATTTATCACCGGATACGCCGCGCCTCTCCAAGGGGGAATGCCAGCAACCGCATAGTGGTACGCACCTGACAATTGGTACCGGGTGTGCGATCATCGAGATTGCTTCGCTTCGCTCGCAATGACCCAAATGGCCGTCATTGCGAGGAGCGGAGCGACGAAGCAATCTCGATGTGAGGCTCGATGGCGGGAGTCACCGGTTTGGTTCCGACCACTAGCTCCTACTGTAGCGGGAGATCGCTCGGTCTATACGCCCTCGAGCTAAAATTTGCGCCACCTGAAGCGACACCAGTCCGGCCTCCTTGCTCCCGTCATATATCCTCCGGCAATTAATTTGACATCGTTGTGCGGAGTCTACCACCGCGTTTACGGAGCCGAACGCGGCGTAATTTCATCCCGTGAGCCCGCCTGTCCCGGCTCGCTTATCGCATAGCGTAATCGACCTGACATTGGTCAACTCGATCCGCCCCGGCACGACCGAGACCGAGAGGGGCGATCAGGTGCTCGTCATGCGGGCGCGCTACCTCGGCACCAACGACATCGAGGAGGCCGCCGGGCGTTGGCTCGGCTGCCGATCGGCCGCATGGGAACGGTGACCGACATCGCCAAGGGCATCGTCTTTCTCGCCTCGGACGATGCCGGCTTCATGACCGGCGCCGGTCTCGTCGTCGATGGCGGGATCACGGCGCAGTGACGATTGAGACCCTACGGTGTCGCTGAGGCAGATGGGCGGTTTCGACTGCCTTGGATTCGAGGTTCGAGACCAGGGCGCGGAATGTCGCGTCGCGTTCGGCCACCGCCGAGGTGAACTCGTCGAGCGTGTTACACGTCACCGCGGGAACAGGGCGCCCCTGCTTGCGGGATCTGATCTCGGCGTTGCGCGCGTAGTGGGCGTCCTCGATGCGGCGATACGCGTAGCCGCAGCTCAGCCCCTCTTCGGGGGTCCAGATGTCGAAGGCGTATCCCCCCTTCTTGGTCAGGATGGGGCCGACAACGGTGTACATCAGAGGATCCGATCAGCTGTGAGAATCTGCGAGGCGCGACGGCAGCGACAGCACGCCGGCGTGCTCGTGACCGGCGGCGCTGGTGGCGGCAGGCGGCGCCGGCACGCTCTTGGCGATCAAAACGGCCAGGTCGAGCATGCCAAGGCCGATCGCGATCACCAGGAGCCACATATTCATTTCGCCGGCAATCCGGTCGAGGCGCATAAGGCGCTGTTTCATTGGGACCTCACGCTGTAGGCCATGAGACAAAGGTGGACCTGATTATGTTGCATCGCAACATAAAATTAGGTCAATTTTTGTAAGTCTTTTTTTTACAATTCTGTTGCGCCGCGGCAGTAACCTTAACAAGCTCGCCGACGGCCCGTGACCTTATGACCCGCCGTAAACCGGGATAACCGCGCCGCGGATTACGCGATTGGCCGGAGAGGCGAGAAAGACAATGATTTCGGCGAGATCCGCCGGGGCCACCCATCGGTGCGGGTCGGCATCCGGCATCGCCGCCCGGTTCGCCGGGGTGTCGAGAACCGATGGTGCGACCGCATTGACCCAGATCTCCTCGTCGGTCGTCTCTTGCGCCAGCGCCTGGGTCAGCGCCGCCACCGCGGATTTGGAGGCCGTGTAGGCGACCATGCCGGCGCCGAGGCGCGGCTCGAGCGCCGGGCGGGCCGCGATGTTGACGATCCGCCCCCCGCGTGCGCCTGCGGGACCCGGGTCCCGGCGCGCGCGGAATGCAGCGACGGCCGCCGCCGAGCACAAAAAGCACGACAGCGCATTCATGCGGAATTGGCCGACGAAGTCTGTTGCCGACATCTCGCCGATCGGCGCCATCGCAAAACCGCCGGCCAAATGGATCGATGCCCAAAGCGGCGGAAGAGCTTGGTAAAAGCCGCGGACCGCCGCCTCCTCCGCAAGATCCACCCCTCGGGCGATGTGGACGCCGGGATCGGATGAATACGGGAACTCGTCGAGTTCTGCGGCCACCAGGTTAGGCACGTGACAGACCGCACCAGCCGCGCGCAACGCCGCTATGACCGCCCTGCCGAGGGCGCCTGTGCCGCCGGTGACGACGACGTTGCTGCCTGCAAAATCGACCATCGGTGATCCCTGCAATTTGGCCTAAAAGACATACATCGGGGCCCGTCAAGCGGGCGTCACCCGTAGACGCGGCGATAGAGCCCGATAATCTCGTCGCTCGTCGGGATGCGCGGGTTGTTGGCGGGCGAGCCCGAGGCGAGCGCCTGGCTCGCCATCACCGGCAGCAGCTCCTCATAGCGCTCGGCAGCGATGCCCCAGGAGCGTGGTGTCGGAACCTCGAGATCCTCGTTGAGCCGCCGCAACTCGTCGAGGAGCCGTGCGACGGCACCCTGGCTCCCCTCCCCCTCCTCCGCTACCCCCATCGCCCGCGCGCAGTCGGCGTAGCGCTCGAGGGCGGCCGGCACCGAGAAGGCGGTGATTTCGGGCAGCAGCATCGCGTTCGACAACCCGTGAGGCACGTGGAAGAAGGCGCCGATCGGTCGGCTCATGCCGTGCACGAGGCAAACGCTGGCATTCGAGAACGCCATCCCCGCCGTGGTAGCGCCGAGCATCATCGCTTCGCGCGCCGCCCGGTTGTCCGGCTCGGCGCAGGCCGCGCGGATATGGCGCGCGATCAGACCCATGGCATTCTTGGCGAGGCCGTCGGTGAACGGATTGGCGCGGCGGCTGACATAGGCCTCGATCGCATGGGTCAGGCTGTCGAGCCCCGTATCCGCGGTCAGCCGCAGCGGCATGGTCAACGTGAGCTCATAATCGACGATCGCCGCCAGCGGACAGCAGGCAAGACCGGCGATCAGCATCTTCTCGTCGGTTTCGGTATCGGTGATGACGGTGAACCGCGTGACCTCGGAGCCGGTGCCGGCGGTCGTCGGGATCGCGACGATCGGCGGTCCCGCCTGCGGGATCTCGGCCGGGACCTTGTAGTCGCGCATCTGCCCGCCATTGGCGGCGAGCACGCTCATCGCCTTGGCGGTGTCGATCGAGCTGCCGCCGCCGATCGCCACAAGGCTGTCGAAATGCCCCTCGGCGAGACGACGGGTGCCGGCCTCGACGACGGCCGTGGTCGGATCGGCAACCGTGTCGGAGAATACCATCCAGCTGATCCCGGCGCGGTCGAGATGTGCGGTCGCTCGCTCGAGATGCCCGGAGCGCTCGATAAACGGGTCGGTCACGATCAGCGGGTTAGCGAGACCGAGACGCCGGAGCATGCCCGGCAGCTCAGCGACGGCACCGCCGCCCACTGCCATCAGGCGCGGCGTCGTAATGATCGGAACCATGGGAAGCCTCCGTCAGCCCGGCTTGCGCATGACAAAACGCAATACCCCGCCGGGTTGCTCGCTGGCTTCGAGCAGCTCACAGCCGGTCGTCGCGCAGAAATGCTCGAAATCCTTGGTGGCGCCGGGATCGGTGGCGAGCACTTCGAGCACCGCACCCGGAGCGAGCGGCTTCAGCGCCCGCCGCGCCTTCAGCACCGGCAGCGGGCACAGGAGCCCGGTTGCGTCGAGCGTGGCGTCCACCGTCACGTTGCCAGCTTGCGTCATCCTGTGGGCACCTCGGCAGAACCAGTCGGCGGGCGATGCTAACAAACCCACGAGATTAGGGGCAACCAAGCCCTATTTCGCAGAGCCGCAAATGGCCTGTTTTAGCTGTTATTTGTGAGGCGGAAAAGCGCACAGCGCATTCCGCCGATTTCCGATCACAACCGGCGGAATGCGCTTCCCGCTTTTCCGCCCTACGCTCTTCGCGGTCGGTCTGCGAGGAATTATCTCGACCCCAGCTGGGTGAGATCGGAACCGCAGCGGACGCACTTGGCCAAGGTGAACGTCACCTTGCCGGTGTCGTCATCGGCGATGAACATTACCGGCACGCCGCGTCCGTCGAGCCAGACGGTGTACCGGGTGCTGCCGTCTATCTCGAATTTGACAGCGGGAATCGAGGCTCCATCGATTTTTACGATTGTCTCCTGCCCGCTGCCGATCCGCACCTGCTCGATCCGACCGGAGTCGGGGCGCATCATCGTGTTGGAGTGGAGAAAATTGGCCGACCACGGGTTGGCCGGATGAACCGAGGCGGGTGCGGTGACGACGCCCTGCGGTGATGAGATGACGAAGCTGTTGCCGCGCGCCTCGCCTTTGATCTCGACCGGGCCTTTGCCCTTGTCGGTGATGCCGTGAAACGAGACAAGGCGATCGCCTTGCCACTGCTCGGTGCGCTCGGCGTTCTCGCGGTACATTCGCACGCCGAGCATGCTTACCTCGAAATTCACCCGCGTCTGAACGGTGACGCCCTCCCGGGTGGGCTGGATCGTGTTGGCATAGGAGCCGATCTCGCCAAAGGTTGAATGCGACACGCGGTAGACAAATTGAGCCGGCGTCTCGGCAGCGCCGGCGCCGACAGCCGCAACGAAGGCGAGAACGCCGACAGCCGCAGCGAACACCATCATATTCCAGTGCCGCGTGCGCGCATCGCCGCCGAGATTATCTCTGGTCATGGTCACCCCCTCCCCGCCCAGTCCCCCCCGGGGTCGAACAGGCGCCCGCAGCGTAGCGCTCAATCATGCTTAACTCAAAGGAAATATCGAGGTCGGTGCTCTGTGTCGAACCCTCACTTCGCTCGGGCCGGCGGCTCGCGGAGGCTCCTGGCGATTTCTTTTTGCCTATCGAATTCAGCCCGCAGGCGCTGGATTTCGTCCGCCGACAGGCGTGCTATATTGGAGTAGTCGAGCTTCCACGAAGAGTCCGCGCCCCACCGCAGCGGCGACTGCACGGGGGTGCGCGCCGCGGGTGCTGATTCCAGCGTTCTCAATGCGAGATCCAGGGTAAAGGCCTGGGACTGCAGGATCCTGCGGGCGTCCCGCCGCGTTGCCCGGCGGAAAATCGCTGAACAGAAATCGCGGCACCCCGCAGTATTCGACGATGTCCTTGGCGCACCCCGATCAGGGTGGCCATGCCGTTCTCCTCCAGATGCCGGGCGGCCAGACTCACGGTCTGGTGGCACACCGGTCAATTGGCGACGAGAATGGCGGCCTCGACACCATCGGTGCGGCAGCGCGCCATAAGTTCGGGGCAATCCTTTTCGAGGGTGGCGCGGTGGCTGCGGTTGGTCGGGGTGCCGTGAAAGCGCGGCGCCACCTCGCCGATCAGGCCCGCCGCGGCGCAGCGCCGCAGTTGCGGCAGCGGAAACCAGGTGTTGCGGTCTTCCGCAGTTGTGTGCGCGCGGTCGACGGCGAGATGCGAAATCCGCAGATCGTGGTCCTCTGCGCTGTTCCGCGAATAAACCGCGTAGAATTTGGCTGCCGCATTGTAGGAGGCACCCGGGCCCTGGTCGCCCTTGTCCGGCTGGTAGGGTGCGGCGGTGGTGATCAGCGCGACCCGGCACCGCGAGAGCGGTTTCTCAAGCGGCCGGAACGGCACGTCGGCATAGTGCGCCCAGCGATAAGGCGTGGGGTAGTCGAAAGCCAGATAGTAATCGCGGATCCGCTGCATATGGGGGATCGGCGCGTCGTCTTCGGGCGCGAACCCCAGATCCTCGTCAGGTGTGCTCATCTCCGTCTCCCCGATCACAGTCTGCTCGCAATTTCGTGCGTCAGGGTAAGCCGCAACAGACCGGGCAGACAAGGCGCGCAAGCTGCCGGATGGTTGCAATGCACCATCCGAAGATCGCAGTATCTAGGTTGCTCGGCAAATTAGGAGGGGACCGGAATGCCTACCACAGTCGAGGAAAAGGACGCGATCCGGGAAGTGCTTGCGGAATACTGCTTCCGGCTGGATGACAGCCGGTTCGCCGAGATGGCGGCTCTATTCACCGAGGACGGGACTTGGGACACAGCGTTCGGCAGGGCGACCGGGCGTGCGGCGATCGCCGAGCTGGCGCGCAGCTTGCGCGAGCGGGCCGAGCAGCCGCGGCCTCGCGCGATCCATCTGGTGACGAACATTGCGATCGCCCTCGACGGTGCGCGCGCCGATGTGCGCTCGAATTGGACGGTGGTGCAAAACAGTCCTGAAGGTCCGAAGATTGGCTCCGGCGGCGGCTACCACGACGAGATGGTGAAGGAAGACGGAGGCTGGCTCTTCCGCTACCGCAAGATCGACCGCTTTATCGCCGCTTAAACCGCTGAGGTCGCCTCCTGCCTGTGGAACGAGCCTAGCGGTTGGTCCAGAAGGAGCCGCTCACCCTCTCGCTACACTCAGCACCAGCCTTGAGTGCTGGAGTAACAAAGCAAAGCCGATGAGCTGTCAATTGTTGTCGCTCTTTATTGTCGTCACGTTGGCGATAACGCTTCAGTGCCGGGCGGCAGAACAAGAGTTAATACCGATCATCAGCTTCGGGAACCCGGCCGATGCCACGCGCATCTCGGTCACGAAGGCGCAGCTCTCACAGGTCACCGGAACCCGCGTCAATTCCGGCGGCATCGCGGCCCGGGTCGATTTCGAGTCGGCCGAGTGGCCGCAGGTGGTAATTCGGCCGAGTGAAGCGCCGGCCGATTGGTCGGGCGTGTCGGCGCTCGCCATACCGGTCGACAACCCGACGGCGGAGCCGATCGACCTGGTCATTCGTGTCGACGACGATCCGCATGCCGACGGGGAACATCACTCGTTGAGCGGTCGCGCGCGGGTTCGTCCCGCCGATGCCGGGGTGCTGATCCTGCCTTTGCCAACCAACGATGCCCTGCCGATGGGGATGGTTGCGGGGCCGCCCCGGGAGCCGCCCCGCCTCGACGCGGTCGTCCGAGTGATCGCCGGAGCGCGCGGCGCGGTCGACCGGCGTCACATGACGGCAATTCATTTGATCCTGCCCAGGCGCTCAGCAGGACGCTCCCTGATCTTTGGGGATCTCGGCATCATCCGCGGGGCCGATCCCGGTCCAGAGGCCTACCGTTCGATCGTGGACGGCTTTGGGCAGTACACCCGCGCACGCTGGGATGGGAAAATAGGCTCAGCCGAGGACCTCCAACGCGCACGCTTGCGCGAGGAATTGGAGCTGCGGGAGAGGCTTCCACCAGCCCTCAGGTTGGATCGCTATGGCGGGTTGCTGGAGGGACCGGATTTTCGTGCGACGGGGTTCTTTCGCACGGAGCGGCGGGATGACCGCTGGTGGCTCGTGACACCGGACGGCCACGGTTTTTTCTCCCTCGGCATCGATGTCGTCAGCCCCGATGTCGGGGCGACTTTTGTCGAGGGGCGGGAAGCCATGTTCGCCGAGCTTCCCGATCGGGCGGGTCCGCTCGCAGCGCATTACGGCTACGCGGATGAACGCGGCAGCTTGCCCGAAGAGCGACGCCGGCAATTCGGTCACGGACGGAGTTTCGACTTCTACGCCGCCAATCTGCAGCGAAAATACGGTCCCGATTACCTGCAGATCTGGCGTGATACGGCGATCCAGCGTCTGGGTGCCTGGGGCTTCAACACGATCGGCAATTGGAGCGAACCGGGATTGCTCGCCCGGCGCCAGATGGCCTATGTCGTCCCGATCCACATATACGGAACTTTCGCCAAAGTAAGCAGCGGGTGGGACAAGATGGCGGACCCGTTCGATCCGGCGTTCGCCGCTGCGGTCGACGGGGAAGTCATGAAGGCCGCCTCGGCCTACCGGGACGACCCCTATCTGATTGGGTATTTCGTCGACAACGAGCTGGCCTGGGGCCTCGGCAATGCCGCTGACCCGCAGCTCCGCTACGGTCTTGCGGTGGAGACGCTGCGTCTCGGACCGGCCAGCCCCGCAAAGCGCGCCTTTGTCGCCCAGCTTACCGACAAATATCGGGATGCCGAAAATCTCGCCGCAACGTGGGGTGTTAGCGTGCATTCATGGGATGAGTTGCGCGAAGCTAACCCGACGCTGTCCTCGACGAGCCTCACGAAGGCGGCCATCATCGACGACCTTCGGGCATTCACCACACTCTTCGCCGAGACCTATTTTCGCGTCGTTGGCGAAACCATCCGGCGCCACGACCCGCATCATCTCTACCTTGGGAGCCGCTTCCAGGCGCGTACGCCCGAGGCGGTCGCGGAGTGTGCAAGGTATTGCGACGTTGTGAGTTTCAACGTCTATCGCGAGGAACTCAGCGGGGAGGAATGGAGGGAGTTCCACGCGCTGGGCAAGCCAGCAATGATCGGTGAGTTCCAGTTCGGCTCGACTGATACCGGACTATTCTGGCCGGGACTGTTCGATGTCGCCGCCGAGGATCAACGTGGTCCCGCCTACGGCACCTACCTGCGCTCGGCATTGGCAAATCCGGACATTGTCGGCTGCCACTGGTTTCAATCTGTCGACGAGCCGCTGACCGGCCGTCTGCTCGACGGCGAGAACGGGAATATGGGGTTTGTTGCGGTAACCGACCGGCCTTACGGCAGCCTGGTGTCCGCCGCCCGCGAAGCCAATCTCGCGCTGCTCAAATCGCTGCAGTGGTGAGTTGCCGTTGGCTCCCGCGATTACTCGATCGCCGGCAACGACCGCAGATAGGTGATCAATGCCGCCATGTCGTCGGCGGCCATATTCCGATACGCCGCGAACGGCATCGGCGGGTACAGTTTGTGTCCGTCACGCGCAATGCCGGTGCGGATCGCCTGCTCGATCTCCGCGCCACTCCATTCCCCGAGCCCGCTCGGCGTCAGATTGGCCGAGACCGAGACGCCCCATGGCCCATGGAATTCCTTGCCGCCGGCGCCGAGCCTAGCGGGTTCTCCCGGCCGCGGCGGCTCGGTGTGGCAGTCTAGGCAGCGGGCGAGCGGCCCGGCGAGATATGCCCCGTAAGCGACCTTGTCTTCCTTGGGCGGTGCCTGGACCCGCCCGACGGGCGGCCCCCAGTCGGCCGGCAGCGGGTGATCGTAATGTGACTCCGCGCTGATCGGATTGTAGACCGGCGGCACGCTGCGCAAATAGGCGACCATCGCCCTGACGTCCTCGTCGGCGAGATTGCGGTAGGACCGCGACGGCATCGCCGGACCGAGCAGCCTGCCGTCCGGCCGTTTTCCTTCGCGGATTGCGAGAAAAATCTGGCGGTCGGTCCAGCGGCCGATGCCGGTCTCCGGATCGGGGGTAACGTTGGGCGTGACCGCGGTGAAATCGGCGTGCTTGATGACATCGCCGCCGGCAAATTTCTTGCTCAGCACCGGGCCGTTCGGCCCTTTCGGGGTATGGCAATTACCGCACCCCGCGAGGGTTTCGACAAGATAGCGGCCGCGCTCGACCTCGGTCTCGGCATGACCTGTTGCGGCGAACAGGGCGAGCGCCAGCGCGATGGCGGCAAACAATTGTCCCATTGAGATCTCTCTTGCGATTGTCTATATTGCTGACGCGAGCAACCGGCGGCAGGCCAAAACGCAAAGGCCACGGGCAGAAGTCGTGGCCTTGTTGCGCCCTAGGTTGCTGGTCGTATGTCGAGCGAATCTTGCTGATTTAGAAAATTTCTATCACTTTGATCCGGATTAGTCAACATAGAATTACCTCTGTCGCAATAACACGATCGCAACTCTGCGACGCGATCCTTGTCGTTGAATGACGCCAGTTTGACGACTCGGGTGCCAGGTTCTGCGCTCGGCGCGCTGAACCCGGGGCGTGTGATGCCTTTGTCTCTTGTTGAACAGGACGGCCGCATTGCGGTCAGCAGTCCCTATCACCCTCATTTCCCGGCGAGAGCCCGCAGTCTGGGCGGGGTATGGGATGCCACGCTGCGCGTATGGCTCTTCGACGCGGCCGACCACGAGCGCGTGAGGTCGCTATGTCGTGAGATATACGGCTCGGATGGTCAGGACATGACGTCTCCGTTCCCGAGCGCAGTGGGGCACGGGAGGAACGAGTTCGCCGACAGCGCAGCGTCGGTGCCACATTACTACGGCCATCGCCGCAGGCTGCGCGAGCGGCTGATCGCTGCCGGGGCCGAAAACCTGCCCGATTACGAGCTCTTAGAAATGCTGCTGTTCGCGGCTAATCCGCAAGGCGATGTGAAGCCGACCGCGAAGTCGCTGCTCGCGCGTTTCGGCGGTTTTGGCTCGGTGATGAGCGCCGACCCGGGCGCGCTCTCCGAAGCCGGGCTCGGCCTTGCCGGCATCGCCGCGATCAAATCCGTGCGCGAAGCCGCACTGCGGTTGATGCGCATCGAATTGCAGGAGCGGCCGATTGTCGGCTCATGGGACAAGCTGATCGATTACTGCAACGCCCAGGTCGCCCACAACAAGATCGAGGAATTCCACATCCTGTTCCTCGACCGCAAGAACGTGCTGATCAAGCACGAGCGCCAGCAGCGCGGCACGATCGACCACACCCCGGTCTACCCGCGCGAGGTCGTAAAGCGCGCGCTCGATCTCGGCGCCTCGGCGCTGATCCTGCTGCACAACCACCCCTCCGGCGACCCGACCCCGTCCAAGGCCGACATCGCTGTAACCCAGGACATCAAAAAAGCCGCGGCGGCACTCGGCGTGGTCTTGCACGACCATCTGATCATCGGGCGCAACGGCCACATCAGCCTGCGCGAGCGAGGGGAGATCTAGCATGCTGCCTCCCGTAGCGGGGTGGCGCACCCCATCCGATCCGTCTCTCGCGGTCACGATCATTGGCGCCCCAATCAGGGAGAGAGCACGAGGATGAGCCGTTTGTAATCAAGTGTCAGCCCGAGAAGAAGGTCGCTCGCTGGTGGGTTGACGATCGCTGTCACGTTCCCGACTGCGTGCGACCAACCTGTACCTCACGAATGATCACCCGATCGCAGACTTCCTCCAAGCCATTTGCCAAGGAATAACGCCTCTTGCCGAACCGGCCGACGCCGAACATCGCGCCCAGTTTGGAACGTGCCGTCGACCGAGCCCCCGGTAACCCGTTACGATGCTAGGTTCGGCCCGCGCTGGACGGGTAGCGGGCGGTTCCTGATCGACGGTGCCAAGCTGCGTGCCGAGTTTGTCGTCCCACACGCCCAAAACGGAAGCTTCTTTTACGGCGTCAATTTCGAGTTCAGCTACAACGCGCGCTATTGGGAGCCGACCCGCTATTCCGCCGAAATCCGGCCAATCATCGGCGGTCGCGTCGGTCCCGTTGATCTGATCATCAATCCGATCCTCGACACTTCGTTCCAAGGTCCGGGTTCGCTCGATTTCGCACCGGCGGCACGGGTGGCCTACAATTTCTCCGAAACTTGGGCAGCCGCACTTGAGCACTATGCCAGCTACGGCCGCCTGAGCCATTTCGACCCGCTCAACCGGCAACAGCAGACGCTCTTCGCGGTGCTCGATTATAAAAGCGATTCGGTGAGCGTTGAGTTCGGCATCGGCCACGGCTTCATGGCGGCATCCGACGCGTTGGTCCTCAAGATGATCTTGTCGCGCGATTTCTGAGCCGATGCGGTACGCGGGCTATCTCTTCCAGTGCGGCCCAGCTCGCGCCTCACTAGGCGGGGAGAGGACTTGCTGGCCGGTCAGAGCGCGCGTCGGCAACGTCAAGAACGATGACCCGAGCCCTGATCGACCGGATTGCGGCGGAGTAGCTCGATCAGGCAACTCGGTAGAAACAGATGATCTCGTGTAATCGCTTCGCCGTGCTTCTCGTCACGTTGGCGCTCATCAGGTGCACTCAGGAGATAAGGCGCGGAAAAGACAGTTCGGTACACACCCTATTCGGGTACACACCCTATTCGCCGGAGAACAACGGGAACATACACGACAGCGGCGGGGGTGGTGACGGTAGTGGTAGCATGTAGCCGACGGAGCGTGCGCAAACAGCGCGCTCTTAAAAATAGTGGCGATCGGTCCGACCATGGATTTCGCATTCGGTCTCTTCGAAGAATTTTATGTACAAAGTCTCCATGACCGCTGGATGCGTAATATTCACCCGCTCCGCTCGATTCTAATCTACATGTTTGTAGTAGTTGTCATGTTCATTATCGCTATTAATTTAACTCACCTCCTGTTATGGCCACTTTGCCAGCTGCCAGTGCCATATGGCAGGTTGCCATTCTTGCTCCCGGTAGTGATAGCGTTCTCCGTCGTCGGCATCGTTGTAATGCGAACTGTGCATTTCATCGGTATTGAAACCTTGTTTCACTTGACCGTTGGCACCTATCACCGCCCGGTGATCCAAGAGAAGGTCCTGGTATTTCTGGATATAAACAATTCCACGGGGCTCGCCGAGCGGTTGGGCGCGGTTCAGACAAAATCGCTGGTTGGCAAGTTCCTCTTCGACATCTCCAAGCCGATCACGGATCATGGCGGGGAGATCTATCTGTACAAGGGCGATGGGTTGATTGCGCTCTGGGATTGGCGCGAGGCGGTCAGAGAAAACAGGGTCTTGCGGGCGATCGACGCCGTGTTCGCGACAATCAAGCGAGAGCAGCGGGAGTACCTAGAGCAATTTAACATCGTTCCGTCGTTCCGGATCGGGGTCCATGGCGGCGAGGTTGTGGTCAGCGAGCAAGGCGACACCAAGCGGGCGATCGGGGTCTACGGAAGTACGATCAATATCGCGGCGCGAATGGAGGAGGCGGCAAAGGCGCACAATATTGCGTGTGCAATTTCCGGAGATGTCGCCGGGCCCTTCGCGATCATGACAAGCGGCTACTACCGATTGGCCACGAGAAGGTCAGAGGAATTGACGCTGAAATTCGGATTTTTGAATATCGTTTAGCGGACAAGGCTTGCTGTAGTACCGCTTAACGACTGTTGATCGCTCGCGGTCCCGGTCACGCATCGGCCACCGGAGTCGAGGCGCAACACCGCAACAGCTTTGATTTTGCTAGAGTTTCGTGCTGACAAGTCGCAACACCTGCCGCAACCGTGGCGCAACAGCACCGAGCGAGCGAAAGAGCAGCGCCGGGTCAGAGGAGAATCAAACGCCGGCGCTGCTTTTGCACGCGGGACTTGGTTGGGCGCGGAAACCCAAGCCCGGTCTAATCTACGCAACCACAGTCAGCGAACTGTCCGCTGGCCGAACGGAACCGCGTGCGCGAAAACGCCGTTGGCAAACAAAGTGCCATTGTGCCAAGCGAGGCGCAGCATGACCGAGGAAGCAGCCCGCAGAACCGCCAAGTTGCTCGCTCGGGGTATGGGCATCACCTTCTACGTCGTGCGCGGCCCGTCCGGCCGCTTTCTCGCGGTGCAAGTGCCATCGGACGACTGCCAGATCCTCGCGACGGTCACACCGCCAAAGAGCGCGAACGATCGGCTGGCCGCCTAATCGGGCCTGCGTGTTGGAATGGGCGCGAATCGCCGTGCGAGCGGGAGCACTCGTCCTAAAAACGCAGTAATGTCCGCGCGCAATGCTCACCAAGGAAATCATCTCCGGCTTCAACCTTCTGAGCCTGGCCGGGTTCGTCGTCATGGGGCTCACTCTCGCCCTAAACCGCACCGGGTGGGCTGGTAAGGCGTTGAGCATCGGCCTGATGTCCGGGGGGACGGTCTTAGTTTTCTTCGGGCTCTATGCGGACGGCGGGTCAAGATGACGGGTTGGGCCGCTTCGAGTACCAAAATTCGCGGGGCGATCTTACGGGAGTTGTGCCGGCGCCGGGCCACCGGATTAGCATCAATGCAGGCGTTTCTCGGGAATTTAGGAGGGTTTTGGGCGTGTTTCCGCCGCGACCTCAGAGCCGCGCCAATCCTAGCCCCCACGCCGCTGTGTGTTTGACAGATAAGGGCTGAAGGGCCACGCTTCGGTCATGGATTTTGTGCGCCTGCACCTAAGTCGCTGATTTCGCGTTTGCTCTGGCGGCTTCTCGCGGTAGCGGGGAACCCAGCGACGGGTCCCATGCCCCCGGTCGCGGCGCGGGAGCGCGGGAATTCGCCCCGGCGCTGGTTCCGGCGATGGCCCAAGGCCGATCCAAGCGTCGGGTTCGGGGTTCGGATGGCCATCCGAGACTCGGTCGCACGCGTGCGCGAGGGATAGGTAGGTGAGCGCGGGGTTGCGGGCAGGTTAGGCGAAATCCGTCCCCCTTCTTCCATTTTCGGCAAAACAGCTCAACGGTCCACATGCCGTTTCTCCATGTCATTGAGATAACGTCGAGAAGTGGCGCACCCGGCGAGATTCGAACTCACGACCTCTGCCTTCGGAGGGTAAAAACGCAGGTTTGCGTGTCTTTGCGGGTGTTGGTGCGTTCCGATAAGTTGCTGAAAATTTTATACGTCTCTCTTTGCTCCGATTTGATGTCGATTGCGCGTATCTGCACAGACGTGTTACCTTGGTGTTACCTAGCGCGAATGCGCGAGGTAAAATCCGAGGGAGCCGGCGATGGCGGAGCGAAAGCGGATCGGATTACGCGAGGTGCGGGCGCTCGGACCCGGCGCGGAACTCTGGGATAGCGCGGTTTCGGGCTTTGGCGCTCGGCGCCAAGTCGGAACCGCCGTGTCCTATGTGTTGATGTACCGCACGCGCGAAGGCCGGCAACGCCGCTTCACGATCGGGCGCCACGGCGCACCATGGACCCCGGACACTGCTCGCGAGGAAGCGCGGCGGTTGCTGGGAGACATCGTCAGAGGTATGGACCCGGCTGCCGACAAGCGCGAGACGCGCAAGGCCATGACGGTTGCAGAACTCTGCGACGCGTACCTCGCCGATGCCGACGCCGGGCGGCTGTTGACGCGGCGCGGCCAGTCGAAAAAGGCAAGTACGCTAGCGATCGATCGCGGCCGAATCGAGCGGCACTTCAAACCGCTGTTGGGCCGCCATGCGGTGGCCGCGGTGACCCGTGCCGATGTCGAGCGGTTCATGCACGCGGTTGCCGAAGGAAAGTCTGCGGCTCGCGTAAAGACGAAGCGGCGCGGGCTGGCACGCGTGCGCGGTGGCCGCGGTACTGCAACCCGGGCGGTGGGGTTGCTCGGCGCCATCTTCACCTACGCCATGCGCCGCGGGTTGCGGCCGGACAATCCGGTTCATGGCGTCATTCGCTTCGCCGATGGTCGGCGCGAGCGGCGCTTGAGCGACGCGGAATATGCGGCGCTCGGCGTTGCGCTGCGCAAGGCCGAGGCCGCGGCGATCTGGCCGGCGGCAATCGCCGCGGGGCGCTTTCTCGTGCTGACCGGCTGGCGCAGTGGCGAGGCACTGGGGTTGCGCTGGTCCGAGGTTGACTTTGCCCGGCGAACAGCGACGCTCGCGGACAGTAAATCCGGGCGCAGCAGCCGCCCGCTGTCTCATGCCGCGTGCGACGTGCTGCGCGGCCTGCGCATGACCGGCGAACTCGTCTTCCCGGCGACGCGCGGTGATGGCCGCATGACCGGCTTCCCGAAGCTGTGGACGCGGATCGCCCTGTTAGGCGAGCTACCAGCGGATATAACGCCGCAGGTCTTGCGGCACTCGTTCGCGAGCCTCTCCGGGGATCTCGGCTATTCGGAGTCGACAATCGCGGCGCTGGTCGGGCACAAGGGACACTCGGTCACGTCCCGTTATGTCCATGCCGCGGACGCGGTGCTGCTCGCCGCTGCTGACGCGATTGCGGACCGCACGGCCGAACTGATGGGTGAACATAAATCTGAAGCGGCCGTGGTGCCATAGCGGCTGGCGCGATAAGATTCGATTGCGGCGGATAGGGAACTGCAGCCCGATACGGCTGGCACCGCGCCGGCCTTCCGTCGCGATAATTGTAGCGGAGCGTCAGCGGAGGCGCGTTAGCATGCTCGACCCCAAACTGCTGTGGTTTCGGTCGACGGAGCGAACGGTTGTTCAGGTCGAGGGGCAGAACTTCGTACCTGACGACGAGGGCTATATTGCCGTGCCCGAAAATCTCGGGTCGTACATCATGCGCATTCCAGGTTTCGTGTATGTGGGGCGTGAGCGAGAGCAAGATCAAAAACCAGTAGAACCAAATTTCGTAAAGACACCTACTGGGGGGCGACCTGAGAAATTCTCATGGGATGATATCTGGATCGAAACTTGCCGGTACATTCATAATAACGGTGTGCCATCTACCCGTGCGGAACTTATGAAATATCTCCAACAATGGTGTGAAGATCATCTCGGCAAGCAGCCAGCGGACAGCACACTCAAGCTCAAGATTCGTAAGCTCTTTGTGGCCCTTGAGCGGCCGGACGAAAACTAGATTCTAGCCCCGAGAATCGTAGACAAAGAGAGTTCAGCAATCGCGAGGCTCAGGTCAGGCGGCCAGGAGATCGACGATCTGTTGGATGGCTGTGTCGGCGCGGTGGTAGGCGGCTTCGAGCTTGCTGGCCGGCTGGTGATCGGGGTCGGGGCGGTGGTGGAAGCGGCTGTTGGCGAAGGGACCGCAAAGCCGTTTGTGGAAGAACAGGAAGAGTAGCGCGATCTGAACCCCTTTGGGGGTGAGACGGTAGGCGTAGCGGGAGCCGTCGCGCTGCAGCAGACCGTGGCCTTTGAGCTTGCGCAGGTCGTAGCGCAGTTGGTTGAGGCCATAGGCGCTGGCGGAGAGGTGGAAGCTGGTCAGGACGGCGTGGTGGAGCCG
>Ga0210407_10001942_pt1 | contig 18417 bp, 17 predicted proteins | sample IncBWC27MmetaG_FD_150860 | JGI IMG/M metagenome (GOLD analysis project Ga0210407, IMG submission 150860) | Forest soil microbial communities from Barre Woods Harvard Forest LTER site, Petersham, Massachusetts, United States - Inc-BW-C-27-M | ecosystem: Environmental > Terrestrial > Soil >...
CAGGCCTCCGATCAACGCCAACGCCACGAACACCGTGGCCTTGTGGCCGGGGACGCTGGCATCCACGGGAGCGTACAGAAAGACGATGAGCGCGGCGCTGCTTAAGCGGATGCTGCCATTGTTCGCTGTCACCTTTGTTGGAAGCGTGATAGGCGCGTATCTGCTGCTGAAAACGCCGCAGCATACGTTCTTAAAGATGGTCCCGTGGTTGCTGCTGGGCGCAACGCTGTTGCTTGCCTTTGGCCGCCGAATCACCGCATGGACCAGCAGGCACCACGCTGAACATGGTCCTTCACTCTGGGCCATGGTTGGAGTAACGGCGCTGCAAGCGTGTATTGCAATCTATCTCGGCTACTTCGGCGGAGGCGCCGGCATTGTGGTGCTGGCCCTGCTGGCCGTTATGGGAGTGGACAACATACACACCATGAACGGTCTCAAGAATTTTCTTGTCTCCTGCGGCAATGGCGTGGCCCTGGTGATATTTATCGCGGCCCACGCGGTGTTCTGGCCGCAGGCACTGCTCATGATCGGCGGAGCGGTACTGGGAGGATACGGTGGTGCACACTACGCGCAGAAGCTGAATCCGCGGCTGGTGCGGGCCATTGTCATCACCATCGGAAGCTGCATGACGGTGTATTTCTTCTGGAAGACGCGGGGAATGTAAGGCCGTTGTTGACCGTTTACCCGCTATCACGTTAGAATTACAAGGTTTGCCGGTACTTTCGGTTCCTGCCTGTCAGAGAAAACCGTAGCGTTCAGCAAATCTATAAGTCCACGTAAATCCCTTCTGGCCAAGCGGTTGGAACGGACAATTGGAGAGAGTTATGTACGCGGTCATTCGCGCCGGGGGCAAGCAGTATCGTGTGGCTCCTGGAGATGTACTACGAGTTGAGAAGCTGCCTGCGGGCGATGGTGACATCGTCAAGTTCGAGGCCATCGCGGTATCAGCCCAGGAAGGCGTTATAGCGCCGGGAAAAGACGCCGTCGTAAGCGCGGAGATTGTGGAATCCAGCCGCGCCGACAAGATCCTGGTCTTCCACTTCAAGCGCAAAAAGCAGTACAAGAAGATCTATGGCCACCGCCAACCTTACAGCGCCGTAAGGATTACGGAGATTGCATTTGACGGCCAGAGTTTCAAGGCCCCGGAACTACCCAGACCAAAGAAGAAGGCTGCTCCTGAACATGCGGAAGAGCATGTGACGCACAAGGCCAAGGCCGGCGCTCACAAGAAGAGCGGGGCAAAGAAACCGGCGGCCAAGCCGGCAAAGAAGGCCGCGAAAAAGAGCGGCGCTAAAGGCAAGAAAAAGTAACAAGAAAATTGACCAGACGAGTAACCGGCAGAACAAGAGGATTTGAGTTATGGCACACAAAAAAGGATTAGGAAGTTCAAGAAACGGGCGCGACTCCAATGCCCAGCGCCTTGGCGTAAAGGCATTTGGCGGCCAGCTCGTTCATGGCGGCACGATTATCGTGCGCCAGCGCGGCACGCCGATTAAGCCCGGGGCAAACGTCGGTCGCGGCAAAGATGACACCCTCTTTGCCAAAGTCACCGGCGTCATCAAGTTCGTGGACAAAGGCAATGGGGGACGCTACGTCCTCATCGAACCGGCGGCCGAAACGGCCAAAGCATAGGTCTGTCGCTAGGTTTTTCAGCCCCGTCTTTTGTGGCGGGGCTTTCTGTTTGAATCCGCAGGGTTGCGGAGATTAAGATCAATCATGCAATCTGTCACCGTCGCTGCCATCGCGATCACGCCTATGACGGAGCGCGACTGGATCGCGGTTCGCGCCATCTACCTGGAAGGAATTGCCACCGGCAATTCGACTTTCGAAACATCGGCCCCGGAATGGGAGAAATGGGACTCCGGGCATCTGCAGACTTGCCGGTTGACGGCACGTCTGGGCGATGATGTTCTGGGTTGGGCGGCGCTGAGTCCGGTCTCCGGCCGCTGCGTGTACGCTGGCGTAGCCGAAGTCAGTGTTTATGTAGCGAAGCGGGCCCGTGGCCAGAAGATCGGGTCACGTCTGCTGGCGGAACTGGTGCGGACCTCGGAACATGAAGGCATTTGGACGCTCCAGGCTGGTATTTTTCCGGAAAATGTCGCCAGCATCGAAATCCACAAGGGCTGCGGATTTCGCGTTGTCGGCACGCGAGAGAAGATTGGCCGCATGAACGGACGCTGGCGGGACGTGACGGTTATGGAACGCCGCAGCGCCGTTGCAGGTATTTGATTGTTGGTTCTCCATCGCTGAGCCAGTCGCTAACAGCGCAATCTGGGCCCCGCTTGACTGCGGGGCCTTGTATTTTGGCGGCACGTGAAAGAGGACGGTACAATCAAACATAGAGCGCATGTTCATTGATGAAGCCATAATTCGAATCAAAGCGGGCAACGGCGGAAACGGCTGCATGGCTTTTCGCCGGGAAAAATTTGTCCCGCGCGGCGGACCTTCCGGTGGCGACGGCGGCCACGGTGGCGACATTGTCATGGAATCCAGTGAACGCCACAACACGCTGGTCCACTTTCGCTTTAATCCCGAATACAAAGGCGAGCGCGGCCGGCACGGCGAAGGCTCCAACTGCACCGGTCGCGACGGCGACAGCGTCGTGCTGAAAGTTCCCGTAGGCACGATTGTGTATGACCACAACACGGGCGAGAAGCTCCATGATTTTTCCCAGCCCGACGAACGCATCGTCGTGGCCCACGGCGGACGCGGCGGACGCGGCAACCAGCACTTTGCCACCAGCACGCACCAGGCGCCAACCGAACACGAGCTGGGCTTTCCCGGAGAAGAGCGCGTGTTGCGGCTCGAGCTGAAGCTGCTGGCGGATGTCGGCCTGGTTGGCTATCCCAACGCTGGAAAATCAACGTTGATTTCACGGATTTCGGCAGCCCGTCCCAAGATCGCCGATTATCCTTTTACCACTCTTCAGCCAAACCTGGGCGTGGTCACTATTGGCGAGGCTCCCCACGAAGAGAGCTACGTAGTCGCCGACATTCCCGGCCTGATCGAAGGCGCGCACAACGGAACGGGACTCGGAATACAGTTTCTTCGCCACGTCGAACGCACCCGCCTTCTGGCGCACCTGGTTGATGTGTCCGACTCCAGTGGACGTCCTGATCCGGTCAAGGACTTCAATGTGATCGTCCGCGAACTGGCCAGCTTTGGGGCCGGTCTGGAAAGGAAACCCACGATTGTCGTCGCATCCAAACTGGACGTAGCCAATCCGGAAAAACTGGCCCAGTTGCGCAAGCACTGCAAGAAAAAGAAACTGGAGTTCTATGAAATCTCAGCGGTCACCGGCGAAGGCATTCCGAAATTGAAATACGCTCTAGGCAAGTACGTAGCAGAGATTCGCTCCGGCGCCTACCCGGCGCGGCGAGTAGCTCCACGGAAGAAAGCCGTTGCGCGGCGCAAGGCGCCCAAGGTAAAGATATCGCCGGCCCGCCGCATTCCCAAGCGGGCGGCATTCAAGAAGAGGAAGAGCAGCTAAGGCAGGGCATGAAGATCGCGATTTTTGGCGGGACGTTTGATCCGGTGCATGTTGGCCATCTAGCCGTGGCCCGCGCGGCCGCGGACAAGTTTGATCTCGGCCGCATCTATTTCGTTCCGGCTGAGACGCCTCCGCACAAGCTCGGAAAAGAGGTCGCTGCGTTTCAGCACCGTTTCGCCATGCTGGCGCTGGCCACAGCGGACGATCCACGATTTGTTCCGTCGTTGCTGGAAGCGCACAGTGCTGAACCGAACTACTCCATCCAAACGGTGCGGCGCTTGAAGAACACGCTCAGGAAATCCGACAAGCTGTATTTCCTGATTGGAATTGATGCTTTCAAGGAAATCAGCGCCTGGCGCCGTCCCGTGGAGCTTCTTTCGCAATGCGATTTCATTGTAGCCAGCCGTCCCGGACATTCCCTGGCGGAAGTGGGCGAAGCTCTGCCGGAAGCCTTGCGGCCATCGGCTGAGGCATTGCAAAAGCTGCGCCGCCAGCGCGCCGGCTCTACCATTGTTTTGCCCAGCACCACGATTCATCTGCTCAATGATGTCAGCCAGCGGGTTTCATCCACACAGATTCGGGCGGCCGCGCGGAAACCGGTCAAATACCTTGGCCGCTATGTTCCCAGGCTGGTCGCCGGGTACATCAAGAAAGAGCGGTTGTACATGGGCGACGATAAGGCTTCCGGCGGCCCGGAGCAGCAATCCCTTCTCCAGGCCAAAGTGCTATCTTTTCGCGGTGCGCGTGTTCAGGAGCGATAACAACGAATGATCCAGGAAATCAAGCGGCAGGTTGCGGAAGCGGTCCGGGCGGTGGAGAGCAAGAAAGGCGAAAACATTTCCATTCTTGAAATGGACAAAGGGTCAGGACCGTTTACCGACTACTTTGTTCTGGCTACAGGGACCAATCCGCGCCAAATCCAGGCCATCGCGGACGAAGTCCAGACCAGGCTGGTCCAGGCGGGCATGCGGCCCAACAGCGTAGAAGGCTACAACCAGGCAGAGTGGGTGTTAGTGGACTACGTGGATTTTGTTGTCCATGTTTTTTCCGAGCGGGCACGGAAGTTTTACGACCTGGAGCGGCTGTGGAAGTCCGCAAGGCGCCGGTCACTCGCAGACCTGGAGAGAAAGGCCGCTGCCAAGGCCGCAAAGAAACCGGCAAAAAAGAAAGCTGCAGCATCGCGTGTGGTGAAAGCCAGGGCCAAAGTGAAGACCGGAGCGGTGAAGCGTTCCCAGGCTGCCGGCCGGGTGCGTTCTAACAGAACCAGTAAAACCAGGACAAAACCAAAAAAGAAGAACGCCAAGAGTAGGACCAGGAAAAGGAAGGCGTCCTGACGGAAATGTCGCCAGAAGCCGAGGCCGTGCTTGGGCAATACGTTGCGGCAGATCCTGCATCGCTCAAGCTGCTGGACCAGGCCAGGAAACTGGCGGACACGAACAGCACTCTGCTGGTCCGCGGCGAGAGCGGCACTGGCAAGGACCTGCTCGCCCTGGTTATTCACTATCTGGGACCGCATGCAGACGACCCTTTCGTCAATATTGACTGCGCCAGCCTGCCGCATGAGCTGATTGAATCCGAATTGTTCGGGTACGAACGCGGCGCGTTCACCGGCGCCACGCATCTCAAGCGTGGACGCATGGAGATAGCCGGCGAAGGTACGCTGGTGTTGAACGAAGTCGCGGCGCTCACCACGCCCATGCAGGCCAAACTTCTGCGCGTGATTGAAGAGCGCAAGCTCGACCGCCTGGGAGGGACGCGGCCCATTCCCGTAAACGCGCGTCTGATTTCCGTGACCAACGTAGATCTCGAGCAAGCCGTGGCACGGAAGGCCTTCCGCGAAGACCTTTACTATCGCTTGAACGTCGTGCCGCTGGCCGTGCTTCCGCTGCGGGAGCGCAAGGCAGATGTCCTGCCGCTCGCGGAACATTTCCTGGCGCAACTGGCGGAAATCCACCGCAGGCCACACAAGAAGTTGTCATCCCAGGTTGCGGCCGCACTGGAAAAGTACGATTTCCCCGGCAACGTCCGCGAGTTGCGGAACCTGATGGAGCGGACCGTGATTCAAGGCGCTGGCGCGCGGATTGAGCTCGAAGACCTTCCCGCGCACGTGCGCGGCTCAGGCCAGGCCCGGCGGCAGACGCTTGAAGACCTGGAGCGAGCGTACATCGCGGAGATCCTCGACTACACGCGCGGCAAGAAGTCCAAGGCCGCGGAAATTCTCGGGATCACGCGTAAAACACTGCTCGAAAAGCGCAAGCGTTACAAGCTGGACTGACTCTCCGTTTACAATCGCTCCAGTGAAACTTCAAATAGCCTGGATTGGCAAAACTAAAGAGCCGGCCATCCGCGCGCTGACGGAAGAGTACTTGAAACGCATCGCGCGCTTCCTGCCGGCAGAGTCGCATGAAAGCAACAGCGAAGCGGCGTTGCTTGAACTTACAAAAAAGTCCGCAACCAGGACCAAGCCGGTGCTGATTCTGCTGGACGCCCGCGGACGGCAGTTTACCTCAGAAGAATTTGCCGAGCTCTTGCGCGACCAGCAGGACCGCGGAACGCAAAACCTGTTCTTCGGCGTCGGCCCGGCGGACGGTTTCAGCGACGAAGCCCGGCATTCCGCCGACCTGATCTTATCTTTCGGAAAGATGACGCTGGCCCACGAGCTGGCGCGCATCGTTTTGCTGGAACAGATCTACCGCGCGTTTACGATTTTGAAAGGCCATCCGTATCACACGGGACATTGAGCCTTACGATATGCTTCCTTCGTTAAACATTCACAGCGTACGGCGGTGCCGCGTCTCTACGTAAGCTGTGTCGCACCGCCGAAGAATCTGTTAGTCAAACAGTGTATTTAGCGGTAATGAAAACCCGGGCAGAACTTTCTCATCTACGAGCAATTCCTGATTCCTCACAATGCGCAGGCTGCGATCGGCACGGAAAATATGTGCCTCGCGCACATTGGGATAGATCACCCAGACAGCCGACGCTCCGGCGAGAAGGTATTGGTCCACCTTCTTTATCAGAGGAGCTGCGAGATCGTTGGGCGAGACAACCTCGATAACAAGAGCGGGCGGGACCGCGAGCGCCCGGTCTGGATCAACCTGCTCGATGTGTTCCGCGCTGACAAACGCCACATCCGGAACCCGAACAGTATCAGGGGAGAGCTGGAACTTGGTTGCCACCATCGCTTCGCCCAGCGCGTTCGTTTCAAGAAATTGCCGCAAACGATAGGCTATGGAATCCCGGATGCCGGTGTGCGCCAGACTCCCAGGCGCATCGGGGACTGGCTCTCCCTCGGTCGCCTCGTAGGTGTTCAGGGCCAATTCTTCGCGAACCGCGCTGAGACGCAGGCCACGTTCCCGCAAGATTTCAGCCGCGAAGCATTTTTCTTCGCGCAGAAGTCCGAGCAGCAGATGCTCGGTGCCAATATGTTTATGGTTCAGGCGCGCGGCTTCCTCGGCCGTATAAGCCAGGACCCGCTTGCATTCATTGCTGAGAGGAAGGTCCACGGACGTGGAAACCTTTGCCCCGACGATAGTATGTCCTTCGATCTGCCGGCGGATCTCGTCAACTGCAGAATCGGAACGCAGAAACCGGTTGGTTAAGGCTTTGTCTTCGCGCAACAGGCCTAGCAGCACGTGTTCCGTCTCTATGTAGGGCGAGCCGAACTGGCTCGCCTCATAGCGTGAAAAGAAAATCACGCGTCTGGCCTTTTCGGTATACCGCTCGAACATGTTGCCCTCAACCAGGTCCTACTGCAACAGGCTCCCGTTCTCTTCCACTTCCTTCTCTTGCAGCACCACGGCCGACGCCACGCGGTCGCCTTCCTCCAGGTGCAGCAGGCGGACGCCCTGGGTGGACCGGCCGGCTTCGCGGATGGTCTTGGTGTCAATACGGATGATTTTGCCGAACTGGCTGATCAGCATGATTTCTGAAGCTTCATCCACCAGCATGATGGCTGAGACTTTGCCGTTGCGGGCGGTGGTTTTTACGTTGATCACGCCTTTACCGCCGCGGGACTGCAGGCGGTATTCTTCGATCGGCGTACGCTTGCCGTAGCCCTGTTCGGTCACACTCAGGATCAGACTGGGCACGTTTTCTTCCGTGGCGTCTTTGCCTTTGCCGTTGGTCTTCTTCTTGCCGTCTTTAGGCGTTACGGCCATGCCGACGATGTAATCGCCTTTGTCCAGGTCCATGCCGCGAACACCGTACGCCGGGCGGCCCATGGAGCGGACATCTTCTTCGTCAAAACGTATGGCCTGGCCTTCATGCGACGCCAGGAAGACAACTTGATTGCCGTCGGTGAGGCGGACCGCCACCAGTTCGTCGTCTTTCTCAATGCCAATCGCAATGATGCCGCGGGACATGACGTTCGAGAAATCCTTCACCGGCGTCTTTTTCACGGTGCCATTGCGCGTGGCGAAGAAGACGAAGTTGTTTTCGTCTTCCAAATTGCGCACTTCCAGCAGAGTCTGGACCTTTTCGCCCGGCTGCAACGCTACAAGGTTGCCAATGTGTTTGCCTTTGCCTGCGGCGCCCACGTCGGGGACTTCATACACCTTGAGCCAGTACACACGGCCGGTGTTGGTAAAGATCAGCAGATAGGAATGCGTTGATGCGCTGAAGAGATACTCCACAAAGTCCTCTTCGCGCGTCTTCATGCCGGTGCGTCCGGTGCCGCCGCGGCGCTGCTGGCGGTACGTGGAAATCGCCGTGCGCTTGAGATAGCCGCTGTGCGAGACCGTAACGGCGACTTGTTCGTCGGCGATCAGGTCTTCCAGCGTGATCTCAGTAGATTCATCCATGATCTGCGTGCGCCGCTTGTCGCCGAATTGTTCTTTAACTTCCTCCAGCTCCTTCACGATTACGCCGCGCAGCTTTTTGTCGGAACCCAGAATGGATTCAAGCTCGGCGATTCTCAAGCGAATCTCTTCCAGTTCCTTGAGGATTTCATCGGTAGAAAGACGAGTCAGGCGATAGAGCTGCAGTTCCAGGATGGCATCGGCCTGTTTGGCGGAGAGCCGTCCTTCGGCGCCGCCGAGGCGCTTCTGCATGTCTTTATCTACGATCTTGTACTTGGCCGCAAGCAGGGCCTCTTTGGCTTCCTGGCGCGAACCCGAACCGCGGATCAGCTTGATAACCATGTCCAGGTTGTCGAGCGCCATTTTGTAGCCTTCCAAAATGTGTTCACGCTCGCGGGCTTTCATCAGGAGGTGGGCGGTGCGCCGGCGCACCACTTCCACGCGGTGGTCAATGAAGTGCTGTATGGCCTGAATCAGGCCCATTTCCTTGGGCGCGCCGTTCACCACGGCCAGGAAAATCATGTTGAAGCTCTCTTGCATCTGTGTGTGCTTGTAGAGCTTGTTCAGAATGATCTGTTCTTCCGCCCCGCGCTTCAGTTCCACGACCACGCGCATGCCGTCACGTCCGGATTCGTCGCGGACGTCGCTGATATCGTCAATGATTTTGTCATTGACCAGTTGCGCAATGCGCTCAACCAGCTTGGCCTTGTTCACCTGGTAGGGAATCTCGGTGACGATGATGGATTTGCGTCCCTGCGCCATGTCCTCAATGGCGGCCTTAGCGCGCATCACGAAGCGTCCACGGCCGTTTTCGTAAGCGCCGGCAATCCCGCTGCGGCCGTAAATGTAAGCGCCCGTGGGGAAGTCCGGGCCTTTAACGATTTTCAAGAGCTCCTTCAGCTTGGTTGCCGGATCGTTGATCAGTGTGACGGTGGCGTCAATGATCTCGGTAAGGTTGTGGGGTGGAATCTTCGTCGCCATGCCAACGGCGATGCCTTCCGATCCGTTGATGAGCAGATTCGGAATGCGCGCAGGCAGGACCGTGGGTTCCACCGTGGATTCGTCGTAGTTGGGAACGAAGTCCACCGTGTCCTTGTCAATATCTTCCATGAGGGCGCCGGCAATGCGCGCCAGGCGACACTCGGTATAACGCATGGCCGCGGGCGGATCGGCGTCCACGGAGCCGAAGTTGCCTTGGCCGTCTACCAGGGGATAACGAAGAGAAAAATCCTGGGCCATGCGGACCAGCGTGTCGTAGATCGGCGCGTCGCCATGAGGATGAAAGAGACCCATCGCCTGTCCTACAACCTTGGCGCACTTGGTGTACTTCTTGTTGTACTGGAGCCCCATGTCCTGCATCGCGTAGAGCACGCGGCGATGCACGGGCTTGAAGCCGTCACGCACGTCAGGCAGCGCGCGACCGATGATCACCGACATGGAATAGTCAAGATACGACCGCCGCATCTCGTCTTCAATGTTGATCGGCTGTACGTTGGCGGCGGGAGGAAGACCTCCGTCGTCGCCTCCACCGGGTGTTAACGGGAGTTGTGGGTTCTTGTCGTCTGGCATGAAATGTTCCGTTCGTCTGCCTCAGCTTGAGGCCAAAAAATGGGTACAAAGGGAGCAAGTTGCGGGCCTGTTTCAGGGCCCAGTGAATTTCCGCTAAATAACTGCATTTACAGAGGGTTACACCCCAGAAGATTACAGGAAATTATATCATGATTTTCTTCTTCAAAGTCCCGAACGCAGTGAGGGATCCCTACAAAATTAAGGAATTTATTGGTGAACCCGCGCAGAGAATTCAAGACAAGGATCAGGCTGTCCCAACGTGCAATCGCAGCTATTGGGGTCCCTCACTTTGTTTCGGGACAAGGGAAAAAAGCCACTACAATCGCAAAGGGTTTCCCAGATCGTCATTGGCCTTCCGCGTTGCGTCAACGTCCAGATCAGACAACTGGATTTTCTTGAGCGGCTTGCTGGAGAAATCAAACAACGTCTGGTCCATGATGGCGAAGTTCCTGGTCTGGAGCTTGTGCCCGTCCTTGAAGATGAACACCGTTGGCGGAGAATCATCTTCCGGTGCGGCACGGGCGTCTTGCGCGGATTCGACCGGAGCCGCTGCGGTCTTCTTCGCGTCCGTCTGTTGTGTGGAGTGTGCGCGGGAATCCAGGTAGTGCTGCCCGTAACGGCCTTGTTGCTGCTGTGCCAGTGCGTCCTGCGCTCCGCGATTGTAGGCATCACGCAGGGCCTGGGAATCGGTTTCTGCCGGGGCGTTGTCATCGGCAGCCTGCTGCTCCTCAGGCGCCGGGGCATCAGCCAACGGATATTGATAGAGCGGGTAGAACACCGGTATGGCTGCTACTTGGCGGTGACGGCGGCGCGGATCTCCAAAGGCTACTCTGGGACGTCCTGCACGGTTGCGGAGGGCCGGCGAAGTCAGAGCGGTCGCGCCGGGTGTCAGCGCTGTTCCGCCAGGCGTCAATGCCGGGGCGCCGGGTGTCAGCGCAGGTGCGCCGACCGTCAGTGCCGGTGCGTTGGAAAGTACGGTCCCCGATCTTCCATGCGTGCCAGGGAAAGATGCCCCGTGAGAATCAACTTGCGCCAGAGACGCCGGCAAGAGTAACGCGAGCAGAGCAGAAAAAAGTGCGGGTCGAAACATAAATACACCTGTCTGAGGACTGCTGGTTCTATCATAATCCCGTACGGCGAATGTTTACACCGCGCTTTGGTGGACCCACCACGCCAGACGTATAAAGTCCTCTGCTACTTTGATGGCGATAAAAGCGACAACGATCCATAGAAACTGGCGCCGCCAACGGGTCTCAAGCAGGTCAGCCGCCACGCCGCCAACGAACAGAAAAGCAAAACTGAGTCCGAGCGTCGCAGCCCAGAGATTGACTCCCGGCACTAACGCAAACAACAGGACTGCGGTGAACGCCATCAGCAAGGGCGCCGTATTGCCGAAATAGCGCGCGCGCTGCCAGCTTCCGTAGACGGTCAGAGCAACGATGAACAGTGCCACCAGAACGTAGCCATCCGTATTCTTGTTAAGAGCAAAACCCAGCTTATATAGCAGGTCCAACGAAGGTTTGGGCGTAATCGTGGCCCGCGTGGTTGCGCCGAAACTCCCTGTGAGCCAGGCTGTAGCAGCCAGAACCGCCACGCCGATAACTGAAGCGCACGCAAAAACCGTCAGCGCCGAACGTCGCCGGCCCGGGACCAGATAAACCATGAATCCCAGGGCCACCAGCACCAGCGCGCCAGCCCACAAGTCGGTAGAAACGCAAATACCGATGGATAGTCCCAGCAGCACGATCCTGGGGAGCCACTTGCGAGGGGGCGCGTAGACGGTGTGCGCAACTCCGATCGCGAGGTAGACCAGGCCAAAGCTGCTCCATGCCAGTATTATCTCCGGGCCAATGCTGGTGCTGATCATGACCATGGCCGGAGAAGAGCAATAGAGGGCCAGGGCGACGTATCCGCCTTCGTCGCCAAACAACCTGCGGGCCACCCACCACAGTGCGGCCCCCAGCCAAACGCCGAATATCACAAACGGTAAGCGCAGCACCCAGGGCCGCGGGACGGCAAGCGCGTCGCCCAGGGAAGCCGGCGCAAGCTTGCGGACGATCGCGGTGGCCCGCAGCGGTACTGACGCTGCCCATGAGGTAAAAGGCGACGTGATGCGAAATTCCTGGCCCGGCAACGGTGGATGACTGGAGGCAAGGTATTCATACTCCAGGTCCGACAAGCGGCGCGTCCCCGCAACCCATAGGCATTGTCCCAAGAAGACCAGCAGCATCAGGCCGGCAACAATCTGCGGCCGGCCAACACTGAACTCTCGTATGACCTGGAGCATGAATTGACAGTTGTATCATGCTCGGGCTGCGCGCCGCCCCGACCGGCCCGACAGTCAGTTCAGCCGCAGCGGTTCCAGCAGCGGACGCGAGAAATGACGGCCGAACCAGCGGACCAGCGCGAAGCCCACTCCCAGGAGCGGAGCGGACAGCAAAAATGCGGCAAGGTCTTGTGACACATCAAGGGAATTGGAGCAGTCTATGCAGCTCTCCTGGTCCCAGTTGATTGAGTACATGTCGCTCTGGCCCAATGCATACTTGACTGCCAGCATCACAATCAGCACCGCCAGGAACAGCAGCAGCTTGCGTTTCATGGTTCGCGCCCTTTCTCGTTTCTGGTCTTGCTTATTGGAAACCTGCAGCGCGAGTTTTGTTCCCGGTTTCTGCTAGAGTCTTATTGCCCCTACAAGGTAAAAGAGCAAATGGAACCTCAGACCGCCGTTTCCCCAGCAGTCCCCAATGACTTGCCTCTTCCTCCCAAACGCAGCGCCATCTTTTTTAATGACCGCGGCTTGCGGGCCGGATGGCGCTTGCTCATATTTGCGGGGATTCTTGGCGGCATCTTCGGTGGTTTCTATTTCGTAGCGCTGGCGTTGCAACAGCTAGGCCAGCGAGCCGGATCTCCTCCGGCCAGTCCACAGCCGACCGGTTATTTCCTGCCGATTATCCAGATCATCGGCGAACTACTGACGTTTCTGATTGTGCTGCTGGTGACCTGGATCATGAGCCGGATTGAGCATCGGAAAACCGGCGTGTATGGCCTGCCTTTGAAAAAGTCTGCGCTGTCCCAGTTTTTCACTGGCTATGTATTGTGGGGAGTGTTGCCTCTCACCGTGCTGTTGCTGGTCCTGCGCGCTCTGCATGTCTTTTATTTCGGCAAGTTGGGCTTGCATGGTTCCCCGGTGCTCTATTGGGGTCTGCTTTGGGGACTGGCATTCCTCATGGTCGGATTCTTTGAAGAGTTTCTGTTCCGCGGCTATGCGCTTTACACGCTGGCCGATGGAATCGGATTCTGGCCGGCAGCCGTTATTCTGGCCGTACTCTTTGCGTGCATCCACATGGCCAACCGTGGCGAGACGCGCATTGGAATTGTGGGCACTGGATTCTTTGCCATCTTTGCCTGCGCCACGCTCTGGCGTACGGGAAATCTCTGGCTTGCCGTGGGCGCTCATGCCGGCTGGGACTGGGCACAATCGTTTCTCTACGGCGTAAACGACAGCGGGTTCCAGACGCCGGGTCATTTACTGAATCCGCAGATCGCCGGACCGGATTGGCTGAGCGGCGGCAGCGTGGGACCGGAAGGCAGCGTGGTGGCGCTTGCGCTGTGGGGCGGGATGACTGTGATATTCCTCCTGTTCCACCGACCGAAACAGTCTGCGCTGGTTGTTACCAGTACGCAGCACGCGCAGACAATTCCCTAGGTTTTAGCCGCAGTCTGCGCGGCCCCGGAGGCAGCCGGCTTCTTTCCAAAAATAGCGCGCATGGCCCGGCCTGCTTTTCGCACCACGTACCAGCAAACTACCAACAGAAAGAATATCGTCACCGTCCACAGCGCGAACACCGGCAGATTTACCACCAGCCAGATCAGGAAATCAACAAAGTTCGCCAGCGATTGCAACAAGTCGTTCCATGCTGACTTGACGGTGGAACCAGGGGCCCAATGTACGCCGCTGGAAACTTGCGCCGCCAGATTGATGTCAATCTCGGCCATGTCAATTTCGTCTTTGAGGTGCCGGAATTCCGCATCGGCGCTTTCGATCTCACCGCGGATCTCAGCCAGCGACTTCGTGACCTCCAAAATGTCCGTCACGCTGTGCGCTTTCTTCATCACCTCCAGAAACTGCTGTTCTTCCGCGCGCAGATTGCGCAGGCGCGCCTCACGATCAACGTACTGTTTGGAAACGTCGGCAGCTGTGACGCTGTCCTGCCGGACGCGGATGGCCAGTTCACGAAGTTTGCCGCGTACGGCCTCAAAACGCGCGCCAGGCACGCGCAGGCTGATCCTGCCGGAATTTTCTTCGAGCGTGGAGGACTCCACAAACCCTGATTCGGACGCAGCCAGCGCTTCGATCTTCTTCTGGGTTTCGGCGCAATTTCCCACGAGCAGGTCCAACTGCGCTTTGTGGATGATCTTGGGGACATCGGCATGAACCACGGACGACGCATCCTGAGGAGCAAATGATTCCTCACGCCCGCTTGTCACGAACGTCAACATCCGGGAGGATGCGATCCCCGTGCTTTCATTTGCGGACGATTTCGCCTTCAGCAAGTGCGGAAGCGACAACGCCAGAGCCGCTAACAAGAGGAAACATGCCCCCACACCCAGGCCAATTCCCTTCCACGCCGCGGAGTTCTTGAAGAACTGCATCCTGTCAGAGAGACTCATTTGATTTCTCCTCTTCTTGCGATCAGCTACGCGGGGCATTGCAGATAGAATGTGCCACCCGCACAAACTTGCAAAGAAAAGCAGCTTGCGCAGAACTCAGTGCGTCTCGGGCAGCGTGTACTCGAATTCGTAGGAGTGTTTTCCTTCGGCGATGATGATATTGAATTTTCCTGCCAGGCCCGCAAGCTGACCTGTGCCGGAATCCGGCACAACGGTGATGGTCATTTGCGGAACGCCGCGGGTCATGGTGGCGCTGTGCTGGAGCACGAAGGTGCCGCTGCGGCCATGCAGCGTTCCTGTGACTTTCTCGATCGCAACATAAGCGCCGGATGTGCCTTTGGCTCCCGTGCCGAAGGCCAGCATCTGGCCTTTGCTGGCGCCTTCGAGATCGCCATGGAGCTGCTTGTCAAACGTCATCCTGGAAAGGCTTGCGTCGCCGCCAGTGTCGTCCCCGGTCTGAGGCACGAGTTTTACTTCAAACGTTCCTTTTGCGTGGGCCATCAGAACTTGCTCCTTCTGGTTTTGCACCGGCGATTGGGTCTGTGTGCAAAGCGAAGTGGCCCAAAGAAGACATAGGCCAATGGCGGCGGCGACAGCTCCAGCGCGAGACTTCGTCATACTTGCTCCATCAGAAATTGCAGCTAGATGTCCAGGTTCTTCACGTCGAGCGCGTTCTCTTCGATGAACTTGCGGCGCGCTTCCACGTCTTCGCCCATGAGCGTTGTGAAAATGACCTCACAAGCCTCAATGTCTTCGGCCCGGACCGCCAGCAGCGTGCGCCGTTCCGGGTCCATGGTGGTTTCCCAGAGCTGCTCGGAACTCATCTCGCCCAGGCCTTTATAGCGCTGGACGGTATATTCCTTGCGGCCTTGGCTCAGGACATACTCGAAAAGCTCTCCGGCGGATTGTTTCTCCACCACTTCGGCCTCCACTTTGGCGCGGCGGATGGGCGCCTTGGAAGATTTCTTGGCGGCCTTTTCCAGTTCAGCTTTTTCGGAATCGCTCAGGTCGGCTGTATCCTCGGCATTGCTTTTGCCCGCGACTTCCACCACAAACGGCGGTTCCATGAACTGCTCGATCTGCTTGAACTTGGAAATCATCTGCCGGTACTCCGGTGTGGACGCCAGTCCCCAGTGCAATTGGCGTTCGGCGCCCTGGGAGTCCGTGAAGTGGACGCCCCAGAGGTTGTGCTCGTCGTCAAAGTAGCTGGACACGGCCTTCAACTGGTGCTCCTTGGCCATCTTCTCCACTGCTTTTTCCAGCTTCTCGATCTTCTTCGATGGCGTCTTCTTGTCGCCTTCAAAGTCCGCCCGTTGCGTCAGTCCGAAACGCGGCAGCAGGGCCGTAATCTGATCGTTGCGGATGCGCTTGTTCACTTTCTCAAAGAACCTGAGATATTCGTCCAGGGTAGTAATGAATTTTGAAAGCGCCGCGCCTTCCAGCTTGGCTGCGCCCTCGCCGTAGCGGACCACCATGCCCTCGGCCGCGCGCTTGATCATCACCCGCACAAACTCGCGGTCGTCCTTGATGTATTGCTGCGTCTTGCCCTTCTTAATGCCGTAGAGCGGTGGCTGCGCGATATACACGTTGCCGCGCTTGATCAGCTCATTCATATGGCGGAAGAAGAATGTCAGCAACAGCGTACGGATGTGCGAACCGTCCACGTCGGCGTCGGTCATGAGAATGATCTTGGCGTAGCGCACTTTGGTCGGGTCGAAGTCTTCCTTGCCAATGCCGGTACCGAGCGCGGTAATCATGGCGCGAATTTCTTCGTGGCCCAGCATCTTGTCGTAGCGGGCCTTCTCGACGTTCAGGATCTTGCCCTTCAGCGGCAAGATGGCCTGGAAACGCCGGTCGCGGCCCTGTTTGGCCGTGCCGCCGGCGGATTCTCCTTCCACCAGGAAGAGCTCGCAGCGGTTGGGATCGCGTTCCGAACAGTCGGCCAGTTTGCCGGGCAGCCCGCCGCCATCCAGAGCGCCTTTGCGGCGCGTCAGGTCCCGGGCCTTGCGCGCGGCCTCGCGCGCGCGCGCCGCGTCAATGGCCTTGCTGATCACTTTTCGGGCCACCGGCTGGTTCTGCTCAAAAAAAGCTCCCAGGCGTTCATTTACAAATGCCTGCACCACGCCGGCGATATCGGAATTCAGTTTGCCTTTGGTCTGGCCTTCAAACTGGGGCTGCGGCAGTTTCACGCTGACCACCGCGACCAGGCCTTCGCGAACGTCGTCGCCGGTAAGGTTTTCTTTTACGTCCTTGAACAACCCAAGCTGCTGTCCGGCATAGTTGATAGTGCGGGTGAGCGAGGTGCGGAAGCCGGAGAGATGCGAGCCGCCGTCCACGGTATTGATATTGTTGGCAAAGCTGAAAACGGTTTCCGAATAGCCGTCGTTGTACTGCAGCGCAATTTCCATGTTCACGCCGTCACGTTCAGCTTCCATGTAAATCGGACGGTCATGCAGCACGCTCTTGCCGCGGTTCAGGTGCTTGATGAACTCAGCGATACCACCCGAGTACTTGAATTCCAGGCATCTCGCTTCGCCGGTCTTGGCGTCCGTGTGGCGCTCGTCGGTAAGGGTGATCTCCAGGCCTTTGTTCAGGAAGGCCAGTTCGCGCAGCCGCTGCGCCAGCGTGTCAAAGTTGTACTCGGAAACGGTGAAGATTTCCTTGTCCGGCAGAAAATGAATTTTTGTGCCGAGCTTCTTGGTGTTGCCGGTCTTGCGCAGTTTGCTCGTCGGGTGCCCTTTGGAATACGTCTGCTCCCAAACGTGGCCTTCGCGCCAGATTTCCAGGTCCAGTTGGTGGCTGAGCGCGTTCACGCAGGAAACGCCAACGCCGTGCAGCCCGCCGGACACTTTGTAGTTGGAGCTGTCAAACTTTCCACCGGCATGGAGCGTGGTGAGCACGACCTGCGCAGCGGGAATTTTTTCGCCGTCAATCACCATGTCATCCACTGGGATGCCGCGGCCGTCGTCGACCACGGTGATGGAGTTGTCTATGTGGATGGTGACTTCAATCCGCGTAGCGTGGCCGGCGAGAGCTTCGTCTACTGAGTTGTCCACAACTTCATAGACCAGCTGGTTCAGACCTTTTTCGCCGTTTGAGCCAACGTACATCGCGGGACGCAGGCGGACAGCTTCCATGCCTTCCAGGACTTTTATGTCGTCGGCGGTATAAGTGCGATTTCCGTTCGCGCTGTCTTTGCTGTCCTTGCTTTTTGACTGCTCGGCGGTCTTTTTTGCGGTTACTGCAGATTCTTTGGCGGCCACTCGAACTCCTGTTTTGCGGTTACAAATCGAGGCTTTTTCAGGACCAGATTTTCAGTTCCTCAAGTCCCTTCAAGTTACTTAAGAATCAATAGCTTAGCTCATGTTTGTGCCAGATAATATTGTACCATATAAAAGCTGGTTTTGCGGGCCGGCTCGCGTGATCTTTTCGTTCCTAGAACCTCTCCGATCTGTTCATCACCTGGGAGATCGCCGTCATCGCGCGTGATCTGAAAAATTCGAGCCACGATTTTCTTACCCCCTCTTCCCCGGTTCGCTCCGCCCCAACACCCTCGGCCGATTCCCTGCTAACAGGGAAAAAAACAGGGGAGAACACGAGCGCTTGGATACTCCAGACATGCAAAACCTCGATTCGACGGGCCTTTCGTGAACCTTTTTCCCGGACGGAGTCGATTCGTAACAGGGAACGAACAGGGGAAGAACAGGGGAGGAACAGGGGAGAATCGCGATCGGAAAACCATACCGCTGATAACGGTGAGGTTCTTGATCAGTCAGAATCAGTGTCATCAGTGGTAAGGTTCTATGGTTTTCCGATGACGGCGATGACGGCGATGAACCGATAACGGCGATCTTCCTACCCCTCCCCCCACCCCCCGGTTTGACCCCA